>Ga0102594_1000029_pt1 | contig 313999 bp, 289 predicted proteins | sample AraplaCol_mLB_r2_2_FD_76863 | JGI IMG/M metagenome (GOLD analysis project Ga0102594, IMG submission 76863) | Arabidopsis root microbial communities from North Carolina, USA - plate scrape MF_Col_mLB_r2 (SPADES assembly) (version 2) | ecosystem: Host-associated > Plants > Roots > Endosphere... | reverse complement strand
CGATCATGGCAAAACTCGCACTGATTAACCGTGAACAGAAGCGTGCTGACCTGGTAGCCAAGTTTGCTGCCAAGCGCGCCGCTCTGAAGGCCATCATTGATGACCAGACCAAGTCGGAAGAAGAGCGTTACGAAGCGCGCCTGAAACTGCAGGCCCTGCCGCGTAACTCGGCTCCAACCCGTCAGCGCAACCGCTGCCAGGTCACCGGTCGCCCACGTGGCACCTTCCGTAAATTCGGCCTGGGTCGTATCAAGCTCCGTGAATTCGCCATGCGCGGCGAAATCCCGGGTATGACCAAAGCCAGCTGGTAATAGGAGAATAAGCAATGAGTATGAGCGATCCTATCGCCGATATGCTGACCCGTATTCGCAACGCACAAACCGTGCAGAAAACCTCCGTGGCAATGCCATCGTCGAAGGTGAAAGTTGCGATTGCCAACGTCCTGAAGGACGAGGGTTACATTGAAGATTTCGTCGTGTCCACCAACGAGGGCAAGTCGGAACTGAAAATCGGTTTGAAATATTATGTAGGCCGTCCTGTGATCGAGCGTCTGGAACGTGTTTCGCGTCCAGGCCTGCGCATCTACAAAGGCAAAGATGAGATCCCAACCGTGATGAACGGCCTGGGCGTGGCAATCGTGTCGACCCCGCAAGGCGTCATGACCGATCGCAAGGCGCGCGCTACCGGTGTTGGTGGCGAAGTCATCTGCTTCGTGGCTTAAGGAGTAACACAATGTCTCGTGTAGCTAAAATGCCGATCGTTGTGCCTGCTGGCGCCGAAGTTGCCATCTCCGCACAAGCGATCACCGTCAAGGGCCCGCTGGGCACCCTGACCCAGAGCCTGAACGGCCTGGTAAAAGTTGAAAACAACGCTGGCACCCTGTCCTTCGACGTGGTGAACGACAGCCGTGAATCGAACGCCATGTCCGGCACCCTGCGTGCCCTGGTCAACAACATGGTAGTGGGCGTAACCAAGGGCTTCGAGAAGAAGCTGTCCCTGGTCGGCGTGGGCTACAAAGCCCAGGCCCAAGGCGACAAGCTGAACCTGTCCCTGGGCTTCTCGCACCCGGTCGTTCACGACATGCCTGCCGGCGTGAAGTGCGCAACCCCAACCCCAACCGAGATCATCATCTCTGGCGTCGATCGCCAAAAGGTTGGCCAGGTTGCCGCCGAAGTGCGTGCTTACCGCTCCCCTGAGCCTTACAAGGGCAAGGGTGTCCGCTATGTGGACGAAGTGGTTAAGCTCAAAGAAACCAAGAAGAAGTAATTAGGGGCTGACGATGGACAAAAAAGAATCTCGTCTGCGCCGCGGACGTCAAACTCGCATCAAGATCGCGCAACTGAAAGTGAACCGCCTGTCGGTCCACCGCACCAACCTGCACATTTACGCGAACCTGATCAGCCCGGACGCCAAAGTTCTGGTTTCGGCCTCGACCGTGGAAGCGGAAGTGCGCGCCGAGCTGGCTGGCAAGTCTGGCAAGGGTGGCAACGCCGCCGCTGCCGCACTGGTTGGCAAGCGTGTCGCAGAAAAAGCACTGAAAGCGGGCATCACCGAAGTCGCCTTCGACCGCTCCGGTTTCCGTTACCACGGCCGCATCAAGGCGCTGGCTGAAGCCGCGCGTGAAGCTGGCCTGAAGTTCTAAGGGTACGATCATGGCAAAAATGCAAGCAAAAATGGCATCCGATAAGCCGGATGATGGCATGCGCGAAAAAATGATCGCGATCAACCGCGTGACCAAAGTGGTCAAGGGTGGTCGCATCATGGGCTTCGCCGCGCTGACCGTGGTAGGTGACGGCGATGGCCGCATCGGCATGGGCAAGGGCAAGTCGAAGGAAGTACCGGTCGGTGTGCAGAAGGCAATGGAAGAAGCCCGCCGCAACCTGATCAAGGTGCCTCTGAAGAACGGTACCCTGCAGCACACCGTTACCGGCCGTCACGGCGCCTCGCGCGTCATGATGTCCCCGGCCAAGCCTGGTACTGGCGTGATCGCTGGTGGCGCCATGCGCGCTATCTTCGAGGTGATGGGCGTGACCGACGTGGTGGCGAAATCCACCGGTTCGAACAACCCGTACAACCTGGTGCGCGCCACCCTGGACGGCCTGTCGAAAATGAGCACTCCAGCCGAAATCGCCGCCAAGCGCGGTAAGTCGGTTGAAGACATCCTGGCTTAAGGGGAACTTCATGAGCACTATTAAAGTAAAACTGGTGAAGGGCCTGATCGGCACCCGTCAGGACCACCGTGCCACCGTGCGCGGCCTGGGCCTGCGCCGTGTGAACTCCGTGCGTGAACTGCAGGACACCCCTGCTGTGCGCGGCATGATCACCAAGGTCGCCTACCTCGTCAAAGTCGTGTCGTAAGCACCCCTTACGATCAGGAGAAACTAATGGAATTGAATACCATTCAACCGGCAGAAGGCGCGAAGCACGCTAAGCGTCGCGTAGGCCGCGGTATCGGCTCCGGCCTCGGTAAAACCGCTGGCCGTGGTCACAAAGGTCAGAAATCGCGTTCGGGCGGCTTCCACAAAGTCGGTTTCGAAGGCGGTCAGATGCCTCTGCAGCGTCGTCTGCCGAAGCGTGGCTTCAAATCGCTGAATGCTACTTTCAAGGCTGAAGTACGTCTGTCCGAACTGAACGCCCTGGCAGTGTCCGAAGTGGACCTGCTGGTGCTGAAGCAGGCGGGTGTGCTGAATGTCCTGGCACGTGACGTGCGCGTTATCGCTTCCGGCGAAATCACCAAAGCAGTGACCCTCAAGGGCCTGAAGGTGACCGCTGGCGCGAAAGCCGCAATCGAAGCAGCCGGCGGCTCGGTAGCCTGAGTCCCGCTGGCTTGATCGGAGCGAAAATTGGCAACGAACCAACAGCTTGCTAAAAGTGCCGCCGCCGGCTTCCCCTGGAACCGGCTGTGGTTTTTGCTGGGCGCTCTGGTAGTGTACCGGATCGGGGCTCATATCCCCGTTCCCGGCGTGGATCCGGTACAGCTGGCAGCACTGTTCAAGTCGCAAGAAGGCGGCATCCTGGGCATGTTCAACATGTTCTCGGGTGGTGCCCTGTCGCGCTTCACGGTGTTTGCACTGGGCATTACGCCTTACATCTCGGCGTCGATCATCATGCAATTGGTGTCGATCGTCGTGCCGCAGATGGAAGCGCTGAAAAAAGAAGGTGAATCGGGGCGTCGCAAGATTACCCAGTACACCCGCTATGCCACAGTGTTCCTGGCGCTGTTCCAGGCCTTCGGTATCGCAGTCGCGCTGGAAGCTCAGCCCGGCCTGGTACTGGACCCTGGTTTGGGCTTCCGCTTCGTCACGATTGTGACGTTGCTGACTGGTACCATGTTCCTGATGTGGTTGGGCGAGCAGATTACCGAGCGTGGCTTGGGTAACGGCATCTCGATCATCATCTTCGCCGGTATTGCTGCCGGCCTGCCGAATGCCCTGGGCGGCTTGTTCACCCAGGTATCGACGGGCACCATCGGCGCCTTCTCGGCAATCGTCATCGTGGCCCTGGTTGCATTTGTGACCTATGCCGTGGTGTTCGTGGAACGCGGCCAGCGCAAGATTCTGGTGAACTACGCCAAACGTCAGGTCGGTAACAAGATCTACGGTGGCCAAACCAGTCACTTGCCGCTCAAGCTGAATATGGCCGGCGTGATCCCGCCGATCTTCGCTTCGTCGATTATCTTGTTCCCGGCTACCATCGTGGACTGGTTTTCGAAAGGCGCCGACCCATCGAATCCGGTGGTGCGGTTCCTGAAAGATCTGGCTGCATCGATGGCTCCTGGTGAGCCGATCCATGCTCTGTTGTACGCCGTGGCAATCGTGTTCTTCTGCTTCTTCTACACCGCTCTGGTGTTTAACAGCAAGGAGACTGCGGATAACTTGAAGAAGAGCGGGGCCTTTGTGCCAGGGATTCGTCCCGGTGAGCAGACAGCCCGTTACATCGACAAGATCCTGACCCGATTGACCCTGGCGGGCGCCGTCTACATCACCATCGTGTGCTTGTTGCCGGAATTCATGCAAGCCCAGTGGAAAGTGCCGTTCTATTTCGGTGGCACCTCCCTGTTGATTATTGTGGTTGTGACCATGGACTTCATGGCGCAAGTGCAAAATTATGTGATGTCTCAGCAATATGAATCGCTGCTGCGCAAAGCTAACTTCAAGGGCGGAATTCCGACGCGATAAATGGCAAAAGACGACGTTATACAGATGCAGGGCGAGATTCTTGAGAATCTGCCGAATGCAACATTTCGAGTAAAGCTGGAAAACGGACACGTGGTACTCGGCCACATTTCGGGTAAAATGCGCATGAACTACATCCGCATTCTCCCTGGCGACAAGGTCACGGTTGAATTGACGCCGTATGACCTGTCCCGGGCTCGTATTGTGTTCCGGACCAAGTAATTTTAGAAAATCGAACCATAGAGAGTGCAATCATGAAAGTTAACGCTTCAGTTAAGCGGATCTGCCGCAACTGCAAGATCATCAAGCGCAAGGGCATCGTTCGCGTCATCTGCGTCGAACCGCGTCACAAGCAGCGTCAAGGTTAATCAGTTCGAGGAATAACGAATGGCACGTATTGCAGGGGTTAACATCCCAAATCATAAGCACACCGTTATCGGCCTGACCGAGATTTACGGTATTGGCCGTCCTCGTGCGCAGTTCATCTGCGCCCAGACCGGCGTTGCAACCAACAAGAAGGTCAAGGACCTGGACGACAGCGAGCTGGAAAAGCTGCGTGATGAAATCGGTAAGTTCGTAGTAGAAGGCGATCTGCGCCGCGAACTGTCGATGAACATCAAGCGTCTGATGGACCTGGGCTGCTACCGCGGTCTGCGTCACCGTAAGGGCCTGCCGGTCCGCGGTCAGCGCACCCGCACCAACGCGCGTACCCGTAAGGGCCCGCGTAAGGCCGCTCAATCGCTGAAGAAATAATCTAGGGAACTATTATGGCTAAGCAACAAAGCAGCGCAGCAGCAGCTCGCGTTCGTAAGAAAGTTAAAAAGAACGTCGCTGAAGGTATCGCTCACGTTCACGCTTCCTTCAACAACACCATCATCACCATCACCGACCGTCAGGGCAACGCTCTGTCGTGGGCGACTTCCGGTGGTGCTGGCTTCAAGGGTTCGCGTAAGTCGACCCCGTTCGCAGCGCAGGTTGCTGCTGAAGCCGCTGGTAAAGTGGCGCAGGAATGCGGCGTGAAGAACCTGGAAGTTCGCATCAAGGGCCCTGGTCCTGGCCGCGAATCCGCTGTTCGTGCACTGAACAACCTGGGCATCAAGATCACCGAGATCCAGGACGTGACCCCAGTGCCGCACAACGGCTGCCGTCCTCCAAAGCGTCGTCGTATCTAAGAATCAGCAAGACCATGGCCGGTGCGGTGTGCACCGGTCACCGTCCCTGAAGGAAATCGCTGGAACAGTGAACCGGAAACGGTTATACTGTCCGGCTATTTTCGCCTTTCCGGCTTGCCGGGAATGGCTGTTGAGCCACCGCCTGTGCTGACAGTGAGCCAGGCTAGCGCCTAACCGCACTCCGATGCGGCTGGGGCGTCATTTAAATATTTAAGGAAAACTACCGTGGCACGTTATATCGGACCTAAAGCAAAACTCGCCCGCCGTGAAGGCACCGACCTGTTCCTGAAGAGCGCCCGCCGCTCGCTGGATTCCAAGTGCAAACTGGACGTGAAGCCAGGCCAGCACGGCGTCAAGTCGGGTGCCCGCACCTCCGACTACGGCAACCAGCTGCGCGAAAAGCAAAAAGTGAAGCGTATCTACGGCGTGCTGGAGCGTCAGTTCCGCCGCTACTTCGCTGAAGCGTCCCGCCGCAAGGGCAACACCGGTGAAACCCTGCTGTCCCTGCTGGAAACCCGTCTGGACAACGTAGCTTACCGCATGGGCTTCGGCTCCACCCGCGCTGAAGCACGCCAGCTGGTCTCCCACAAGGCCTTCACCGTGAACGGCAACGTCGTGAACATCCCTTCCTACGTTGTGAAGACCGGCGACGTGATCGCTGTGCGCGAAAAGTCCAAGAAGCAGACCCGTATCGTTGAAGCGCTGTCGCTGGCTGAACAAGTTGGCATGCCAGCTTGGGTGTCGGTCGATTCCAAGAAGATGGAAGGCACCTTCAAGTCCCTGCCAGAGCGTAACGAAATCGCTGCTGACGTGAACGAAGCGCTGATCGTCGAACTGTATTCGCGTTAATCGTTGAATCAAACCCGAGCTTCGGGTCAGACCCTGGGGTCTGACCCTGCTGTTTGGGTTGCGCCGTAGGGCGGGTCATTGACCCGCCGTTTTACCATTTAAACAATGCCATCAGCCTTATCGGTGTAACGAGCCGAGGGTAATGAAAAGGACATTTATCCATGCAAAATAGCTTGTTGAAACCACGTATTATCGACGTTGAAGCCCTGGGCCACGGTCACGCCAAAGTCGTGATGGAGCCGTTCGAGCGCGGCTACGGCCACACTCTGGGCAATGCACTGCGCCGCGTGCTGCTGTCCTCGATGATCGGCTACGCGCCGACCGAAGTGACCATCGCTGGCGTCGTTCACGAGTATTCCTCGCTGGACGGTGTGCAGGAAGACGTGGTTGACCTGCTGCTGAACCTGAAGGGCGTCGTGTTCAAGGTGCACAACCGTGACTCCGTGACCCTGACCCTGAAGAAGGAAGGCGAAGGCGCCGTGCTGGCTTCGGACATCGATCTGCCGCACGACGTTGAACTGATCAACCCGGATCACGTGATCGCTCACCTGACCGCCGGCGGCAAGCTGGACATGCAGATCAAGGTCGAAAAAGGCCGTGGTTATGTGCCAGGTAACGTGCGCCGTCTGTCGGAAGACACCAACAAGACCATCGGCCGCATCATCCTGGACGCATCGTTCTCCCCAGTGCGCCGCGTTTCCTACGCCGTGGAATCGGCCCGTGTGGAACAGCGTACCGACCTGGACAAGCTGATCATCAACATTGAAACCAATGGCGTGATCACCCCGGAAGAAGCGATCCGCCAATCGGCCCGCGTGCTGGTTGACCAGCTGAATGTGTTCGCTGCCCTGGAAGGCACCGAGACCGCCGCCGAAGCGCCATCCCGCGCTCCGCTGGTCGATCCGATCCTGCTGCGTCCAGTGGACGACCTGGAACTGACCGTTCGCTCCGCGAACTGCCTGAAAGCCGAAAACATCTACTACATCGGCGATCTGATCCAGCGCACCGAAAACGAACTGCTGAAGACCCCGAACCTGGGCCGCAAGTCCCTGAACGAGATCAAAGAAGTTCTGGCATCCCGCGGTCTGACCCTGGGCATGAAGCTGGAAAACTGGCCGCCTGCCGGCCTGGAGAAGTAATTTGCTGTACCCGCCCGGCGCGTGTTGCGCCGGGCGTTTTCACTCTAACCGGACCGCGCTCTCGCCTTGTGCCTGAGCGATCGAAGATCTCGGATTTAAACATTATCGAAAGGAAGCACTATGCGTCACCGTCACGGCCTTCGTAAACTGAACCGTACCTCCTCCCACCGTCTGGCTATGCTGCGCAACATGACTGTTTCGCTGCTGAAGCACGAAGCGATCAAGACCACCCTGCCGAAAGCAAAAGAACTGCGTCGCGTTGTGGAACCGATCCTGACCCTGGGCAAGACCGACACCCTGGCCAACAAGCGTCTGGCTTTCTCCCGTCTGCGCGACCGCGAGATGGTTCTGAAGCTGTTCGCTGAACTGGGCCCACGTTACGCAAACCGCAACGGCGGCTACCTGCGTATCCTGAAAATGGGTTTCCGTCATGGCGACAACGCTCCTATGGCGTTCGTTGAGCTGGTTGATCGTCCAGAGATCACCACCGCTGAAGAGGCACCAACCGCTGAGTAATGTCAGCTGGTTGATTAAGAAGCCGGGCATTGCCCGGCTTTTTTTATATGCGCACGGAAAAGCATGCATGGGTGTACTATTTGCCTGCGTTGTTGTTCACCCATTTGTCTCGAATCCATGCTGCGTTCCCACTCCCGTTTGCTGGCACTGCTATCCGCCGTGCTCCTGTTCTTCACGCTGTTCGCCAACCCGGCGCGTGCGGAAGACGACTTCCTCGACCCCGCTGTCGCCTTTAAATTTTCCGCCAAGGTGGTGGATGGCAAGACCATCTCCGTCACCTACGACATCGCGGAAGGGTATTACATGTACCGCGAGCGCTTCGCCTTCCGTGCGGATGGCGCCACGCTCGGCGCGCCCCAGATCCCGCCCGGCAAGGTCAAGTTCGACGAGACCTTCAACAAGAATGTCGAAACCTACCGTCACAGTGTGACGATCCTGATTCCGGTGCAGGCCGCCGGTCCGTTCACCCTGGTGTCCACCGGCCAGGGCTGCTCGGACAAGGGCCTGTGCTACTCGCCGCAAGAGTCCACCGCGCGCCTGATGGCGATTGGCGGTGCGGCCCAGGCGGGCCCGCCGGCCGAAGGCGTGAAGCCGGGCGCACTGAGCCTCGGCACGCAGCCGGTAGCCGCCGACGTCAGCGTTCCTGGCGCTGCCCTGCCAGCCACCGCGGCCCCTGCCGCAGGCGCCGCCGCGACGCTCGCCCCTGCGGCCACCCCAGCGGCGGCTAAAGCCTCCGGCGACGGTGAAATGGGCCGTATCGAGGCTGCCTTGAAGGGCCGCAGCCTGGCGGTGATCGTGCCCCTGTTTATCGTTCTCGGTCTGGGCCTGGCGTTCACGCCCTGCGTGCTGCCGATGGTGCCGATTCTGTCCTCGATCATCGTGGGGGAGGGCGCCCGCGGCAACCGTTCGCGTGGTCTGGCGCTGTCGGTCACCTATTCGCTGGGAATGGCCATCGTCTACACCGCGCTGGGTGTAGCGGCTGGTCTGATCGGGGAAGGCCTTTCTGCTGCGCTGCAAAATCCGTGGGTGCTGGGCGCCTTCGGCATCGGCATGGCAGGCATGGCCTTGTCCATGTTCGGTGTGTATGACCTGCAGGTTCCGGCCGGCATGCAGAGCCGTCTGGCCAGCGCATCGAATCGCCAGTCCGCCGGCAAGCTGGCGGGCGTGTTCGTCATGGGCGCCATCTCGGCCCTGATCGTCGGTCCATGCGTCGCTGCGCCACTGGCGGGCGCCCTGGTCTACATCAGCCAGACCCGCGACGTGGTGATCGGCGGCGGCGCGCTGTTCTCGATGGCGGTCGGCATGAGCGTGCCGCTGATTCTGGTTGGCGTATCGGCGGGCACATTACTGCCGCGCGCAGGCGCCTGGATGAATTCAGTGAAGAAGTTCTTTGGCGTATTACTGCTGGCAATGGCCTGGTGGCTGGTATCGCCGGTAATTCCGGCGGCTGTTCAAATGGCGGGCTGGGTAATTCTGGGATTTGCGTACGGGATTTACCTATTGCGTGCCCGCGGCAATTGGCTGCCGAAAGTCATTGGCGCCGTATTTGTCATTTTCGGCGCGGTGCAATTAGTCGGCGTGGCGACGGGCGGGCGCGATCCCCTGGCGCCGCTGGCGCATTTGACCGGCGGCGCCGATCACCATGTCAAATTCACCCGTATTAAAAACAGTGCCGATCTGGATGCGGTATTGGCCAATACCGGCGGTAAAACCGTACTGCTCGATTTTTATGCCGACTGGTGCGTGTCCTGCAAGGAAATGGAAAAGCTGACTTTTGTTGAACCGGCTGTCCAGCAGAAATTGACGAATACAATTCTGCTGCAAATCGATGTCACGGCGAATAATGAAGACGATAAAACCATGCTGAAGCGTTTCGGTTTATTCGGACCGCCGGGAATTATCCTGTTCAATCAGCAAGGTCAGGAAATTGCGGATTCCCGGGTCATTGGTTTCCAGGACAGCGGCAAGTTCAGCAAGTCGCTCGACAAGTTGAACTGATCCAGCCGGACCAAACGAGGAGGGCGCCTGCGGGCGCCCTTTCTTTTTGCTAGTGATGAGCTCAAATCTGGTGCGATCACGCCAATCCTTGGCATGAGATGGCGAAAAAAGAGCCGAACCAGCTTGCGCCGGCTCGGCCATAAGCACCAAAGAGCAAAGAAAACGGGGGGCTTAGCCTTGTTTCTTGTCAGCCGGACCGTGTTGACCCCAGCGGCCGTGACGGGCATGGCTCATGGCTTGGTCGAAGGTCTTCTGCTGTTCAGGCGTCAGCGTTGCGTAGAAGGTTTTCAGCGCGGCCAGATGATTTTCCATCTGGGTGATATGCGTTTTGGAGAATTCAATCCGCTTTTCCATTTTTTCCGGCGTGCTCAGATTTTTAAATGAAGCAAAATCCGGACGAGTGGTTGGAATATCGGCTTTAATTGCAGCGGCATAAGTTTGCCAGCCGGCTTCCTGCGATGAATTCAATTTCAGCGCATCATGCAATTTCTGCAGACGCTTATCCATACGCGCGGACATTTGCGCGGGATCGAATTTGGTCGCCGCATATTGACGGTGCGGAGTATCCTGCGCTTGTGCGGAAAATGCCACGGAGCCCAGGCTGATGACAGCAGCGCCTACGACGAAAGCTTTACGCAAGGTATTCATAAGAAAATCCTTATTTCAAATTCGTGGAACCAATTCCACGGCACTTGGACACATCTTCTCAGCAGCCTGTTTCAGCTAAGTGTCCTCAGCGACACTTTTTGTATCCAAGTGTTTCGTGATTTCCCGTCAACAATATGCCAATTGTCGATATGAATAACTTGCCTTTTCAGCAAGCGGCAGTTTTGTAACGTACTGTATCAATGCCCGATATTTAAACATGACGATACAAACTGCTTACCTGCCACCCCCGATGCAAGGGATAATTGTGGGCATGGAAAATGCCACGAATATCCTCATCGTCGACGACGACCGTGATATCCGCACTTTGTTGCAGGATTATCTGGAAACTAACGGCTACCGCACCCAAGGCTCGGGGGACGGCAGCGGCATGTGGAAACTGCTGGATGAGTCCAAGCCGGACCTGATCGTGCTCGACCTGAATCTGCCGGGCGAGGATGGCCTGACCCTGTGCCGCAAACTGCGTGCGCATTCCAACCTGCCGGTGATCATGCTGACCGCCCGCAGCGAACCGCTGGACCGCATCCTCGGCCTCGAAATGGGCGCCGACGATTATCTGCCCAAGCCTTTCGAGCCGCGCGAATTGCTGGCCCGCATCCGTTCCGTGCTGCGCCGCACCACTGCCAGCGCCGCATCGGGTACTGAAAAGGCCAGCCAGATCCGCTTCTCGGGGTGGATCCTGGATTTGACCGCCCGTCACCTGCTCAATCCGCAGGGCACGGTCATCATGCTGTCCGGCGCCGAGTTCCGTCTGCTCAAGGTTTTCCTGGAGCATCCGAACCGCGTGCTGAACCGCGACCAGCTGCTGAACCTGACTCAGGGCCGGGACGCCGACCCTTTCGACCGTTCCATCGATATTCAGATCAGCCGCCTGCGCCAGAAGCTGGGTGAAGACGCCCGCTTGCCTCAAATCATCAAGACCGTGCGTAACGGCGGCTATGTGCTGGCCGGCCCGGTTGCTGTGGAGCCATCGGCGTGATTCCTTTCTGGAGGTCCATGACGGGCCGCGTGTTTCTGGTACTGATGCTCGGTATCGTCGCCTCCGCTGCCCTGACGCAGTGGCTGGCGGTGAACGAACGCCAGCGCACGCTGGAGCGTTATCGCGGCTTCCATGCGCTGGAGCGTGCCGAGCAGATCATTGCGACCACCGACGTGGTGCGTCCCGAGTCGCGCGACCAGTACCTGAAAGTCGCCAGCAAGGGAGCCATCAAGCTGGAAGTGGCGCGCGGCCACGAAGAATCCCAGGAGCTGAGTGAATTCGGTGCGACGCTGGCTAATCGTCTCGGTCCCGAATACAAGTTCACTTCGCTGGTGGACAAGCCGGAGAGCTGCGACCGCCCGCGCACCTCCTATTCCACCTTCGCCATGTTTGCCCCGCAGCTCATCCCCTATCGCGGCGCCTGCGAATCGCTGCTGGTGGAAATGCCGGATGGCCAGATGCTGAAGCTGTCCATTCTGCCGCCGCGCCCGCCGCCACCGACCGGCCACAACGAATACGCCGCCTTCGTGCCTTTCCTGCTGAGCATTGCCGTGCTGGCCTACCTGGTGGCGCGCATGGCCATGAACCCGCTGAAGCGCCTGGCCAAGGCCGCAATGAATCTCGGTAACGACATCAACCACCCGCCGGTTGAAATCACCGGCTCCAACGAAATCCGCCAGGCCAGCGCCGCCTTCAATGCCATGCAGGCGCGTATCCGCCAGCACATCGCCCAGCGCACGGAAATGCTGGCCGCCATTACCCACGATTTGCAGACGCCGCTGACCCGCATGCGCCTGCGCCTGGAAAAAGTGCGGGATGAAGATTTGCAGCAGAAGCTGCTGGGCGACTTGTCCGCCATGCAGCAGATGGTCAAGGAAGGTCTGGACCTGGCACGCAGCATGGACACGGCCGAAGCCATGCAGAGGCTGGACCTGGACGCCTTGCTCGACAGCGTCTGTTCCGATGCCGCCGACGCCGGCCAGCAAGTCGATCTGAAGGGCCACACCGGCATGGCGCTGATGGGCCGTCCGCTCGATATTCGCCGCTGCCTGGTGAACTTGATCGATAATGCAGTCAAGTATGGCCAGCGTGCCCACGTCACCGTGGATCGGCTGGCCGGCGCCGCCCGCGTGCGTATCCGCGATGAAGGTCCGGGCATTCCCTCGGACCAGCTGGCGCGCGTGTTCGAACCGTTTTACCGTCTGGAGACCTCGCGCTCGCGCAGCTCCGGCGGCACCGGCCTGGGGCTGACCATCGCCCGCAATATCGCCGAACAACATGGGGCCAGCCTGAGCCTGGCCAATCACGAAAGGGGCGGGCTGGAAGCCGTCCTGGTCGTCCCCGAATTTTACGCAGGTAAGTAGATCCTCAGTTTCTCTCTCATGATGAAAAAGAAGACATTGGCAATTCTGGTTGGTGTGGCCGCCGTGATCGGCGCTGGCGCCTGGTATTCGAACAAGGCGCCTGGCGAAGGGGGCGGTGCGCCGGCTGGCGGCGGCAAGGGTAAGGGGGATTCCGGCCCGACCACCGTGAACATCGTGGCGCCGGCGCACGAAGATGTGCCCATCACGCTGAGTGCCAATGGTACTGTTAGCCCTATCACGATGGTGGACCTGCATCCGCAAACCACCAGCACCATCGTCAAGGTACACGTAAAAGAAGGCCAGTTCGTCAAGGAAGGCGAACTGATGTTCACGCTGGACAGCCGCAGCGCTTCCGCCAATGTCGAGAAAGCCGTGGCACAGGTCGATAAAGACCGCGCCAACCTGGCCGACCTGGAGCGCCAGTACAAGCGCGCCCAGGAACTGGTGGCGCAGAAGTTCATGGCGCAAAGCTCGGTGGACACCCTGAAGTCGCAAGTCGATTCCGCCCGCGCCGTGCTGGAGTCCGACGTGGCCGCTGCCCGCGCCAGCAAGGTCGACCAGAGCTACAACGTGATCCGCGCGCCGCAGACCGGCCGTGTGGGCGCCATCAATGTCTACCCCGGCAGCCTGGTACAGCTGACCACCTCGCTGACCACCATCACTCAACTGGATCCGATCAACGTTGCTTTCAACGTGCCGGAAACCAATCTGTCCGCCCTGCTGGACGCCCAGCGCGCCGGTAAGGTGCAGGTGCAAGTCTTCCTCAACAATTCGGATAAGCCCGTAAATGGCGAGCTCAGCTTTGTCGACAATACGGTCGACGCCGCCGCAGGCCAGATCCGCGTGAAGGGCCGCTTCGACAACAAGGACACCCGTCTGTGGCCGGGCCAGTATGTGACCACCAAGCTGATCGTCGCCACCATGAAGGGTGCGACCGTTGTGCCGCAAAACGCTATCATCACCAACACACGCGGCACGTTCGTCTATACGGTTGCGCCGGACCAGACCGCCAAGATCACCAATGTCAAGCGCCTGTATGGCTTTGGCGCGTATGTGGCGGTGGATGGTCTGCAGGGTAACGAGAAGGTGATCGTCGAAGGCAAGCAGAACCTGCGTCCGGGCGGCAAAGTGCGTATCGCCGACGCCAAGCTGGCGCAGGAAGAAGGCCTGAGCGCAGAGCCGGGCAACCAGAAAGGTAAGCCAGAATGAACCTTTCCGAGCTGAGCATCCGGCGCCCCGTCATGGTGGTGCTGCTCTCGCTAAGCCTGATCCTGGCTGGCGTGCTGGCCTATTCGCATATTCCGGTCGCCGCACTGCCGAGCTACAACACCCCGGTCATCAACGTTTCGGCCGACCTGCCGGGCGCCGCGCCGGACACCATGGCGTCGTCCGTTGCGCTGCCGCTGGAGAAACAGTTCTCCACCATTGCCGGCCTGGCGATGATTACCTCCACCAGCACGCAGGGCAATACCTCGCTGACGCTGGAGTTCGACCCGTCGATCAACGTCAATGAAGCGGCAGTGGATGTGCAAGCCGCGCTGCTGCGCGCGCAACGCCAGCTGCCGCAGGAAATGACGGACCTGCCGTCCTACCGCAAGGTCAATCCGGCCGATGCGCCGGTGCTGTTCATGACCATGAACTCGCCATCGCTCAGCCTGTCCGAGCTGAACGATTACGCGGAAAACCTGATTGCGCCCAGCCTGTCGACTCTGCCGGGCGTGGCCCAGGTGTCGGTCAACGGCCAGAAGCGCTTTGCGGTGCGTATCCGCGCCCGCTCCGACCAGCTGAACGCGCGCAATCTGACGCTGGACGATCTGCAGCAGGCGATCAAATCCGCCAACGCCAACACGCCGCTGGGTACCCTGGATGGTCCGAAGCAAACGCTGACCATCATGGGCAATCCGCAGATGATGCGCGCGGCCGACTACAACGACATCATTGTTGCCACGCGCAACGGCCAGCCGGTGCGTCTGAAGGATGTGGCGACGGCGGAAGACAGCTACCAGTCCATCAAGTCTGCCGGTTCCTACAACGGCGAGCGCTCCATCGTGCTGCTGGTGCAGCGTCAGCCGGACGCCAACACCGTGCAGGTGGTGGACGGCGTGCGCCGCCTGCTGCCGCGCTTCCGCGCCCAGATGCCGACTTCGGTCAACATCCAGCTGGTGAACGACCGCTCGGTGTCGATCCGCGAAGCAATCCATGACGTGAACGTGACGCTGGCATTGACCGTGGTGCTGGTGGTGCTGGTGATCTTCCTGTTCCTGCGCCGCCTTGCCGCCACCTTCATCCCGGCGATCACCATGCCGATCTCGCTGCTCGGTGCGCTGGCCCTGCTGTATGCCTTCGGCTATAGCCTGGATAATGTGTCCCTGCTGGGTATCACGCTGGCTGTCGGCCTGGTGGTGGACGATGCGATCGTGGTGCTGGAAAACATCGTGCGCCATATCGAGCATGGCATGAAACCGTTGCAGGCAGCCCTGATCGGGTCGCGCGAAATGGGCTTTACCATCGTTTCGATCTCGGTTTCTCTGGTGGCGGTGTTCATTCCGATCTTCTTCATGCCGGGCGTGCTGGGCTTGCTGTTCCACGAATTCGCCGTGGTGGTGGCCTTGTCCGTGCTGGTGTCGGCTGCCGTCTCGCTGACCCTGGTGCCGATGCTGGCCTCGCGCTTCATGCCGGCCGACTCGCACGAAACTTCGGGCGACGACAGCTTCATCGGCCGCCACTTCGAGCGCATCTTCACCGCCACCCGCAATGCCTATGCGCGCACGCTGGACATCGCGCTGCACCACCGCTTCATCGTGCTGGCGATTGCCTTCGGTACGTTTGCGCTGACCATCTGGCTCTACATCGCGATTCCCAAAGGCTTCTTCCCTGAGGAAGACCTGAGCCAGATCCGCGTCAACACGGAAGCCTCGGAAGATATCTCGACTGCCGCCATGCTGGAGCTGCAGGAGAAAGTTGCGGCAACCATCCAGGCCGATCCGAGCGTGAAGGATGTGACGTCGTTTACCGGCGCCGGCAACACGGGCCGCATGTTCCTGGTGCTGAAACCGCACAGCCAGCGCAAGCCGATGCCGCAAGTGCTGGATGACCTGCGCAAGGCCACCAGGAAGATCGCCGGCATCTCGGTGTATCTGAGCCCGGTGCAGAACCTGCAGCTGGGCGGCCGCCCATCCAAGAGCCGCTATCAGTACACGCTGCAGTCGGTCAGCCCGGATGCACTGAACAGCTGGGCCTCCAAGTTCCTGGACAAGATGCGCGAAGACTCTGATTTCCGCGACGTGACCAGCGATTCCCAGAACAAGGGATTGCAGGCACAGCTGAAGATCGACCGTGACAAGGCCAATCTGCTGGGCGTGAAGATGGCGGACGTCCGTACCGCGCTGTATCTGGCGTATGGCGAGCGCCAGGTGTCGACCATCTTCTCTTCCGCCGCCAGCTACTTTGTGATCCTGGAAGCCTCCGATGAAGACCGCAACTTCGACGATGCGCTGACCAAGATTTCGGTGCGCAATACGGCGGGCAATCTGGTGCAGCTGTCCAGCTTTGCGACAGTGGAGCGCACCGTCGGTCCGACCGCGGTGAACCACCAGGGCCAGCTGCAGGCGATCACGATTTCCTTCAACCTGGCGCCGGATGTCCCGCTGGGTAACGCCACCGGCAAGATCGACAAGATGGCGCAGGACATGGGCCTGCCGGCTTCCATCATCACCAGCTACGGCGGCGACGCGGCCGTGTTCCAGAGCAGCCAGGGCAGCCAGGTCATCCTGATCATTGCCGCGCTGGGCGTGATCTACGTGTTGCTGGGCGTGCTGTACGAAAGCTATATCCACCCGCTGACGATTCTGGCGGGTCTGCCTTCCGCAGCCGTGGGTGCGCTGCTGACGCTGTGGTTCTTCAAGCTGGACCTGACCATGATTGCCATCATCGGCATCCTGATGCTGATCGGTATCGTGAAGAAGAACGCGATCATGATGATCGACTTCGCCCTGCACGCTCAGCGCGAGCAGAATATGAAGCCGGCCGATGCGATCCGCGAAGCGTGTATCCTGCGCTTCCGTCCGATCATGATGACGACGCTGGCCGCCCTGATGGGCGCGCTGCCGATCGCTTTGGGCCTGGGCGCCGGCGCCGAACTGCGCCAGCCGCTGGGCCTGGCGGTGTGCGGCGGCCTGATCTTCTCGCAAGTGATTACGCTGTACATCACCCCGGTGATTTATTTGTTCCTTGATAAGTACAGCGGCACGGGTCCAATGAAGGATGAGGACCTGGAAGACGGCGAAACAACAGAACAGGTACGGGCAGTCGAGCTGAAGGCGGTCTCCGCCGGTAAGCACTGATATCATTGCTGGTTGGGAAGCTTACATACTGTAACATTCTTCAATTTCTACTTTGAGTAAGCTTCTATCCCAGTCCGTCCAGAAGACCGTATATCTTGTATCAGTTCAGCCAAGTCCCCGAGGAGCACTCCGAATTCTGCCCGCACTGTGGCCAGCCCATGCCACAGGACCGGCCTGTGCTTGAGTATGGTTCGCGCAAGCCGAACCGTTGGGGCATTGGCGCAACGATCCTGGTCCACCTGCTGGTGGTGCTGCTGTATTTCTTCAATCCGAAAGAAAAGATCAAGCTGACGCCGCCCCCGAAAGAGGGCGAGATGGTGTGGGTGGCGCCGGTGCCGGTCAGCAAACCGAAGCCGACACCGCAGCCGCCGAAGCCGATCACCAAGACCGCCAAGGCGGAAAAGCCGAAGGCCACGCGCGCTTATCTGCCGCCGAATCCAAACGCGATCACCGAGCGCATCAAGCCGCAGGAACGCATTGTGCCGCCTGAGCAGGCCAAGCTGACGCCGCCACCGGCCGAAGCCACCGATATGCAGTCCATGATCGAAATGCGCCGCCGCTCCCGCAATGCCGACCAGCCGACCCAGCCTTCCGCCGCCGAAAGCGAAGCCCAGGCCGCGCTGAACCGCGCCCGCGCCAACATCATGGGCGCCCAGGGCCGTAACGCGAACGGTGAGCGCAACGATACCGGCGGTATCTTCCAGGTCACCGACAAGACCTTCAACAGCGCCGAAATCAAGTTCCGTGGTTTCAGCTCCAACTTCAAGCGCAACTGGTCGCAGCAAGTGCATGTGGACCAGGGCGGGGAGAAGGATATTGAAACGGCAATCGTGAAGAAAATGATCGAGATGATCCGCAAGGAAAAGCCGGGCGACTTCGTCTGGGAATCGCACCGCCTTGGCCGAAATGTGCCAATGAGTGCGCGCAAGGAAGACGAGCCGGAGCTGCAGGCTTTCCTGCTGCAGGAGTTCTTCCCGGGCTACGGCAAGCTGCGCTAAAAAAGTGTTGTCACTGCGACCTTTTTCTTGCATCTGACGTAGTTCCAGCACAGTTCTGCCGCTATAATCGCCCAAAATTTTTGCACACTGGCCGGAGCACTTAACTGAGATGAACGTCACGCTGATTTCCTTTGTCGTACTGTATTTGCTGGGTACGCTTGCCCTGGGCGTGTGGGCAGGAACGCGGATCAAGAACACCACCGACTTCGCCGTGGCCGGCCGCAGCCTGCCGCTGATCATGGTCGTGACCACCACCTTCGCCACCTGGTTTGGCGCGGAAACCGTGATGGGCATTCCCGCCAAATTTGTGCAGGGCGGCCTGAACGCGCTGATCGAAGACCCGTTTGGCGCCGGCACCTGCCTGATCCTGGTCGGCATGTTCTTCGCGGCCCGCCTGTACAAGCTGAACCTGCTGACCATCGGCGACTTTTACCGCCAGCGCTTCGGCAAGGGCATCGAAGTGTTCTGCTCGGTGGCCATCATTATTTCCTACCTTGGCTGGGTGGCGGCGCAGATCACCGCGCTGGGCCTGGTGTTCTCGGTACTGACCAATGGCGCCATGTCCGAAACCGCGGGCATGATCGTGGGCACGCTGGCCGTGCTGATCTACGTGGTGGTGGGCGGCTTCCTGGCGGTGGCATGGACCGACTTCATCCAGATGATCGTGCTGGTGCTGGGCCTGTCCGTGATTGCTTTCTTCTCGGCTGACCTGGCCGGCGGCACCGGCAAGGTGCTGACCATGGCGACCGACAGCCATCTGTGGAATTTCCTGCCGCCGGCAACCTTTACCGACATCGCCATGTTTGTCGGCGCCGGCGTGACCATGATGCTGGGTTCCATTCCGCAGCAGGACGTGTTCCAGCGCGTGATGTCCGCCAAAAACGCGCCGACTGCGCGCACCGGCGCGATGATCGGCGGCGCGTCCTATATCGTGTTTGCCTTTGTACCGATGTTCATCGTGGCCTGCGCCGTGATCGTGATGGGCGACCACGCGATGGAGCTGGCGAAGAACGATTACCAGCGGCTGCTGCCGACCTTCGTGCTGACCCGCATGCCGCTGATCATGCAGATCCTGTTCTTTGGCGCGCTGCTGTCTGCGATCAAGTCGACTTCGTCGGCGACGCTGCTGGCGCCGTCCACCAGCTTTGTTGAGAACATCCTGAAGAACCTGCGTCCGGGCATGGGCGACCGCCAGCAGCTGCTGGCCATGCGGACCACCATCGTGATCTTTGCCGCGCTGGTGCTGGCTTACGCGGTGGCGATGAAGGGCACGTCGATTTACGATCTGGTGTCCAGCGCGTACCAGGTGACGCTGGTTGGCGCCTTTGTGCCGCTGGTGATGGGGCTGTACTGGAAGCGTTCGACCACGCAGGGGGCGATCTTCTCGCTGGGTGCGGGGATTGCGACCTGGATTATTTTCTTCCCGCAGCTGTCGGATCTGGGTACGCACTTCCCGGGCCAGCTCGCTGGTTTGCTGGCAGCCTTTGCGGGCATGATCGGCGGTTCGCTGATGCCGCAGATTCTGCGCAACCGGCAGGATGCGAAGCACGTGGTCAAAGGCCTCAGCGCATAAAAAAAACGCCGCGAAATTCGCGGCGTTTTTTTCGTAGGGCGGATCATCGATCCGCCGTGCATGCGCTCAGGCTGTTGCCTTGAGCTTGCGCGCGATATCCAGCGCAAAGTAAGTCAGCACACCATCGGCGCCAGCGCGCTTGAAGGCCAGCATCGACTCCATCATCACCTTGTCGTGATCCAGCCAGCCGTTAATCGCGGCGGCTTTCAGCATCGCGTATTCGCCGGACACCTGGTAAGCAAAGGTCGGCACCTTGAACTCATCCTTTACCCGGCGCACGATGTCCAGGTAAGGCATGCCCGGCTTGACCATCACCATATCCGCACCCTCAGCGATATCCAGCGCCACTTCGCGCAGGGCTTCGTTGCTGTTGGCCGGGTCCATCTGGTAAGTCATCTTGTCGGCCTTGCCCAGCGTGCCTGCCGAGCCCACCGCGTCGCGGAAGGGGCCGTAGAAGGCGGAGGCGTACTTGGCCGAGTAAGCCATGATGCGGGTGTGGATCAGGTTCTTCTCTTCCAGCGCCGCGCGGATATAGCCGATGCGGCCATCCATCATGTCGGACGGCGCCACCATGTCCACGCCGGCTTCCGCCTGGGTCAATGCCTGGCGCACCAGCAGCTCGGTGGTTTCTGTGTTCAGCACATAGCCGTTGTCGTCGATCGGACCATCCTGGCCGTGGCTGGTGTAGGGGTCCAGCGCCACGTCGGTCATGATGCCCAGCTGAGGGAAATGCTTCTTCAGTTCGCGCACGGCGCGCGGCACCAGGCCTTCCGGATTGGCGGCTTCGATGCCGTCCGGCGTTTTCAGCGACGCGTCGATATTCGGGAACAGGGCCAGCACGGGAATGCCCAGCGCCACGCACTCTTCCGCCACCTTCATCAGCAGGTCGACCGACACACGCTCCACGCCAGGCATGGAGGCCACCGGCTCGCGGCGGTTGGCGCCGTCGAGAATGAATACCGGGTAGATCAGGTCGGAAGCGGTCACCATGTTCTCGCGCATCAGGGCGCGGGAGAAGGGATCGCGGCGCATGCGGCGCATGCGGATTGCTGGGAAGTCAGGCGTAATCATTCGTCATTCCGTTTCAGTTGGGGTGGATGCGTCCGGCGCGTCATTGAGGCCGGCCAGCTCTTCAATCTTGGCCGTCGCTTCCTCGATGCCGATGCGCTTGAGCGCGGAAAACAATTGCACGGTGAAGGGGAAACCTTCGCCGTCTTCATCCACGTAGCTGTCCAGCTTGGCTTTCGCCTGGCGCAGCACGTTGATGGATTCGTTACGGTTCAGCTTGTCCGCCTTGGTCAGGATGCAGTGGATCGGCTTGCCGGTCGGGGCAAACCATTCGATCATTTGCTGGTCCAGTTCGGTGAACGGGCGGCGTGCGTCCATCATCAACACAAGCGCCGCCAGCTGATCCCGCTGCTGCACATAATCGCCGAGAAGACGCTGCCAGTGGAATTTCGCGTCGCCAGAAACTTCGGCGTAGCCATAACCCGGCAAGTCGGCAATCAGGCACTGGATTTCATCGACTTTAACGGGATCATGGCGATGCATTGCCACATGGGCGCCGCCAACGGAAAAGAAATTAATATGCTGGGTGCGGCCGGGCGTTTTGGACGCAAATGCCAGCCCTTTTTGATTGCACAGAATATTAATTGCAGTGGATTTACCGGCATTTGAGCGGCCGGCAAAAGCAATTTCAGGCACGGAAGTGCGTGGCAGGTCGCGCAAATGGTTTACGGTCGTGAAAAAGCGGGCTTGCCAGAGTTTGGACATGGGATGGGACAGAAATTGCAACAAAGGAAGGAAAAACGCTAGAAAGCTATTGTACAATAAGGGGTTACGAATTGTTGTCATGCCCCTTCTGCCTAATTTACGGGCACTGGTGGCAGCGAATCCTTTACCACTAATTTATTACTAGTCTCAGGGTGTCTTAATGAATCGTGCGTTTTCACCGTTTGTAAAATCCTTGTTCGTTGCACTGCTGGCTGTTTCTGGTATCGCATCCGCTGCTGAAGCGCATGCACCTGCCGCTCCAAAGGCTGATGCGGCCAAGGGCGCCACCCTGTTTGGCGACGGTGATGCAGCGCGCGGGCTGCCGGCTTGCGTGTCCTGCCACGGCGCCGCTGGTAACTCGACCATTTCGGCCAACCCGAAGCTGGCTGGCCAGGCTGAAGCCTACATCTACAAGCAACTGGTGGACTTCACCGAGCCAAACCGCAACCAGCCGGTGATGACCACCTACGCCAAGATGCTGACGGAAGAGGAAAAGCACAATATCGCTGCTTACCTGTCCAACCAGACCCAGAAGCCGGGCGCTGCCAAGAACAAAGACACCATCGAACTGGGCAAGAAGATCTACCGCGGCGGTATCGCTGAAAAGAACGTGCCTGCCTGCGCATCCTGCCACGGCGCTTCCGGCGGCGGCATGCCAGCCCGCTATCCACGCATCGGCGGCCAGCACCAGGACTACACCATCGCTCAGCTGAGCGGTTTCAAGTCCGGCGCCCGCAAGAACAGCGCTGAGATGGCAACCATCTCCAAGCGCCTGTCCGACGACGAGATGAAAGCCGTCGCCGACTACGTGGCCGGCTTGAAGTAATCGCTATCTGCCGCAGTACGAAGCGGCTTAAGACATGAAAAGGGCGGCCCGCGCAAGCAGGCAGCCCTTTTTTGCGTTAATCTCCTGATTTTTTCCTGCACATGAGCAACATCACCAGCACATCCGGTATCCAGCTGCGCAATAGCCGCGGCCCCATGGCGGAAGTCGTCGAGCTGCTGTCCTCGATGCGCTTTGCCATCGCCTTGCTCGCTATGATCGCGATTGCCTCGGTCATCGGCACCATCATGCAGCAGGGCAAACCGGCAGCCGACTATATCAACCAGTTCGGGCCGTTCTGGTCCGAGGTGTATGGCAAGCTGGGGCTGTACGCCATTTATTCGTCCTGGTGGTTCCTGACGATCATGGGTGTGCTGGTGGTTTCGACCACGCTGTGCATCGTCCACAATACGCCCAAGATGCTGAAGGACATGCGCAGCTGGCGCGAGAAGGTGCGCGAAGCTTCGCTCAACAACTTCCACCACAAGAACCAGTGGCAGTCGCCGCTGGCGCGCCAGGCATTGGCTGCGCAAACTGCCGAGCGCCTGAAACACGCGGGCTATGCGGCCAAGATCGTCGACAAGGAAGGCGCCACGCTGGTCACCGCCAAGCGCGGTGCCGGCAATAAATTCGGCTACATTTTTGCGCACAGTGCCATCGTCATTATCTGTATCGGTGGCATGCTCGATTCCGATGTGCCGATCCGTTTCCAGCAATGGCTGTTCGATAAAAGCGCCTTTGCCGGCAATGGCCTGATCAGCGAGATCCCGGCCAAGCATCGCCTGGGCGTACACAACCCGACCTACCGCGGCAATATCTCGTTGCCGGAAGGCCAGGCCGGCAATACTGCGATCCTGCCGCGTCCCGATGGCGTGCTGCTGCAGGATCTGCCGTTCTCCATCCAGCTGAAGAAGTTCGACATCGATTTCTACAGCACCGGCATGCCCAAGCTGTTCGCCAGCGATGTGGTGGTGCGCGATAACGAGACGGGTGAAACCAAGGCCGCCACCATTGAGGTGAACAAGCCCTTGATCTACAAAGGCGTTGCCATCTACCAGTCCAGTTTTGAAGACGGCGGCTCCAAGCTGAAGCTGAGCGGTTTCCCGATGAAGGGCGACAAGGCCGACAAGTTCGAGATCGCGGGCGAAGTGGGCGGCGCCAGCAAGCTGAATGACGATTACACCGTGGAGTGGTCGGACTTCCGTCCCTTCAACGTGGAGAACACAGGCTCGCAGGATGCGCGTGCGGTCACCAAAGGCGAGAATCTGAGCGAGTCCTTCGCGCACAGCCTGGACAAACAACTCGGCTCTGCGGCCAAGAACGCTAATAACAAGGACCTGAAGAACGTCGGCCCGAGCGTGCAATACCGTCTGCGCGACAAGACCGGCCAGGCGCGCGAATACCAGAACTATATGCAGCCCGTGACCCTGGACGGCGACGAGATCTTCCTGTCCGGCGTGCGCACCAATCCGGGCGACCAGTTCAGCTACCTGCGTATTCCGGCGGACGACGAGCACACCGTCAAGGAGTGGATGCGTCTGCGCGCCGCCGTGCAGGACCCAGCCCTGCGCGCCAAAGCCGCCGAGCGCTATTCCCGCCGCGCCATGCCGGATGCGAACGAGGCCATGCGCGCCCAGCTGCAGGCATCGGCGCAGAAAGGTCTGGAGATCTTCGCCGGCGACGACAAGGGCTCCGGCTTCGTCGCCATCAGCCGCTTCCTGGAAAAAGTGCCGCAAGCCGAGCAAACCAAGGCCGCTGACATCTTCCTGAAAATTTTGAACGGCACCATGTGGGAACTGTGGCAGACCATGCGCGAGCAGGCCGGCCAGCAAGGCCCCACGCCGGACGAGAAGCATGCACGCTTCCTGCAGCTGGCCACCAATGCTTTGTCGGACAGCTTCTTCTACGGCGCGCCGGTCTATCTGCAGCTGGATGATTACACCCAGATCAAGGCGTCCGTGTTCCAGGTGACGCGCTCGCCGGGCAAGACGGTGGTCTACCTCGGCTGCGTGCTGCTGGTGCTGGGCGTGTTCTCCATGTTCTACATCCGCGAGCGCCGCGTGTGGGTATGGGTGAAAGACGCAGGGGAGGGCGCGCAAGCCCTGATGGCCATGAGCACTCAGCGCAGGACCATGGACTTTGAAAGAGAGTTTAAGGAATTAAAGGAAAAGCTGCCGCAATCGGCGTAAGCTAGTGCCAGTTTTCGGAGAGATACGATGGAAATCACGCAAAACCAAACTTACACGCAGGCGCCCGGCTACTTCAAGCGTCTGGGCGCGCTGGACTGGCTGTTCGCCCTGGCCCTGCTGGCGGGCGCGCTGTACGCGCTGAACCGCTTCGGCGCCTTTATGGATTATTACGAGAAGAGCATCCTGGTGGCAGCCGTGCCGACCTTCGCGGCGCTGGGCTGGCACTGGAAGCCGGTGCGCTGGCTGATGCCGCTGGCCTTCCTGCTGGCTTACTTCGGCGTCCACTTCTATGACGGCCAGCTGGCCAATGCGGAATCGCGCTTCTTCCTGAAGTACATGCTGTCCAGTCAGTCCGCGATCCTGTGGATGAGCACCATGTTCTTCCTGTCCACGCTGTTCTACATCGGCGGCCTGGTACTGCGCTCGCCGTTTGGCGGTTCGGTCGGTTCCAAGCTGTGCTGGGCGGCCGTGGTGCTGGGCCTGACCGGCATGCTGGTGCGCTGGTACGAGTCCTACCTGATCGGCACGGACGTGGGCCATATCCCGATTTCGAACCTGTATGAAGTGTTCATCCTGTTCTCGCTGATCACGGCCCTGTTCTACCTCTACTACGAACAGCATTACCAGACCCGCCAGCTGGGTCCCTTCGTGCTGCTGGTGATCTCGGCGGCGATTGGCTTCCTGCTGTGGTACACGGTGGCGCGCGGCGCGGCCGACATCCAGCCGCTGGTGCCGGCGCTGCAAAGCTGGTGGATGAAGATTCACGTGCCGGCCAACTTCATCGGTTATGGCACCTTCGCGCTGGCGGCCATGGTGGCGTCGGCCTATCTGCTGAAGTCCCACGGCTACCTGGCGGACCGCCTGCCGTCGCTGGAACTGCTGGACGACGTGATGTACAAGGCCATCTCGGTCGGTTTTGCTTTCTTTACAATTGCCACCATTCTGGGCGCGCTGTGGGCGGCCGAGGCCTGGGGCGGCTACTGGTCTTGGGACCCGAAAGAAACCTGGGCGCTGATCGTCTGGCTGAACTACGCGGCCTGGCTGCATATGCGCCTGATGTCCGGCCTGCGCGGCCGTGCGGCGGCGTGGTGGGCGCTGGTGGGCCTGGTGGTGACGACCTTTGCTTTCCTGGGCGTCAATATGTTCTTGTCAGGTTTGCACTCCTACGGCAAATTGTAATCACAACGTAATTATGTGAATTCCGGATTGGTGTAAGGTTTGAAGTGTCTGGACGACCAAGTCCTAACCGAACACTTATCCGGAGTTGACATGCTGATCAAACGTAACCCCAACGGCATCGACCTGCCGTTTTCCTCCGAAATCACGCCGCGCGAGATTTTTGAGTCGCGCCGTAGCTTCATCAAACAGCTGGCTGTCGGCTCCATTGCCGGTGCCGGCCTGCTGGACTCGGCCTTCGCACAGGGCGGCGGCAACGCCAAGCTGGCCGCCAAGCTGAATCCCGCCTGGTCGGCCATGGAAAAGCAGACCGCGTACAAGGACGCGACCAGCTACAACAACTTCTACGAGTTCGGTACCGATAAGAGCGACCCGGCGCACTATGCCGGCACGCTGCGCCCACGGCCATGGACCGTGTCCATCGAAGGCGAAGTGAAGAAGCCATTCACGCTGGATCTCGATAGCCTGCTTAAACTGGCGCCGCTGGAAGAGCGCGTGTACCGCCTGCGCTGCGTGGAAGGCTGGTCGATGGTGATTCCATGGATCGGCTACTCGCTTTCCGAGATCATCAAGAAGGCCGAACCGACCGGCAATGCGAAGTTCGTTGAATTCGTTTCGCTGGCCGACAAGAAGCAGATGCCGGGCGTCGGCAGCCGCGTGCTGGACTGGCCGTATGTGGAAGGTCTGCGCATGGACGAAGCCAATCACCCGCTGGCCCTGCTCACGCTGGGCATGTACGGCGAAGTGCTGCCGAACCAGAACGGTGCGCCGGTACGCATCATCGTCCCGTGGAAGTATGGCTTCAAGTCAGCCAAGTCGATTGTGAAGATCCGCTTCGTGAAGGACATGCCGCGTACTGCCTGGAACCTGGCGGCGCCCAATGAATACGGCTTCTATTCGAATGTGAATCCGGACGTGGATCACCCGCGCTGGTCGCAGGCTTCCGAGCGCCGCATCGGCGAGGACGGTTTCTTCAACCGCAAGCGCAAGACGCTGATGTTCAACGGCTATTCCGACGTGGCCTCGCTCTACACGGGCATGGATTTGAGGAAGAACTTCTGATGATCGCCAATCCGACACCCCGGCAGCTCACAGTGCTGAAGACCATTGTCTTCGCGCTGTCACTGCTGCCGTTCTTCAAACTGGTCTGGCTGGTCGCCAACGACCAGCTGGTGGAGCCGCTGCAATACATCACGCGCGCCACCGGTGACTGGACCTTGTACTTCCTGTGCATCACGCTGGGCGTGACGCCGCTGCGCCGTTTCTCGAAGTGGAACTGGGTCCTCAAGCTGCGCCGCATGCTTGGCCTGTACGCCTTTTTCTACGGACTGCTGCACTTCATGACTTTCTTCTGGTTCGATCACTTCTTTGATCTGCAGGAGATGCTGAAGGATGTAGTCAAGCGTCCCTTTATCACGGTCGGCTTCATCGCCTTCGTGCTGCTGATTCCTCTCGCGGTGACCAGCACCAATGCCATGGTGCGCCGCTTGGGCGGCAAGCGCTGGCAGCTGCTGCATAAGCTGGTGTACGTGATCGCGCCGCTGGGTATCCTGCACTTCTGGTGGATGAAGGCCGGCAAGCACGACTTCGCGCAGCCTATCCTGTTCGGCTCCATCGTGTTTGTGCTGCTGGCGCTGCGTGTCTGGTGGGCGCGCGAGAAAGCCGCGGCGCTGGCGCAAGGCAGCGTGCGCGCTGCGCCTGCCGCGAGCCGATGATTTGCTAATGAGGCAGACGACGGATCAGCGGTCCGCCGTCTGCCTGCCCTGCCGCGGCGCTCCCGCAGGCAGGGCGCCGATGTAAAATGCTGCAAAAACTACATCGGCGCTCTTCATGCAAAACCCTTCCCCTGACGGCTTCCGCCGCCGCCTCGCTGTTCTTGCAGTCATTGCCCTTGCCGGCATCGCCGTACTGGTCGCGCGCCTGGTCTGGCTGCAGGCGCTGAGCTGATGTGGCAGCGCGTTCGGCCCTGGCTGGCTGTCGATGCGCCACTGGCGCTGTGCATCACGCTGCTGCTGGCGGCGGGCCTGGTCACCCTGTATTCCGCGGCCCTCGATTTCCCCGGCCGCTTCGAACTCCAGTTGCGCAATATCCTGATCGCGATTGGCCTCATGTGGGCAGTGGCGAATGTCCCGCCACAGCAATTGCAGCGCTACGCAGCGGGCGTGTATGCCGTGGGCGTGCTGATGCTGCTGGCCGTCTTCGTTGCGGGCATCAGCCGCAAAGGCTCCCAGCGCTGGATTAATCTCGGCTTCGAATTCCAGCCCTCGGAGCTGATGAAGATCGCCATGCCACTGATGCTGGCCTGGTTCTTCCATCAATTCCGCACCACGCAGCGCTGGAAGACCTTCTCAGTGGCTGCTGTGCTGCTGCTGATTCCCGTCGCGCTGATCGCCCGGCAGCCCGACCTGGGTACTGCGCTGCTGGTGCTGGCCGCAGGCTTCTATGTGATTCTGTTTGCTGGCCTGTCGTGGAAGGCATTGGCGGCGCTGGCTGCCGCGGCGGTGGTGTCTGTGCCGATTGCCTGGCCCTTCCTGCACGACTACCAGCGTCAGCGTGTGATGACCATGCTCGATCCGGGCGCCGACCCAATGGGCAAAGGCTTCCAGATCACGCAGGCGGGCATTGCGATTGGTTCGGGAGGCTTATCGGGCAAGGGCTGGCTCGAAGGCACGCAAGGCCATCTCGGCTTCGTGCCGGAGCGCTCAACGGACTTCATCTTCTCCGTCTTCGCCGAAGAATTTGGCCTGCTCGGAATTTGCGCCTTGCTGCTGCTGTACTTCCTGCTGATCGCACGCGGCCTGCAAATTACCGCCCGCGCGGACACCCAGTTCGCACGCCTGCTGGCCGGATCGATCACGATGATCTTCTTCACCTACGTCTTCGTGAACATCGGCATGGTCAGCGGCATCGTGCCGGTGGTCGGCGTGCCGCTGCCCTTCATCAGCTACGGCGGCACGGCGCTCATGACGCTGGGACTGGGCTGCGGGATCTTGATGAGCATCCAGCGCCAGTCCCGGCAAAGACTTATTTGATAACGGACTCCAGCGCGAACAGGTCGGCTGGATTTTCGCGCTGGCGCACGACGTGGACTTGTGAGCCGTCCACGATCAGTTCAACGGCGCGGCCGCGGGTGTTGTAGTTGGAAGCCATGGTCATGCCGTAGGCGCCGGCGGTCTTCATTACCAGCAGATCGCCCGGGGCAACCGCCAGCTCGCGGTCACGCGCCAGCCAGTCGCCGGATTCGCAGATCGGGCCAACCACGTCGAACATGGCGGAAGCCGTACCGGCTTTCACGACGGGCTGCATGTCCATCCACGCCTGGTACATCGCCGGACGCGCCATATCGTTCATGGCCGCATCGACGATGCAGAAGTTCTTCTCGTCACCGTGCTTGATGAACTCCACGCGGGTCAGTAGTACGCCGGCGTTGCCGACGATCGAGCGGCCCGGTTCGAAGATCACCTTGATCTGCTGGCCGTTGTGCTTTTCCTTGCGCCAGGCGTCGATGCGCTTGAACAGGCGGCCGAGATAATCGCCGACCGGCACCGGCGCGCCGTCGCCGTAGTCGATGCCCAGGCCGCCGCCGATGTCCAGGTGGTGCAGGTGGATACCTTCAGCGTGCAGGGTGTCGATCAGTTCAATCAGCTTGTCCAGTGCTTCCAGAAGCGGTGCGTCGTCCAGCAGTTGCGAGCCGATGTGGCAGTCGATGCCGGAGACGTCCAGGTGCGGCAGCTTGGCAGCGACGCGGTAGGTATCGAGCGCATCATCGAACGCTACGCCGAACTTGTTGGCCTTCAGGCCCGTTGCAATGTATGGATGGGTCTTGGCATCCACGTTCGGATTCACGCGCAGCGATACGCGGGCCTTCTTGCCCATGCTGCCGGCCACTTCGTTCAGACGGTGCAGCTCAGGGATGGATTCCACGTTGAAGCACAGGATGTCGTGGTTCAGCGCCAGGCGCATTTCATCCACGCTCTTGCCCACGCCGGAGAAGATCACTTTCTTCGGATCGCCGCCGGCGGCAATCACGCGCAGCAGTTCGCCGCCGGACACGATATCGAAGCCCGCGCCCTTGTCCGCCAGCAGCTTCAGGATCGCCAGATTCGAATTCGCCTTCATGGCATAGCAGACCAGCGCATCGCGGCCGGCAGCGGCATTCGCGTATGAATCAAAGTTATCCAGCAGCGTCTTTTTGGAATAGACGTAGGCCGGAGTGCCGTACTGTTCTGCGATCGCGTTGAGCGCAACGCCTTCGGCGTGCATCACGCCATTCTGGTATTCGAATTGGGACATAAAAGCTTATTGTTGGGATGCTGGAGGAGTGGAGGGCACTGGGGAAGACGGTGGCGCCACGCCTGGTTTACCGAGGTTGTCGGAACTGGCAGGCTTGGTGGGCGGTTTGGGCAGGTAGAGCGGACCGGTTTGGCCGCATGCGGTCAGCATTGCGGCGAGGGCCAGCGCGGCAGGCAGTGCGATTCTGGACTTCACGATTAAAATACGGTTTGGATTGAGACCTTGGAGTGTAGCATGACCGAATCGGAATTTTTGGAGCTGGCGGAAGAGACGCTGGATGCTGTTGAGGCAGCACTGGACCGTCTGGCCGACCAGGATATGGTGGATGTGGAGTGCAGCCGCAACGGCAATGTGCTGGAAATCGAGTTCCTGGAGAACGGATCGAAGGTGATCGTCAACAGCCAGGCAGCGATGAAAGAGCTGTGGGTGGCTGCGCGCTCGGGCGGTTTCCACTACCGCTTTCTGGAAGGTAAATGGTGCGATACGCGCAGCGGACTGGAACTGTTCGCTGCGCTGTCGGAGATTGCCACCGCACAAGGCGGCGCGCCGGTGGTGCTTGCGCCTTAAACCAGAGGCAGAGAGCAGGTGGCTGCCACATCGTGGCAGCCAACAGGTTTGCGCCGTGGGTTTTTAGAACAGCTCGTTCTTCACAGCGTCCTTCTGCTTTTCCTCCGCTGGAGTGCCGCGGGTATTGCCTTCCAGGCTCTGCACGCCCGTTCCCGGCGGATTCTCCGCGTAATAATATTCGCCGTCGGCCATGATGATGCCCTCCGGCACAGCACGTTCCTCGATCGGAATATTCTTCAGCGACTTCTGCATATAACCGATCCAGATTGGCAGCGCCAGACCGCCGCCGGTTTCGCGGTTGCCCAGGTTGCGCGGCTGGTCGAAGCCGATCCAGGCGATGCCTACCAGCTTTGGCTGATAGCCTGCGAACCAGGCGTCGATGGAATCATTGGTGGTGCCGGTCTTGCCCGCGATGTCCGGACGCTTCAGCACCAGCGCCTTGGTGGCCGTACCGAAGCGCACCACATCCTTCAGCATCGAATCCATCAGGAAGGCATTGCGTTCATCGATCACGCGGTTCTTCTCGTCGCCCGCACGGTCCGGTGCGGCTTGCGACAGAACTTTGCCATTCGCATCGGTCACTTTGGAAATCAGATAAGGCGTCACCTTGTAGCCGCCGTTGGCAAACACAGAGTAGGCGCCCGCCATCTGCAGCGGCGTCACGGCGCCCGCCCCCAGAGCCAGCGTCAGGTAAGGCGGATTACGCTCCGCATCGAAGCCGAAGCGGGTGGCATATTCCTGGCCGTACTTGGCGCCGATCTTGTGCAGGATGCGGATCGAGATCATGTTCTTCGACTTGGTCAGGCCGCGGCGCATGGTCATCGGGCCTTCGTACTTGCCGTCGTAGTTCTTCGGTTCCCATGCCTGGCCGCCGGTCTGGCCTGCGTCGAAGGAGATCGGCGCGTCGTTAATCATGGTGGACGGCGAGAGTCCGCGCTCCAGCGAAGCCGAGTAGATGAAAGGCTTGAAGGAGGAGCCTGGCTGGCGCCAAGCCTGCGTCACGTGATTGAACTTGTTGCGGTTGTAGTCGAAGCCACCCACCATCGATTTGATGGCGCCGTCTTCGGTGCTGGCCGAAATGAAGGCCGATTCCACTTCCGGCATCTGGGTCAGCAGCCAGTCCTTGCCTTCCTGGTAGACGCGGATCACCGCGCCACGGCGAATGCGCTTATTCGGCGGGTTCTTGTCCGATAGCCACGAGCGGCCCTGTTCCAGACCGGCGCCGGTGATGCTGATCTCTTCGCCCGATGCGGTGACGGCGGTGACTTTGTTCGCGCTGGCGTCTAGCACCATGGCAGCCACGATATCGTCGCTGTCCGGATGTTCGGCCAGCTCGGTTTCGATCATCTCGTCGGCTTCGGATTTATTGGCCGGCAGGTCCACATAAGCTTCCGGACCACGGTAAGTGTGGCGGCGCTCGTAATCCATCACGCCGCGGCGCAGGGCCAGGTAAGCGGCGTCCTGATCGGCCTTGGTGATGGTGGTGAAGACGTTCAGGCCACGTGTGTAGGTATCTTCCTTGAACTGCTCATAGACCAGCTGGCGCGCCATTTCCGCAACATATTCGGCATGAACGCCAAACTCGCTGCTGTCGGTTTTCACTTTTAGCTGCTCGTTCTTGGCCGTGTCGTACTGTGCGGGCGTAATATAGCCAAGCTGGAGCATGCGCTGCAGGATGTACTGCTGGCGCGTGCGGGCGCGCTTCGGATTGACTACCGGGTTGTAAGCCGAAGGCGCTTTGGGCAGGCCGGCCAGCATGGCCGCTTCTGCCACGCTAATGTCTTTCAGATTCTTGCCGAAGTAGATTTGGGCGGCCGACGCAAAGCCGTAAGCGCGCTGGCCCAGGTAGATCTGATTCATATAGACCTCAAGGATCTGGTCCTTCGTGAGGTTCTGTTCGATCTTCCAGGCCAGCAGGGCTTCATAAGCCTTGCGTTTCAGTGTCTGTTCGCTGGAGAGGAAGAAGTTGCGCGCCACCTGCTGCGTGATGGTGGACGCGCCCTGGCGCGCACCGCCCGTGGCGTTGTGCAGGGCCGCGCGCAGGATGCCCCAGTAATCCACGCCGCCATGTTCGTAGAAGCGATCGTCCTCGATGGCCAGCACGGCCTTCTTCATCACATCGGGGATGTCTTTGAAGTGCACCAGGTTGCGGCGTTCTTCGCCGAACTCGCCGATCAGCACATTGTCGGCTGAGAAGATCCGTAGTGGCATCTTGGGCCGGTAATCGGTCAGCGTATCCAGGGAGGGCAGGTTGGGGTAGGCCAGCGCCAGTCCAAAGACGACCAGCAACACGCCTGCCAGGATCAGGCCCAATACCGAGACCAGGGCCATCATCAGGAAACCGTGAGATTTCTTTTGCGGCGGGGTCTCTTTATTAATAGAAGTCATGCGCAGTACGGGTTAATAGTTATGCGAGGAATTATAAGCGAGCAGCAATTACGGGGCGCGCACGAAAATAGGCCATTATTTTGAGTAATATTTACCATGAGCAACAAAACAACTCTGTTAATTCCGCAGCCACGTCTAAGGTAAGTCACTGTGGCGTAAGGCAAACAACGACACAATCGTGCTTTGTAGAAATACCTTTACATTGTTTGAGCAATATTGCTAGCATCTAATGTACTGTCTCACCTTTGCTCGCTAAGCATGGGTTTTTAAACGAATTCCGATATTCAAATGTCTATGGAGTTGTCAGGAGTGCATAAATGATGCTCGATCTAAAAGCCCTGCTCGGCGGCGCCCAGGCCCCGCTGGTCGGCATCGACATCAGCACCTCCAGCGTCCGCCTGGTAGAGCTGGCCGATGCCGGCAAGGATGGCATGCGCCTTGAGCGCTATGCTGCCGAAGCCTTGCCGCGAGGTGCCGTCACCGACGGTAATATCGAGAACATGGACCAGGTGGTCGACGCCGTGCGCCGCCTGATCAAGAAAAGCGGCACACGCGCCCGTCATGTGGCGCTCGGTATGCCGCCGGCCTCGGTTATCACCAAAAAAATCGTTCTGCCAGCCGGCATGTCGGAAGAGCAGCTGGAAGTGCAGGTGGAGTCCGAGGCCAGCCAGTATATTCCCTTTGCCCTCGACGAAGTGAGCCTGGACTTTGATGTCATTGGCCCCGTGCCCAATTCCACCGACGATATTGAAGTCATGCTGGCCGCAGCACGCCGCGAAAAAGTGGAAGACCGCGTGGCGGTAGCTGAAGCTTCGGGCATGAAGGCGCAAGTGCTGGATATCGAGTCCTATGCTGCACGCGCTGCGCTGGACCGCGTCGTGGTGCAAATGGCCGATGGCGGTACCGGCCAGGTTGTGGCCTTGTTCCAGATCGGCGCCCAGGTCACCCATATCTCCGTGATGTTGGATGGCACCACCGTGTATGAACGCGAGCAGCCTTTCGGCGGCCACTCCCTGACCCAGGATATCGTGCGTGCGTACGGCCTGGCCTATGAGGAAGCCGAAGCGCGCAAGAAGAGCGGCGATCTGCCCGAGAACTATGCCAGCGACGTGCTGGCCCCGTTCCTGGAAAGCGCTGCGCTGGAAATCACCCGTGCCATCCAGTTCTTCTTTACCTCCACCCCTTACACCAAGATCGACCAGATCTTCCTGGCGGGCGGCTGTGCCACCTTGCCCGGCTTGCTTGAACTGATCGCCAGCCGTACCCGCATTTCGAGCGCGGTGATCTCGCCCTTCAAAGGCATGCAGCTGGGCTCCGGTGTACGCGAACAGGCACTGCGCGCTGATGCGCCGGCTTATCTCGTGGCCTGCGGCCTTGCCATGCGGAGGTTCGGCTGATGATACGCATTAATCTGCTGCCTCACCGCGAGGCGAAGCGCAAACAGCGCAAGCAAGCGTTCGCAGCCTTGCTGGTGCTGGGCGCCCTGGCCGGTGGCGCCATCGTGCTGCTGGTCGGCGGCTACAACGCGCGCGCCATCTCCGTGCAGGAAGAGCGCAACCAGGTGCTGACGACCGCCATCAAAGGTCTGGATGTGAAGATCGCCGAGATCGCATCCCTGAAACAGGAAATCGAATCGCTGAAAGCGCGCCAGGAAGCGGTCGAAGATCTGCAGGCCGACCGCAACCAGCCGGTGTACTTGATGGATGAACTGGTCAAACAGACGCCCCCTGGCGTCTATCTGAAAGGCTTCAAGCAGGAAGGCCAGAAGGTCACGCTGAACGGTTATGCCCAGTCGCAGGAGCGTGTCTCCGAACTGCTGCGTAACCTGGCCGGCAACTCGCCCTGGCTGGAGCGCCCGGACCTGATCGAAGTGAAGGCCGCAACCCTTGGCAAGGATAAGAACACCGGCCGCAAGGTGGTCGAGTTCAACCTGTCCGTCAACATCAAGCGTCCGCGCGACAAGGATAAGCCGCAAGACGGCAAGCCTGGCGCCAAGAACCCGCAGGCGACTGCGGCCCCGAAGAGTTGAGGCGCACCATGGCAATCGATCTGAATCAATTGGGAGACTCGCTGAAGTCCCAGTTCCAGGGCCTGAATGGCGTTCACCCCGGCATGTGGCCTGTCGTGCCGCGCGTGCTGTGCGGCGTCGGTGTGGCGGCCGCCGTTGTGGTGCTGGGCTACTTCGGCTACTGGCAAGGCCAGTTTGAGGAGCAGGACGCCGGCGCGCAGCAGGAACTGAAGCTGCGTGACGAGTACAAGCTCAAGACCGCGCAGGCAGTCAACCTGGAAGCGCTGAAGAACCAGAAGGAAAAGGTTGACGAGTACGTGCTGCAGATGGAGAAGCAGCTGCCGAGCAAGGCGGAAATGGCAGCCCTCCTGTCGGACATCAACCAGGCGGGCCTGGGCCGTGGCCTGCAGTTCGAGCTGTTCAAGCCGGGCAAGGTGGACGTCAAGGAATACTACGCCGAGCTGCCGATCGATATTCGCGTCACCGGCAACTACCACGACGTCGGCTCCTTCGCCGGCGACATGGCCAATCTGCCGCGCATCGTGACGCTGAATAATATGACGCTGAACACCGGCAAGGATGGCAACACCCTGGTGCTCGATGCCGTGGCCAAGACCTTCCGCTACCTCGATCCGGAGGAAGTGGCGGCGGCGCGCAAGGCGGCCGCTGACAAGAAGAAAGCGAAGAAATGATGCGCCGCGCGATCCTTACCCTGCTGCCCCTGCTGGCGCTGGCCGGCTGCGGTGACAGCGATGTGCAGGAAGTCCGCACCTGGATGAAGCAGGTGGACTCTCAGACCCAGCCAACGGTCAAGCCGCTGCAGGCGCCGAAAAAATTCGTGCCCTTCGCCTATACCGCAGCGGATCAGCCGGACCCTTTCAATGCCAACAAGCTGCTGGCTGAACTGGCGAAGTCGCGTCCCGGTGGCGGCCTGCAGCCGGACACCAACCGCCGCAAGGAATTCCTCGAAAGCTTCCCGCTCGATGTGATGAAGATGGTGGGAACCCTGGAAAAAGATAAGCAGATCTTTGGCCTGCTGCAGATCGACCACACCGTGTACCAGGTGCGGCCCGGCCAGCACGCAGGACAGAACTTCGGTCTCATTACCTCGGTGTCCGAAGACGCGATAACAATCAAGGAAATTGTTCAGGATGCGGCCGGCGACTGGGTCGAGCGCATGTCGAAGCTGGAACTGCAGGAAAGTAAGGAGAATACCAAATGATCGCCATCAGAACCGTGACGCGTGCCCTGCGTTTTGCAGGCCTCGCGCTGGCGCTGGCCGGCAGCGCAGCCGTGGCGCACGCCCAGCAAGGCAACGCGATCGAATCGATCACGGCCAACCAGCAAGGCAGCAATGTCATCGTCAAAATCGCGCTGAAAGATGCGCCGGAAAAGCTGCCCATCGGCTTTTCCATCACCAATCCGGCGCGCATTGCGCTGGATTTCGGCGCCACCAGCAACGGCACCGGCAAGACCAGTCAGGAAATCAACCTCGGTGACCTGAACAGTGTCAACGTGGTGCAGGCCGGCCAGCGTTCGCGTCTGGTGTTCAACCTGAAGCGTCCCTTGAATTACGCGACTGCCATTGATGGCAAGGCTGTGATCATGACCATCGACGGCTCCGGCGGCATTGCCACTGCGGTCGATGCGCGCGGTCTGCCGATTCCTCAGGCGGCTCCTGTGGTCCCGGCGGGCAAGCAGCTGCTGCGCGATATCGATTTCCGCCGCGGCACCAGTGGTGAAGGGCGCGTGGTGGTGGACCTGCCGAACAGCCAGGTCGCCGTTGACGTGCGCCAGACTGCAACCGGCGTGGTGGTGGACTTCATGAAGACCGGTCTGCCGGAAACCTTGCGCCGCCGCCTGGACGTGACCGACTTCGGCACCCCGGTAACCAAGGTGACGACCGTTCCGCAGGGCGAAAATTCGCGCATGACCATCGAAGCGCATGGCCTGTGGGAGCAGAGCGTCTACCAGAGCGACACCCAGCTGGTGGTGGACGTGAAGCCGATCAAGGAAGACCCGAACAAGCTGGTGCAAGGCACCCAGGGCTACCGTGGCGAGAAGCTGTCCTTCAACTTCCAGAACGTGGATGTGCGCGCCGCGCTGCAAGCGATTGCCGACATCTCCGGCCTGAACATCATCACCAGCGACAGCGTGCAGGGCAACCTGACCCTGCGTCTGAAGGAAGTGCCATGGGATCAGGCGCTGGACGTCGTGATGCAGGCCAAGGGCCTCGATATGCGCAAGAACGGCAGCGTGCTGTGGATCGCACCGAAAGAAGAATTGCTGACCAAGGAAAAGCTGGAACTGGAGCAGCGTGCCCAGATCGCTGATCTGGAGCCACTGAAGTCCGAGATCTTCCAGCTGAACTATCAGAAAGCAGAAGCCTTCAAGACTGTGTTCGGCCTGGACGGCGGCTCGGGTGAGCAGCGCAACCGTATTCTGTCCAAGCGCGGCAGCGCCATTATTGAGCCGCGCACCAATCAGCTGTTCGTGACCGATATCCCGTCCAAGCTGGAAGACGTGCGTAAGCTGATCGCCAAGACCGACGTGGCGACCAAGCAGGTGCTGATTGAAGCGCGTATCGTGGAAGCGTCCGACACCTTCACCCGCAACCTGGGTGCCAAGCTGGGCTTCTCCGACCTGCGTACACAGCGCGGCGGCGACTCGGGCTGGCAGCTGGGCACCAGCAATACCCGTCTCGGCCTGGGTGGCAATATCACCGGCGTCGGCACGGCGACCGGCCAAACCACCGTCACCAACGTTACGGACGCCTGGAACAACACGCAGTTCATCAATCTGCCGGCGGCGGGCATCAATGGTGCACAGGCCGGCAGCCTGGCTGTCAGCCTGTTCTCTTCGGCCGCTAACCGCTTCCTGAACCTGGAGCTGTCGGCGCTGGAAGCGGATGGCACCGGCAAGATCATTTCCAGCCCGCGTGTGGTGACCGCCGACAAGGCCGCCGCCACCATCGAGCAGGGCGTGGAACTGCCTTACCAGGTCGCCACCTCCAGCGGCGCCACGGCGATTATCTTCCGCAAGGCGAACCTGAAGCTGGATGTGGTTCCGCAAATTACGCCGGACGGCAACGTGGTGCTGGACGTGGACGTAAACAAAGACAGTGTCGGCCAGGAGACCCGGGCCGGCTTCGCAATCGACACCAAGCACGTGAAAACTCAGGTGATGGTGGAAAACGGCGGCACCGTGGTGCTGGGTGGTATTTACCAGCAGACGGAGCGTAATACAGTGAGCAAGGTACCGGTTTTGGGAGATGTGCCGGTGCTGGGCAACCTGTTTAAAAATAATAGCCGTACCAACGACAAGACCGAACTGCTGGTCTTTATCACGCCGAAGATCGTTGCCGAGCGCCTGTCGGCGCGCTGATAACGGTTAGGCTGCTTCAAGAAAAAGGGTAATAAAAGATGAGCATGCAAGCATTACGCAAACTTTCAGGCTGGGTCGGCGCTTTCGCCGCCGCCAGTCTGCTGGCCGCCTGCGGCGGCGGTGGCGGTTCGCCCGGCACCAACGCCAACGGCCAGCAGCCATCCAAAGCTGCGAACGTTGTGTTGACCGCCAGTGCCGGCACCATCGCTTCGTCCGGCCAGGATGGCACCGAAGTGACCCTGACGGCCATCGTCAAGGACAGCAACAACAACACACTCCCAAACGAAACCGTGAGCTTCAAGTCCAGCTCCGGCAATATCAGCAATACTAACCGCACCACAGATGCAAATGGCGTGGTGACGGAAAAGCTGAACGTAAAAGGTGATACCAGCCTGCGCGACATCACCATTACCGCCAGCGCCGGCGGCGCGACCTCCAACTCGGTCACCGTGAAAGTCGTCTCGGCGACCCAGACCCTGACCCTGACCACTGACGCGGGTACCCTGCAGTCGGCCGGTGCTGCTGGCTCTGAAGTGACCGTGACGGCCCTGGTCAAGGATTCCAATAATTCCGTCATGGCTGGTGTTCCAGTGACTTTGTCGGCCGACTCCGGCAGCCTGACCAATGGTAGCCGTGTCACCGATGCTACCGGCCGCGTGACTGAAAAGCTGTCGACTGGCGGCGACGCGACCAGCCGTACCATCAAGGTTACCGCGTCCATCTCCGGCCTGACTCCAGTGACTGCCAACGTTTTGGTTTCCGGCACCAAGCTGCAGGTCAATGCCAATAGCACCGTCAATACAGGTAGCGCGACTGACGTTACCGTCAAGCTGGTCGATTCGGCTGGTAATCCACTGGTCGGCAAGACCGTTACCTTCAGCGCAAGCAATTCGCTGTCCGTCAAAGGTGGTGGCGCGGCCGTTACCAATTCGGCTGGCCAGCTGGTGCTGACCTATGCTGTCGCCAGCGGATCTACCAGTACCCAGGACACTATTACTGTGAGCTCTATGGGCGAAAGCGCGTCTGCTGTTGTCGCCATCAGCGCGGCCAACTTCACCGTAAAGCCAACCCAGACCACGGCAAATATCAACAGCTGCATCCTGGTCAATGTGCACACTGATAATGTCAGCTCGCCACTGCCACAGGTAATGGTGAGCAGCTCGCGCGGTACCGTGTACACGGATGCTTCCTGCCTGACCCAACTGACCGTTGCGAAGACCCTGAGCGGTGGCGGCGATGCGCAAGTGTACGTGCAGGCAACCAGCCCAGGTGTAGCAACGCTGACTGCTAACCTGAGCAGTGGCGGCATCACCCAAGGGACGATGGAATTCGTGGCCCCGCTGACCGCTTCCTCCTCCATTAGCGTTCAGGCCGACCCAGGCACTATCGGCGCCAACTCGGCTGGTAGCACCAGCCAGCAGGCCACCATCCGCGCCATCGTGCGCGATGGCACTTCCGCCAACAACCTGGTCAAAGGCGCCCTGGTGACCTTCAGCATCGTCAGCGATCCGAGTGGCGGTAGCCTGAGCCAGCCGGCCGTAGTGCCAACAGGCAGCGATGGTTCGGCCAGCGTTAGTTTCATTGCTGGCGCTTCCTCCACTGCACTGAACGGTGTAGTCATCCGCGCTCAGTTGCAAGGTGCTTCGAGTGCCTCCAACACTGTTTCCCTGACCGTGTCCAAGAAGGCGCTGTTTATCTCGGCCGGTACTGGTATCGCCGTCGGCGTCAACGACCCGACGACTTACACCAAGGATTATGCCGTGGTGGTGACCGATGCTAACGGCAATGCGGTGTCAGGCGTGAACGTGACTGCTTCTGTGCTGCCACGCTACTACTACAAGGGTCAACTGGAGTTCTTCACCGGCGCCTCGTGGGGCATGCCGATTGGCGTAAATGGCAGCAAGCCAGTGCCATTCGCCTGCCCGAATGAAGACACCAACGGCGACGGCATTCTGAACGCAGGTGAAGATACCAACGGTAATGGCGTTCTGGACCCGGGCATCCCTGTTACGGTGACGTCCTCCGGTACGACCGATGCCAGCGGCAAGGCCACTGTGACCCTGACCTATCCGCGTGACCGCGCACTGTGGACTGGCGTGGACCTGACCATCCGCGGCAGCGTCTCCGGTTCTGAGGCGATTTACAAGGCATATGTTCCGCATCTGGTAGGTGCCGCTTCCGATTACAGCGACGTCAAGATCTCGCCGCCAGGCGCCAGCAGCCCATACGGCCAGGTCAATACCGGCACTGCCGCAGACTGCACGACAGCAAATTAATAAGCTATCATGTATGGATGCAAAATGTTTTCTTGGTAGGACTGATGGGGGCGGGCAAGACGACAATCGGTCGTCTGCTTGCCCGCAAACTGGGGCTGCGCTTCGTCGACTCTGATCACGAGATCGAAGCGCGCACTGGTGCTTCGATCCCCTGGATCTTCGAAATCGAAGGCGAACAAGCCTTCCGCCGGCGGGAAGCGGACGTGATCCGCGACCTGACCAGCCAGCAAGGCATTGTGCTGGCCACCGGCGGCGGCGCCATCCTGAACGAAAACAGCCGCGCTCTCCTCCGGGAGCGCGGCACCGTCGTCTACCTGCGCGCCACCATCAACAGCATCCTGGCCCGCACGGCGCACGACAAGAACAGGCCTCTGCTCCAGACGGCCGATCCCCGCAAAAAACTGGAAGAGCTGCTGGCCCAGCGCGAGCCGCTATACATGGAATTGGCGCACCTGGTGATCGACACCGGCCGACCTAACGTACAATCCATGGTGCACTCGATTTTGAACCAGCTGGATGCGATGGCCTGCGCGGCCACGCCGAACTGCTCCACCCAGGCGGAACCCTCGATGACTGAAGAAACCCGTATGCTGCTGAACGTCGATCTCGGCGAACGCAGTTACCCGATCAATATTGGCCCGTCCCTGCTGGACGAGCCGGAACTGTTTGCCCGCCACGCAGGCGGCAAAAAAGTCGCCATCGTCACCAACACCACCGTGGCGCGGCTTTACCTTGAGCGCGTGCGCGCCCCGCTGGCGGCGGCCGGCAAGGAAGTCATTTCCGTGGTGCTGGAAGACGGCGAAGAATTCAAGAACTGGTCCAGCCTGATGCAGATTTTCGATGCGCTGCTGGCCAATAAGTGCGACCGCAAGACCACCATGATCGCCCTCGGTGGCGGCGTGATCGGCGACATGACCGGCTTTGCCGCGGCATCGTATATGCGCGGCGTGGACTTCATCCAGGTGCCGACCACCTTGCTGTCCCAGGTCGATTCCTCGGTGGGCGGCAAGACGGGCATCAATCACCCGCTGGGCAAGAACATGATCGGCGCCTTCTACCAGCCGAAGGTAGTGGTGGCCGATACCTCCACGCTGGACACGCTGCCGGACCGCGAATTGTCCGCCGGCCTGGCCGAAGTGATCAAGCATGGCTGCATCATCGATACCACCTTCTTCGAATGGATCGAAGCGAACATCGGCAAGCTGATGGCGCGCGACAAGGGCGCCCTGGGCTACGCCATTGCGCGTTCCTGTGAGATCAAGGCCGATGTGGTGCGCCAGGACGAACGCGAAGGCGGCCTGCGCGCCATCCTGAATTTCGGCCACACCTTCGGTCACGCGATCGAAGCGGGCCTGGGCTATGGCGACTGGCTGCACGGCGAGGCCGTGGGCTGCGGCATGGTGATGGCGGCCGATCTGTCGCAGCGCATGGGCTATATCGATGCCGCGACCGTGGAACGCATCCGCAAGCTGGTCGACGCGGCCGGCTTGCCGGTGAAAGCGCCGGACCTTGGCACCGCGCGCTGGCTGGAACTAATGGAAGTCGACAAAAAGAACGAGGGCGGGGCGATCAAGTTCATCCTGCTCAATCCTTTGGGTAAAGCCCACATCACCAACGCACCGCAGGACCTGCTGCTGCAAACGCTGGCAGCCTGCACGAAATAAGACATGGAAGAGACGCTCGCCCCTTACGCCGCGCATTCGGACAAGGGGCGCGGCCGCCATTACGAAGAAACACCGCACGCCTCGCGCTCGCAGTTCCAGCGCGACCGCGACCGCATCATTCACTCCACGGCCTTCCGCCGCCTCGAATACAAGACCCAGGTCTTCCTGAATCACGAGGGTGACCTGTTCCGCACGCGCCTGACGCACAGCCTGGAAGTGGCGCAGATCGGCCGCTCTCTGGCGCGCAATCTGCACCTGAACGAAGACCTGGTCGAAGCGATCGCGCTGGCACACGACCTTGGCCACACGCCTTTCGGCCACGTGGGACAGGACGTGCTGAATGAATGCATGAAGGAGCACGGCGGCTTCGAGCATAACCTGCAAAGCCTGCGGGTGGTCGATCATCTGGAAGAGCAATACGGCGCGTTCGATGGCCTGAATCTGATGTTCGAAACGCGCGAAGGCATCCTCAAGCACTGCTCGCTGAAGAATGCCAAGCTGCTGGGCGAAGTCGCGCAGCGCTTCATCGACCGCACCCAGCCCTCGCTGGAGGCGCAGCTGACCAACCTCGCCGATGAAATCGCCTACAACAGCCACGATATCGACGACGGCCTGCGCTCCGGCCTGATCTCAATCCAGCAGCTGGAACAGGTCGATTTCTTCGCGCGCCTGTGGCGTGAAGTGCAGCAGGCGCATCCTGGCCTTTCCGGCCGCCGCGCCATTTACGAAACGCTGCGCCGCCTGATTACTTCGCTGGCCGACGATCTGATAGTCACTTCAACTGAGCGCATCGCGGAACACGGCCCGCAAAGCATGGACGACGTGCGCAATGCGCCGCCGCTGATCCGCTTCTCCGACCAGATGCGCAAGGACGCCACAGAACTCAAGCGTTTCCTGCACGAGAACCTCTACCGCCACTACAAGGTCAACCGCATGCGCCTGAAGGCCAGCCGCATCGTGCGCGAACTGTATGAAGCCTTCACCGCCGACAGCGCTCTGCTGCCGCCGGACTACCGCTGCGACGAAGGTCCCAGTGCGCAAGCGCGCCGCGTCGCCGACTACATCGCCGGCATGACCGACCGCTACGCGATCGCCGAACACCGCCGCCTGTATTCGCTCGAATCCCTCTGATCCCTTAGCTCGGCAATTAACATCGGATGTAAGGGTTTGTATTCGGTTACTTTTGGAGAGTATCTGGCTGCAAGCGCCGTGCTAACGTCCGTATTCTTGACCGTTGGATTGCTGGGGGCTGAGGGATGGATACCAGGGAAGTGGTTGTTCATATTGCGGGTAAGTGCTGTCACATAGCGTCCGATGACGATTATCTGGAGCACATCGCGGGCGATTTCGAACCTCAGATGGTGCGCCTGTTTCAGACGGTAGCCAACGGTACCAAAGTGGTGCTCGACATCGGCGCCAATATCGGTTGCACTGCAATTCTATTTGGCGGAATGGCTGAACAGGTGCACGCTTTCGAACCATCGCCCACCACGTTCGGCTACCTGCGCGGCAACGTGGCACGCAATGCCGGTCCGAACGTCGCGCTGCATAACTTCGGCCTCGGCGCGGAGGCAGGAAAGTCCACCATCACCTTCGCGGCCAACAACCGGTCGGGCGCCTTCGTATCGGACCGCGAAAAAGCAAACGCCGATCATCTGAGCGAGGATATTCAAATCCGTACCTTGGACCACGTGGCGGCATCGCTGGAACTGGCGGCGTTGGACTTCATCAAGATTGACGTTGAGGGATTTGAAGGCCATGTGCTGCGCGGTGGTGCGGCCACGCTGGCGCGATTCCGCCCCGTGGTCGTGCTGGAACTGAACCACTGGTGTCTGAATGCCTTCCAGCGTACATCGGTGCCGGAGTTCTTCGATCAGCTGCGGGCCACTTTCCCACTGTTGTATGCGGTCGAAGGAGACTGCTATCTCGACTTGCACTCACTGGACGAGAGCTACGCCGTCATGTACCACCACATCCTGCATATGCGCTTCGCTAACATTCTGTGCGCTTTCGATGAGACACAGATTGAGGATTTCCGCCGCAACTACCATCACGGCATGCGCGCAGACCCACCGGAGACGGTAGTGGTGGACGCTGCGCCTGAACCTGCGCCGGCACCAGCTCCAGCCAATATACTGCCGCCATCGACGCGTCCTCTGTATACGCTGCCAGGCCGTGTTGCCCGCCGCGCCCTGCGCGAAGCGCGTAGTCTGATTGGCCGCAGCTGAGATCAGAACATTCTGGCTTGCGCGTCGGTGCGGTTACCGAGCAGTTCGAGCAGCAGTTTCTTGATGGGGGCGGGCAAGGCTGCGTCGGCTACCGATGCTGCGGGAAGCCAGGTGTAGCGGGGCTCGCCGGCCAGTGCGGCACGCTGCGCGAGTGTGATCAGCAGCGGCGCAATGTGCAGCTTGTAGTGGGTGAACACATGGGTCACCGTTTTCAGGCGTTCCTGCGATTCCACTGAGCCGAAGGGCGAGGCAGCTGCTGCAACGGCTGCGGCGTCAGGCTCGGGTAGGACATCGTCGTCATCATTGGCCGCGTTGTGGCCATCCAGCTCTGGCAAGGACAGCAAGCCGCCCCAGATGCCGCTGGCCGGTCGCTGTTCCAGCAGCACTTCATCGCGGTCCACGATCAGCAGCATGGTGGCGTGCTTCTCCGGCGTGGCCTTTTTCGGCTTGCGTACCGGCAGATCCTGCACGCGATCGGTCGCGAAAGCCACGCAGCGCGGCTGCATCGGACAACGTGTGCATTCAGGGCTGCTACGCGTGCACAGCGTGGCGCCCATATCCATCAGGCCTTGCGTGTACGACTCGATGCCTGCTTCCGGCAGCAGCGCTTCTGCGCGCGCCCACATGGCTTCTTCCGTCTTGCGTTCACCGGGGTACGTGTTAATGCCAAACACGCGTGCGAAGACGCGCTTCACATTGCCGTCCATGATGGCGGCGCGGCGGCCGGAAGAGAATGCGGCAATGGCGGCAGCTGTGGAGCGTCCAATGCCGGGCAGCTCCGCCAGCAAAGCGGGATCGGATGGGAATACACCGCCGTACTCTGCCACGACGCGCTGGGCACATTTGTGCAGGTTGCGGGCGCGCGTGTAGTAGCCCAGGCCAGACCATTGCGCCATCACGTCTTCAACAGGCGCCGCAGCGAGGTCCTGCAGCGTAGGGAAGCGTTCCAGGAAGCGCGCGAAGTAGCCCAGCACCGCGCTCACCTGCGTCTGCTGCAGCATGATTTCGGACAGCCAGATTTTGTAGGCGTCGCGCGTGTTCTGCCACGGAAGTGCGTGGCGGCCATGTTGTTTCTGCCAGCGGATCAGGTCCGCGGAAAAGCTCGGGTCGTGGTACTGCAAGATGTTCCTCAATGCTTCGGCGGATCGATGATCCGCCCTACGCGGCTATGCTGCTGCCTGGAGCTCGACCAGTTCGGAATTGATGGCGATGCTCACCGCGCCAGCCAGTTCGGCCAGGCGCGATTTCAGCGCATCCAGCTCGGCCTGTGCGGTTTCAAAGGCTTCGATCTTCTGCTCCAGCGTGTCGGTGGCATCGTGGATGCGCTGGATCGAGGCCTGGCGGTGTTTCAATTGGTCCTTGTGCTGCTTGATCTGTGCTTCCAGCGGCGCCATGATGACCTTCAACCAGGCATCCACATCGGCATTGGCCGCTTTGAAGCAGCGCTTGACCGACGAGGCCACAGAGTCGAAGAAGCGCTCCATCACGACCACGCGCGTGGTGGTCAGCAGGGCGGCCGTGCCGAAGTTCTTGTGATAGATGTCTTCCGCTTCCAGAATCTCATCGCGGTACTTGGCGAGCGAGAAGGGCATTGGCATGGTCAGCTGCAGGCCATGCTCGCCGGAGAACTTGCGGTACATCCCTTCCATCATTTCGCGGATCTCGCCGATCTTCTGTTCGGACGCATCGAGGTCGGCGCGAATGGCGTCGAAGTACGCGCGCACCGCATCGCGTAGGCCGGTGGAGAAGCGGCTGTTGGACATCGCATCGCGTACCGCATGCACGTGGTCGCGCAATACGTCCATGCCCAGGCTGGAATACAGCTCGGTGGACAGGCGCGTAAACACGGCGCGCGTCGCCTGCAGCTTGAACAGGCTCTCGTCGAATTCCTTCTTCTCTGCATCGACGCGCTTCATCATGTGCGCGATCACATTCTGGTTCTTGCCGCGCAGGCCTTTCAGTTCCAGCAGCTGCTCGACGATGCCGCGCGAGCGGGTCGACAGCATCGCGTGCTGCGAGGTGCTGAGCGCCTGCATTTCGTCGGACAGACGCTTGCGGATGATGTCCTTCTTGGCCGGAATCAGCTCGTTGAACAACGCACCTTCCAGCTGCTCCATGCGGCTCTTCTCCAGCAGCGCCTTGTCGCCGGTGATCTTGCCCAGCAAGGCCTTCTGCGCGGAGACAGGGAACACCTGGCGCGGTGCGAGCCCCAGCATATGTGCCGCATGTTCCTGCTGGCGCGCGATTTCTGCTTCGACTTCGCCGTCGCTGCGCAATGCATCCCACATCGAGTCGATCTTGTTCAGCACTACCATGCGTCCCGCGCCACCGCCGATGTGGGTGCGCCAGACTTCGATGTCGCTCTTGGTCACGCCAGTATCGGCAGCCAGGATGAACAGCACGGCGTGGGCGTGCGGAATCAGGTTCAGGGTCAGTTCGGGTTCGGTACCAATCGCGTTCAGGCCCGGCGTATCCAGAATCACCAGGCCTTGCTTCAGCAGCGGATGCGGGAAGTTGATGATGGCGTGGCGCCACAGCGAAATTTCAACCAGACCGTCTTCGTCCAGCGTGACCGGCATGTCGGGATCGTTCTCGTCATACAGGCCGTAGCGCTTGGCCTCTTCCACGCTCACGTGGCGGGTCAGGCTGACCTGTTTGAACACTTCATGCATCTCGTCCGCTTTGTCGAGATTCAGCGGCAGCACGGTCCAGGCGGAAGGCTGGTCGCGGTAGTCGCTGGTGGAGAGGTTTTCTGCGCGCGTCTCAATCGGCAGCAGGCGGATACACGCGGGGTAGGCAGGATCGTACATCAGCTCCGTCGGGCACATGGTGGTGCGGCCCGCCGCGGAAGGCAGGATGCGCTGGCCGTAGTCGGCGAAGAAGATGGAGTTGATCAGTTCCGATTTACCGCGCGAGAACTCAGCGACAAAAGCCACGGACAGCTTGTCGTCGGCCAGCTTGGCCAGTGTGCGCGCCAGGCGCTGTTCGGCAGCGGCATCGGCCAGTTCGGCACCTACCACCCAGTTGCGGTAATTCTGAACGGCGGCGTACACATTCTGACGCCACGCGCTGTATTGCTCCAGGTCCCTGACCATCATGAGACTTTACCCCGTTGTTATTTTTGACAGTTTACGCAATAGAAGGTTGAACGCTGGCCTTGTTTGATCTGGCGCACGGGGGCACCGCAGATGCGGCAGGGCACACCAGCACGATCATAGACGAAATATGTCTGCTGGAAATAGCCTGATTGCCCATTTACGCTGATAAAGTCGCGCAAAGTGCTGCCTCCTTGCACAATTGCCTCAGCCAATACCTCGCGGATGGCCTGTGCGAGACGGTCGTAACGTGCTGCACTGATGCGGTTTGCCGCCGTTTTCGGGTTGATCCCGGCGCGGAAAAGGCTTTCAGAACAATAGATATTCCCGACCCCAACCACGATGTCGCCTGCAATCAACACTTGCTTGATGGCGGCGCTGCGGGTGCGGGTCTGCTCCCACAGCAATTTCCCGGTGAAGTCTTCGCTCAGCGGCTCTACGCCCAGGCCACGCAGCAGCAGGTGCTCGTCCAGTTCGCCTTCCTCGCGCGGATGCCACAGCACGGCGCCGAAACGGCGCGGGTCGGTCATGCGCAGCACCTGCGTGCCGTCGGCGCCTTCCACCACCATGTCGAAATGATCATGCTTTTCAGCGGGTATGCCGGGCGGCAGAACGCGCAGATGGCCGGACATGCCAAGATGAATAATCAAAGTGCCATGTTCGAAATGTATCAGCAAGTATTTGCCGCGGCGCCCGGTGGCGATGACGGCGCGGCCCGCCAGATTGGCCGGCAGGTCGTCCGGAAACGGCCAGCGCAAGCCATCGCGGCGCAGAACGACGTTGCGCACGGTGCGGCCTTCGATATGTGGCGCGACCCCGCGCCGGGTGACTTCAACTTCTGGTAATTCAGGCATGTTTGGGAATTGCTTACACCTGCAAAGCAACGCAAGTTGTGGGTTGGCGTAGAATCAAGTCCTGAGTCCGACTTCGCAGGATCATCCATTGAAAAACGCATTCGCCATTGTAACGCTCTCGGCCCTGTTGTCCGCTTGCGCGGTCGCCCCGCAGAAAGAGGCTGCGCCCGCACCCGAACCCGCTCCGGCGCCTGACGCCGCCGTCAAAGCGCCCGGTTCCGATGCCATCGCAGCCGCCGTCAAACCGGACGGCGACCTGCCATCCGTGGAGCTGACCAGCGAGCTGTTTTACAAGCTCACCAAGGCAGAACTGGATTTCAAACGCGGCCAATGGCAAAGCGCCTACCTCACCATGATGGTGCTGGCGCAGCAGACACGTGATCCGCGCCTGGCCAAACGTTCCGCAGAAATGGCGCTGTCGGCCAAGCAGGGCAACGAGGCGCTGGCGGCGATCCGTCTGTGGCGCGAACTGGCGCCGGATTCGGACGAAGCGGCGCAATACTTCCTCGGCTTCTCCGTGCTGGGTGATGACCTGAGCGAAGCCGAGCAAGTCTTCGCCCAGCGACTGCAGGCGGCGCAGCCGTCCACGCGCGGCTTGGCCATGTTCCAGATGCAGCAATTCCTGCTGCGCGCCAAAGACAAAGCCGCGGCCTACGCGCTGATGCAGCGTGTGCTGAAGCCTTATGATGCGATGCTGGAATCCCACCTGGTGCTGGCGCAGGGCGCCTTGGCCGCGGGAGAGAACGAACAGGCCATCGCCGAAGCCAGGCGCTCGCTGACCATCAAGCCCGATTCCGAGCTGGCCGCGCTGACCATGGCGCAGGTGCTGCAGGATCTCGACGGCGCCGCAACGCTGTTCACCGGCTTCCTCAAGAAATACCCCGATGCGCGCGAGGTGCGTTCGGCCTACGCCCGCCTGCTGGTCGAACAGAAGCAGTACGACAAGGCCACCGAGCAGTTCCAGATTCTGCTGAAGGCGCAGCCGGATAATCCTGCAACGCTGTACGCGCTGGGCATCATGTCCATGCAGGGCAATAACACGGCAGCTGCCGAAGGCTATTTCAAGCGCTTTGTCGATGCGCTGGAAAAGAGCCCAGACCCGGACCGCGATCCGTCCAAGGCGCTGATGATCCTGTCGCAGATCGACGAGGAGCGCAATGATTTCGACGGCGCGATTGCCTGGCTGGATAAAGTCGATACCGATGATCCTCGCCTCACGCTGGCAGTGCGCCTGAAACGCGCCCACCTGACGTCGCGCAAAGGCGATATCGATGGCGCCCTGAAGCAGCTGGCGGAAATCACGCCCGCCGACGAAGCGGAAGAAGTGCAGGTGCTGCAAACCAAGGGCCAGCTGCTGCGCGACGCAGGCCGCGCCAAGGAAGCCTATGCCACGCTGGAAGACGGCGTGCTGCGCTTCCCGAACAGTCCGGACCTGATGTATGACTACGCGCTGGCGGCCGAGAAGATGGGCAAGCTGGATTCGATGGAAACCGCGCTGCGCAAGGTGATCGAGTCCGTCCCGGATAATCACCACGCCTACAATGCGCTGGGCTATTCCTTTGCCGATCGCGGCATCCGCCTCGATGAAGCCTATGAGCTGATCGATAAGGCGTTGAAGATGTCGCCCGGCGATCCCTTCATCATGGACAGCATGGGCTGGGTCAAATTCCGCATGGGCCAGCTGAAGGAAGCCGAGAAAATATTGCGCGATGCCTACACGCTGCGCAACGATCCGGAGATTGCCGTGCACCTCGGCGAAGTGCTGTGGGCGCAGGGCGACAAGAGCGGCGCCCAGAAGCTGTGGCGCGAGGCCCGTGCCAAAGACCCGAATAACGATGCGCTGCGCACGACGCTGGCGCGCCTGAACGCCAGCATCTGATGGGCGCGCGTATTTATGTAGCCGCAGCGGCGGCGGCATTCCTGCTTGGCGGCTGCGCCACGACTGCCAAGGCTCCTGTCTGCAGCGCCGCGCCGGGCGACGCTGTGGACCTGCACGGCCGCCTGGCCGTGAAGTACACGCAGAACAGCGAGCCCAAATCAATGACGGTCAATTACAGCTGGAGCCAGACGCCTCAGTGCACGAACGTGGCCTTGTCGACGCCGATCGGATCGACGATTGCCACAATCGAAGTAACGCCGGAGCAGGCCGTGCTGACGGAAAGCGGCAAGCCGCCGCGCAGCGCTCCCGATATCGATACGCTGACCGCGCGCATCCTCGGCTGGTCGCTGCCCGTGGCGGGCCTGCGCGAGTGGATGCAAGGCTATGCCACTGCGGCTGACGGCAAGCGATTTAATGCCAGCCCGAGCAATACGGACGTGACCACCAAAGATGGCTGGCGCCTGAGCTTTGTCAGCTGGCAGGACGGCAGCAATCCACCCAAGCCCAAGCGCATCGACGCCGAGCGTTCCGCCAGCGGCCAGATTGAAGAAGTGTCCCTGCGCATCGTGATCGATGCAGAATAAACAAGAATGAATAGCCTGAAGAATTGCCCGGCTCCGGCCAAACTGAACCTGTTCCTGCACGTGACCGGTCGCCGCGCCGACGGTTATCACCTGTTGCAAACCGTTTTCCAGATCATCGACCGTAGCGACACGCTCGATTTCGAGCTGCGCGCGGACCACGAAATCCGCCGCGTGAACGAGGTGCCCGGCGTGCTGGAAGACAGCGACCTCGTCATTCGCGCCGCGCGCATGCTGGCGGCCGAAGTGCGGAAACGCACTGGCGCACAGCCGCAGGGCGTGAATATCACTCTGCACAAAGTGCTGCCGATGGGCGGCGGCGTTGGCGGCGGATCGTCCGATGCGGCCACCACCTTCATGGCGCTGAACAAGCTGTGGAACGCGGGGTTGAGCAAGCAGGAGTTGATGGACCTCGCGCTGCCGCTGGGCGCCGACGTTCCGTTCTTTATCTTTGGCGAGACCGCGTGGGCCGAAGGCGTGGGCGAAGCGCTGCGTCCGGTCGACGCGCCGGAGTGCTGGTATGTGGTGATCGAGCCCGGCGTGCAGGTGCCGACGCCAACGATTTTCACCTCTGAGCATTTGACAAGAAATACTCCAGTCGTTAATATGTCGGACTTTTCCAGCTACCACGCAAATCGTAAAGATCTGCGGCAGTTTGGAAAGAACGATTTGCAACAGGTAGCCACCCGGTTGTTCCCGCAAGTATCAGACGCGGTAGAATGGCTGGATGCTTACGGTGATGCTAGGATGACTGGCTCCGGTGCATGTGTGTTCTGCGCAGTCCGCAGCGAAGAACAGGCCGATGCAGTGCTCGCGAGAGTGCCTGCCGCCTGGACTGGCTGGAAGGCTAAGGCGCTGAAACAGCACCCGATCATCGAAAAGTTGTGATGCGTAAAAAGATTTGGCTTTTCGTGAATTAGGTCTTATAATGTCGGCCTACTGACGGAAAGCAGTCAGTTAAAAGTAGGGGAATCGCCAAGCTGGTTAAGGCACCGGATTTTGATTCCGGCATACCAAGGTTCGAATCCTTGTTCCCCTGCCACCGTTTTCCCTGGATCTGTCGAGGCATTAGTCTCCAGCCAGGGTTAAAAACAAGACTCCCGCGACAAGCGCGGAGCACCTTCAAGATTTCAAAACTCTACATCTCTCGGGACTCCCAATGGCTTTCGAAAACCTGATGGTTTTTACCGGCAACGCTAATCCTGCCTTGGCAGAAGGGGTCGCAAAGAATCTCGGCATTCCTCTCGGCAAAGCAGTCGTATCGAAGTTCTCGGACGGCGAAGTGATGGTCGAAATCAACGAAAACGTCCGCGGTAAAGACGTGTTCGTGCTGCAATCGACCTGTGCGCCGACCAATGACAGCCTGATGGAACTGATCCTGATGGTTGATGCCCTGAAACGTGCGTCCGCTGGCCGTATCACCGCTGCAATTCCTTACTTCGGCTATGCCCGTCAGGACCGTCGTCCACGTTCCGCCCGCGTCGCGATCTCCGCGAAAGTGGTAGCGAACATGCTGGAAAGCGCCGGTGTTGAACGTGTGATCATCATGGATCTGCACGCTGACCAGATCCAGGGTTTCTTCAATATCCCGGTTGACAATATTTACGCTTCGCCAATTCTGCTGGGCGACCTGCAGAAGAAGGACAACGAAAACCTGCTGGTGGTGTCTCCGGACGTCGGCGGCGTGGTGCGTGCCCGTGCACTGGCCAAGCGCCTGAACTGCGACCTGGCGATCATTGACAAGCGCCGTCCAAAAGCCAACGTGTCCGAAGTGATGAACATCATCGGTGACGTCGAAGGCCGCAACTGCGTGATCATGGACGATATGGTGGATACCGCCGGTACCCTGGTCAAGGCAGCCGAAGTGCTGAAAGAGCGCGGCGCCCTGAAAGTGACCGCTTACTGCACGCACGCTGTGCTGTCCGGTCCTGCGATTGAACGTATTACCGGCTCTTCGCTGGACGAACTGGTGGTGACCGACACCATCCCGCTGTCCGAAGCAGCCAAGGCATGCGGCAAGATCCGTCAACTGACCAGCGCTCCGCTGCTGGCCGAGACCTTCAAGCGCATCATCAAGGGCGATTCGGTTATTTCGCTCTTCGTAGACTAAGATTTGCCGGCTGTGGGAAACCATGGCCGTTTTCGCTGAAGCGTCCTGGTCGCGGGGCGCTTCTATTTACCGGCAAGGCGCGAGCCTTGTCTTTTATTTTTTGGAGTATTCCATGAAAGTTGTTGCATTCAAACGTGATCTGCAAGGTACGGGTGCGAGCCGCCGCCTGCGTAATTCCGGCCAGACCCCTGGCATCATCTACGGCGGCACCGAAGCACCGGTGACCATCGCCCTGGACCACAACGCACTGTTCCACGCGCTGAAAAAAGAAGCCTTCCACTCGTCCATCCTGGACATGGAAATCGACGGCAAAGTACAGAAAGTGCTGCTGCGCGACTTCCAGATGCACGCTTACAAACAACTGGTTCTGCACGCTGACTTCCAGCGTATCGACGCCAACAAGCCACTGCACGTGAAAGTAGCTCTGCACTTCGAAAACGCTGAAGTGTCCCCAGCCGTGAAACTGCACTCCGCAACCATCAGCCACGTGGCCAACGAGATCGAAATCTCCTGCCTGCCAGCTGACCTGCCAGAGTTCCTGGTGGTTGACCTGTCCAAGATGGACGTAGGCCAGTCGATCCACGCTTCGGAAATCAAGCTGCCGAAGGGCGTGACCATCGTGACCCACGGTTCCGACGCTACCGTTGCTACCGCTTCCGTACCGGCTGGTGCCGTTGCTGCTGAAGCTGCTGCTGCCGCTGAAGAAGACAAGAAGTAATCTTCTGGCGTTAGCCAAAAAGAAGACCCCGCCTCGGCGGGGTTTTTTTTCGCCCATACCGCTTGCATTCCTTTCACGTGTCAGTTATTGTTGACACGTGAGAGAAAAAACGAACCGAAGTGGAGGCGACTTGCTGCTGGCGCAATTGGCAGCCCTCGCTAATCCGCACCGCCTGCGCATCATTGCGGCCCTCGCCAACGGCGGCCGTAATTATGTGAGCCAGCTCGCCCGCGAACTGGGCATCGGCCGGCCGCTGCTGCACCTGCATCTGCAGAAGCTGGAAGACGCCGGCCTGGTGACCAGCCAGCTGGAGCTGTCGCAGGACGGCAAGGCGCTGAACTACTTCGAGGTCTGTCCCTTCGGGCTGGAGCTGAATCCTGCGGCCATCGCCGCAGCAGCTGCAAGCCTGAGCAACGAGGAAGAGTAGAGGAAATCATGTCCGCACCGATCTATCTGTTTTCGATCTGCCTGCCGTTCGTCACGCTGCTGATCATCTTTGGCATGAAGTATTACGCGGCGGCCCAGACGGCCAAAGCGAATGAAGCGTATCGCCTGCTGGCTGCGCAGTCGGCAGCCCAGCAGGCGGAAACGCTGTCCACCCTGACCGCCCTGCGCGCCTCGGCTTCGGAAACGGCCGCGCGTCTCGCTGCGGTTGAAAAATTGCTGAAACAAGTCGAATAAACCATCGCGGCTAAGCCCGCACATTGAAGAGGAGCTGCAAATGAACGAAGTTTCGCTGTTGCGCCTGTATCTGCTGCGGGCCATGTACCTGTTTATCGTCGTGGGCCTTGGGAACCTGATCTGGCCCGAAGTGCTGAACCGCCATGGGGCGTGGGAGCTGAACGAAGGCGTCGTCGTCTGCATGCTGGCAGGCTTCTCGCTGATGGCGTTGCTGGGCCTGCGCTATCCGCTGCAAATGCTGCCGGTGTTGTTCTGGGAAATGACCTGGAAGCTGATCTGGCTGTTCAACGGAGCCCTGCCGCGCTACCTCAACGGCACCATGGACGAGCACCTGGCCCATTACGCTTTCCAGGTTGCCTTCGTCGTGATCATTCCGCTCGTGATCCCATGGGGCTATGTGTTCGACCACTACATCCGCAAATCCGGCGACCGCTGGGGCTCCGCCCGCGTGCCCGCGAAAGCTTGAGGAAAGCTGGCTAACTGCCCGAATGCGGCTATGCTGAGTAGATCAACTCAGAAGGAGGCCGTCATGAACAAGAGCTTTCGGGTAGTGGGTATTGTCGCCGTCCTGGCCGGGATGGCGGGGCCGGCCGCGGCGGATCAGAAGGCGGATGTGGCGGCTGTGCACGCGATAGATCAGGCCTTCCTCAAGGCCTACACGGCCGGTGATGCGGATGCTTTGGCCAATCTATACGACGAGAATGCCGTGCTGATGCCGCCTGGTTCCGCAGCCGTACGTGGCAAGGCCGCGATCCGCGCGTACTGGGCCAAGGATGTTGCCGATTCCGCCAAAGCCGGCATCACAATGAGCTTTAGCGGAGAAAAAGACGGTGGCGCCAATGGCGGAAACGGCTGGGCAGCCGGCCACTTCACCGTCAAGGACAAGGATGGCAAGCAGGTCGATGCGGGGAAATTCCTGTCCGTCTCGCACAAGGTCAATGGCAAATGGCTCTACGTGCGCGATACCTGGAATTTCGATACGCCCCGCGTGAAGCCTTAATCGCAGGCGCCCGGCGGGTATAATCTGCGCTTTTGCCAAGCGTTAGCATAGCCATGCCTATTCGTCTGATCGTCGGCCTCGGCAACCCCGGACCCGACTACGAACAAACCCGCCACAACGCCGGCTTCTGGCTGGTCGACAACCTGGCCAATTCGCTGCCGAATGCGCGCCTGCAGCGCGAGTCCGGCTTCAACGCTATGGTGGCGAAGACGATCATCGGCGGCAACCAGCTCTGGCTGCTGGAGCCGCAAACCTATATGAACCGCTCCGGCCAGTCGGTCGGCGCTATCGCGCGCTTCTACAAAATCCAGCCGGACGAAGTGCTAGTCGTGCATGACGAACTTGATCTGGCGCCGGGTGTGGCCAAGCTGAAAAAAGGCGGCTCCAGCGGCGGCCACAATGGCCTGAAGGACATCACCTCGGCTCTCGGCACCCAGGACTACTGGCGCCTGCGCATCGGCATCGGCCATCCGCGCACACTGAATCTGAACCAGCCGGTGGCGGATTTCGTGCTGCATCGTCCGCGCCGCGAAGAACAGCTGCTGATCGAAGAAGCGATCGAAAAATCCCTGCGCATCATCCCTACTGCCGTCGCCGGCGATTTCACCAAGGCGATGATGGAGCTGCACACGCCTTAAGGCGCAGCAGCATGCCGCCGCTGCGGCCGCGGTTGCGGCGCCGCCGGCGGCACTTCAATCACCTCATTCAGCCGCAGGAACTTGAAGCCCACCAGCTGCAGGCCGCCTTTGCGTGCTTGCGTGCGGGCGATGAAGTCTTCGAATTCCTCCTCGCGTACGGCCGGTGCAGACGAATGCAGGAAGCGGCGATGGCCCTGTGCATCCTGCACCACCAGGCCAACATGGGTCACCATATGCTCGCCGTTGCGGATCGAGATGACGTTGATCATGTCACCCTCATTCATCTGCTGGAATGCCTGCCTGGCATTTTCCACCGGTACGTAAGCCTCGCGCGTGTGCTGTACCGGAATGCTGCTCTCAGTGTTGTGATGCGTTTTCAGAAACTGCGCGCGGTCCACGGTCAGGTCGTAGTAGGCAGCGCCGGGTAACGATGCACTGACGTCGGTGAGCAGCCAGCGGTTGTTGATATTCCAATCCACTTCCGTGTAGTGATTGCGCGTGGCCACGCCAACCACGCCGTCCTTGTAGCGTATGCGTTGCAGCATCCAGAAGAACTCTTCCCACGATTCGCTCAGGGCCATCGCATAAGTGTGCTCGATGAAGACCGTGCAATCGCTTTGCCCAAGGCTGAACATTGGCAAGCTGTCATGCAGCTCATACGGATACTCACCCAATAGATTCAACTTGTAGGGCTGGCCGATATTGCGGCGCGCGATAGCGGCGATGCGCTTGCGCAGATCCGGCTGGCCATCGTGGACGCTGCTGATGAAGCTACCCGCTTCGGCGGGCGTCATCTGGTAGATCTGTTTGGGTTCCTGGGCGGCGGCGCACAGGGTGACGCACATGGCGAGCAAGGGAAGAATACGCATGCGTCCATTCTAAAGGCATTCAGGTCGGATTGCTCGCCTGGCGCAGCAAGCGCCACACCATCCATGCCACAACGGCAACGCCTGCAAGCAGCACGCCCCACAACAGGATCAAGCGTTGCTGTGCGCTGGCGGCGTCAGCGCTGGCGCGCTTGGCGGCATTGGCCAGTGCGTCGGTTTGCAGTTGCACATCGCCGGCACGCGCCTGCTCCAGTGCGCGCAATTCGGCGGACGAAAATCCCGGCGCCACATCGCCGAGGGCGCGCGCAGCGGAATTCGCCTTGTCGCGTCCCACTGCCAAGGTGTAAGGCGCCGTGCCACCGGCGACAAAGACCAGCGTAGCCGGTTGCCAGCTTAAGCGCAGCGCTGGCTGCATCGCGGGCGGCTGATCGAAACGCAGTACCCAGCGATCGCCCAGATACGATGGCACGGCAATGTCGGCCGACACGTGGGGCTTGCCGTCGCGCTCCAGCCGGTAGAAGGTCGTACGCAGCGCGGGCTCGAAATAATTGCGGCCCTGACGCTGCGCGTTATAGCGGCCCAGCGTTGCAGGCAGCACGACATTGCCGCTGTCGAATTGCAGTCCAGCGCGCGTGGCGGGAATGCCCGGCGGCTTGCTGTATTGGAGGTCGCGTGCTTCACGTCCCGGCTGCGCGGGCAGCAGCACTGATTCCATTGGCAGAGCTTCGGCGCGAACGGGCGATTCGGCGGTCACCGCTGCGAACTGCAGCGGCTCACCGCTGCGCCAGCGCAGGCGCGCATAGCGCATGGAGCGCGGCGCGAATTCAAGGCGGTCGTTGGCCAGCGTCTCATCGCTCGTGTTGGCGAGCCAGCTCAGCTCCGCGACGCCCACCGTGTCCCAGTTTTTCAGGTCGTTGCTGGATTCCAGCCAGAGCTGGCCGGTGTAGTTGCTGCGTCCCGCTGGCAGCTGAAAGCGCAGTGCATCGACCTGTGGCGGCTCGCTTTCGCCATCGCGGCGCAGGTCAAGTACCAGGGCGGCCAGTTGCTGCCGCGGCCTGGCTGCATCCTGCGCAGCAGGCAAGTGCACGGACAGCACGCGGCCGTCGGTGCCGGTGCTGACCTCCAGGCCTGCCAGTGCGCTATCGGCACTGTCGGCCATCAGCGGAAAGATACGTACGGCGAGGCTGCGGTGGCTGGTTTGCGCATCGCCTTCGGGCTGGCGCAGCGCGAATGGCTGAATGATGCCGCGCGCGTCGAACACACGCAGGTCACGAAGATCAGGGGAGCGCACATTCAGGTACACCGCGCGCGGCAGCCGCAACTGCACCACGCTCTGCTTGCCGCTGATGGTGAGCGGGATCAGATGACTGTAGTCTTGCGGCGTATCGCTGGCCGCGCTGGCCAGTGCCGCAGCGAGAAGAAGAGCGCTCATGCTGCCTCCTGCTGCGCTTGCCCGCCTTTGCCGGACGGGTAGGGCGCAATGTAGCCGATGCCCACCATCAGCGCGCCGACGCCGAGGAAGGACACGATGCGCTCAACGCCGCCCACGTTCGACAAGTCGACGAGGAAAAGCTTGAGCACCACAACGCCAAGCAAGACGGCTCCTGCCAGCCAGATATTGCGCTCCTGCTTGCGCGCCGCATAGCGCATCAATATCAACGCGGTTACGCTCCACACCAGCGAGAACATGGCCTGTACGAACTGCGAAGCGAACAGGCGCTCGAACTCATATGGCACATCGAGATAGTGCGAGACGGTACGCAGCAGGGCGAGATTGAACCAGCCGTACGCGGCCAGCGCAGCGGCGATGAACAACGGTTGCCGTGCGTGCGCCAACTCGTTTTGCAGCTGTCGGTAGCAGCCAATGGCCAGCAGCATGGCGAAGATGCTGGTCAGGTCGAGCGGATTGGCAAGCGGGATATATGGCAGCGGCGCCATTGCGCCATCCTGCGACAGATTCCATGCCGCTACCAGCAGCAGCGACCATGCGCATCCCAGCGGCAGCAGGACCGTGCGATACCACTGCGCCACAGGGCGCACCGGCCAGGCATCGGCGCGCACACGGCGCATGGTCCACGCCAGCACGCCCATCATCAGCCACAATGGCAGGAAGCGCGCCCAGGACGGATCAGCATGCGAGCCTTGCAGGCCGCGCGCAATCCAGTACGCGGCAACGGGCCAGATCATCAGCCACGGGCCGGCCGAGCGCAGCGTGTGCAGGATGCGCATTTGCACATCTCCGATCGGCGACCAGACGCGCATCAGCCATTCGGACAGCAACCACAGCGCGGCGAAGGCCAGCCAGAATTCGCGCGATGGCATGCCTGTGAAGTGCAGCATCGCGAGCATGCCCGCGCTGGTCAGGGCGAAGAGAGCCCAAGCGGGCAGTGCGGTCCAGCGCAGTGCTGGCCAGGTGAGTCGCCGCGCCAGCGAGATCCACAGCGGCGTTGTTGCCGCAATCAGCAGGCAATAGGCGGGCCATTGCAGTTCCGCGCGCGCCGCCATGCCAGACCAGTTTTCGTAATGCGCCAGCAGCCAGTTGGACAAGGTCGGCGCCACCATCGCCAGCCACCACAACATGGACCAGCCCAGAATCACATGCGACAGCTTCTGCTGCGGCGCATCGCCATGACGGAACATGGCCCAGGCGGTGAAGGCTCCACCAGCCAGGATCATCAGGCCGCCGAGGAAGGGCGTCGCAAACAGGTCGGTGGACACTGGCGCCAGCGCCCATTGCTGCAGCATCAGCACAAGCAGCACGGCGCCAGCCAGCAGCTCGACCGCCATTGCAAGCCAGCCCGCCAGCGCCCATGCCATGCGGCGTGCGATAAAGGCCAACAGCATGGCGCTCACAAGGGCGCTGGCCACGAGCAGATTGGCTTGCGCGTTGCCCTGCGTGCGCAGCAGGATCTCCGTCCAGAAACCGCCGACAAGCCATACGGCAGCATCGGCGAGGAAGATCGTGCCCAGAAGGCCAAGCGCGTTCGGACCATCGCTGCGCTCAGCGCGGAAGCGCGTCGCCATCAGGAACGCACTTGCCGCCAGCAGCAGGAAGCCCAGCCACAAATTGGAATGCAGCGCCGCTTCCTTGTCGATGCCGGACACGCTGCCGATGAAACTGACCCACGCGCCCAGCTGCACCAGCAGGCCGAAGCCCCAGGCGAGCGGCTGGCGCTGGCGCAGGCCGATCCACACGATGCCCGCGCCTTCCAGCGCCCAGGCGGCGGACGTCCAGCGGCCATCAAGCGCAAATGGAATTGCGAGCGTGCCAAAAACGACGGCCAGTGCGATGAAAGCGTCAACCAGCATGCCGAACACCTCGCGCCGGCGCGCCAGCACCATCGCCAATGCGCCGTAGAACAGGCCAAGCGCCAGGGCAGAAAAAGCCATGCCGAATGCCATGCCTTTCACCAGCGGGAACTGCAAACTGGCCGCCAGCATTGGCGTACCGAAGACCAGCGTGCCGTCGACATAGTTCTTCAACTGAGGTGCTTGCAGGCGCGCATAGGCGACGGCGATGCCGACGTAGTACAGGAAGAACAGAATCAGGAAGGCTTGCGCCGACTGATAGTTCTCCGGCTGGTAGCGCAGCACGCCCCAGGCAGTGCCAATGGCGAAGGTGAATGCGAAGCCCAGCAAATTCAATGCGCGCCACGAACGCTTCAGCGCGATTGCAAACACGCCGGCATTCAGCAGGGCGTAATAGCTGAATAGGGCAATGTGGCTGCCGCCGCCTGTCGATGCCAAAATCGGTGCGGCAAAGCCACCGGCAATGCCGAAGATGGCGAGCCACTGCGCGTTCTGCAGCACCGCCAGCAGGCAAGTGCCAAGCGTAAGCAGGAACAGCAGCGCGAAAGTCATACCGCCGGGGATCAGGTGGTACAAGCGGAAGGCGCCGAAGCTCACCAGCATCAGCACGGCCATACACGTGCCTTGCAGTGGCAGACTGACTGCCGCGTTGCTGTTGCGGATGCGCCAGGCCCAGGCGAGTGCGGCCAGATCGACCAGCACAATGCCCGTAAGCCGCAGCTCGATCGGCACCGTCACGCGGGCGGCAGCGTATTTGAGCAGGAAGCTGACGCCAATGAACAGGATCAGCAGACCGATCTTGGCGACCAGATTGCCTTCAAACAGCCAGCGCCTGGCGGCCAGCAGCCAAGCCGGAGGTTCGCTTGGCGGGGCTTGTGGACGTTCGCGGCGCGGCGCCTGCGCGCGCGTGGTTGCATCGACGCCAGCGGCTGGGGGCGTTGGCAGCGGCATAGCGTATGCTCCGGCCGGCTCGGCAGCGCGCTCGGCTGGTGCGCCTGACTCAGTTGCTGGTGCCGTGACCGGTGGCATCGCGCGGGCCACCAGGGGCTCGCGCGATACGGGTTGAGCTTGAGCTTGAGGTTGGGGCTGACGCGCTGGCGGCGTGGGTGCCGTTGCCGACGCTTCCGGCGCGGCAGGCGACGGTGTCCGAATGGCCTCGTCGGCAGCGGCAATGCCGCGTGGCCGCAGGCGTTCCAGCGCGTGCTGAAGACTGGCGAGGTCGCGTTGCAGGCGTTTGACCTGTTCGCCCGCAATGCGTGCATCGCGCCGCGCCAGCCACGCCCAGCGTCCGATGACGATGAACAGCACAAACCAAAGCAAATCCATGAATGCCCCCGAAGATTGTCCGCAGTGCATTATTTGCAAGAGGGGACGATAGCACAAGCTTGGCGATACTTGTATCGCTGGCCGCTGCCGGAAGTATCAGAATTTGATCCGGGGTCACGCCTCTGGAACCAGCACCACCAGGTCAGTCACGCCCACGTCGATCCCCTGCTGGGAAAGCAGGGTCGTCGCCTGGCCACGGTGATGGGTTTGATGGTTAAAGAAGTGCATCAGCAGTCCGTCCAGTCTGCGGCTGCCGGGCACTCCCGCCATGCTCTTGTAATGCATCACGAGATCGAGATCTGCCTCCGTCAGCGCGCAGGCAAAATGCATGATCTGGCGGTCCATCCAGACGCGGCGCACGCGCAGCGCGTCAAATTCCATGGATTCGCCACGCAGATTCCTTGGTTGCGGCAGCTCCATCACGGCCGCCAGCATCTCGGCAAAGTGCGGATGGGCGCCAAAGCGGCGCAGCCAGATCGTGTCCGCATTGACAATATGCTGAAGCGTCGCCTGCAAGGAGCCGAAAAACGCGCTGCGGTCGGCTGTGCGCTCCTCGGGCGACAGCTTGGCGGCAGCTTCGTACAGCTTGTGGTTCATCCAGTCGTTGTACTGGGCCATCAGGCGGAATTGGGCGGTCAGGGACATGTTCTGGGGTACAATCTCGGTTTATTTTGCGGCGTTCGCCGTAGCAGAACATATATCTTAAAGGTTTTCCATGAGTCTCAAATGCGGCATCGTCGGCTTGCCTAACGTCGGCAAGTCCACCCTCTTCAATGCACTGACCAAGGCCGGTATCGCGGCCGAGAACTACCCGTTCTGCACGATCGAGCCGAACGTGGGCGTGGTGGAAGTGCCTGACCCGCGCATGGACAAGCTGGCAGCTATCGTCAATCCTGAGCGCATGGTGAATGCGATCGTTGAATTCGTCGACATCGCCGGCCTGGTAGCGGGCGCGTCGAAAGGCGAAGGTCTGGGCAACCAGTTCCTGTCGCACATCCGCGAAACCGACGCCATCGTGAATGTGGTGCGCTGCTTCGAAGACGACAACGTGATCCACGTGGCCGGCAAAGTCAGCCCGCTGGACGATATCGAAGTCATCCAGACCGAACTGGCGCTGGCCGACCTGGGCACCGTTGAGAAAGCCATCCACCGCGAGCAGAAGAAGGCCCGCTCCGGCGACAAAGATGCCGCCAAGCTGGTGGCCCTGATGGAAACCATCGTGCCGCACCTGAACGAAGCCAAGCCTGTGCGCGCCATGGGCCTGGACGCTGAACAGATGGCCCTGATCAAGCCACTGTGCCTGATCACTGCCAAGCCGGCCATGTACGTGGCCAACGTGTCCGATAGCGGCTTCACCAACAACCCGCTGCTGGACCAGCTGACCAAGTACGCCGAGTCCCAGAACGCACCAATCGTGGCGATCTGCGCCGCCATCGAAGCCGAGATCGCCGACCTGGACGACGCCGACAAGGTGGAGTTCCTGTCCGACATGGGCATGGAAGAGCCAGGCCTGAACCGCCTGATTCGCGCCGGCTACAAGCTGCTGGGCCTGCAGACCTACTTCACCGCCGGCGTGAAGGAAGTCCGCGCCTGGACCATCCACATCGGCGACACAGCCCCGCAAGCGGCCGGCGTGATCCACACCGACTTCGAACGCGGCTTCATCCGCGCCCAGACCATCTCCTATGACGACTACATCCAGTTCAAGGGTGAAGCCGGCGCCAAGGAGGCGGGCAAGATGCGCGCTGAAGGCAAGGAATACGTCGTCAAGGACGGCGACGTGCTGAACTTCCTGTTCAACGTCTGATCTCCCGCTAATTTCCCTTGTCAGCAATGGGCACGGCGCAGAGTTGCGCCGTGCCCATTGTTGCATTTGGAGAGATTTCATTTTGATCTAGCATGCTACTCTTCAGACTTTGCTTTTTTGCAAGGTCTATTTCGTGGCAACCATCACCGGCACCGCAGGCAACGACTCGCTGGAAGGCACTTCCGGAAACGATTCCATTGTGGGATTGGCGGGCAACGACACGCTCTACGGTGTCAGCGGAACCGACACCCTGGTAGGCGGCAGCGGCGACGACTTCCTTTTGCTGTTTAACGGAACTGCGGACGGAGGCGATGGCAACGATACGATTCGCAGTTATTGGGGCGGTAGCCTGACGTTGTCAGGTGGCGCCGGCGACGATCTCATTGACCTCAGCGGGGCAAGCCGCGGCAGCGGCGCCGTCGTCGTGGTTCACGGAGGTGATGGCAACGACACCATAGATCCAGGCTTCTTTGCCGACGGTACACGATACGAATTCTACGGCGATGGGGGCGCAGATACCTTCTATGCGCCGCAATACAGCAAGGCCGCCACGATCTACGATTTCAAAGCCGGACCTGGCGGCGACCGTATTAATCTCGACCACCTTATTTTCTACCTGGATGGCAACGGCAGCTATACCGGCGGCAATCCGTTTAAAAATGGCTATCTGTCGCTCGTGCAGGTTGGCGCGGACACTGAGCTTCGATATGACACCAAGCTAGGCAGCCCCCATTCGTACACGGCCCTGGTCCTGAAAAACGTTCAGGCATCAAGCATTACTGCGGATAATTTTGCCGGGAATATTTCGCCGGACGGCTCGCCCGTAAAAGGCGAATTGCTGACGCCGTCGGCACACGACAGGACCGCCTTCGGCGGCTACTTCAACGACACATTGATCGGTGACGAGTCCGCCAGTCTGCTGGATGGCAGGGGCGGCGATGACTCCATCGTTGGCGGCAGCGGTAATGAGTCGTTGCAAGGCGATGAGGGCAACGACACCCTGTTGGGCGGAGGTGGTAACGACAGCCTTAATGGCGGTGCGGACACGGACTTGCTGGACGGAGGCGACGGCGACGACACGCTGGAGGCCGGGTACGCAGGCGACAACGATACCTTGCTTGGCGGGCGCGGCGACGATCATTTCATCGTCGAATGGGGCAACAAGAATACCGCTATCACAGCGTCCGGTGAAGAAGGCCGCAACACCTATGTCATCAGCAGAGACAAGACTTCCGCGGGCGCATTCGTTGTAACCGACTTCAAGGCTGGGGCTCACGGCGACATCCTCGACTTCGTTCAATTGCTGGACCGTAGCAGCTTCGCAGGCGGCAATCCGTTTAGTGACAGCAATCAGTTCTGCCGCCTCGTGCAGGATGGGGCTGACGTGCTCCTGCAGTTCAAAGGCTACATGATGCCGGCCGGCACCTACGATACGTATCTGGTGCTCAAGAACGTAAGCCTCGGCAGCATTACTGCCGATAATTTCCGCTACGGTATTTCTCCCGATGGCTCGCCGGTGGCAGGTGACTTCGACGACCTGGCCAATGGCGGGGGGCGATATGGAACGCCATTTAATGACACGATTGTCGGCACCAATAGCTTTACTGCCGAGGGGAACGGCGGCGATGATCTGTTGCAGGCGCGGGATGGTGTGGGGACGAATTACGGCGCTACGCTCGAAGGCGGCAATGGCAACGACACGCTGCTTGGCGCGAATGGAGCCGACAGTCTGGACGGCGGCGCAGGCGACGATATTTTGAGGGGTGGGGCCGGTAACGATACTCTGCATGCCAGTGCCGGCATGGATACGATAGATGGCGATGCCGGTAATGATTCTATCGAGGCTCGCTATGTCAGCGGCATCTTGAACGGCGGTGCCGGTAACGACATCTTTGCCATCAGTGCAGGGAACCATACGTCCGTTCGCGCGAACGGAGGCTCGGGCAATGACCAGTTTTCTGTCTACGGCGGGAGTTATGATCCTGCGGACATTCAATTGACGGGGGGCGAAGGGTCGGACCGATTTATCTTTAATGAATATGCCACCACACCGACCGTCATTACCGACTTCACCGCTGGAGTGGATGGGGATCGTCTCGATGTAACCCAGATGCTTGGTCATATCTGGGGGCTCGATATCAAAGCCAATTTGATGTCGCCATCCTTGAACTACATCCGGCTCCTCCAGAGCGGTGCGGATTTATTATTGCAGTACGACCCCGATGGGAATGGCAGCGCGGAGCCACGGACCATTGCGGTGCTGCTCAATGTCCAACTAAAAGATCTGGTGCAGGATAACCTGATTGGCGTAGCACTGCAGGGCGATACCGCTCCCGGTGAGCTGACGCACGGCACCGATGACAATGACTCCATGAGCGGCAGCGCGCTGGACGACACCTTGTATGGCGGTAATGGCGACGACATGCTGAATGGTGGCTGGGGCGGCGATGACCGTATTTTCGGAGAAGCCGGTAACGACTTCCTCGGTACGGGGTTATCCGGCCACGTGCTGCTGGACGGCGGCACAGGCAACGATACCTTCGCGGTCAACTTGGCTGCGTCGTCCACGGTCATTGGGGGCGACGGCGATGATCTGGCCGCGCCCAGCGCGAACTATGACAGTACAGGCAGCATGGAGTTCTTTGGTGGAAACGGAAATGACACCATCGATGTCCATGGCGTTAATGCCAACGCTGCCGCGATTCTGTTTACTGGAGGGGCAGGCAGTGATACGTGGGTGATCGACCAGAATTACTATCACTCGTTCAATGCGCGCTTCCTTGATTTCCAGACGGGACAGGGCGGAGATCGCATACGGATCTACATGTATCCGGACAATCTGAATTACCAGGATGAGATAGATCCCTTCGCAAACGGCTATCTGGCCTTTGTCCAAAGCGGCAATGACGTCCTGCTGCAGGTTGACCGCGATGGCAAAGGCGGAAGCTACGCTCCGACAACCGTACTCACGCTGGTCAACGTCAAAGTCACTGACATCGATGGCTCGGTCCTGGTCGGGATAACCAGCAAGCTCGATGCATATCAGCCCTTCACCGATTGGGGGACGGCCGGCGCGGACTATCTTACCGGTAGTACCGGAAACGATACCCTCTCCACCGGATGGGGCAATGACACGCTTGATGGCAGCGGCGGCAATGACTCAATGATTGGCGGCGCCGGGGACGACTACTACTACGTGGGCAGCAGTGGTGATGTCGTTGTCGAGGCGATTAATGGCGGCGTGGATACCATCGAACTTGCCATCGCCGGCGCGCCGCAAACCTCATACACCTTGGCGGCGAATGTCGAAAATCTGGTGGTAAGCGCCTATGCGGGCCGGGCAATGGGAAATGCCCTCGCCAATCGCATCGAGCTCGCCGGGTCCGGCAATGTGGATGGCGGAGACGGGAACGATACCATCATCGGAAGCGCACAAAATGACACGCTGGCCGGTGGCGCTGGAAACGATGTGATCGTTGCCGGCGGGGGGGCAGATCAGGTGGATGGTGGCGCTGGCCAGGACCGATTGGTGGTCATGGGTAATCTGTCCGACTACGTAATCGACAAGCTCGCTGGTGGAAAACTGGGAATCACCAGCACTGCTCTGGGCGAGAGCATTGTTGTCACGGGTGTGGAACAAATTGAATTCAAGGATGGCACTCGAGCCGTCACACTGTTGCCCACTACGGGCAACGATTCGCTGGCTGGCACCGACGGAGATGACACGCTGGATGGCGGGGCCGGCAATGACACTATGTCTGGAGCGAAGGGCAACGACACTTACTACGTCGACAGTAAAGGCGATCTCGTCAATGAGCAGTCTGCTGCTGGTTACGACAAGGTATATGTGCGCTTGGACAGCTACGCTTTGACTGCCAACGTTGAGGAATTGCACGCGCTCGGCAGCGCAAATTTCGCAGGTACGGGCAATAACCTGAACAATGCTTTCTACGGCAATGGCGGGAACGATACTTTTATTGGCGGCGATGGTGATGACAGCATCATGGGTTTGGCTGCGCGCGACGAATATTCTGTCAAGCGCCTGAACGCTACCGACACCCAGCTCACAAAACTGGCCGATGGAACCACGTTGCTTGTGCGTGGTGTAGAAAACTTCTACATGGATGGGGTTAAAGTCACGCTTGACGAACTTCAGGTCGGCCTGGCGGGACCGGGCAATGACATCCTGACCGGAACGGCTGGCGATGACACCATCGACGGACGGGGTGGTACGGACGTGATGAGCGGTTTGACTGGCGACGATTTGTATTACGTCACCAACGTCGGCAGCAAAGTCATCGAACTTGAAAATGAAGGCACAGACACGGTGCGTGTCGGCTATGCGGGTGCGGCCTATCAGCTTGGCGAAAACATTGAAAACGGCTTTGCGATCGACGGCACGCTTGCTGTTGCCATCACAGGCAACGGCTTGGCCAATAAGCTGACGGGCAATGCGGGCGCCAACATCCTGAGTGGCGGTGCAGGCAACGATACACTGATCGGTGGCAAAGGCAGCGACAAACTGACGGGCGGCGCGGGCGACGATACGTATGATGTGGATTCGACCGGCGATACCGTAACGGAATTGGCAGGAGAAGGCCGGGATACTGTGCTGACTTCACTCGCCAGCTACAAGCTTGGGGCGAATGTCGAGAACCTGAGTTACAACGGCACAGGTACGAGCTTCAACGGTACCGGTAACGAACTGGCGAATCTGATTACTGGAAGCGCCGGCAGGGACACGCTGAGCGGTGGCATTGGCGACGACACGCTGACAGGCAATGGCGGAATTGACTTGCTGGACGGCGGTGCTGGCGACGATATCGCGGTATTGTCTGGTACGCGGAGCGAATATACCATCTCGCGTCCGAACGCTAACGACATTGTGTTGACGCGCAGTGGCGGTGGCGAAGTGCTCACACTGCGCGCAATGGAGAGCGTACAGTTCAGCGACGGCACCTTCAGCATCAAGACATTAATCCAGAACTTCATCAGTCCTTACGGGGACTATCTCACCGGTACAGGCGGCGCCGATAGTCTGAATGGTGCGGCAGGGGCCGACACCATGGCGGGAGGTGAAGGCAACGATCGATATGTGGTGGACGTCGCTGGCGATGTGATTCAGGAGGATGTGGGTGGCGGCATCGATACCGCGGAAGTGGCACTGAGTAGCGGCACCTACGTCCTGTCCGCCAATGTGGAGAACGCGGAGATCACCAGCAAATCCACCGTGAGTGTGACAGGCAACGCGCTGAACAATGTGCTGATCGGGAACGCCGCCGCAAACACGCTGATAGGTGGTGCTGGCGACGATACACTCGACGGCAAAGCGGGCTTCGATAAGCTGATTGGCGGCATCGGCGACGATACTTACTACATAGATTCCAGCGGCGATTCCGTAACTGAGCTGGAGGGTGAAGGCCATGATACCGTCGTCTCGACATTGGCCACTTACACGCTCGCCGCCAATGTCGAAGACCTGCAATACGGGGAAAAGGCGAACTTCAGGCTGACTGGCAACGCACTGGATAATGTCATCCAGGTCATCGGTACGGCCAGCGGCATGATTGACGGTGGACTGGGAATTGACGCCGTCATCATTGACGGGATGGTGGATGGATTCGTACGCACTCGCCCAAATGCGACTGATCTCGTGCTGACAAAAGGTAACCAGGTTATTACGCTGCGCAGCGTTGATACAATCGGTTTCCGTGATCCGGACACTGGCACGGTCACGACGAAAAGCTATACGGATCTGATCTTTAACATCGCCAGTATCGGTAATGATGTCCTGGTAGGCGACAGTGGCGATAACCGCATCGACGGCGGTAAAGGTGTAGATGATATGACTGGCGGCGCAGGCAACGACACCTACGTGGTTGACGTTGCTGCGGATGTCATCCATGAAGACATGGCAGGTGGCTACGACAAAGTTGAAGTCGTCTTTAGCGCCGTGGGCACCTATGTGTTGTCCGATCACATTGAAGAAGCCGTGGTAATGGGAGTGCTAGCCGTCAATATCACGGGCAACACGGAAGACAATACGCTGACAGGTAATGGTGGCGCCAACAAGCTTATTGGTGGCGACGGCAGCGATAGCCTGTTCGGCATGGCGGGTAATGATATCTTGCAAGGCGGTAGCGGCAACGACTCGCTCGATGGCGGGATCGGAAGCGACCGCCTCGAAGGCGGCTCAGGTGACGATCAGTACCTGGTTGATAGCAGCGGCGACGCGATCGTCGAACTGGCCGGTGACGGCAACGACACGGTGTATGCAACGAGCTCCAGTTACACCCTGCCGGCCAATGTGGAGAACCTGGTCTACAAGGGCAGCACGAATTTCAGCGGGATTGGCAGCATCGACAACAACGCCATCACGGGTGGCGTCGGCAATGACACATTTAGTGGATTGGCAGGCGCCGACACGCTGAGCGGAGGCCTGGGCAACGACAAGCTGCTGGGCGGCGACGGCGACGATAGCCTGATCGGCGGTGCCGGCAACGATACGCTGACCGGTGGCGCTGGCGCCGACACCTTCGTGCTTGACGGCGCGGCAGGTAGCGACATCATCACGGACTTCGTCAGCGGCACGGACAAGCTGCAAATCCGTCTGCCAATCGGTAATGGCGATCTCACGCTGGATGGCGCGGAAACGCACAGCGCCCCTGGCGGCTTCAGCTCCGCTGCCGAACTGGTGATCTTCACACAAAACGTGACCACAATGAATGCGGCCAATGCTGCTCTCGCCATCGGCAACGCGGCGGGGAGCTACCACGCTGGCGATACGGCTTTGTTCGCGCTGCGCAGCGGAACTACAACCACGCTGTTCAAATTCACGTCCGGCGGCGACGATGCCGTGATCAGTGCTGCGGAATTGAGTCAGCTGGTGACGCTGACAGGCACGTCCGCGTTGCTGGCCAACGACTTGGTGCTGGCAGCTTAGGAGAGGGCGAAATGCTTCTGCGCCGGCAGCGAATGCCGGTGCAGATCGTAGCGGTCGACGATGGTCTGGCGCGCGGCTTCGCGCAGCGCTGTCAGGCTGTCGCGGTGTTCCAGCGTGTTGGCGATGGTATGCGCCAATTGCTCAGTGTCGAAGAAGTCCGTCAGCAGACCGTTCCGGCCATGGGTGATCATCTCTTCCAGCGGTGCGGTGCGGGAGCCGACAATCAGGCACCCTGCGCTCATGGCTTCCATCAGCGACCAGGACAACACGAAGGGGTAGGTGAGGTAGGTGTACACCGCCGACACCTGCATCAGCTGCGTCAGCACGGTGTGTGGCAGCTTGCCGACGAAGTGCACGCGGCTGATATCGAGCTTTTCGTTCACTTCATCGCGGAATATCTCCTTCCAGGTCTTGCCTTTGGGCGGGGCGGCGCCGTAGCTGACGCCATCTGCTCCCACGATCACCACGCGCGCATTGGGCCGCAGCTTCTGCAATAGTGGCAGGGCGCGCATGAAGATATGGTAGCCGCGGTAAGGCTCCAGCTGGCGCGAAACGAAAGTCACTACTTCGTCGCCTGGCCGTAGCGTAATACCTGCCGAGGCCAGGCTCACGCTGGCGCTCTGGCTGGGGCGGAAGCGCTCTGTGTCGATGCCGTCGTGGATGACGGAGATGCGGTCGCGGAACCAGGCGGGATGCCGGTCGCGCTGGAAGAGCGTGGGCGACAGGCCTGCATCGGCAGCGGAAATGGCATGCAGCAGATGCGTATTGCGCATGCGTAGGCGCTGCAGGCTGGCGAGAGTGGGCTCGGTGGAAAATTCCGGGTCGAAGTGCGAGTCGCCGCCATCCGCGTGATAGTAATACTCAGCGTAGACCAGCATGCGCGCGCGCGGGAACACGTCCTTGATGAACAGCGCCTCGCCCCAGCCTGGATGAACAAAGACCACGTCCGGATCGAATCCTTGCTGCTTTAGCTGGTGCAGCGAATGAGCGGCCGATTCGCCGCGCAGCACTTTGCTGTACAGGTCTTGCAGTTGTGGCGCCTGAGACTTCACCGGCTGTGGCACGCGTGCCATGTGGCGGAAGTAGCGAACGCCTTTCAGGGGCTCGGGCTGTTCAGCCATTCCCAGCGCAACAACTTCATGGCCTTCCGCAGCAAGGGCGGGAGCGAGGTGGCGGAATTGACCAGGAAAGTTCTGATGGATGAAAAGGAAACGCGCCATTACTTGTTCTTGTTCTCGTACTCGGAAATGGCTTTGGTGAAGCTGTCCATCAGCGGATTCGGCACGGCCAGCGAGAGCTGGTAATGGTCGATCAGGAAGCCGTGGCCGGTGTTGTGCAGCACGCCGCTGGCTTGGGCGGTGCCGAACTGCGTGTTGAGCTGTTCATCCCACCAGACGTACTTTTTGTCCGGCGAGAAGTAGACGTTGCGTTTCTGCGCGGTGAAGCTCCAGGCTTTCTTGCGGTCCCAGAAGCGCTTGGCCCAAGCTTTGAACTCGTCGCGGGTCCAGATTTCGGACTTGTCGGTGCCGATGAACACCCCCTCGGGGGCGAACTTGTCCCAGTAATCGGGACGGGTGTTGGCGGCGTCGTCGTGCCAGCGGTCGACGAAGGCGTTTACTTGCTGGCGGAAGGCCGCATCGGCGTCGGGCGTCTGGGCGGAAGCGCCGCAGGCAGCAGCGCACAATAGCAGGGTCGCGATGAGTTTTTTCATGGGCGGTAGCATACACCGTTTATAATCGTTGGATTGTGCATAGAAGATAACAAGACTCATCGATGGCTTCAAACGAAAACCTCAGCATGGCGCTGTTCTGCGACTTCGAGAACGTCGCACTGGGCGTGCGCGATGCGAACTACGAAAAATTCGACATCAAGCCGGTACTGGAACGCCTGCTGCTGAAGGGCAGCATCGTAGTCAAGAAGGCGTACTGCGACTGGGACCGCTACAAAGGCTTCAAGGGCGGCATGCATGAAGCGAACTTCGAACTGATCGAGATTCCGCACGTGCGCATGTCCGGCAAGAACTCCGCCGACATCCGCATGGTCGTCGACGCGCTCGACCTGTGCTACACGAAGTCGCATGTGAACACCTTCGTCATCATTTCCGGTGACTCCGATTTCTCCCCGCTGGTATCCAAGCTGCGCGAGAACGCCAAGCGCGTGATCGGCGTGGGCGTGAAGGATTCCACTTCCGACCTGCTGGTGGCAGGCTGCGACGAATTCATTTTCTACGATGACCTGGTGCGCGAATCGCGCCGCCAGCAGGCTGCGCGCCGCGACGAGCAGCGTCCGAAGCGTACGCCGGAAGAAGAGAAGCGCCGCAAGGAGGAAATGGACAAGCGCCGCAATCAGGCGGTGGAAATTGCCTACTCGACCTTCGATGCGCTGGCCGCCGAACGCGGCGAGGGCAAGATCTGGGCGTCCGTGCTGAAAGAGGCGATCAAGCGCCGCAAGCCGGACTTCAGCGAGTCCTATTACGGTTTCCGTACCTTCGGCAATCTGCTGGAAGAGATGAAGGCGCGCGGCCTGCTGGAATTCGGCCGTGACGAGAAATCGGGCGCTTATGTGTACCGCGGCAGCCAGCCGGTAGTGGCGCCAGTGGCAGTGACCGAGCCTGCCGCTGAAGGCGAAACCGCCGGCGCAACTGCTGAGCAGGCAGCGCAGGCAGAAGGCGGCGAACAGCGCGAAGGCCGTGAAGGCCGCCAGGATAGCCGCCGCAGCCGCGGCAACCGTGGCGGACGCAATCGCCGTGGTGGTGCCCCGGTGCCGGAGTCCGAGGAATCGATGGCCGCCGACATCGCCGCCGCGGAGGAAGCACTGGCAGCCGAGGCCAATCAGGTCGAGGCCGCGCTGGATGACGCGCCCGAGGTGGAGGCCGGCGCCGTTGCAGCCGATGCTGAAGCCGGCGCCGCTGCGGCCGAAGCCGCGGAGCAGTCTGAAGCCCCGGCGCCCGCCAAGCGCGGCGCCCGTGGCGCGGCCCGCAAGCCGGCCGCCAAGAAGACCACCCGCACCAGCAAGGTCGCCAAGGCCGCCGCAGCCGCTGCGGAAGCCGTGAACGAAGCGGAAGCCGTACTGGCCGCCGACGCTGCCGCCGCTGCGGCCGACAGCAAGGCTGCCGACGCGGATGCCGAAGCAGCCGCCGACCGCGCACTGGACGCGTCCGTGCACGCCATCGAAAACGAACTCGATGCCGATTCCGGCGCCGCCAAGGCGAAGCGCGTGCCCAAGCCGGGCAAGCACAAGGCGCCTGCCCGCAGCAGGCTGCCACGCAAGCCGAAGCCCAAAACAGAGGCCTGATCCGGCCGGGAGGGCCGAAATAAGCGCGGCGGCCGATTGTCGGCCGTCCGCTTTGCTGCCATAATCGATGCTTAATAATTAGTCATCGGGCGTTAGCAACATGGCCATCCTCTCCGAACTCAATCTGTATCCGATCAAATCCTGTGCGGGCATCGCGCTCAAGGAAGCCACGCTGACGCGCGCCGGCCTGATGTCGGAGCAGATTTACGACCGCGAGTGGGTGCTGGTCGGCACCGACGGCGTGGCGCTCACCCAGCGCGAGCATCCGCGCATGGCCCTGATCAAGCCCAAACTGAAAAGCGATGTGCTGGAGATCAGTGCTCCCGGCATGCTGCGTCTCGAAATCCCCCTTGGCATGCCCGATCCGGACACCGCGCCCACCTTGCAAGTGCAGGTGTGGGAAGACAGCGTGCTGGCCTACGATTGCGACGAAACCACCGCCACCTGGTTCAGCAGCTATCTCGGACTGCCGTGCCGCCTGGCGCGCTTCCACGTCAATGCCAAGCGCACCACCAGCGGCACCTGGACCAACGGCGAGCAGCATCCCACCCTGTTCTCGGACGGCTACCCGATCCTGGTGATCGGTACCGGCTCCCTGCAGGACCTCAACGAAAAACTGAGCAAGGCAGGCCGCGACCAGCTGCCGATGAACCGCTTCCGCCCGAACATTGTGGTGGGCGGTATCGAGCCTTTCGAAGAAGACTACACCGACACCTTCACCATCGGCGATGCTGTTCTGAAGCCGGTGAAACCTTGCCCGCGCTGCCCCATGCCCTCGATCGACCAGGGCACCGGCGAATTCGGCCCGGACCCGATGGATATTCTGCAAGGCTACCGCGCCAAGCCGGAAGTGGACGGCGGCATCTGCTTCGGCATGAATGTGGTAGTTCTGCAAGGCGAGGGCCAGCGTTTAAGGGTAGGTGAGGAAATCGGAGTTACACTGGCATTTTGATAGTTGCATCGAATCGGCGGGGCTGATGGACATGACGCAAAAAATCCCGGGCAAGGGGCCCAAGCAAACGGACCTGGCGGCAGAAAACCAGGCGCTGCGGGCGCGTATGGCTTACCTGATCGAACAGGCCGAACGCAATCACGCCATCATGATGCGCCACCAGGCTTTCGACCTGGAGATCGTCGGCGCCGCCAGCTTCCCTGAACTGATTGGCACCATTTTCCGCACGCTGCCCGTCATCTCGGACCTGAGCGCCGTTACCTTGAGCCTGATCGACGAGGATTCGGACATCCGCACCGTGATGGAAAAGCTGGGTGTGAACTTTGCCGATTTCCCGCAGCTGATTTTCGTGCCGGATGTCGATGCCCTGGGCTTCGAGCTGACGCCGCGCATGCCGCCCAAGCCGGAGCTGGGCATGTTCGATCCGGAGCGCCACGGTGCGCAGTTCCCGGATAGCTCGCAGCGCCTGCAAAGCGTGGCCATCGTGCCGCTGCTGCGTAACAAGCGCATCATCGGCAGCCTGAATCTGGGCAGCGTGGACCCGGCGCGCTTCTCGCCGTCGCTGGGCACGGACTTTGTGGAGCATATGGCGTCCATCATCGCCATATGCCTGGAGAACGTGATCTCCAATGAAATGTTGAAGTACATTGGCCTGACCGATTCGCTCACCGGCGTGTACAACCGCCGCTATGTGGACCGCCGCCTGCTGGAAGAAATCTCGCGCGCACGCCGCCAGGATTATCCGATCTCCTTCATGTACATCGACATCGACCACTTCAAGCGCGTCAACGACACGGTCGGTCACCAGGGCGGGGACGATGTACTGCGCGAGGTGGCCAACCGTATCAAGAACGAACTGCGCCTGTCGGACGCGCTGGCGCGTTTCGGCGGCGAGGAGTTTGTTGTCCTGCTGATTAACGCGGACCTGGAAAGCGCGGCCTTCGTGGCGGAGCGTATCCGCGCCGGCATTGCTGCCAGCATGATCGATTTGTCGGGCGGCGTGAAGGTATCGATTACTGCTTCGGTGGGTGTGGCCAGTCTGGCGCAGACGCCGGCCGATGCCGATGTTGACGCCCAGGCGCAGGCGCTGATTGCCCACGCAGACGAAGCCTTGTATCAGGCCAAGGAAGGCGGCCGTAACCGCGTGATTCGCTACGGCTGATCACGCATGGCGGGTCAATGACCCGCCCTACGCAGCGGCGTATTGTAGGGCGGATCATCGATCCGCCGTTCAGGCCAAAAGATTATTCTCGGCGCGCGCCACGGCTTCGGCGGCGCCGCGCAGCACGATGACGTCGCCCGCCTCCAGCACCGTTTCTTCCGATACTTCCAGCCTTGCCTTGCCGCGCCGGATGGCCGTCACCTCGGCGCCGGTTTCGCCGAGATCGACCTCGCGCAGCGGCTTGCCGACGCAGGATGCGCCATCGCCCAGCGCCACCGTATGCAGGCGCACCAGCTCCGACTCGTCGCCCGTATCGCTGGCGCCGTGGAAGTAGCCGCGCAGCGAGGCATAGCGTTCTTCGCGCGCGCGCTGCACGCGGTGCACGACGCGGCGCAGCGGCACGCCCAGCATCACCAAGGCGTGGGAGGCCAGCATCAGCGAGCCTTCCATCAGTTCCGGCACCACTTCAGCAGCACCGGCGGCTTTCAGGCGGTCCAGGTCCGAATCGTCATGCGAGCGCACGATGACCGGCAGGGTAGGGGCCAGTTCGTGCACCAGATACAGCACCTTCAGCGCCGACGGCGTGCTGGCGTAGGTAATCACGATCGCTGAAGCGCGATAGATACCGGCAGCAATCAGCGACTCGCGCCGCGCCGCGTCGCCGTAAGACACGTTGGCGCCCGCGCTCTGCGCTTCCTGCACGCGGGTCGGGTCCAGGTCCAGTGCGTGGTAATCGATATTCTCTTCGGCCAGCAGGCGCGCCAGGTTCTGGCCCGAACGGCCGAAGCCCGCCACGATCACGTGCTTGTTGGTGGACATGGTGCGTGCCGCGATCTTGGTCAGGGTCAGCGACTGCATCATCCATTCGTTGGCGGAGAACTTCAGCACAATCTTGTCCGACTGCTCGATCAGGAAGGGCGCCAGCAGCATGGACAACACCATCGACGCCAGCACCACCTGCACCACAAAGGGATCGACCAGGCGCATGCCGCCCACCACGTTCAGCAGCACGAAGCCGAATTCGCCCGCCTGCGCCAGGGCTAGACCGGTACGCATCGCCGTGCCGGTATTCGCACCGAACAGGCGCGCCAGGCCGGCGATCAGGCCGAACTTCAGCAGCACCGGACCAGCCAGCAGCAGCAGCACCAGCCACCAGTTTTCCAGCACGATGCGCACATTCAGCAGCATGCCGATGGTGATGAAGAAAAGCCCCAGCAGCACGTCGCGAAACGGTTTGATGTCCTCTTCCACCTGGTGCTTGTATTCGGTTTCGGAAATCAGCATGCCCGCCACGAAAGCGCCCAGCGCCAGGGATAAGCCGGCCTGCTCGGTGATCCAGGCCGCGCCCAGCGTGATCAGCAGGAGGTTCAGCATGAACAGTTCCTGCGAGCGACGTTTGACCACCACCGTGAACCACTTGCGCATCACGCGCTGGCCGATAAACAGCAGCAGCACCAGCACCACCGTGGCCTTGAAGCTCGCGAAGGCCAGCGTCGGCGCCAGGTTCTCGGGATTCTGCGCCAGCGCCGGGATCAGAATCAGCAGCGGCACCACGGCCAGATCCTGGAACAGCAGGATGCCGACGATATTGCGGCCGTGTTCGCGCTCCAGTTCCAGCCGTTCCGTGAGCATTTTGACCACGATCGCGGTGGACGACATGGCCAGCGCGCCGCCCAGGGCGAAGGAGGCCTGCCAGGTCAGGTGAATTGCCGGCGGCAGCACGAAATGCACCGCCCAGCCAAACAGCATGGTGACGGCAATGGTCAGCGCCACCTGCGCCATGCCCAGTCCGAACACGATGCGCCGCATCGACATCAGCTTGGGAAGCGAGAATTCCAGCCCGATGGAGAACATCAGGAACACCACCCCGAATTCGCCCAGCGAGTGGGTGGCTTCGCTCTCGGCGGCCAGGTTCAGGGCATTGGGACCGATCAGAATGCCGACTGCCAGATAGCCGAGCATCGGCGGCAGGTGCAGCATGCGGAAAGCGACCACGCCCAGCACGGCGCTGGCGAGCAGCAGGAGAGTCAGTTCGAGGGGCGAGAACATTTTGATCCTAGTCGACTTGGCACCGTTGTTTGTTGCGTCTGGCAAGTTTTTTGCTTTACCAATTCGGCTATACTTCCGGCATGAGTGTAACCGATGAAAAAACAATGCTGAAAGCTTTTGATGCCAAGACCGCAACCCGCGCACTGGAACTGGCGCGCGAGGCCCTGCAAATCGAGACGGACGCGCTGCGCGCCCTGCATGAACGCCTGGCGACCGACGAGTCCGTAGGCAAGGCCGTGTCGCTGTTGCTGAATTGCAAAGGTCGCGTCGTGGTGTCCGGTATTGGCAAGTCCGGCCATATCGGCCGCAAGATTGCTGCAACGCTGGCGTCCACCGGTACGCCGGCTCTGTTCGTGCACCCGGCCGAAGCGGCGCACGGCGACCTGGGCATGATCACGCCGGAAGATGCGGTGATCGCCATTTCCTATTCCGGCGAAGCAGCGGAACTGATGGCCATTCTGCCGGTGGTGAAGCGCATGGGCGGCGTGGTGATCTCGATGACCGGCAAGCCGGAATCGAGCCTGGCCAAGCTGTCCGACGTGCACCTGGACGTGTCGGTGGCCAAGGAAGCCTGCCCGATGAATCTGGCGCCGACCGCCTCCACCACCGTCACGCTGGCGCTGGGCGACGCGATCGCCGTGGCGCTGCTGGACCTGCGCGGCTTCAAGGAAGAAGACTTTGCCCGTTCGCACCCTGGCGGCGCCCTAGGCCGCCGCCTGCTGACCCACGTGCGCGACATCATGCGCACCGGCGACGCCATTCCGGCCGTGGGCCTGGATACCCGTCTGCCGGACGCGCTGCTGGAAATCACCCAGAAGGGCATGGGCATGACCGCCATCGTCGACGCGGACAACAAGCCGGTCGGAGTGTTCACCGACGGCGACCTGCGCCGCATGATCGAGAAGGTGCAGGACTTCAGCAAGGTGATCATCAAGGATGTCATGCACCTGAACCCGCGCAGCATCAACGCGGACAAGCTGGCCGTGGATGCCGTGGCCATCATGGAAGAATTCCGCATCAACCAGATGCTGGTCACCGATGAAGCGGGCAAACTGGTAGGCGCCCTGCACATCCACGACCTCACGCGCGCCAAGGTGATCTGATGAGCCGCCCTTACAATATGGACATCGTCAAGCGCGCCGCCAAGGTGCGCCTGATGATCTTTGACGTCGATGGCGTACTGACCGACGGCAGCCTGCACTACGGCGCCGACGGCGAGATGATGAAGACCTTCAATGTGCACGATGGCCTGGGCATCAAGCTGCTGCAGGAATCGGGTGTGCAGACCGCCATCATCAGCGCGCGCCGTTCGCCGCAGGTGACCGCGCGTGCCAAGGACCTCGGCATCGAATTCGTCCACCAGGGCGGCCACGACAAGCTGACGCCGTTCAAGGCTCTGCTGCAGCAACTGGGCCTGACCGAAGAGCAGGTCGGCTTCATCGGCGACGACGTGGTGGACCTGCCTATCCTGAGCCGCGTCGGTTTCGCCGTGAGTGTGCCGAACGGCCGCCCGGAAGTGCACAGCCGCGTGCATCACGTGACCCAGGCCAGCGGTGGCCGCGGTGCAGTGCGCGAGGTGTGCGAATTCGTGCTGCGCGCCCAGGGTAATTTTGAGCGCATCATGGCGCAATTCATGGTGTAAGGAAGCAGTATGCGCAACCAGAGGACCTCTCACCGTGTCAGGCTTTCGATCGGCATGATGCTGGCGCTGTTCGCAGCCGTCGGCACCTTCTGGCTGCTCGAACTGCTGAACCGCGAAGGCGAGGAAATGCAGGCGGCCGCCAAGCTCACGGAGCCCGACTACATCGTCGAGCGCTTCAGCTTTGTGCGTCTGAGCAAAGAGGGCAAGCCGGCGTATATCGTTTCCGGCGACAAGCTGACCCACCGCCCGATTGACGATTCGTCCGAGATCGACAAGCCCGTCGTGCGCAAGATCACGCCGGACCTGCCGCCAATGGACATTCACGCCAAAACGGCGCGCGTGGACGACAGCAATAGCCGCGTCAAGCTGGCCGGCAATGTCACCGCCGACCGCGCCGGCACCGAGACCGTAAAGAGCTTCAGCATGAAGACTGAAGCGATGACGATTTATCCGGACGAAGACCGGATGGAAACGGACCAGGCGTTCACCGCCACGTCCGGCAACGCCAAGCTGACAGGCACTGGCCTGAAGGTGAATAACGCCACCAGCCAGGCGGAAGTGAACCAGCGCATGCGCCTGGTGTATCCGCCTGCCCCTCAGCGTTGAGCAAGAATTTTCGGAGCATACATGAAAAAGAAACTGAGCAAGTTATTGCTGCTGTCCCTGCTGCCGCTGATGGGCCTGAACCTGGCCCACGCGGAAAAGGCGGACTCCCTCAAGCCAACGGTGATCGAAGCCAACCAGGGCACCACGGATGAAGTGAAGCAGACCCGCACGCTGATCGGCGATGTGGTGCTGACCCGCGGCACGCTGCTGATGAAGGCAGGCCGCGCGCTGGTGACGGAAGATCCGCAGGGCTATCAGTACGTGACCTTCTGGGCGGCGCCGAACGCGCTGGCCACTTTCCGTCAGAAGCGCGATGGCGCCGGCGACCAGTGGGTCGAAGGCCAGGCCGAGCGCATCGAATACGACCAGAAGTCCGAACTGGTGCGCCTGATTTCCAAGGCCAAGGTCACGCGCCTGGAAGGCGCCAAGACCACCGATGAAGTGGAAGGTCCTTTCATTTCCTACGACAGCCGCAAGGAATTCTTCTCCGTGCAGAACTCCACCACGGGCGAGAGCAAGCAGGGCGGCGGCCGCGTGAAGATGGTGATCCAGCCTTCGCAAGCCAACGCACCAGCGCCTGCAACGCCGGTAACCCCAGCTACCACGCCGGCGGTCAAATGAATATGGCGGAGAACAATTGCAGCAGCACCCTGGTTGTCAAAGGTCTGCAAAAGACCTATGGCAAACGCCAGGTGGTGCATGACGTTTCGCTGCAGGTCGATTGCGGTGAAGTGGTAGGGCTGCTGGGACCAAACGGTGCCGGCAAGACGACGTCGTTCTATATGATCGTGGGCCTGGTGGCATCCGACGCTGGCACCATCGATATCGGTGGCATCGATGTATCGAGCCTGCCGATTCACAAGCGCGCCACGCTGGGCCTGTCCTATCTGCCGCAGGAAGCTTCGGTGTTCCGTAAGCTGACCGTGGAAGAGAATATCCGTGCGGTGCTGGAAATCCAGCAGGTGAACGGCAAGCCACTGGCCAAGGAGCAGATCGAAGAGCGCCTGGAAGCGCTGCTGGCCGATCTGCAAATCGAGAAGCTGCGCGAGAATCAGGCGCTGTCGCTGTCCGGTGGTGAGCGCCGCCGTGTTGAGATTGCACGGGCTCTTGCCACTAACCCACGCTTCGTTCTTCTGGACGAACCTTTTGCGGGTGTGGACCCGATCGCCGTGATCGAAATCCAACGGATTGTGCGTTTTCTGAAGGAGCGCAACATCGGCGTCTTAATTACCGACCACAATGTGCGTGAGACGCTCGGCATTTGCGACCGCGCCTACATCATCAACCAGGGTTCGGTACTGGCTTCCGGCCGCCCTGACGACATTATTGCTGACGAATCCGTGCGCCGCGTCTACCTCGGCGAACACTTCCGGATGTAAGAAAGGCCCATGAAACAATCACTGCAACTGCGAACTTCGCAACACCTGGCGCTCACGCCGCAACTGCAACAGTCGATCCGCCTGTTGCAGCTGTCGACGCTTGAGCTGCACCAGGAGTTGGAGCAGCTGCTCAGTGATAACCCATTACTGGAGCGGCTGGACGATCCACTGGACAATTCTGTGCGCCTGCTGGCGGACGGCGCCATCAGCCAGGGCAGCGGCAATGGCGAAGCGCCGCCGCAAGAAAACGGCCAGGCTGCCAGCGAAGGCGGCGAGGGCGGGGAAGCACCTGCGGCCGACGGCGAGAGCTATGAAGGCAACGGCGAGGGCGATGCTGTTGACGACTGGAGCAATTCCTCCAGCAGCAAGTCCCCCGATGATGAAGACGGCCGTCCGCAACTGGAAGCCAGCGGCTGCACGCTGCGCGAGCATTTGCTGGAGCAGATGCGCGTGACCGTGCAGGAGCCGCGCGACCGCGCGCTGATGGAGATCATCATCGATGCGCTGGACGAAAATGGCTACCTGGAAGAGCCGCTGGAGGAAATCCATGCGCGCCTGCCGGAAGAGCTGGAAATCGAACTGGAAGAATTGCGTACGTCGCTGGCGCTGCTGCAGACTTTCGATCCCATTGGCGTGGGCGCGCGCAATGCGTCCGAGTGCCTGGCGCTGCAAATCAAGCGCTTGCCGAACATCCCACTGGTAACGCGCCGCATGGCGCTGTGTATCGTCGAGAAGCACCTGGCCTGGTTCGCCCAGCGTGAATTCAACAAGCTGAAAAAAGCCCTCGACTGCGACGACGAAGACCTGCGTGAAGCGCAGGCCGTGATCCGCCAGTGCAATCCGCATCCGGGCGCTGAATTTGCGTCAGACGTGTCAGACTATGTGGTGCCTGACGTGATCGTGAAGAAGGGGCGCAACGGCTGGATCGTGATGCTGAACAATGATGTGATGCCGCGCCTGCGTGTGAATGCGCTGTACGCCAGCCTGCTCAAGCAGGGAAAAGGCGAGAGCCAGATGAGCGCACAGCTGCAGGAAGCCAAGTGGCTGATCAAGAATATGCGCCAGCGTTTCGATACGATTTTGCGCGTTGCACAAGCGATCGTTGAAAGGCAGAAGAACTTTTTCAGTCATGGTGCAGTTGCCATGAGACCCCTTGTGTTGCGTGAAATAGCTGATACACTGGGACTACACGAGAGCACTATTTCTCGGGTAACAACTCAAAAATATATGCTCACCCCGCATGGAATGTTTGAGTTGAAGTACTTTTTTGGCAGCCACGTCGCAACCGAAGCCGGGGGTGAAGCTTCCTCTACTGCGATCCGTGCGCTGATCGTGCAATTGACAGGAGCTGAAGACCCTAAAAATCCTTTATCCGACAGTAAGATTGCGGACATGCTGGGAGAACAGGGCATGGTGATTGCGCGACGTACTGTTGCCAAGTATCGCGAAGCTCTGAAAATTCCTCCCGTTAGCCTCCGCAAGTCTTTGTAGTGCACGGTTCCGCTGCACGCCACCAGCGTGTACGAACTAGTAAGCGACATCATCTTTAGGAGTGTGTATGAATCTCACCATCAGTGGACATCATGTCGAAGTGACGCCAGCGATTCGCGAATACGTGCAGAACAAGCTGGAGCGGGTTAAGCGCCATTTCGATCAAGTGATTGATATTGCTGTCATCCTGACTGTAGATAACCTCACCGAGAAAGAAAAACGTCAAAAAGCGGAGATCAATCTGCGTATGTCGGGTAAGACTGTGTATGTGGAGAGCCTGTCGCAAGACCTGTATGCCGCCATCGATACGCTGATCGACAAACTGGACCGCCAGGTCATGAAGTACAAGGCCCGCGTCCAGAATCACAACCACGAAGCGATCAAGCATATCCCGGACACTTACGAAGCACCTGTCACCGTCATGTAAAGGAGTGGCGGGACAATCAAACTAAGGGCGCATCTGGCGCCCTTTTTTGCGCCCCGCGCCGCCGGCTGCGGCGCGATAAAATAAACAATATTAATTATTTAGTATCTTGTTCATGAGCGAATACGTCCACACCCAAGTCAGCAACGGCACCGGCTTCATCACCCTCGACCGCCCCAAGGCCCTGAACTCCCTTTCCCTCGACATGGTGCGCGCCATTACTCAGGCGCTACTGGCCTGGCGCGAGGACGCAGACGTGGCTGCGGTGGTGATCCGCAGCAGCAGCGAGAAAGCGCTGTGCGCGGGTGGCGATATCCGCTTCTTCCACGATGTCGGCCAGAAAACGCCGCAGGGCGACAGTGCGCTGCTGGAAGATTTCTTCACCGAGGAATACGCACTAAATCATTTAATCCATTTCTACCCCAAGCCATACATTTCGCTTATGGACGGCGTGGTGATGGGCGGCGGCATGGGCATCGCGCAGGGCGGGCCGGATTGCGGCGTGCGCATCGTGACCAGCCGCACCAGGATGGCCATGCCGGAAGTGAACATCGGGCTGTTTCCGGACGTGGGCGGCAGCCATTTCCTGTCCCACGCGCCGGGCGCACTGGGCATGTGGCTGGGCCTGACCGGCCTGACCGTCGGCGCCGCCGATGCGCTCTACCTGGGGCTGGCCGATCATTTCGTGCCGGAAGCCGAATGGCGCACCCTCGGCGCGCTGATCGATGCTTCCCACGGTTCGGCTCAGCAAGAGGCCATCGCGGCCTTTGCCGCCCCGTTAAAGGCCTTGGCGGGGCAAAGCGAACTGGAAGCTCAGCGTTCGCTCATCGATCGCCATTTCTCGGCCGGCAGCGTGACCGCCATCATGGATTCCCTGCGTGGCGACGCCGATCCGTTCGCACAAAAATCATTGAGCGCGATGGCGCAGCGCTCGCCAATCATGATGTCCGTCACCCACGAATTGCTGCGCCGCGGCACGACCCTTGGCGTGGCCGATTGCCTGCGCATGGAACGCAATCTGGTTCGACGTAATTTCGAGCATGGCGAAATCCTGGAAGGCGTGCGCGCTCTGGTGATCGACAAGGACAATGCTCCGCGCTGGAATCCGCCAACGCTGGCCGAGGTCACGCCGGAAATGGTGGCGCGCTTCTTCGAGCCGTGCTGGCCCGATTACGCTCACCCGCTGCGTCACCTCGCATGAGGGAGCTGGACCGGATCGACCGCGCGATCCTCAACATCCTGCAGGAAGACGCTACCACGCCGCTGCGCGAGATTGCAGAGCGCGTGCATTCCTCGGTGGCGACCTGCCAGCGCCGTGTTGCCCAGCTGCGAGAATCCGGGGTGCTGCTGAAAGATGTGGCGCTGGTGGACCGCGTGCAGGTGGGGCTTCCGTTGACGGTGTTTGTTTCGGTGGAGCTGAGTCACCAGAACAGCGCCATCCTGCAGCAGTTCGAAGCGCAGATGCGGCAGGAGCCGGATGTCATGTCCTGTTATGAGGTCGCCGGCGAATTCGACTTCATGCTGATCGTCACTTCGGCGTCGATGGATGCCTATCACGAGTTCACGCGCCGCGTGTTCACCTCGAATAACAATGTCATCAACGTGAAAAGCCTGTTCGCGATGAACTGCTCCAAGTTCGAGACCAAGGTTACGCTGTGAGAAAATTTCCCATTTGAGACGGCGAGAATGGGAAATCGATTCGCAAGCGATACGTAAGATGGGCTCTCCAAGCATAAGGAGAGCATCATGATCGACCACGTATCCATCGGCACCCGCGACCTGCAGCGCGCGCTGGACTTCTACACCGCCTGCCTGGCGCCGCTGGGCTACACTGTGCAGCATCAGGACCCGGCACTGGCCGTCTTCGGCGCCGACGGCAACTGGAGCTTCATCGCCTATCCGGCACAGGACGACAGCCCACTGCAAGGCCATCGCGCCCACATCGCCTTCAGTGCTCCATCGAAGGAGGCGGCGCAAGCGTTCCACGCCAAGGCGATCGAGCTGGGCGCACAAACCTTGCGCGAGCCCGGCCTACGTCCCGACGTCAATGAGCGCTACTACGGTGCGATCATTAGTGACCCGGACCAGCACATGATCGAAGTGGTGCACTGGATGTCCTGAACGCCCCGTCTTGGTGCGGAAGCGCGCCTTTAACACTGGCGCGCTAATTGCTCTTTCACTATGGTCGTCAACTTTACCCAAGCAGACATGACCACGATCCGCGCAGCCCATCCGGCCGATGCCGCAGCCATCGCAAGCATCTACAACCATTACGTTTCCAACTCCACCATCACCTTCGAAGAGGTCGAAGTCACGAGCGCCGAGATCGCGCGCCGCATCGACCACGTCATGACTGCCGGCCTGCCTTGGCTGGTGCTGGAAGACCGCGACGAAATTCTCGGCTATGCCTACGCGACCAAGTGGAAGGAGCGCTCGGCTTACCGGCGCTCGGTGGAGAGTTCAATTTATCTGAAGCCAAGCGCGATTGGCCGTGGCCATGCACGGCGCTTGTATCGGCAGCTGCTCGATCAGTTGGCGGCCAGCGGCATTCATCTCGTAATCGGCGGCGTGGCGCAGCCCAACGACGCCAGCATGGCCTTGCATGAAAAGATGGGCTTCGAGCCAGTGGGCAGCTTCCGCGAAGTCGGCTTCAAATTCGGCCGCTGGCTGGACGTCAGCTACTGGCAGCTGCGACTGGGGGCGGCGGATCAATGATCCGCCCTACAACGTGGCGCCGCTAAACGCGGCTGGGCGTAGGGCGGGTCATTGACCCGCCGCGCATGCACGTCAGGATTGCTCGCGGTGGCGCAGCACCACGTTCTCGGCATCGTGGAAGTGGCGCGCCAGGCGCTCGGCCATGTACACCGAACGGTGCTGGCCGCCGGTGCAGCCGATCGCCACGGTGAGATAGCTGCGGTTGTCCTTCTTGAAGGCCGGCAGCCATTTCTCAACGAAGCCTTTGATGTCATGGAACATCTCCTCCGCGCTCGGTTGCGCGTCGAGGAAGGCGATCACGGGCGCATCGCGGCCTGTCAGCGGACGTAGTGCGAGGTCGTAGTAGGGATTCGGAATCGCGCGCACGTCGAACATGAAGTCGGCGTCCAGCGGCACGCCCATCTTGAAGGCAAAGGATTCGAAGAACAGTGTCAGCGGCGCATTCTCGCTCTCCACCAGATCCTTGATCAGCGCGCGCAGCTTGTTGGCGCTTAGCTCCGACGTATCGATCACATGGCCCAGTTGCTGAATGGCCGACAAGCGCTCGCGTTCCTCGGCGATGCATTCGATCAGCGTGCGCCGCGCGGCCGGGTTCTGGCCCGGACGCAGTTCGTGCGACAGTGGATGGCTGCGGCGCGTTTCCGAGAAGCGCGCGACCAGCGAATGCGTGCTGGCGGTGAGGTACATGATTTTCACGTCATGACCGTCTTCCTTCAGCTTGCGGAATTCAGCGGGCAGGCTGGCCAGCGAGGCCGCGCTGCGCGCATCGACGGCAACGGCCAGCGCTTCGGTGCCTTCATCGGCCAGGGTTGCAACGAGATTGGGCAGCAATGCCGGCGGCAGATTGTCGACGCAGTAGTAGCCGGTATCTTCCAGTACGTTCAGCGCGACCGATTTGCCCGAGCCGGAAATGCCAGTGATTAGAACGATTCGCATGCGGCCGATGATACCATCAGTCATCCCTGATCACCCGAGAACCCAAGCAAAGGTGCCTGCCACGATGTGGCAGGCACCAGGTTTCAGGCTGTGGGTTTTAATCGCCGCTCATCGCTTGCCGCTGGCGTTCCATGAACTCCTGGAGCGTGTCGATACCGCGCAGCTGCAGGATGGTGTTGCGCACTGCGGCCTCCAGCAGAACTGCGATGTTGCGGCCGGCCGCCACAGGGATCACGACCTTGCGAACCGGCAGGCCTAGCACGTCCTCGGTCGGGAACTGGAACGGCAGGCGCTCCACTTCCTCTTCCAGCGCGGAACGGCGCACCAGATGCACGATCAGTTTCAGACGCATTTTGCGGCGAACGGCGGTCTCACCGAAGATGGCCTTGATGTCCAGCAGGCCCAGGCCGCGCACTTCGAGCAGATTTTGCAGCAGTGGAGGGCAGCGGCCCTCGATCATATTCGGCGCAATGCGCGAGAACTCCACCGCATCGTCGGCAACGAGGCCGTGGGAGCGCGAAATCAGTTCCAGGCCAAGCTCGGATTTACCGAGGCCCGAGTCGCCGGTAATCAGCACGCCCACGCCCAGCACGTCCATGAATACGCCGTGCATGATCACGCGCTGCGCCAGCTTCTTCGACAAATACACCCGCAGGAAGTCGATCACCTGCGCGGCAGGCAGCGGCGTAGAGAACAGCGGAATATTCTTCTCGTCGCAGATGGCGAGGATATCGGGCGGCGTTTCCAGGCCCTGCGCGATGATCAGTGCCGGCGGGCCGCCCGCAATCAGTTCGCCGATCACGTGTGCGCGGGTCAGCGACTTCAGACGCTGGTAGTAGTTGATTTCCTGGTGCCCGAAGACCTGGATACGGCCTGGGTGGATGGTGTTCAGGTGGCCGACCTGGTCGGCTGCGGATGCCACATCGCCCGAAATCAGGCGCTCGCCGCCGGGAAAGCCTGCGAACCAGCCAAGTTGCAAAGTCTCCCGATTATCATCGTATAAGCGTTGAATCGTCAGAGGGGTTTGCAGCATGTGCCTGCCTGAAGGGTAGTGTCGAAGCCCCTAGTTTAACTTAACTTAACCTGCGGTCTGCAGACTGGGCTGCCAATTGACGATACGGCTGTACACGGAAGCCGGGTCCGAATCGGTGGAGAGGGCGGCGCGGAAGGCATCGTCCGAGAACATTTCGGCGATTTCCGACAGGATTTCCAGGTGCTGCTGCGTGACGTGATCCGGGATCAACAGGAAGAACAAAAGATTGACGGGCTTGCCATCCGGCGACTCAAAAGGAATCGGCTCCGCCAGGCGCACGAAAGCAGCCAGCGGCGATTTCAGGCTCTTGGAACCCTTGATGCGGCCGTGGGGCACTGCGACGCCATGGCCCAGACCGGTCGAACCGAGGCGCTCGCGCGCGAACAGGTTGTCCGAAACGGTGGAACGGGCGATGCCGCAGTTGTTCTCGAAAATCAGACCTGCTTGCTCAAAAGCACGTTTCTTGCTGGACACTTCAAGGTCCAGTTGTACGTTCTCGAGCGACAGGATTTTGCTCAGGTTATTCATAACGCGACATAGTATCTGCTGACAGCGGAGCGAATTATAGGCTTCTTTCTCAGCGGTGTAACTTGAAATCGGTCATGCAAGGCAAACACCAGTTTTTTCGCTGCGGTGATGTGGTTTTGCCGATTTTTGAGCGGATCTGAAGGCGGCAATCGCTGAGGAATTGCCGCAACAGTTATTGATTCATTGTAAGACAAATTCCGCCGAATTACTGTCGGGCGTTGCGTAAATTGGACGGCTTGCTTGCACCACTAAAGTTGGTACGCCACGGATTAATATCAAGACCGCCTCGGCGCGTGTAGCGCGCGTACACCGTCAGATGCTGAGGTTTACATTGGCGCAATATGTCCGTAAAGATACGTTCTACGCACTGCTCGTGGAACTCGTTGTGCTCGCGGAAGCCGATCAGGTATTTCAGCAGGCTTTCCTGGTCGATCTGCGGGCCGGCATACGTGATCTGCACGCTGCCCCAATCGGGCTGGCCGGTGACCAGGCAATTCGATTTGAGCAGGTGGGAAATCAGCACTTCTTCCACCGGGTTTTCGTCGAAGTTCGCTTTCAGGATTTCCGGCTGCGGCGAGTAGTTGTCGATCTCGATGTCGAGGCGGTCCAGCAGCTGGCCTTCCAGTTCGCCCATAGCCAGCCTGGCAAAGTCTTCCTGCATGGTCAACACGACGTGCACATTGGTGCCGGCAGCGGCGGACAGGTCCTGCTCCAGCAGCATCTTCAACGCTTCAGGACCGGCGAGGCGGGTCTGGTTGAAGGAGTTCAGATACAGCTTGAAGGACTTCGATTCGATGATGTTCGGCGATGCAGCCGGCACGGTGATGCGCGCCACCGCCACTTGCGGTTTGCCGCGCATGTTCAGCCACGACAGCTCGTAGGCGTTCCAGATGTCCACGCCGTAGAAGGGCAGCGTGCCCGACAAGCCCAGCTCATCGCGCTTGGCCTGGCGCGGAATAGGAAACAGCAGATCCGGCGCGTACTCGCTCAGATAAGACGAGGATTTGCCGAGTGGGGATTGATCAGGAGAGTTGGTGGACATGGCGGTGCTTCGTATTTTGCGTAAAGACCGACATGTTAGCGCAAACCCAAGGCAGAAACAGGTGGCAGGCACATCGTGCCTGCCACCAGCGTTCCAGGGTGTTGGTTTTTCAGAGGAACAGCTTATACACCGGGTTCTGCGACTCATCCCAATAGCGATAGCCGAGGGTCGCAAGGAAGCGTGCGAATTCGTTCATCTCTTCCTGCGGCACCTGCAAGCCGATCAGAATGCGTCCCACGTCGCCGCCTTGGGAGCGGTAGTGGCACAGCGAGATGTTCCAGTTCGGCGCCATCGAATCGAGGAAGCGCATCAGCGCGCCCGGACGCTCAGGGAATTCGAAGCGGTACAGCAGCTCGTCCTTCGCCAAAGCGCTCTTGCCGCCAACCAGGTGGCGCAAGTGCGACTTGGCCAGTTCATCGTGCGTCAGGTCCAGCGTCTTGAAGCCATTTTCTTCGAAGCGGCGTGCCACCGAGCTCGATTCATTGCGGTCGCTGATCTGCACGCCAACAAAGACGTGCGCCGTGTCCTGGTCGCTTATACGGTAATTAAACTCGGTCACATTGCGTGGGCCGATCAAGCCGCAGAAGCGCTTGAAGGAACCGCGCTGCTCCGGCATCGACACCGCAAACACCGCTTCGCGCGACTCGCCCAGCTCTGCGCGTTCGGCCACAAAGCGCAGGCGGTCGAAGTTCATGTTCGCGCCGGAGGCAATGGTGACCAGGGTTTCGTTCTTGACCGGATTCCTGGTCAGCTCCGCGCGTTCGATATAAGCCTTGGCGCCCGCAACGGCCAGCGCGCCTGCTGGTTCCAGGATCGAGCGCGTGTCGGTGAACACGTCCTTGATCGCGGCGCAGATCGCGTCCGTATCAACGATGATCACTTCGTCCACGAACTGCTGCGCGAGGCGGAAAGTTTCCTGTCCCGCGAGGCGCACTGCGGTGCCGTCGGAGAACAGGCCCACATCCGGCAATGTCACGCGGTCGCCCGATTTCAGGCTGCGGCCCATGGCGTCGGAATCCATGGTCTGCACGCCGATGATCTTGATGTCCGGACGCAGCTGCTTCACATACGCCGCCACGCCTGCAATCAGGCCGCCGCCGCCGATCGGCACGAAGATCGCGTGAATAGGACCTGCGTGCTGGCGCAGGATTTCCATGGCGATGGTGCCCTGGCCCGCGATCACGTCCGGATCGTCGAAGGGATGGACGAAGGTCAGCTTCTGTTCTTTCTCCAGCAGCAGCGAGTGGTTGTAGGCGTCGGTGTAGGAGTCGCCATGCAGCACGATCTCCACGTTCGGCCCGCCGCGTGCGCGCACCGATTCAATCTTCAGTGGCGGCGTGGTGGTCGGCATGACGATCAGCGCGCGGCAGCCAAGTTTGGCGGCCGACAGGGCGACGCCCTGTGCGTGATTGCCTGCGGAGGCGCAAATGACGCCGCGCTTCAATTGCGCGTCGCTTAGATTCGCCATCTTGTTATAAGCGCCGCGTACCTTGAAGCTAAAGACGTCCTGCATGTCCTCACGTTTGAAATAAATCTGGTTCTGATAGCGCTGCGACAAGGTCGGCGCCAGTTCCAGAGGCGTTTCACGGGCCACGTCGTAGACGCGGGAGGTCAGGATTTTCTTCAGGTAGTCGATAGTCATAGTCTGCGTATAGAACGATTCATGGCCAGGCAGGATGGCCTGGTGCAAAGACATGCTTTCAACGGTGGGTAACCGAAGGGGGCAAGCACGCCGGCCAGCGCGGATCTGCGGTTGGGCCGGCTGTCAGTCGTGCGGTGTGCTCGGTGCAGACCATTATAATGGAAGCCATGATCGAATCTGCAATCTCCTGGCTCCTCGGCTTTCTCGCTGCGCCCGAAGTGGGCCTCACGTCGGTCTTCATCATCAGTTTTGTCTCCGCCACCCTGGTCCCTCTGGGCTCCGAACCCGCTGTCTTTGCGGTCTGCAAGGCCAATGGCGACATGTTCTGGCCCGCCATCGCTGTCGCGACGGTTGGCAACACGCTGGGTGGCGTGGTCGACTACTGGTTGGGCTATTACGCGAAGGAAGCCTTTGCCAAAGAACGCCAGAGCCGCTGGTTCGGCTGGCTGTCCCACTATGGCGCCAAGACCATGCTGCTGGCCTGGCTGCCGGGCATTGGCGATCCGCTGTGCACGCTGGGTGGATGGCTCAAGCTGCCGTTCTGGTCCTCGGTTTCCTACATGGCCATCGGCAAATTCGCCCGCTACATCACCATGACCGCAGCCCTCCTGTTCGTCCCTGACGGCTTCTGGCGCAGTCTCGCCAACGCCCTCGGCGGTTGATTTTACCTTTCGAATTGTCAAAAATGGCAAATTGATGACCGCAACCATGGCTATTTTCTTAAATTAAATTTCGAAATGATGTCGGTTGCTTGAATTTTGAATCGCTAATTGACGTTAACGGAACCCTGTTGGCTTTTAAGGCTGTTAGGGCTTTGTGCGCCGCAATACGATAGAATGTTCTGTCCTAGCGTCAGCATTTCGTCAACGCACACAATGAACGCACCAGCACAAATCCAGGCATTGCTCGCAGAGTCTCCCGATGGTCACGCGCCAACCCGTTTGCGCGAAATCCCTTATAACTACACGTCCTTCTCCGACCGCGAGATTGTGATTCGCCTGCTGGGCGAAGAGTCCTGGCAGCTGCTGGATGAACTGCGCGGCGCCCGTCAGACCGGCCGCTCCGCACGCATGCTGTACGAAGTGCTGGGCGATATCTGGGTCGTGCGCCGCAACCCTTATCTGCAGGACGACCTGCTGGATAATCCGAAACGCCGCGATGCGCTGATCGAAGCGCTGCATCACCGCCTGACGGAAGTGGACAAGCGCCGTCTGGCCGTCGACTCCAGCGAGAACGACGCCGACCAGGCCAAGCGCAGCGAGAACGTCGAGAAGCTGCTGCGTGCCGCAAGCAAGGCCGTGGCGGACTTCGGCGAAGAATTCCGCCAGATGTACGACCTGCGCAAGCGCACGCAGAAAGTGCTGGGCAAGTTCACCGAGAAGCACAATATCTGCTTCGATGCGATGAAGCGCATCACGCACGTGACCGACGCGACCGACTGGCGCGTTGAATATCCGTTTGTGGTGCTGACTCCCGATACCGAAGACGAAATGGCCGGTCTGGTGAAAGGCTGTATCGAACTCGGACTGACCATCATCCCGCGCGGCGGCGGCACCGGCTACACCGGCGGCGCGATTCCGCTGACGCCACTGTCGGCCGTCATCAACACCGAAAAGCTGCTCACCCTGGGCAAGGTCGAGATGAAAGTCCTGCCGGGCCTGGACCGCGAATACGCGACCGTGTTCTCCGAAGCAGGCGTCATCACCAACAAGGTCAGCGAAGCGGCCGAGAAGGCAGGCTTCGTGTTTGCGGTGGACCCGACTTCGGCCCACGCCTCCTGCATCGGCGGCAATATCGCGATGAACGCTGGCGGCAAGAAGGCCGTGCTGTGGGGCACCGCGCTGGATAATCTGGCTTCGTGGCGCATGGTTGACCCGCAAGGCGACTGGCTGGAAGTCACGCGCCTGGACCACAACCTCTCCAAGATTCACGACACCCCGGTGGCGCGCTTCAAGCTGGAATGGACGCACCCGAACGCCAAAGGCGAAGCGAAGGGCGAGCCATTCAAGACCGAGATCCTGGAAATCGAAGGCCGCAAGTTCCGCAAAGAGGGCTTGGGCAAGGACGTTACCGACAAATTCCTGGCAGGCCTGCCGGGCGTGCAGAAGGAGGGCACCGACGGCCTGATCACGTCCGCGCGCTGGATTCTGCACAAGATGCCGAAGTTCACGCGCACCGTCTGCCTCGAATTCTTCGGCCAGGCGCGCGATGCGATTCCGTCGATCGTCGAGATCAAGGACTATCTGGACGGTCTGCCGAAACAGGGCGAGCAATTCGAGACCCTGCGCCTCGCCGGCCTGGAACACCTGGACGAGCGCTACCTGCGCGCCGTCGGCTATGCCACCAAATCCAAGCGCGGCACGCTGCCGAAGATGGCGCTGTTCGGCGACATCGTTGGCGACAACGAAGAAGCCGTGGCGCTGGCTGCATCGGAAGTGGTGCGCCTGGCGAATACCCGCGTCGGCGAAGGCTTCGTGGCCGTGAGTCCGGAAGCGCGCAAGAAATTCTGGCTGGACCGCGCCCGTACCGCGGCCATCGCCAAGCACACCAACGCCTTCAAGATCAATGAAGACGTGGTGATTCCGCTGAACCGCATGGGCGAGTACACCGACGGCATCGAGCGCATCAACATCGAGCTGTCGATCAAGAACAAGCTGCAACTGGCGGAAGCGCTGCGCGAGTTCTTCGCAGCGGGCAATCTCCCGGTCGGCAAGAGCGATGAAGTGTCGGACGAAAAGGTGCCCTACGCCGAAATCATTGGCGACCGTCCCGCACAGGCGCTGGCGCTTCTGGACCAGGTCCACGCACGCTGGACCTTCATCCTCGCCAATCTGGATAAGCCGCTGAGCGAAGTGCGCGGCAACCTGTTCGATCTGGGCTTGCAGCCGCTGGCTGGCGCTTTCGACGAACGCTTGCAGCGTCAGCCGCAAGCGACCCTGTTCGACGTAGCGCAGGACCGCACCGTGCGCATCAGCTGGAAGCAGGAAATCCGCGCGCAGCTGCGCCAGATCTTCAACGGCGGCGCCTACAAGATCATCCTGGATGAAGCCCAGGCTATCCACAAGAAGGTGCTGCACGGCCGCGTGTTCGTGGCGCTGCACATGCACGCGGGTGACGGCAATGTGCACACCAATCTGCCGGTGAACTCGGACCACTACGAGATGCTGCAGGACGCGCACAAAGCCGTCGCGCGCATCATGAAGCTGGCGCGTTCGCTGAACGGCGTGATTTCGGGCGAACACGGTATCGGCATCACCAAGCTGGAATTCCTGACCGACGACGAGATTGGCGACTTCCGCAAGTACAAGGAGCGCGTCGATCCTGAAGGCCGCTTCAACAAGGGCAAGCTGCTGAATATGCCCGGCATGGATGCGACGCTGCTGAATGCGTACACGCCGTCCTTCGGCCTGATGGGCCACGAATCGCTGATCATGCAGCAGAGCGATATCGGCGAGATTGCCAACAGCGTCAAGGACTGCCTGCGCTGCGGTAAGTGCAAGCCGGTGTGCTCGACCCACGTGCCGCGCGCGAACCTGCTGTATTCGCCGCGCGACAAGATTCTCGCGACGTCTTCGCTGATCGAAGCCTTCCTGTATGAAGAGCAGACCCGCCGCGGCGTGTCGATCCGCCACTGGGAAGAATTCGAGGACGTGGCCGATCACTGCACCGTATGCCACAAGTGCGTGACGCCATGTCCGGTGAACATCGACTTCGGCGACGTGTCGATGAATATGCGTAATCTGCTGCGCAAGATGGACAAGCGCTCCTTCAATCCCGGCAAGAAGGCGTCGATGTTCTTCCTGAACGCGACCGATCCTGCGACCATCCGCGCCACGCGCGAAGCGATGATCGGCTGGGGCTACAAGGCGCAGCGCCTGGGCCACGAGATCTTCAAGACCGTGTCGCGCAAGCAGACCAAGGCGCCGCCGCCAACCGTGGGCAAGCCGGCCGTGCGCGAGCAGGTGATCCACTTCGTGAACAAGAAGATGCCGGGCAATCTGCCGAAGAAGACCGCGCGCGCCTTGCTGGACATCGAAGACAACAAGATGATCCCGATCATCCGCGATCCGAAGAAGACGAATGCGAACACGGAAGCCGTGTTCTACTTCCCTGGCTGCGGTTCGGAGCGTCTGTTCTCGCAGGTTGGTCTGGCAACGCAGGCGATGCTGTGGGATGTGGGCGTGCAGACCGTGCTGCCGCCGGGTTATCTGTGCTGCGGCTATCCACAGCGCGGTTCCGGCGATTATGAGAAGGCCGAGAAGATGATGACGGATAACCGCGTCCTCTTCCACCGCATGGCCAATACGCTGAACTACCTGGACATCAAGACTGTGGTGGTGTCCTGCGGTACCTGCTACGACCAGCTGGCGACCTATGAGTTCGAGAAGATCTTCCCGGGCTGCCGCATCGTGGACATCCACGAGTACCTACTGGAGAAGGGCGTCAAGCTGGAAGGCGTGACTGGTACGCGCTATATGTACCACGATCCTTGCCACACGCCGATGAAGCAGCAGGACCCGCTGAAGACCGTGAACGCGCTGGTATCGACCGTCGATAACGTGAAGATCGAGAAGAACGACCGCTGCTGCGGCGAGTCGGGCACGCTGGCGGTTTCGCGTCCCGATATCTCGACGCAGGTGCGCTTCCGCAAGGAGCAGGAGATGGTTGCCGGTGCGGACAAGCTGCGCGCCGATGGCTTCACGGGCGATGTGAAGATTCTGACGTCCTGCCCGTCCTGCCTGCAGGGCCTGACGCGCTACAACGACGATTCCGGCACCACGGCTGATTACATCGTGATCGAGATCGCCAAGCACAAACTGGGCGAGAACTGGCTGGTCGATTATGTCGCCAAGGCGAATGACGGCGGCATTGAGCGAGTGCTGGTATGACGGCTGGCTGCGACTTGTGCCGCCTGATCGCGGGCTTTGACGCTGCCAGCACGTCCGCTGGCGCGGGTGCGTTGTCTGCCGCTGCCAACGCGTTCGCTGGCGCCGCTGCGTCGTCCGCCGCGCCCACCGGTTCCGGCGCTCAGGCTGCGCCGAACGCTGCCACTCCGCCGGGCTCGCCAGCCGCAGTCGCTGCGCCCGGCCCGCAGGATGCGCTGGTCTGGCGCAACGACCGCCTGGCCGTCATCTTCGTCGACGAAGCGGGCTATCCCGGCTACACGCGCGTCGTGTGGCACGACCACGTGCGCGAGATGACCGACCTGTCGCCGCAGGACCGCGACCACGTCATGCAGACTGTCTGGGCGGTCGAGCAGGCGCAGCGTGACACCATGTCCCCGCACAAGGTGAACGTGGCCAGCTTCGGCAATATGACCCCGCACGTGCACTGGCACGTCATCCCGCGTTACACTGACGATGCGCACTTCCCGAACCCGACCTGGGGCGCGAAGCGGCGCGAGCCGGATGCCGCCGCGGTGGCGGCACGCCAGGTCCTGTTGCCGCAACTGCGCGCAGCAATCGTCGCGAAACTGAACAAAGATGCCTAATCCAACTGGTCTGACCCTGCACAACAAGTCGCGCTATCTCGAAATCTCCTTCGATGATGGCGCCAGCTTTAATATCCCGTACGAACTGCTGCGCGTGTATTCGCCGTCGGCGGAAGTGAAGGGCCACGGTCCGGGCCAGGAAGTGCTGCAGGTTGGCAAACGCGACGTCGGCATGACAGACCTTGAGCCAGTCGGCAATTACGCCGTGAAGCCGACCTTCACGGACGGTCACAACTCAGGCCTCTACACCTGGGACTACCTCTACGACCTCGGCGCGCGCCAGGACCATCACTGGGCCGATTACGCCGCCCGCCTCGAAGCCGCCGGCTTCCCCGGCGACACCGGCCGCGCCCCCGGCACCGAACTCCCAGGAGCCCCCAAGGCTCACGGCTGCGGCCACCATCACTGATTCTGCTCCGGGTGGGCTTCGCCCCACTCGCAACAATCGCGCAAGTTCAGCTCAAATACGTAACGGATCACAGCGCGTGTGCCACCAGCGGCGGGCGAGCTGAAGGGCTAGCGAGTGGAGGGCATGGCGGCTGGGCGGATCGGTGAGGGCGCGGATCAGCGTGCTGTCGAGGTCGAGCGCGCAGGACATAGCGTCCGGCATAAGGCTGGATCGTTGGGCGCTGCTTGGAGGGGGATCAGACGAGGAAGAGAGCGGTCGCGGGCGGCGTGGATTAGGCCGCCCGGATGCGGGAATGGCTTAGTTGACCAGACGTTTGCGGCGCTGGAATTCCTCGTAGCGCAGCTGTTCGCGTTCCCAGATGTAGCGGAAGGCGGCGCGGGCTTCCGGGGTCAGACGGCGGATGGCTTCCACGTTGAAAGTCATCGGATGCGGCTCGTCGTCCGGCAGCACACGGGATTGCGCACGGGTGGCATCGATAAATTGCTTGGTTGCATCATCGATTTCCGGGAAAAAGATATCCGCGGGCAATTTTTGCTGAAGTTCCATTCTTTGCTCCTAGTGGGCTAATGACCCCATTCTTTGACTACGGGATCTGAACTCATTAACGCCTGTTGAGCGAACTGGTTGACAAACTTTTTTTGATTCTTTGTGTGTTGCCCAACAGGAAATATTAGCGTCCCCCAGGCCTTGTATAATGCTGCCAACATTAAGGCCTCGCTCACTATGACTAATACTACTCACTTCGGTTATAAAACCGTCAATGAAGACGATAAGGTAAAGGAAGTCGCCAAAGTCTTCCACTCTGTTGCCGCAAAGTACGACGTCATGAATGACCTGATGTCGGCCGGCCTGCACCGCATCTGGAAGACCTTCACCATCGCCAACGCAGCCGTGCGTCCAGGCATGAAGGTGCTGGACATTGCCGGCGGTACCGGCGACCTGGCCAAGGTTTTCGCCAAGCAGGCGGGGCCAACGGGCGAGGTGTGGCTGACCGATATCAATGAGTCCATGCTGCGTGTGGGACGCGACCGCCTCTTGAACCGCGGTCTGGTGACCCCCACCTTGCTGTGTGACGCGGAGAAGCTGCCATTCCCGGATAACTACTTCGACCGTGTCAGCGTGGCTTTCGGCCTGCGCAATATGACGCACAAGGATGTAGCCCTGTCCGAAATGCGCCGCGTGCTGAAGCCGGGCGGTAAGCTGCTGGTGCTGGAGTTTTCCAAAGTAGCCGAGCCGCTGCAGAAGCCTTACGACTTCTATTCCTTCACGGTGCTGCCGTGGATGGGCCAGAAAGTGGCCAATGATGCGGAATCCTACCGCTACCTGGCCGAGTCCATCCGCATGCACCCGGATCAGGAAACGCTGAAGACCATGATGCAGACTGCGGGTCTTGAGCGCGTGGAGTATTACAACCTGACGGCTGGTGTGGCCGCTTTGCACACCGGTATCAAAATGTGAGAAGACTGATGAACTTCAAGAAATTCCTGGTCGGCCTGACCATTGCCGTCACCGCCATGGGCGTGATGGCCGAACTGTCGGCGCGCCCGATGGGCGGCGGCCGTTCCTTCGGACGCCAGTCGTCCAGTGTGAGCCGCATGCCGGCCGCGCCGGCGCCGGCGCCGTCCCAGTCGCCTTCGATGGCGCCGCGCCAGGCTGCCCAGCCGGCGCCAGCTCCCGCCGTGCCACCGGCCGTAACGCCGAAACCGCCTAGCCCATGGAAGGGCATTCTCGGCGGCGCGCTGCTGGGCCTTGGCCTTGGCGCACTGTTCTCGCACTTCGGCATGGGAGGCGCGATGGCCAGCGCTTTCGGCTCGATCCTGATGATTGCGCTGGTTGGCGGCGTGATTTTCTTCCTCTTTAATATGCTGCGCCGCAAGCAGGAACCGCGTCCGGTATCGGCGTTTGGCGGCCAGCAGAGCTATAACCAGTCGTATAACCAGACGCCTGAAATCGGCTCGGGCATCAGCCAGCCGGCCGCATTCCAGCCGGTGCAGCCGGAGCCGGTGGCCGCACCAGCGGCGCCTGCGCATCAGCAATGGGGCGTGCCGTCGGACTTCGATACTCCAGCCTTCCTGCGTTCGGCCAAAGGCAATTTCATCCGCCTGCAAGCGGCATGGGACAAGGGCGACGTGGAAGACATCCGCGAGTTCACCACGCCGGAAGTCTTCGCCGAGCTGCGTATGCAGATCCAGGAGCGCGGCGCGACCAAGGATTACACCGATGTGGTGCAGATCGACGCCGAGCTGCTGGGCATCGAGAACGACGGCAAGGACTACCTGGCCAGCGTGCGCTTCGCCGGCATGATCAAGTCGGCGCCGGATGCGCTGGCCGAGCCGTTCAAGGAAGTCTGGAACCTGGTCAAGCCGGTATCCGGCGACCGTGGCTGGCTGCTGGGCGGTATCCAGCAAATCGCTTGATGGCGGCGCAGCTGCTGTCAAACTGGTAAGATCTAGACCGCTCCGGCTTTCCGGGGCGGTTTTTGTTTGTTCACACGTTTATGCTCCCATTTTCCTTGCCTTCGCTGGGCGTGCCCGTCGCCGCCACCGTCAACCACTTGCTGGCGCAGGAGGCCTGGGCGCGCGCGGAACTCAGATTCCACGCCGGGAAAGTGGCGGTGATCGATGCCAGCCCCGCCACGCTGCGTTTGCGCGTGACGCAGGACGGCATGGTGGAAGCGGCGCCTGCCGCGGCGGCGGCCAATGTGACGATCCGCCTCAAGCTGTCCGACCTGCCGCTGATCGCACAGAACCGCGAGCGCGCTTTCTCTTATGTGCAGATCGAGGGCGACGCGGAGTTCGCGAACGCCATCTCGCACCTGAGCCAGTCGCTGCGCTGGGAAGCCGAACATGACCTGGAGCGTGTCGTTGGTCCGATCGCTGCCGTGCGCATGGTGCAGGGCGCGAAAGCCGCCGTGAGCGCCGCGCAGACCGGGCAGCGCAAGCTGGCCGAGAACGTGGCCGAATACTTCCTCGAAGAGAAGCCGCTGCTGATTCGCCCCGTGCTGGCGGAGCAATTCGGCGCGGACGTTGTGAAGCTGCGCGATGACGTGGAACGCGCCAGCAAGCGCCTTGAAAAACTCGAACAGAAACTGGCGCGCCGTGCCGCCGCGCACGACACTCCCGAAGCTCAATGATCCGTAAATTCCTCAGGCTTTTCAAAATCGTTCGCGTGTCCGTCAAATACGGACTCGACGAAATCGCTATCTCCGGCTTCGATAAGCCGCGCATCAGCAAATTCCTCGACTTCGTCTTCTTCTGGCGTGACCTGTCGACGCCGCGCGGCGTGCGCCTGCGCCGCGCGCTGGAAGAGCTGGGACCGATCTTCGTCAAGTTCGGCCAGGTGCTCTCCACCCGCAGCGATCTGATTCCGCCCGATCTGGTGGTCGAGCTGTCGCGCCTGCAGGACCGCGTGCCGCCTTTCGATTCGGATACCGCCATGGCGATGATCGAAGCCTCGCTTGGCGCGCATCCGGATGAATTGTTTGCGCGCTTCGAGCGCGTGCCTGTGGCCTCGGCGTCCATCGCGCAGGTGCACTTTGCGGCGCTGAAGGATGGCACGCAGGTCGCGGTAAAGGTACTGCGCCCCGGCATGAAGCGCCTGATCGATGAAGACGTGGCGCTGATGCGCATCGCGGCCAACTTCATCAACAGCGTGTGGGCCGATGCGCACCGCCTGAAGATTCAGGAGGTGGTGTCGGAGTTCGACAAATACCTGCACGATGAGCTGGACCTGATGCGCGAAGCGGCCAACGCCAGCCAGCTGCGCCGCAACTTCGCCGATTCCCAGCTGCTGCTGGTGCCGGAGATGTTCTGGGATTACTGCTCCAGCAATGTGATCGTGATGGAGCGCATGCACGGCATTCCTGTGTCGCAGGTGGATCGCCTGATCGAAGCGGGTGTGGACCTGAAGAAGCTGTCCTCCGACGGCGTGGAGATCTTCTTCACCCAGGTGTTCCGCGATGGCTTCTTCCACGCCGATATGCATCCGGGGAATATCCTGGTGTCGATTGATCCACGCACTTTCGGCCGCTATATCGCGCTGGACTTCGGCATCGTCGGCACGCTGAACGATTACGACAAGGATTATCTGTCGCAGAACTTCCTGGCCTTCTTCCGCCGCGATTACAAGCGCGTGGCGGAAGCACACATCGAGTCTGGCTGGGCGCCGAAGGAAACGCGCGTGGACGAGCTGGAGTCGGCAGTGCGCGCCTGCTGCGAGCCGATCTTCGACCGTCCGCTGAAGGACATCTCCTTCGGCCAGGTGTTGCTGCGCCTGTTCCAGACTTCGCGCCGCTTCAATGTGGAAGTGCAGCCGCAATTGGTGCTGCTGCAGAAAACCCTGCTGAATATTGAAGGCCTGGGCCGCACGCTGGACCCGGAGCTGGACTTGTGGAAAACAGCCAAGCCGTATCTGGAGCGCTGGATGGCCGAGCAGGTGGGCTTCCGCGGCTTGATCGAGCGCCTGAAGGCCGAAGCGCCGCGCTATTCGCACATTCTGCCTGCGCTGCCACGCCTGGCGCAGCAGGCGCTGATTGTGGCCGGTGAGCGCGATGAAATCGGGCGGGAATTGCTGCGCCAGGTCGTGGCCGAGCAGCGCCGCACCAATCGGCTGCTGGCCTTCTTTGTGTTCTTCGTGGGCGCATTTGTGGTTGGCGCGATTGGCTTCCAGGCTTATCTGCGCTGGCGCGGAGGGATGTAATGCCGGAGTTCCGCACGCGCGACCCTTTGTCGCCAGCGTTCTGGGATGAGCGTTTCGATAAGACTTTTACGCCGTGGGACCGCGGTGCGGCGCCTGAGCGCCTGCGGCGCTTTGTCGCCGAAACCGCAAACCAGGTGGCTGCCACGGCGTGGCAGCCACCAGCTCTTGCGCCTCGGGTTTTGATTCCAGGCTGCGGGGCCGGATACGAACTGGCCTTGTTGTCCGAGGCGGGCTGGGACGCCACCGCGATCGACTTCTCCCCCTCCGCTGTGGCAGCCGCGCGACAAAACGTCGGCCCGTGGGCAGAGCGCGTGGTGGAAGCGGATTTCTTTGCCTACGCGCCGCCCAAGCCGCTCGATGTCATTTATGAACGGGCCTTCCTGTGCGCCATGCCGCGCTATATGTGGCCACAGGTGATCCAGCGCTGGGCGGCCCTGCTGCCGGAAGGCGCTCGGCTGGTGGGTTATTTCTATTTCGATAACAACGAAAAAGGCCCGCCGTTCGGCGCCAACCGCGAGGAACTGGTAGCGCGGCTGGAACGGGATTTCGTGCTGGAACAGGATGAGCCGGTGGAAGACTCCATCCCTGTCTTCCAGGGCAAGGAGCGCTGGATGTCCTGGCGCCGGAAAAAAGGCTTATAATTCAGGGTTTTGATGTTTTTTGCGGAGTAAAGATGCCTATCTATGCTTACCGCTGCGAGGACTGTGGCTTTACGAAGGACGTGCTGCAAAAGATCTCCGATCCGCAGCTGACCGATTGCCCATCCTGCGGCAAATCGACCTTTAAGAAACAGCTCACCGCTGCCGGTTTCCAGCTCAAAGGCACCGGCTGGTATGTGACGGACTTCCGTGGCGGCAGTGCGCCAGCCACCGGCGTGTCCAGCGGCACGGGCACTAAATCCGACGCCACGGCGGCGGCATCCGCTGCGCCGGCAGCTGCTGCACCTGCCAAGTCGGAATAAGCTCCGCACTCAAGGAACACGATGCGTAAATATTTCATCACCGGTTTGCTGATCCTGGTCCCCCTGGCGATTACCGCCTGGGTGCTGAACATTATCGTCGGCACGCTGGATCAGTCGCTGCTGCTGGTGCCTGAGCGCTGGCAGCCGCACACGATCATCGGCTTCGATATACCGGGTCTGGGCACCATCCTGACCATCCTCATCGTGTTCCTGACCGGCCTGCTGACCAATAACCTGGTCGGCAATTTCGTCGTCAAGCAATGGGAAAAGCTGCTGCACCGCATTCCCGTCGTGAGCTCGCTGTATGGCAGCGTCAAGCAGGTGTCGGATACGCTGTTCTCCTCGTCCGGCAACGCCTTCCGCAAAGCCGTACTGGTGCCTTACCCGCACGCGAACTCGCGCACCATTGGTTTCCTGACCGGCGTTCCTGCCGCCGGTGTGGCCAAGCACCTGGACGAAGAATTCATCAGCGTCTACGTGCCGACCACGCCAAATCCTACTTCGGGCTTCTTCCTGATGCTGCCGAAGAAAGACGTAATCGAACTCGACATGACTGTCGATGCCGCGCTGAAGTACATCGTTTCGATGGGCGTTGTCGCCCCTGAATAAATCCAACCTGAACTGAGAATCAATATGTCCATGCGTACTCAATACTGCGGCCTCACCACTGAAGCACTGTTAGGCCAAACCGTCAGCCTGTGCGGCTGGGTACACCGTCGCCGCGATCACGGCGGCGTGATCTTCATCGACCTGCGCGACCGCGAAGGCCTGGTGCAAGTTGTCTGCAATCCTGAGCAGGCGGACGTGTTCAAGGTCGCCGAATCCGTGCGTAACGAGTATTGCCTGCGCGTGACCGGCGTGGTGAAAGACCGTCTGGCCGGCACCGTCAACAACAACCTGAAGTCGGGCAAGATCGAAGTGGTCGCATCGAAAGTGGAAGTGCTGAACGCTTCCGTGCCGGTGCCGTTCCAGCTGGACGACGACAACCTGTCCGAAACCACCCGCCTGACCCACCGCGTGCTGGACCTGCGCCGTCCGCAGATGCAGAACAACCTGCGCCTGCGCTACAAGGTGTCGATGGAAGTGCGCAAGTACCTGGACAACCTGGGCTTCATCGATATCGAAACCCCGGTGCTGACCAAGTCCACCCCGGAAGGCGCCCGCGACTACCTGGTGCCGTCCCGCGTGAACGCCGGCGAATTCTTCGCTCTGCCGCAATCGCCACAGCTGTTCAAGCAGCTGCTGATGGTGGCCAACTTCGACCGCTACTACCAGATCACCAAGTGCTTCCGTGACGAAGACCTGCGCGCTGACCGCCAGCCTGAGTTCACCCAGATCGACTGCGAGACTTCCTTCCTGACCGAACAGGAAATCCGCGATCTGTTCGAAGACATGATCCGTAAAGTGTTCAAGAACACCATGGACGTGGACCTGCCGAACCCATTCCCTGTGATGGACTTCGCCGAAGCCATGGGCAAATACGGTTCCGACAAGCCGGACATGCGCGTGAAGCTGGAATTCACCGACCTGACCGACGTGATGAAGGACGTGGAGTTCAAGGTGTTCTCCGGCGCCGCCAACATGAAGAACGGCCGCGTGGTCGGTATGCGCGTGCCGAAGGGCGCCGACATGCCGCGTTCGGAAATCGACGCGTACACCCAGTTCGTCGCCATCTACGGCGCCAAGGGCCTGGCTTACATCAAGGTCAACGAGAAGGCCAAGGGCCGTGACGGCCTGCAGTCGCCGATCGTGAAGAACATCCACGACGAAGCCCTGAACAAGATCCTGGAAATGACCGGCGCACAAGACGGCGACCTGATCTTCTTCGGCGCGGACAAGGCCAAGGTTGTGAACGACGCGATCGGCGCGCTGCGCGTGAAGATCGGCCACTCCGAGTTCGGCAAGGCCGCTGGCCTGTTCAACGACGTGTGGGCACCGCTGTGGGTGATCGACTTCCCGATGTTCGAATACGACGAAGAAGAAGACCGCTGGACCGCAACCCACCACCCATTCACTTCGCCAAAAGACGGCCACGAAGACATGCTGGAAACCGATCCGGGTTCCTGCATCGCCAAGGCCTACGATATGGTGCTGAACGGCTGGGAACTGGGCGGCGGCTCGATCCGTATCCACCGCGAAGAAGTGCAGTCGAAGGTGTTCCGCGCGCTGAAGATCAATGCGGAAGAAGCCCGCGAGAAGTTCGGCTTCCTGCTGGACGCACTGCAGTACGGCGCGCCTCCACACGGTGGCCTGGCATTCGGCCTGGATCGTATCGTGACCCTGATGACCAAGTCCGATTCCATCCGCGACGTGATCGCCTTCCCGAAAACCCAGCGTGCACAGTGCCTGTTGACCCACGCACCGTCGCCAGTGGACGAGAAGCAGCTGCGTGAACTGCACATCCGCCTGCGTGCGCCTGAACCGAAGGTCGCCGGCTAAAACCCGCGGCCAAAAGCAGGTGGCAGGCACGATGTGCCTGCCACCAGGTTTCCGTTTTGGGTTCTGAACGCGTATGCGGCCTTACAAAATCCCGGAATCAGTGCTGGTGGTCATCCACACCAGCGACATGCAAGTGCTGCTCATTGAGCGCGCCGACAAAACCGGTTACTGGCAATCAGTAACCGGTTCCAAGGATCTTCCCGACGAGCCTTTGCTCACCACGGCCACCCGCGAACTGTTCGAAGAAACCGGCATCGTTGCCGACGGCAAGAACATTGTTTTACGCGACTGGGGCCTCTCCAATATCTACGAAATCTATCCGGTCTGGCGTCATCGCTACGCACCCGGCATCACGCACAACACGGAGCATGTGTTCAGCGTAGAAGTGCCGCGTGAAGTGCCGATCATGCTCAGCCCGCGCGAGCACGTGGCGCATGTCTGGCTATCGTGGCTGGAAGCCGCGGACAAATGCTTCTCGCCCTCCAATGCGGAAGCGGTCCTGCAATTGCCGCATCAGCTAGCAAAGTACAAGGCATAACGCAGCGTGCGTTCTCAGCGAAACTGTGGATAATAGAAACATCCACGTGTGTTCGCGAGGACGGCCACCATGCCAGACACCCAGGACATTTCACCAGAGCAGCTGCAAGTCGGGCTCTATATCCACCTCGATCTGAAATGGTTCGAGCATCCGTTTGCCTTCAGCCAGTTCAAGATCAAGTCTGAAGACCAGATCCGCACCTTGCGCAGTCTCGGCCTGCAAACGATCCGTTTCGATCCTGCCTTGAGCGATGTGAGTCCCTCGCCTGCTGCCGGCCATGCGCCGCCGGTGCCCGCCGATGAAGCATCACGCGCGCCGCCACCGGATACACCGGAGCTGTTAGCCAAGCGTGCCATGATGGCGCGCATCCAGGAGCAGCGCGAGAACGCTGCGCGCATCGAGCACGCTTTTGCCGACACGGCCAAGTCGATCCGCAATATCGAGAAGAATCTGTTCTCGCGGCCGGAAGAAAGTGTGAAGCAGGCGACGGAGCTGATCGGCCAGATCACGGACTCGATCCTGGTCGCGCCGGATCTCGCCATTCATGTCATGGGCGACAAGGCCGGTGGCGAAGAAATCTATGTGCACTCGCTGAACGTGACCATGCTGTCCATGATGATTGCGCGCGACATCAAGCTGCCGGTGGAAGTCGCCAATGCGCTGGGCATCGGCGCGCTGTTCCACGACATCGGCACCAAGAACATTCCGGACCGCGTATTGAACAAGCACGAAGCGTGGACGCCCGCAGAGCAGAAGCTGTACGAAACCCATGCTCATGGCGGCGCCGAGATCGGGCAGGGTATGCACTTCCCGAATGCTGCGATTGCGATCTGCCGCGACCATCACGAAATGTTCGATGGCAGCGGCTACACGCGCGGCCTGAAGGGGGAGGCGATCGGCCTGCTGGCGCGCATTGTCGCCATCACCAATTACTACGATGAGTTGTGCAACCCGCTGAATGGCAGCGCCGGCTTGACGCCGCACGAAGCGCTGTCGCTGATGTTCGCCAAGCTGCGCACCAAGTTCGATCCCAAGCTGCTGCAAGTGTTCATCCGCTGCCTGGGCGTTTATCCGCCGGGGACCATCGTGCAACTGGCGAACGGCGCCACCGGTATGGTCGCGACCGTGAATACGGACAAGCCGACCAAGCCGGTGCTGGTGATTTACGAATCCGGCGTGCCGCGCGAAGAAGCCATCATGGTGGACCTGGACCGCGAGCCGGATCTGAACATCGTGCGCTCGATCAAACCGGCACAGGTGCCGAAAGAGATCTTCCATTACCTGAGCCCCCGCAAGCGTGTCAGCTATTACTTCGACGCCGGCAAGCCGGGGCAGGGGGCTGGCGCGTGATCGCCGAACTGCGGCAGCTGATGCTGGATCACAGTCCGCAGATGATGCTGCTGGTCGATCCGTCCGACTTGCGCATTATCGTCACCAACCGTGCGGTGGGACAGGCGCTGGGCTACAGCAGTGAGCAGCTGCTGTCGATGCAGATCACCGATATCGAAAGCTCGCTGCAGGACGTGTTCTACTGGGAAGACGTGCGCAACGGCCAGTACCAGCTGATCGAGGCGCAGGAAGGCGAATATCACTGCGTGGACTCGACCCCGATCACGGTGATGAAATCGGTGCGGCCCGTGGCGTACGAAGGCCATACCCTGCTGCTGGTGCAGGCGCGCGACGTGCGGCAGGAACGCAAGGTGGAGGACACGCTGGAGCATACGCTGTCCCAGTTGCGCACCACGCTGGAATCGACCGGCAACGGCATCCTGGTCATTGACTGGCACAACAACATCGCCAGCATGAACCGCTTGTTCAGCCAGATGTGGCGCATTCCCGTGGATTTGCTGCAAGCGGGGAATGACGCTGCGATCCTGGCCTTCCTCGCCAGCAGCGTGGAGGAATCGGAGTTGTGCCGCGAACGCCTGCAGCAAGTGGTGGACCGCGCCGAAACGGAAGACACCTTCCGCCTGAACGATGGCCGCGTGTTCGAATGCCGTTCGCGTCCGCAGTATCTGGGCGAGCGCATTATCGGCCGCGTGTTCGGCTACACCGATATCACGGAACGCCAGCATGCCGAGGAAGCGCTGCGCGAATCGCGCGATCAGCTGGAGAGCCGCGTGCTGGAACGCACTCTCGCGCTGCAGATGGCGAATGAAACGCTGGAGAAGGAAAAGGAGCGCCAGGCCGAATTGATCCGCAAGCTGGGCGAGGCGCAGAACCAGCTGCTGCAATCGGAGAAGATGGCATCCATCGGCGTGCTGGCGGCCGGCGTGGCGCATGAGATCAACAACCCGGTCGGCTTCGTCAACTCGAATCTGAGCAGCCTGCAGCGCTATGCAGGGGCCTTGCTCAAGCTTCTGGACGGCTATGAGGAAGCGGCGGCGCGGCTGGGTGATGCCGACCAGCAGACTCTCGCCGCGCTGCGCCGCGAGGTCGACGCCGATTATGTGCGCGAAGATCTGGGCTGCCTGCTGTCCGAGTCGATGGATGGCCTGGACCGCATCAAGCGCATCGTGCAGGATATGAAAGACTTCTCGCACGTCGGCGCCGGCGACGTGCTGGTGTCCAGCATCGAGGCGGGCCTGGACAGCACGCTGAACGTGGTCTGGAATGAGCTGAAATACAAAGCCGAAGTGGTCAAGGAATACGGCGGCGTGGCGCCCATCGAATGCATTCCCTCGCAGCTGAACCAGGTCTTCATGAACCTGCTGGTGAACGCGGCCCATGCCATCCGCGAACGGGGCCGTATCACCGTGCGCACGCGGCAGGATGCGCAGAATGTGACGGTGGAAGTGTCCGATACCGGCGGCGGCATCCCGGAAGAAAACCTGGGCCGCATTTTCGAACCCTTCTTCACTACCAAGCCGGTAGGGAAGGGCACGGGCCTGGGCTTGTCGCTGTCCTACGGCATCGTGCAGAAACACGGCGGCCGCATCGAGGTGGACAGCGTCATCGACAAAGGGACCACCTTCCGCATTATTTTGCCGCGCCAGTCGGTTAGCGAGGCAACCGTGTCACCGCCGCACAATTGATCAGCGGCAAGCGCGGCAGCGGGGGTACAATCAGGTCCATGAAGCTCCGTGTTGCCACCTATAACATTCACAAGGGCGTGTCGTACCGCAGCCATCCGCGCGTGCATGCGCTTAAGAATGCCATTGGCGCCTTCCATGCGGACCTGGTGTTCCTGCAGGAAGTGCAGGGGCAGCATGACCGTATCGAAGCGATGTATGGCGACGAGCAGCACGGCCACCGCAACTGGCCGAAGAAGGCCCAGCATGAATTCTTTGCGGGCGAGTCGCACCAGTCCGTGTATGGCCTGAACGCGCAATACGATCATGGCCACCACGGCAATGCGCTGCTGAGCAAGTACCCGATCGATAAGTGGAGTAATACCGATATTTCGGATCACGCCTACGAGGCGCGTGGCATTCTGCACTCCATCGTGCAGACGCCGGACACCACCGTGCATTGCTACGTGATCCATCTTGGCCTGTTCGAGCGCAGCCGTGTGCGCCAGGTCGAAGCCCTGATCGAAGCGGTGAGGCATTCCGCACCGAATAACGAGCCGGTGATTATCGCCGGTGATTTCAACGACTGGCGCAACACTCTGAGCGCCAAACTGCGCAAGGCGCTGGGAGTGGTCGAGGTCTTTGACGACGTCGGTGCCGGCTCCAGCCTGGGCGACCTGGTCCGTACCCTGGCGCGGCGTGAGGCAGCCGTCCGTCCAGCCCGTACATTCCCGGCAGCCTTGCCCTTTTTCAGGTTGGACCGCATCTATGTTCGAGGGTTCAAGGTAGAATCCGCGGAAGTCCTGCACGGCTCCATGTGGGCCAGGCTGTCGGACCACGCACCTATCGTGGCGAATCTCAAACTGGTGTCTTAGCCTATGCGCCCTGTCGAGTTTATAGCCGATAACGAAGTCACTCTCCTACACTGCGGTACCGAATTTTTCCCAGCCCTGGTCGAAGCCATCGATCAGGCGAAGTATGAGGTCTATTTCGAGACCTATATCTTTGCCGACGATGACACGGGCAAGCAGATCAAGGCTGCGCTGAAACTGGCGGCCAGCCGCGGTGTGCAGGTGCGCGTGCTGACGGACTGGTTCGGCACGGGCCACAAGGCCGCCAACCGCATGCATGAAGAGATGGAAGCGGCGGGCGTCGAACATCGCATCTTCAATCCCTGGTTCACGCGCGGCATTACGCGTACCCATCGCAAGATTTGCGTGGTGGACCGCGAGGTGGCGTTCGTGGGCGGCATCAATGTCAATGACGATATGTATGCGGATATCGGCCCGCGCATCCAGCTGGCGGCGCCGCGCTGGGACTTTGCGGTGTCCGTGCGCGGGCCGCTGGTCGCCGTGATCCACAAAGAAGCGCAAGCCCAATGGCAGCGCCTGGGCCACATGGGCCTGAAGCAGCGCTATCAGCTGTTCAAGGAAATGCGCAAGGTGGCCAAGGCCGCCAGTGATATGACCGTACACGCGGGCTTCGTGGTGCGCGACAATCTGCGCAACCGGACCAAGATCCAGAAGGCCTATCTTCACGCCCTGGGCCGCGCGCGCAAATCGGTGCTGATCGCGAACCCGTATTTTGCGCCGGGACGCAAATTCCGCCGCGGGCTGGCGAAAGCGGCGCAGCGCGGCGTCGAGGTGGTGCTGTTGATCGGCGTCGGCGAAATCTGGCTGCAGGATGCCGTTGCCCACTCCTTCTATCCAAAGCTGCTGGCGGCGGGCGTGAAAGTGGTTGAATATCGCAAGACGCAGCTGCACGCCAAGGTGGCGGTGATCGACGATGACTGGGCCACGGTCGGCTCCAGCAACGTGGACGGGCTGAGCCTGTTCCTGAACCAGGAAGCGAACGTGGTCATCAAGGATGCCCGCTTCGCTCAGGCCCTGCGCTGCCAGATCGAGGCGGCGGTGGCCGAGGGCGTGGAAGTTCATGCCCAGGATTTCGAGCACGTCGGACGCTTCAAACGGGTCGGCTACGAAATCGCTTATGTTGCATATAAAACACTAATGAGAATTTTTGCCGTAGGGAAATACGCATGATGGACAATGTACGCATCGACAAATGGCTGTGGGCAGCGCGCTTCTTCAAGACCCGCCAGCTGGCCATCGATGCCATCGACAACGGTCGTGTGAAGGCCGGCGGCGACCGCGTCAAACCGTCGCGCGCGGTCAAACTGGGCGACAAGCTGCATATCGACAATGGTTCGGATGAGTGGGATGTGCTGGTAGTCGGCCTCTCCGACAAGCGCCAGTCCGCGCCGATCGCCCGCACGCTATACGAGGAAAGCGAAGACTCGATCGCCCGCCGCGCCAAAGAAGCCGAGCGCCGCCGCTTCTTCCACGAACCCGGCGCCGACATCAAAGGCCGCCCCACCAAACGCGACCGCCGCACCCTGGAAAAAATAGGGACGTAACACCATTCCGCCGGCGCGGAAATGTGTTGCGTCCCCTTTTTTCGCGCCCGGTCACATCTGTGTCATTGCTGCTTCGCAATAATAGAACCTCACCTCTAGAACGGCGTTTGACTTTTAAGTCCTGCTGGATAATAGTACGAACGTTCGCAAATCTTTTTGCACCAAAAGAGCCTGTTGGAGAGAGAATAAGATTTTTCCTACATCTCTGAATGGGTACTTACCGTGAGTGGCATTCTTATTAATACTCCAACTAAATTCATGCGCAAAGGCGAAATGACCCGGGCAGCCATTCTGGACGTGGCCCTGGACCTGGCGAGCCGTGACGGCCTGGAAGGCCTGACCATCGGCGTGCTGGCCGACAAAATGAACATGAGTAAGTCCGGCGTATTTGCCCATTTTGGTTCGCGCGAAGATTTGCAGATTGAAGTGTTGAAGCTGTACCACCGCCGTTTCGAGCAGGAAGTCTTTTACCCGGCCATGAAAGAGGCGCGCGGTCTGCCGCGTCTGCGCGCCATGTTCGCGCACTGGGTGAAGAAAGTCAGCGTCGAAATCGCCTCCGGCTGCATCTACATCAGCGGCGCCGTCGAGTACGACGATCGTCCCGGCCCGATCCGCGAGGAACTGGTCGCGATGGTCTCGGCCTGGCAGGGCGCACTGCTGCGTTGCGTGCGCCAGGCCATCGAGAACGGCGACCTGCGCACGGAAACGGACGCCGGCCAGCTGGTCTACGAGATGTACGGCCTGATCCTGGCGCTGCACCATGAAGCCCGCTTCATGCGCAGCCCGGGCAGCGTGGATAGAGCCACCATCGCCTTCAATCGCTTGATCGAGAATTACCAATCCTAACGCTGCGTTTCAGCAGTCTTCAAATAGTCTAAGCCTTCTTCAGGAGAAAAAAATGGGTCAATACGTCGCGCCAATCCGTGATATGCAGTTCGTGCTGCACGAACTGCTGAACGTGGAAGAGAAGCTGAAGGAACTGCCGGCGCACGCGGAAACCGATGCCGACATCATCAACCAGGTGCTGGAAGAGGGCGCGAAGTTCACCTCCGAAGTGCTGTTCCCGCTGAACCATTCCGGCGACCGCGAAGGCTGCCACCACGATGCCGCGGCCAAGACCGTGACCACTCCGAAGGGCTTCAAGGAAGCGTACAAGCAGTACGTGGAAGGCGGCTGGGCAGCGCTGGCCTGCGATCCTGAATACGGCGGCCAGGGCCTGCCTATCGTTCTGAACAACTCGTTCTACGAGATGCTGAACTCCGCCAACCAGGCATGGACCATGTACCCAGGCCTGTCGCACGGCGCCTACGAGTGCCTGAAGGAACACGGCACCGACGAGCAAAAGCGCCTGTACCTGCCCAAGCTGGTTTCCGGCGAGTGGACCGGCACCATGTGCCTGACCGAGCCGCACTGCGGCACCGACCTGGGCATGCTGCGTTCGAAAGCCATCCCTAACGCCGACGGTTCCTGGAACATCACCGGCGCCAAGATCTTCATCTCGGCCGGCGAACACGATATGTCCGAAAACATCCTGCACCTGGTGCTGGCACGCGTGCCGGACGCACCGGAAGGTTCGAAGGGCATCTCCCTGTTCCTGGTTCCTAAGTTCCTGCCGAACGCTGACGGTTCCATCGGCGAGCGCAACCCGATCTTCTGCGGCGCGATCGAAGAGAAGATGGGCATCCACGGCAACTCCACCTGCCAGATGAACCTGGACGGCGCCAAGGGCTGGATCATCGGCCAGCCGAACAAGGGCCTGAACGCGATGTTCGTGTTCATGAACGCCGCCCGCCTGGGCGTGGGTGTGCAGTCCCTGGGCCTGACCGAAGTGGCGTACCAGAACGCGCTGGTGTACGCGAAAGACCGCCTGCAAATGCGCTCCCTGTCCGGCGTGAAGAACCCGGACGGTCCTGCCGACCCGATCATCGTGCACCCGGACGTGCGCCGCATGCTGCTGACCGGTAAAGCCTACGCTGAAGGCGCACGTGCCTTCGCGTCCTACGTGGCACTGCAGATCGACCGCGAACTGAACCACCCTGACGAAGACGTGCGCAAGGAAGCCGGCGACGAAGTGGCGCTGCTGACCCCGATCATCAAGGCCTTCATCACCGACAATGCATGGACCGCAACCTCCGACGCGATGCAGGTGTACGGTGGCCATGGCTACATCAGTGAGTGGGGCATGGAGCAGTATGTGCGTGACGCGCGTATCAACCTGATTTACGAAGGCACCAACACCGTGCAGTCGCTGGACCTGCTGGGCCGTAAGATCCTGATGGACAACGGCGCCAAGCTGCGCAAGTTCGGCGAGAAAATCCGCGCCTTCGTGGAAGAAAACGGTACCGACGAAGCGATGTCCGAATTCATTACCCCGCTGGGTGACCTGGGCGAGAAAGTCGGCAAGCTGACCATGGAAATCGGCATGAAGGCTTTCCAGAACCAGGATGAAGTGGGCGCTGCGGCCGTGCCTTACCTGCGCGTCGTCGGCCACCTGGTGTACTCCTACTTCTTCGCGCAGATGGCCAAGATCGCGCTGGAAAAGGAAAGCACCGGCGACAAGTTCTACACCTCCAAGCTGGCAACCGCGCGCTTCTACTTCGGCCGCCTGCAGCCTGAAACCGCAACCCTGATCCGCCAGGCACGTTCCGGCGCCGCCAACCTGATGGCCCTGGACGCCGACCTGTTCTAATTGTCTGAGAGCGCCGTTGGCCCTTTTAGAACCCAAGGCAAAGAGCAGGTGGCTGCCACATCGTGGCAGCCACCAGGTTTCCGCCTCTGGTTTAACAAGAAGCCGCCGGCACACCAAAAAGGAAAAACATGAGCAACTTCAACGTGAAAAAAGTAGCCGTGCTGGGCGCGGGCGTGATGGGTGCGCAGATCGCGGCCCACTGCGTCAACGCCAAAGTGCCGGTCGTGCTGTTCGACCTGCCGGGTAAGCCGGAGCATGTCTCCGGCGGCACGCCAAAGAACGGCATCGTCCTGCGCGCCATCGAGAACCTGAAAAAACTGTCCCCGGCGCCGTTCGGCGACAAGGCCGACGCTGAACTGATCCAGGTCGCCAACTACGAAGACAACCTGGACCTGCTGGCCGGCTGCGACATCATCATCGAAGCCATTGCCGAGCGCATGGACTGGAAGCATGACCTGTACAAGAAGGTCGCTCCGCACATCGGCCAGAACGCCATCTTCGCCTCGAACACCTCCGGCCTCTCGATCGAGAAGCTGGCTGAAGGTTTCGACGCGGACCTGAAGGCGCGCTTCTGCGGCGTGCACTTCTTCAACCCTCCGCGCTACATGCACCTGGTGGAACTGATCCCGACCGCTGCCACCAAGCCTGAGATCCTGGACCAGCTGGAAACCTTCCTGACTTCGACCCTGGGCAAGGGCGTGGTGCGCGCCAAAGACACGCCGAACTTCATCGCCAACCGCGTGGGCATCTTCGGCATGCTGGCCACCATTCACGAAGCCGAGAAGTTCGGCCTGTCCGTGGACGTGGTCGACGACCTGACCGGCGCAAAACTGGGCCGCGCCAAGTCCGGCACCTTCCGCACCGCGGACGTGGTCGGCCTGGACACCATGGGTCACGTGATCAAGACCATGCAGGACAACCTGGCTGACGATCCATTCTTCGGCGTCTACAAGACCCCGGCCGTGCTGGCCAAGCTGATCGAGCAGGGCGCCCTGGGCCAGAAGACTGGTGGCGGCTTCTACAAGAAAGTCGGCAAGGACATCAAACGCCTGGACTTCGCATCCGGCGAATACGTTGAAGGCGGCGCGAAAGCAGCCGACATCGTGGCCCGCATCCTGAAGGAAAAGGACCCGGTCAAGAAATTCAAGGCGCTGCGCGAATCGACCAACCCGCAAGGCCAGTTCCTGTGGGCGATCTTCCGCGACGCATTCCACTACATCGCCTACCACCTCGAATCCATCGCCGACAACGCGCGTGACGTGGACTTCGCCATGCGCTGGGGCTTTGGCTGGTCCGTCGGCCCGTTCGAGACCTGGCAAGCCGCCGGCTGGAACCAGATCGCCGAGTGGGTGAAGCAGGATATCGAAGAAGGCAAGGCACTGTGCAACGCTCCGCTGCCAGCCTGGGTGTTCGAAGGCGCCGTAGCCGAGAAGGGTGTGCATACCCCTGAAGGCTCCTACTCCGCCAAGTCCAAGTCCTACGTACCGCGTTCGACCCTGGACGTATACAAGCGCCAGGAATTCCGCGCACCGGTATTCGGCAGCGGCGCAGCCGATCCGAAGACCGCCGGCACCACCGTATTCGAAGACGACTCCGTGCGCCTGTGGCACACCGGCGACGACGTGCTGATCGTCTCGCTGAAGACCAAGATGCACGTGATCGGCGACGGCGTGATCAAGGGCCTGCAGCGTGGCCTGGCCGAAGCCGAAAAGAGCTTCAAGGGCCTGGTGATCTGGAGCGCAGACGCAGCCGATGGCGGCGCCTTCTCCGCCGGTGCGGACCTGCAATCGGCACTGCCGGCCTTCATGGCAGGCGGCGCGAAAGCGGTTGATCCGATCATCCGCGAACTGCAGGACACCTTCATGAAGATGAAGTATTCCAACGTGCCTGTGGTGGCGGCAGTGGCTGGCCTGGCGCTGGGTGGCGGCTGCGAAATGGCGCTGCACGCATCCAAGCGTGTGGCTTCGATCGAATCCTACATCGGCCTGGTGGAAGTGGGCGTGGGCCTGATCCCTGCGGGCGGTGGCCTGAAGGAAGCGGCCGTACGTGCACAGCGCGAAGCCAAGGGCAACGACATCCTGCAATTCCTGAAGACCGGCTTCACCAACGCGGCAACCGCGAACGTGTCCAAGTCCGCTCTGGAAGCGAAGGCCATGGGCTACCTGAAAGAAGACGACGTGATCGTGTTCAACCCGTATGAACTGCTGCACGTGGCGAAAGTGACCGCGCGCTCCATGTTCGATGCAGGCTACCGCGCACCGATCCAGCGTCCTGTGACCGTGACCGGCCGTTATGGCTGGGGCACCATCCGCGGCCAGTTGGTCAATATGCGTGACGGTGGCTTCATCTCCGCCCACGACTACAAGCTGGGCGACATGATCGCCGAGATCGTGTCCGGTGGCGACATCGACCAGGGCAGCGTGGTGAGCGAACAGTGGCTGCTGGATATGGAACGCAAGGCCTTCCTGGAACTGCTGAACAATCCGAAGTCGCAGGAGCGCATCATGGGCATGCTGCAGACCGGTAAGCCGGTACGCAACTAAGAGGCCATGTCCATCCTGTCGCTGGCTTTCAAAGTCCTTTTGCGAGTGAAACCGAGCATGGTCTACGAACAGATCAAAAAGCATATGAGCGAGTCGCTGCCTTTCACGCGGCTGCTGGGAATCCGCATCGACAGCATCGGTGCGGGTACGTCGGAAGTGTCGATGCCGGATGACGGCAAGCTGCACAACCACCTCGGCACGCCGCACGCAGGCGCCCTGTTCACGCTGGCCGAAACCGCGTCCGGCGCGGCCATGGCCGGCGGCTTTGCGGACCTGATCATGGACATGCGTCCGGTGGCAAAAGAGTCGCGCATCCAGTACCAGAAAGTGGCCAAGGGCGCGACGCGCGCCTCCGGCCGCGTGCCTGGCGATATCGGCGCGCTCAAGGCCCAGCTGAAGGATGAAGGAAAAGTGGCGTTCCCGGTCAATGTCGACATCTTCGACGAACACGGCACGCTGGCAGCACAAGTACAGGTGGACTGGTACCTCTCCGCCAAACGCTAATCGAACACACAATATCGGAAGCTTAAAATGAGCAAACAACTTCAAGACGCATACATCGTCGCCGCTACCCGCACCCCAATCGGCAAGGCGCCGCGCGGCATGTTCCGCAGCACCCGTCCGGACGACCTGCTGGTGCACGCCATCCGTGGCGCCATGGCCGCCGTGCCTAACCTGGACCCGGCCCTGATCGTGGACGCCATCGTCGGCTGCTCCTTCCCGGAAGCTGAGCAAGGTTTCAACGTGGCGCGTAACGCCGTGGTACTGGCAGGCCTGCCGAACACCGTGGGCGGCGTAACCGTGAACCGTTACTGCGCATCGGGCATCACCGCCCTGGCCATGGCTGCTGACCGCATCCGCGTTGGCGAAGCCGACGTTATGATCACCGGCGGCGTGGAATCCATGTCCATGGTGCCGATGATGGGCCATCACCCATCCATCAACATGGAAACCTTCAAGGACGAAAACGTGGGCCTGGCCTACGGCATGGGCCTGACCGCTGAAAAAGTGGCGAACCAGTGGAAAGTGTCCCGCGAAGACCAGGACGCCTTCGGCCTGGAATCGCACCGTAAGGCCATCGCCGCACAGCAGGCAGGCCTGTTCAAGGACGAGATCACTCCGGTTGAAATCGTGACCCGCACGCCGGACCTGCGCACCGGCGAAATCAAGGTCGGCAAGAAAACCGTGGACCTGGACGAAGGCCCACGCGCCGACGCTTCGGCTGAAGGCATGGCCAAGCTGAAGCCAGTCTTCGCTGCCAAGGGTTCCGTGACCGCTGCAACGTCTTCCCAGATGTCCGACGGCGCCGGCGCGCTGATCGTGGTGTCCGAGAAAATCCTGAAAGAACACAATCTGACCCCGCTGGCCAAGTTCTCCTCGTTCGCCGTGCGCGGCGTGCCGCCAGAGATCATGGGCATCGGTCCTAAAGTGGCGATCCCTGCGGCCTGCGCTGCAGCCGGCATCACCCAGGACCAGCTGGACTGGATTGAACTGAACGAAGCGTTTGCCGCCCAGGCACTGGCCGTGATCCGCGACCTGAACCTGGACACCAGCAAAGTGAACCCGATGGGCGGTGCAATCGCCCTGGGCCACCCGCTGGGCGCAACCGGTGCCATCCGCGCCGCGACCGTCGTGCACGCGCTCCGCCGCAACAGCCTGAAATACGGCATGGTCACCATGTGCGTAGGCGCCGGCATGGGCGCAGCAGGCATCATCGAGCGCGTATAAGTCGCGCAAACTCGCGCCGTGGACACGACCCGCGGCGCGGCGTAGGGCGGGTCATTGACCCGCCTTTTTTTTTCATGTGGAGACAACAAATGGAAATCCAGACCAGCAAGGCCGGCGGCATCCTGACCGTGGCGTTCAATCGCTCCGAGCGCAAGAACGCCATCACGTCCGCCATGTACCAGACCATGGCCGACGCCATCAACGGCGCCGATGGCGACGCCGAAGTGCGCGCCATCCTGATTCATGGCACCCCCGAGATTTTCACGGCCGGTAACGACCTGGATGATTTCCTGAAAACGACGCCGGATGCGCCGATCAGCGAGCGTCCCGTATTCCGCTTCATGCAGGCTCTGTTCAACTGCAACAAGCCTGTGGTGGCCGCAGTGAACGGTGCCGCCATCGGCATCGGCACCACCATGCTGATGCACTGCGACCTGGTGTACGCCGCCGACAGCGCCAAGTTCTCGGTACCGTTCTCGCAGCTTGGCCTGTGCCCTGAATTCGGGTCCAGCATGCTCCTGCCGCGCAACGCCGGTCACGCCCGCGCTGCCGAAAAGCTGATGCTGGGCGAACCATGGGGCGCGCAGGAAGCCTACGACATGGGCCTCATCTCCAAGGTGCTGCCACCTGCCGAAGTGCTGGCGTATGCACAGGCGCAAGCCGCCAAGCTGGTCGCGCTGCCGGCGACTTCCATCCGCGTCACCAAGCGCCTGATGAAATCCGGCCGCGAAGCCCTGCAAGCCCACATCGACGTCGAGAGCAAAATGTTTGGTGATATGCTGATGGCGCCGGAAGCCAAGGAAGCCTTCACCGCCTTCTTCGAAAAACGCAAACCCGACTTCACCAAATTCACCTGATCCGCGCCGCGCCGCACGCGGCACCGACAATTGGAGCCAGCAATGCAGGAACAAATCAACTATCGCCGCCGGCGCCTGCTGGGCGCGGCAGTCGTGACGATCGCAGCCGCAGAGCTCACAATTAGCAGTGCCGCGAGGGCGCAATCCAGCCAGGCCAAAGCTGCGGCATCCCGCCTGCCGGTTGAAGGCAAGCTGCCATCGCTCGACCGTGCGACCGCATGGATCAATTCACCGCCGCTCACGCCGGACGGCTTGCGCGGCAAAGTCGTTCTGGTCGATTTCTGCACCTACACCTGCATCAATTGGCGCCGCACACTTCCGCATATCCGTGCGTGGGCGGCGAAATACAAGGATAAGGGCCTCGTGGTAATCGGCGTGCATACCCCGGAGTTTGAATTCGAAAAGAATCTGGACAATGTGCGCAAAGCGATCAAGGATCTGCAGGTTGACTATCCGATCGCGGTAGACAGCGATTATGGCGTGTGGCGTGCGTTCAACAACGAATACTGGCCGGCGCTCTATTTCGTTGATGCCCAGGGGCGCATCCGAAGCCATAACTTCGGCGAAGGGGAATACGAACAATCGGAGCGCGTGATTCAGCAATTACTGGCCGAAGCAGGCAGCGCAGGCATCGATAATTCGCTGGTGGCCGCCGACGCGCGTGGCGCGGAAGCTCCGGCCGATTGGGAGAACCTGAAGTCCCCGGAGAGCTACGTCGGATATGGCCAGGCGACGAATTTTTCGTCTCCCGGTGGCGCGGCAGCGGACAAGCGCCGCAGCTACACCCTCCCATCACGGCTCGACCTCAATCACTGGGCACTGTCAGGCGCCTGGACGATTGGCAAGCCGTCTGTCGTTCTGAACGAATCCAACGGCAGCATCGCGTATCGCTTCCATGCGCGGGATCTGCATCTCGTGATGGGGCCTGCCATGCGCGGGATCAGCGTGCGATTCCGTGTGCTCATTGATGGCCAGCCACCTGGACCGGCTCACGGCGTCGATGTTGATGAAAAGGGCGAAGGTATGGTGACCGAACAGAGGATGTATCAACTGGTGCGGCAAATTAACCCGATCGCGGACCGTCAGTTCGAAATCACCTTCCTTGATCCGCGGGTCGAAGTCTTTGTATTCACCTTTGGCTAGTGTGCAGTAGCTTCCTTGAGCAGCCAGTCGCGGAAGGCCACAATCCGCGGCAATCCTGCGCAGTCGGCGCGATAGACGACGTAGTAGGCGAGCGCTGACGAGAAACTGATCTTTGGGAATAGCCGCACCAGGCGCCCCGCCGCAATATCGTCATGCGCCATCACGCTGCGTGCGAGCGCGATACCGTGGCCTTCAATTGCTGCCTGCAGCACGGCGGCGGAGTTGTTGATCTTCAGGCCGCGCTTGGCAGATATGCCGTTCACACCGGCCTTGCGCAGCCAGGCCTCCCACGTTGGAAAGCCTGCGTTGCTGTCCATGGATTGATCATGGATCAGCGTGTGCGCCGCCAGGTCGGCCGGGCTCTTGAGCCGTGGCAGTGCGGGCGAGCATACGGGGAAGACTTCCTCATCCATCATCTTTTCCGCTGCCAGTCCGGGCCAGTTGCCGGTGCCGTAGCGCACACCGATGTCAACGCGCTGGGCGACAAAGTCCACAGGCTTGAGGCTGGTATCCAGGCGCACATCCGTATCGGGGCACGCGGTCTGAAAGCGTTCGATGCGCGGCAGCAGCCACTTCGCTGCGAATGCGGGGCTGACCGTCACCGTCAGCACACCGTTGAGCGAGCCTTCTTTCAACTCCTCCAATCCCAGGGTCAGCCGGTCAAACCCGGCGCGGATGTTCGGTAGCGCGCGCTCGGCGGATTCGGTTGGCATCAGCCGCGTCTTGCCGCTGGCGTTGCGAAGGAATAACGGAGCGCCCAGCCAGTCTTCCAGCGCGCGTACGAGCTGGCCCACCGCGGCGGGCGTCACGTTCAGTTCTGCCGCAGCAGCTGAAAAGCTCTGATGGCGGGCACTGGCTTCAAAGGCGCGCAAGGCGTTCAAGTGGATGGGTAGCTTCATACGCTAAAGAATTTCTATCAATTACTGACACTTTATCTCGTTTGTTTGACGGTGAAAAGCGGCCAATAATGGACCTCATGAATAGTTTTTCTTGTGAGGTTAATGATGCAGTTTAAAGGCAAAAAGCTGTTGGTTGTCGGCGGCACGAGCGGAATCGGGCTTGAAACGGCAAAGCTGGTGCTGGCGCAAGGCGGCAGTGCCGTAATCGTGGGGAGCCGTCCGGAGAAAACGGAAGAAGCGCGCAAAGAGCTGGCGGCGCTCGGTGCCGTCGCCGCGCTGTCGGCGAACCTGTCCAGCGAAGACGGTCTGTCTGCGCTGCTGCATGCTCTGGACGCGCATGCGGACATCGACCTGCTGGTCAATGCCGCCGGCGTGTTCTTCCCCAAGCCATTCCTGGAACATCAGGAAGCGGACTACGAGCAATACATGAAGCTGAATAAGGCTTTCTTCTTCATCACGCAAAAAGTGGCGGCCAATCTGGTGGCGCGCAATCACGCCGGCGCCATCGTCAACATCGGGTCGATGTGGGCCAGGCAGGCTATCGCGGCCACCCCGTCGTCAGCTTACTCGATGGCCAAAGCGGGCTTGCACTCGCTGACGCAGCACCTGGCGATGGAGCTGGCGCCGAAGCATATCCGCGTGAACGCCGTGTCGCCCGCCGTGGTGCAGACGCCGATCTACGAAGGCTTTATTCCAAAGGCGGAAGTGCACAGCGCGCTCCAGGGCTTCAACAGCTTCCATCCGATAGGGCGCGTAGGTACGCCGCAGGATGTGGCGGAAGCGGTGGTGTTCCTGCTGTCGGAAAGAGCGAGCTGGATAACCGGCGCAATCTGGGACGTAGACGGCGGCGTGATGGCCGGCCGCAATTGAAAAGGAGAGTAGAAATGGTCTATCTGCAAATCGCACTGAAAATCGCCGACGCCAATCGTGCCGCCGCTGCCGCAGTGTATGAGAAGTTCAAGGCGCCGTTCCTGAATACGATCGCCGGTGCGAAGTCGAAGGAATTGCTGATCCGCGCCGAAGATGTGCAAGTGCTGCATGGCTTCGACAGCATTCAAGCCGCGCAAGCTTATCTGGAAAGTGCGCTGTTCACTGCGGATGTAGTGGGCCAGCTCAAACCATTGCTGGACGCGGCGCCGGACGTGCGGATCTATCAGGTCGCCTGATATGTGGACGATGCGCGCTCAGGCCGCGAGCTGATAAGCGGCGAAAGCGGCCAGTAGCAAGGCCGATCCGCGGCGCAGAATGCGCAGGTGGGACATCGTCAGTTTCACACGAAGGCGTCCCACCAGCGCGACCAGCACGAGCCACCAGATCGTCGAGCCGAGGAAGACGCCGGCGATCATCCAGCCCGGCGACGCTGTCGACAAGCCGTGCGCCAGCGACGAGAACACGGCGATGAAGGACAGAATGGTCGATGGGTTGGACAGCGTGAGCAGGAAGGTGCCGCCGAATGCATGCCACGGCTTCACGCCGCTTTTGACTGCGGCGGCTTGTTGCGGATCGGCGCCGCGCCAGGTGCGCCAGGCGAGCCACAACAGGAAGATCGCGCCGCCGACGGCCAGTTGCGGCCGGGCGCCGGTCAACAATGTTATCAACGCGGTCACGCCGAACGCGCCGATCGCACCGTACAACGCATCCGCCACCGCGGCGCCGAGGCCGGTCGCCAGGCCAATGCGCGAGCCGTGGTCCAGGGTGCGCTGAATGCAGAGCAGGCCGATGGGGCCGACCGGGACGGCGATTGAAAGGCCGATCAACACCGATTTGAGAAATATGCTGTCCATGGCGAAAAGTATATCGACAGCAGATCTGGCGAAGAATGCGTTAATTCAGGCAAAATGGCTTATTCACCTTAGAATTTAAGGAGGCAGGCCGTGAATACAGTGGACGATAAATCCTGGCGCATCCTCACCGCGCTGCAGGACGACGCACGCGCTTCGCTGAAAACGCTGGCCGAAATCGCGGGCCTGTCCGTCCCTGCCACGGCGGAGCGCATCAAGAAAATGGAGGAGTCGGGCATCATCCGCGGCTACCACGCGGACATCGATCCCGAAGCCCTCGGCTACATCATCAAGGCCGTGGTGGCGATCACCACCCAGCATCCCTACAAACACAAGTTCATCGATATCCTGCGCGCCATGCCGCAGGTGCTGGAATGCCTGCACGTGACGGGCGCGGATTCTTGCCTGTTCACCGTGGTGGCAAAGAATATGTCGGACCTGGAGCAGATTCTGGCAGGCCTTAACCAGTATGGCGAAACGAGGACATCGATCGTGATGTCCTCGCAGATTCCGCGCCGCGGCGTGCAGCGCTTTTAATGCATAGGCTGCCGCGCCTAAAGAAATTCTTTGCCACGAAAGCTTGTGCGACAATCACGCCAGCTTTGTTTTTACGTACTTGAAATTTTGACTATGGTTTCCTCTGTCTTGAAAAATCTGCATCGCGTGGCATGCGCGTCTCTGTTTGCAGCAGTCGTGGCTTTGCCGGCGCATTCCGAAAGCCTGGCTTCTTCCGCATCCAGCGCGGGTTCCGCTTCTTCCGGCAGCATTTCCGATTCGCTCGGCTCTTCCAGCAACAGCTCCAAAAAGGACAAGAAGGTCGCAGCGGGCCAATACCGTGTGATCGACATCGCAGCAGCGCCAGGCAAGGCCGACACCTTGCGCGTGACCCTGCATGCAGCGGACGCTGGCCGTGATGACGAATTCTTCCTCGATGTGCCGAACAAGGCGCTGGCTGCGCAGCCACTGGTTGCGGGCAATCTGGTCGATGTGCGCGAGCGCACTTACGGCTATGAGTTCGCCTACGCAGAAAACCAGCGCTCCTTCTTCCTGGCGCTGAAGGACGACTGGTATCGCGAGCTGCGTTCCAACGCGATCTGATGTTTCTGCGTTGCGCCATCGCCGCACTTGCCGCCTGCTGGGGCACGGCGGCGATGGCTGGTGGCCTGGTCTTCTGCGACCGCGCTGCCGAGATCACGGCGGGCGATCAGGATCGCATGCTGCGCTTTTCCGCTGTCGTGAAGCAGGAACTGGAACGCACCGGCGCGCGGGCTGCGCTGGTGTCGAGGGCGGGCACGGACCTGAGCCGCTTCGGCATCCGCTATTCCCATGCGGGCATCGCGTTGCGGGATAGTCCCAATGCGCCGTGGTCGGTGCGCCAGCTTTACTACGCCTGTGACGAGTCGCGCCCGCGCCTGTTCGATCAGGGCATGCCGGGCTTTGTGCTCGGCGCCGATGCCGCGAAGCTGGGTTATGTCTCGCTGGTGACGCTGCCGGCACCGCAGGACGCCGCTTTGGAATCGGCAGCCCTGGATAAGCCCCTCGCTCTCACGCTGCTCGCCAGCGACTACAGCGCCAACGCCTACGCCTGGAGCACGCGCTACCAGAATTGCAATCAATGGGTGATGGAAATGCTCGCAGGTGCCTGGGGCCGCCGCCGTGGCCGCGATGATGCGCAGCACTGGCTGCGCGAGCAGGACTACGAACCGGAAGCGGTACAGATTCCCGGCCATGCCTTGATGTTTGCAGGCCAGTTCATTCCGCTCGTGCACTTGAGTGACCATCCGCGTGACGATATCTATGCGCTGAAGCTTCGCGTCAGCATGCCTACGTCCATTGAGGCTTTTGCGCGCCACGAAGCGCCGCAGGCCCAGCGCGTGGAGATGTGCTACAACACGCAGCACATGGTGGTGCACCACGGCTGGCAGCCGCTGGGCGCCGATTGCGAACCAATGCCCGGCGACGAGGTCATCGCGTTCTAGCGCAACGACATTTCGTTGGCCGCCGAATTGTTGCCCGCTGCGGCGGGCTAGCATGCGCGCTTTCCGATTGATTCTGGAGCGTACATGAGCAAACTGATTTCCGCTGTCGTGCTGGCCGCTGCCAGCGCCGTTTCACAGGCCGAAGTGCTGTCGACGGATAGCCACCTGGCCGGCCTGCAAATTCGCCTGCGCCACACCCCGCCATCGGCCAGCGCAAGCGGGCACGCTTTGCCGGTACTGTTCATCCATGGCGCATCCTTTCCCTCAGCGCTGGCTTTCGACTTCCGCATGGATGGCCAGTCGTGGATGGACAAGCTGGCCGCGCGCGGTTTCGATGTCTACGCGCTGGACTTTCCCGGCTACGGTCTGTCCGACCGCTATCCCGGCGCAGCGCAAGCGCAGGGCCGCGCGCGCGACGTAGTGATCGATGTGGATCGCGCGGTCGATCTCGTGCTGGCAAAAACCGGCAAGCCGCAGCTCGCGCTGATCGCTCACTCGTGGGGCGGCTCGGTTGGCGCGCTGTATGCGGAGAAGCACCCGGCAAAGATAGGCAAACTGGTGCTGTTTGCGGCCGTCACGGAACGCAAGGAGTCCACGCCGCGTGAAGCCGCCGAACCGTTTGAAGAACTGACGCCGGAGCAGCGCATCGCCAGCATGGATGGCCTGCGGCCGGCCAATGAAGCGCCGTTGCTGCATCCTGATGTTTTCAAGCGCTGGGGTGCGGAATGGCTGGCGTCGGACCGCGCGGGCGTGCACGGTGGCGTGGGCAAAGTGCGCTTCCCATCCGGTCCATCGGCGGACGTGGATGATTTGCGCCATGGGCAGGGGTACTACGATCCAAGCCGCATCACGGCGCCGGTGCTATTGGTGCGCGGCGAATGGGATAAATGGCCTAACGATGCCGATTTCAAAGGCTTGATGGCGAAACTGACGCGTGCGCAAAGCAAGGAATACGTCATCATCCCGCGCGGCACGCATGTGATGCATCTGGAGTCGGCACACGAGCAACTGCAAGCAGCCGTTGAGCGATTCCTGACTAATTGACGCCGTAGCGTGCGCGGATGGTGCCCAGCGTGCCGTTCCGCTCAAGCTGGGTGATCGCCTGATTGATGCGCGCCAGCTGCTCCCTCGTTGTGCTGACCGCATTCAGCATCATGTGCACCGGTGCGTGATAGGGCGCGAAGGGCAGCGCTTCGATCTGGACGCCAAGCAGGCGGGCCGTGTGGCGCAGCGCCACGGTGTCCCCCATGATCAGGTCGCCGCGCCCGGCCTGCAGCATCTTGATGCCCTGTTCGAATGTGGTGAAGGTGCTGCGTTTGCCGTTTGCATCAAGAGCCGGTAAGGCGCTCTCATAATCGTCGCCGTAAAAACCGATACGTGGCGTGAGCAGCGATGCGCCGAGGCGCGTCAAGGCCGGGAAGCTGGCCGCTTCGCGAAATCGTGGCAGTTTTTGTGGCAGGACGAACAGACCGACCGTCTCGCTGCGGTAGGGGAGCGTGAACCGGGCGAAGCCGCGGCGCTCGGGAGTGTCGGATGCAGCCAACAGCAGGTCGATCCGGCCTTGCTGGAACAGGACCTGGCGGCGCGCCGGCGGGACTTCCTCCTCCTCTTTCAGTTTGCAGCCAGCCTGGCGCAGAATGGCGGAAATCAGCTCGTAGTCGAGGCCAGCGAGATGCCCGCCGCTGCGATAGGTGTAGGGCGGCCATTCTTCCGGCGACAGGCGCAGGGTGCAGGCCTGCACGGGCATGATAAATACGCACAGCAAGGCTGCGATCAGGGACTTCATTGGACTTCGCTTCGGGAGATGCTCACACTGATAAGTGTTTCAGAAGCGATTGCCGATGTAAAGAATTTGGTGCCGGTATATTTCCCGACCGCCGGCGCCGGTAGTGGTGCGTGGCACCAGGAAGCCCGCATTCTGCCGAGAGAATATGACAGGCGTTTGACTGCTGTGCTGTAATACGTTTTATGGATGATTCTCTCAATTTGTTGCAGCAAGCGGTCACTTTGCACCAGCAGGGCGAACTGGCGCGCGCCCAGGTTTTGTACGAGCAGGTGCTGGCCGCCGATCCCCGGAATTTCGACGCATTGCATCTGAGCGGCGTGCTGGCACGCCAGCAGGGCGATGCACAGCGGGCGCTGGATCTGATCAACCAGGCGATTGCGATCGATGCGGGCAAGGCCATCGCGCATTGCAATCTTGGCGTGGCCTTGCAGGATTTGCAGCGCTATGCCGATGCGCTGGACAGCTTCGATCGCGCGCTGGACTTGCAGCCGCGCTATGCGATGGCGCTGTCCAACCGCGGCAATGCGCTGCGCAATCTGGGGCGCGTGGAGGAGGCACTGGATAGCTATACCGGCGCACTGGCGGTGCAGCCGGATTATGCCGAGGCCTTGTGCAATTGCGGCGCGGCGTTGCAGGAGCTGGGCCGCCACGACGAGGCGCTGGATAGCTTTGGGGCAGCGCTCTCCGTGAAGCGCGCCTATCCTGAGGCCCTGCATGGCGCGGCGAATTCGCTGCTGGCGCTGGGCGAGGCGGAGCAGGCACTGGAGGGTTTCGAGCGGGCGCTCAAGCTGCGTCCCGATTATCCGGAAGCGTGGTGCGCCCGCGGCAGCCTGCTGTTGCGGGCGCAGGAGCTGGATGAGTCGCTGGCCAGCTTCCAGCATGCGCTGGATCTGCGCCCCGCCTATGCACGCGCCCAGCTTGGACTGGCCAACGCGTTGCGTGCCTTGCAGCGCGAAGCGGAAGCCGTGGGGGCATACGAAAAGGCGTTGGCGCTGGGAGCCGATCCGGAGGTGGTTGGCTATATGCTGGCAGCCTTGGGTGCGCAGCAGGCGCCTTCTGCATCGCCAGCGGCCTATGTGCAAGGCCTGTTCGATCAGTACGCGGGCCGTTTCGACCAGCATCTGGTGGAAGTGCTGCAATACCGTACGCCGGCACTGCTGGCGGATGCGCTGCGGCGCAGCGCTTTGCAGCAGGCGGGTGGACGGCCAGTGCGCGATGTGGTGGATCTGGGCTGCGGCACTGGACTGTGCGGCGCGCTGCTGCGTCCATTGGCGCGCACGCTGGTCGGCGTCGACCTTTCGCCGCGCATGCTGGAGCGCGCGCGTGAGCTGGGGATTTATGATGCGCTGTATTGCGCGGAGATGACGGAGTTCCTGCGCGCGCGGCCAGGCAGCTCGGACCTGATTGTGGCGGCCGATGTATTCGTCTATGCGGGCGATTTGTCGCCGGTGCTGTCGGCGGCGCGCGCATCGCTGCGGGCCGGCGGACAGCTGGCGTTTTCGGTGGAAGAGTGGAACGCCGGGCAGTTTGCCTTGCGCGCATCGGGACGCTACGCGCATTCAGCCGGATACCTGCGCGCGGCCGCTGCGGAGCATGGATTCATTATCAGCGCGCTGGAGCCCTGCGTGCTGCGCAAGGAGGATGGCGCCGACATCGCCGGCCTGCTGGCCGTGATGACGGCGGATCGATGATCCGCCCTACGTCATGTCGCGGGCCGGTATCCGGAGTCGTTGGCCGGGCGTAGGGCGGATCATCGATCCGCCATGCGGTTGAGCAGCGGCGCTGCTTCCGTGAAGCCGTACAGCGTGCCTTGCGCGCGCAGGGCCATCAGGCGGGCGCGGATGGCATCGTCGGGACTGGTCTGCCACGCAGCCGCATCGCGGATCAATTGGACATGGTGTTCGACCCAGGCGCAGGATTCTGCCGCGCCGCAGGCGGCCAGCTGCTCCGCATAGAACTCGGCCGACACCAGATCCCCATCCTGCAGCGCCACTTCAGCCGCATTCAGATAGAAGCGGTAGGCATTGTGCGCCAGGCAGTCGCGGGTGAAGTACGACGCGCCCTTGAGCAGTGCGCGCTTGCGCGTGGACGCATCCTGCGAGAACAGGGCCAGGGTGCCCATCACCCACGGTCCGATGAAGTTCTGCAGCTTGTGCTTCTCGACGTCTTCGGCGACAGAGCGAATCTGGCGCTCGGCCATTTCACGCTCGCCGCGCTGCCAGGCGATGCGCGCCTGGCTCTCGCGCAGGAAGGTCTCGAAGCGTGCGCTGCCCAGCGATCGTGCCAGTTCCAGTCCTGTTTCCACCTGCTCCGATGCCGCGTCGGACTGGCCACTGGCGACCAGCGCCCATCCTGCGGTCATGCGGGCGAAAGTCTCGGCACGGCGATTGCCGACCTTGCGCGCGATATCCGCCGATGCCAGCGCATCAGCCACCGCATGCTCGGATTCACCCAGGTAGATGCGCGTGGAGCCCAGCGCCGAGCGGTTGGCCGCTTCGATGTGCAGATAGCTGTGCTCCTCGCACATGGACAGGCATTCGCTGAACAGCTCATTGGCTTTGCGCATGCGGCCCTGCGCGTAATACGAATCGCCCACGCCGCTCAGCGCGCGTGCCCGCGTTTCGGCCATATCGCTGGCCTGCGCGTAGCGCGCCGCGTCCTCATGGTAGCGGCGGCACTCGCTGTAGTCGCCGCGCGGGAAGTAGATATTCCCTTTCAGGTAGAGCAGCTTGCCCAGCGCCGCTTCCGCACCGACGGACATGGCCAGCGGCACCGTCTCGTCCAGCAGGCGCTCTTCCTCTTCCAGTTCTTCCAGGATGTTCAGCGTTGTCGCCAGGCCGACCACCGCATCGATTTTTTCTTCTGGTCGTCCTGCCAACATTACCGCATGTTGGTAATACTGGCGTGCATTCGGCATCTGTCCCATACCGGCGCTGGCGTGCGCGCGCAGCAGCGCAAGCGGGAAACTGGAGAAGGTGGTGGAATCGGCCTTGTTGCATTCGCGGGTCAGATCCATCGCTGCTTCGTATTCGTGCGACGCCAGCTTGCCGCGGATCGCGGTCAGCATCATGTCCAGTGCGCCCGGATCGCTGGCGCGGTACAAGTGCTGCGCACATTGCACAGCATCCTGCTCGCGGTACAGCTCCGCTGCGATGGCGTGCATGCGCTGCTGCTGTTCGCCTTCGATGGAATCGTAAATGCAGTGCATGACCAGATCGTGCACAAAGGCATAGCGGCCCGCACCGGCAGGACGCAGAAGGTTGTTGCGTCCGGATGCCGGTGGCGTGTATTCGGTATCGCCCAGCGCAACCCGCAGCTGCGCCAGATCGAAGCGGTTGCCCAGCACGGACGCCATGCGCAGCGCACGGCTGTGCTCCGCAGGCAGCGTGTCCAGGCGGGCCTGGATCAGATGTTTCAGGCTGTCCGGCAGCAGGTCGCCGGGGTTCGCCAGCAGCTGCGTGAGAAATAGCGGATTGCCCTGCGCACGCTCCACGCACTGGCGGCGGAATTCGGCATCGACTTCGTTGTACTGGTCGGCCAGGGCCAGCGCTTCGCGCGGGCTCATGGGACCGAGGTCGAACACCGTCAGCGCCATATCGTAAAGCTGCGGGCGCAATGCGGATTCCAGCGGATCGTCGTCGACGCGCGAGGTCAGCACCCACAACACGGGCGCCTCGCGCGTTGCCGACAGCAGGGACGCCAGCGCATCGAAGAAGTGCGGCTCACCCCAGTGCACATCCTCCACCGTGATCTGCAGCGGCTCATTGACGGCCAGGCGCAGCACCAGCACTTCCAGTGCGCGCGCCAGTCCGCGCTCGCGCACCTCGTGGCTCATGGCGTCGTACAGCGCGGTCTGCGGCTGCGTCAACGGCACACCGCACAGGGCGCGGTAGAACATGGCGGTTTCATTTGGCAGGCGCAGGCCGGCAATGGTGTCGGCGATGGTTTGCGCCACATCCACCGTGGATGCGTCGATGCGGAACAGGCTGCGCGCCAATTGTTCCAGCGGCGCGCGCCAGTTGTCGGCGCCGGCATCGGCCACTTCGCAGCTGTGGCAAAGCATGCCGTCCTGGCGGGCGATTTCAGCGAATTCCTGCGCCAGCCGGCTCTTGCCAACGCCGGCCATGGCACGCAGATAAACCAGGCTGCCGCTCTGCGCTTCCAGCATCGCTTCCACCACGGCCTTGAACTGGCGCGTTTCGGAATAACGGCCGATCAGGGCCGGCAGCGAAGCAGCGTCGCCGGTGGCAGGGCGGCTGAAAGCCACGTAGCCGGGGAAGCGGCGCGGCCCCGCGTCGAACACAAAGCGGCCTTCCAGCTGCGGCAGCAGGCTGGCGGAAACGAACAGCGGCACACGGATCGGACGCACCGCATCGGGCAGGCGCAGATCGGGCAGAGCGCCGTCGCTGCGCCCGGGACGTCCATGTTCCCAGCGTGCCAGGCGCACGGCCATGGCACGGCCACCATGAGCCAGCAAAGTGCGATTCAGTTCCAGCGCGCAGCGCACCGCGCGTTCAGCATCCGAGCGGTAGGCGCGCGGCAGGCCGAACACCGCCCACAGCTGCGTGCCGGTGACGGATTCCACACGGCCGCCGAATTGCAGTACGTGCGTGCCGATTTCCTGCTGCAATCTGGTATCCGGCGCTTCGGAGAGTTCGATGTGCAGCATGACGACGTAGCGCACCGCTTCATCGGCGAGCGGCGGCGTGGGCTGCAGGGTTGCGTAGGCGGCGGCAAAGTCCGCAATGGCTTGCGGCACGTCGGCCGGCAGTGTATCGGCGCCGGCACCGGCGGCCACCAGCGATTCCAGCGTCACTTCATAGACTTGCGCCAGATGGCGCGCGGTGCGGTACAGCACCACCTTGCCGGTTTCGGCGCGCTTGATGGAAGCGATGGAAACGCACAGCTGCTGGTGAAAACACAATTCCGCCAGGGCTTCCTGGCTAAGGCCGCGCGCCTTGCGCAGCTTTTTTAGCAAACTGGCATCGAGCAGGACGCGGCCGTCTGAAGGTGCGAAATCGTTGGCGTTGGGTGAAAATTGGTCCGGGCTCATAGCCCGCCCAATATAGCACGTCAATTCGCGCGGACCTCCAGCACTGGCTGCAAAGAACGCCGGTGCGCCTTCGCACTGTTGGGTTTTGGCTCCTGCGGTGCGAAAGTGGCAACCAGGCTGTGGGCATTCGTGCCAAGGAAGGCGCCTTTGACGGGGCCGATCACGCGCACACCCGATTCGAAGCGCAGTTGACCCAGCAGCACGTACGGCACGGCGATGGTGGAGTAGGTCACGGCGATGGCCGCACGCACTGCCGTTTGCGCTTCCACGCAGACCGGCGTATTGAAGCCCCAGTTGCGGGTGCTGGTCTGGGCGCCGTTCGGCTCATAGCGTTTGGCCTCGTCGCACAGGCGGAATTCGTCGCCGTCCATGATGGGGACGGGTGCGCGGAAGTGGCTGTCGGCGCAGTAGCGCGCGCTCATGGCGTTGGTCCATGCCGTGGTTTCGGTGACGGCAATGGCGCCCAGCACGCGGTGGGTTTCCTGCGCTTCGCGGGTGTTGTTGATGGTTTCGCTATATAGACTGGCAGGGCTGGTGCGCAGCACGCAGGCCTGTTCCAGTTCGTATTCGATGTGCAGCACTTCGACGATGCTTTCCACGCGGTCGGTGGCGCCGCTGGCCCAGATCAGGCCACAGCTATCCTGCGGGCTGCTGCCTTTGCGGATGGAGAAATTGCCATCGTCCTGCAGGGTGCCGTAAAAACGGTTGCCCTTGGCCGTCATCTGGCTGCCCCAATGCCAGCCAGCGTTGTGTTCCAGGTCCGTGCCCTGATAGATGCAGAAATTGCCATCGCCTTGCACCAGGGCGAAGAAGGGACCCTCGGCCGGCTTCCTGGTGCTCTCCCACAGCAGGGCATCGGGATCGGTATCGTCGATGCCGCGATAGATGGCAAAACAGCCATCCTCGCGCAGTGTGGCGAAGAACAGGCCGTTGTCGGAGACGATGAGATCACCCACTTGCAGCACCTCGTTCATCGGCAGCACGCTGCTGAAGCGGCGTGCATGGGGCAGGGCCGGGGTGGGGATGTTAGCGACGATGGGCATGGTGGTCATGGCGGTATTCCGTTGCGTTGCGACTTGTTGCCAGTATCCCGTGCCGCCCTGGAGGGCAACAGTCCAGTATCGTCTCAGTTCGGTATCAGATGGTATCGGCTTATTTAATTTGTAAATGAAGGAAACCGTGCGTTTTAATTTTTAATAAACTAATTTAAAATGCCGGCTCATGGAGCTGATCTATAAAACCGAGCGCACTTTGTTTGGCCTGATGCTGGGGTTGGCCCTATTATTCTGGGGCGCCTTGATTGTCATTGCTCCTTTTGCTGGAATGTTAATTCTGGCATTTCTGATATTGACCTTTGTATTTATCCGTTCGGCACTGGGCGCGTGGGTCAAAGGTACTGCCGTCAAAATCACCTATCAGCAGTTCCCCGATTTGCGGGCGCGCGTGGACGTTTGCTGCGAGCGCCTTGGGCTGCTGGATAATCCCTGCGCATATTTGCTGCAGCCGCGCGGCGGACTGGATGCGCTGGCCGCGCGTATTCTGTCCGATCGTTTTATCATCCTTGATAGCGCTATTGTGGAAGCGCTGGAAGATAAACCCAACGCCATCAATTTTTATATTGGTCATGAAATCGGCCATATCAAACTGCGGCATATGCGCTGGGCGTCGCTGTTAATGCCATCGGCGGTGCTGCCGCTGCTTGGCGCGGCTTATTCGCGGGCCAGGGAATATACCTGCGACCGCCACGGTTTCCTCGCCTGCGACGATTTGCACAGCGCTGAACAGGGACTGGCGGTGCTGGCGGCATGTGGCCGCCGCCGTCAGCAACTGTCGCTCACCGCCTACGCCGGCCAGGCGCGCGAGTCGGCGGGATTCTGGATGTCGTTTCACGAACTGGTGTCGGACAAGCCCTGGCTGGTCAAGCGCGTCGCAGCCATACATGCACTGGCCGCCGGACAGCGTATCGAAGTGCCATCGCGTCATCCGCTGGCATATGTGCTGGCGCTGTTCGTGCCGCGCACCGGTGTGGTCGGCGGCGTCGGCGGCCTGCTGGTGGCGATTGCCTTGCTGGGCGTTCTGGGCACCGGGCTGCTGCCGGGCTACCGCGAGAACCGCGACCAGCAGCGCATTGCGAGCGCCGTTGAAGTCGGCAAAGATGCGACGGCCGCCGTGGAACGCTACTATTATGTGAATGGCCGCAATCCGGATAGCCTGGCCCAGGCGGGTTACGCGCTGGATGATCCGGACCGCGCGGTCGTGGATGTCCAGCTGGACGCCAGTGGCGTCGTGCGCGTATTCCCGTCCGCCTATGAATGGCGCAGCAAGGCGATTGCTTTTGTGCCGGTGCAGGGCGCGGACAACAAGCTGTCCTGGCTATGCGGCAGTTCCCAGATTCCGGCACATTTGCTGCCGGCCGAATGCAGAGGTAATTAAGGGATGGTGCCGCCACTCGAATTGGCCGCCAATGCGGTGATGACTGTATCGATCGTTCTCGCGGGGCGCAACAATATCCACTCCTGGTGGCTGGGCATTGTCGGCTGCGCGATGTTCGCGGTGCTGTTCTATTCCACCCAGCTGTATGCGGACGTGGCGCTGCAGCTGTTCTTCATCATTACTTGCGTGATCGGCTGGGTGCAGTGGCTGCGCGGCGATCATGGCAGCGCCTTGCACGTGACCTCCGCCAATCCGCGCACGCTGATGTGGATGGCGCTGGTCGGCGTGGCCTCCACCGTGGCGTATGGGCTGATGCTGAAGCACTTCACCAATGCCTATGCGCCGTTTATCGACTCCTCGGTGCTGATGTTTTCCATCATTGCGCAGGTGCTGCTGATGGGGCGTCGCGTGGAAAGCTGGCCGGTGTGGATACTGGTGAATACGGTGTCCGTGCCGCTGTATGCCAGCCGCGGGCTGTATCTCACTTCGGCGCTGTACGCGGCGTACTGGATCAACGCCATCGTTTCATGGCGCTGGTGGCGCCGGCAGATGCAGGCGGCGTAGCATGACTGCGAAGATACCGTCCAGCGTGTGGGTCCTTGGCCTGGTCAGCATGCTGATGGACGTGTCTTCGGAAATGATTCATAGCCTGCTGCCGTTGTTCCTGGTTGGTCCGCTGGGCGCCAGTGTGTCGCTGGTCGGCCTGGTCGAAGGCCTGGCGGATGTGACGGCCCTGATCGTCAAAGTGGTGTCGGGCTTGCTGAGCGACCGGCTGGGCAAGCGCAAGGCGCTGGCGACGTTTGGCTATGGCCTCGCGGCCGCCACCAAGCCTCTGTTTGCGCTGGCGAACGCCTACGGCATGGTTGTGGCGGCACGTCTGCTGGACCGAGTAGGCAAAGGCATGCGCGGTGCGCCACGCGACGCGCTGATCGCGGACATCACGCCGTCGTCCATTCGCGGTGCGGCCTTCGGGCTGCGGCAGGCGCTGGACACGGTAGGTGCGGTGCTTGGTCCATCGCTTGCCGTGGTGCTGATGCTGGCCTGGGCCAACAATTTCCGCGCCGTGTTCTGGGTCGCCTGCGTGCCCGCCGTGGCGTCGGTGGCGCTGCTGGTCATGGGCGTCACAGAGCCGAACGCGCCGACCAAGCCTGAGGACCGGCCGCATCTGAATCTCGATTCCTTGCGCCGCCTGGGGCGCGCTTTCTGGTGGGTGACCATCTTCGGCGCCGTATTCACGCTGGCGCGCTTCAGCGAAGCCTTCCTCGTGCTGCGCGCCCAGCAGGCCGGGGTGCCGCTGGCCATGACGCCGCTGGTGATGGTGGCGATGAGCATTTTCTACGCGGTCAGCGCTTACCCCTTCGGCAAACTGTCCGACAGTTTCGATCACCGCAAGCTGCTGGCGCTGGGTCTGGCGGTGCTGGTGGCGTCCGACCTCGTGCTGTCGGTGGACGGCAGCTGGCCGGTGCTGCTGTGCGGCGTTGCGCTGTGGGGTATCCATCTCGGCATCACACAGGGCCTGATGGCGCGCATGGTGGCCGATGCGGCGCCGGATGATTTACGCGGCACGGCTTTCGGCTTCTTCAACCTCGCCAGTGGCATCGCCATGCTGTGCGCCAGCGTGATTGCGGGCCTGCTATGGGACCACTTTGGCGCGTCGGTGACCTTCCTCACTGGCGCCGCGCTCAGTTTCGTATCGCTCACTGCGCTGTTTTTCTCGAAGAAGTAGAATGGCCAGCTGCTCTTGATGCTGGAGATTCGAATGTCTGATTACACCCCTCCCGAAGTCTGGACCTGGAATAACCAGGGCTTCGGCACCAACCGTCCCATCGCCGGCGCCACGCACGAGAAGGAATTGCCGATCGGCCGCCATCCGCTGCAACTGTATTCGCTGGGTACGCCCAACGGCCAGAAAGTCACCATCATGCTGGAAGAGCTGCTGGCGCTGGGCCATACCGGCGCCGAGTACGACGCCTGGCTGATCCGCATCAACGGCGAACAATTCGGCAGCGGCTTTGTGGAGGCCAATCCCAATTCCAAGATCCCTGCACTGGTGGACCGCTCCGGCGCGCAGCCGGTGCGCGTGTTCGAATCCGGCGCGATTCTGATGTATCTCGCGGAGAAATTCGGCGCCTTCCTGCCGGCCGAACCTGCGGCACGTGCCGAGTGCCTGTCCTGGCTGTTCTGGCAGATGGGCAGCGCACCCTTTGTCGGCGGCGGCTTCGGCCACTTCTACGCATATGCGCCGGAGAAGATCGAATACGCCATCAACCGCTATGCAATGGAAACCAAGCGCCTGCTGGATGTGCTGGACCGCCGCCTGGCCGAAAGCGAATTCGTGGCCGGTCCCGAATACACCATCGCCGACATGGCCATCTTCCCCTGGATGGGCGGCATGGTCAAAGGATGGCTGTACAACGGCGGCGGGTTCCTGTCCGTGCACGAATACAAAAACGTGCTGCGCTGGGCTGACGCTCTGCTGGCCCGCCCAGCCGTCCAGCGCGGCCGCATGGTCAACCGCACCACCGGCGAACCGTCCCAGCAACTGCACGAGCGTCACGACGCCAGCGATTTCGACACGAAGACACAGGACAAGCTGGCGCCGGTATGACCGCTACTTCAGCCGGAAGATGGCGTTGACTGACTGGCCGAAAGGTATCGATATGGGTACCAGATATTGCGCCACATTCGCCGGGCTGACGGAATAGCTGGCGCTGGCGCGCGGTGCATAGCGCGGCGCAGGCTCCTGTGGCGCGAGGTAGGGCGTGCCAACCTTCTCAAGCGGAGCACGCGAAATTGCTGTCGCCGGTCCCAGCTTGCGGCCGAAGGATTCAGCCAGCAGTTCGCCATTTGTCCGCGCATCTTTTGCCGCATCCGCCATCAGGTCCTTATTGATGCGATCACGGTCAGTGCGATCGAAGGCGATCTTGATGCTGTCCAGGTGGTCGAGCGCAAGCAGTTCGGTCAGCACGGCACCCCATTGCGACAGATCGCGCACCTGCACACGGTACTGGCGGCTAAGCAGCCATGCTTGCGTGGCGCCGTCTGCGGCCGCTTGCGCTAGCGTGACGGATTTTTTACCCATCTCGAAGCTTTCGACGTCCGTGTCCGGAATGGTGTGCGCGGCGAGGACTTTTTGTACGGCCGTTGCCAGGTTGTCCAGATCGGCGCTCGCTGCGTCGGTCATCACGTTCTGTGCGCCGATTTCAAATTGCAGTTCGCCGATATCCGGTGCCAGCCAGGTTTGCGCGCGGCCGCTGGTGGAGACGAAGGGATACTCGGGTAGAGTCGATGCCTGTGCAGCAAGTGCACTGCACAGCATCCAGGCGGCCAGCGCGCGGCGCATCAGTTCAGCAGCCAAACGTATTGCATCTGGGTCCAGGACTGGACCGGCTTGCCTTCGTTGACGGCAGGCGAGAAGTGGCATTTTGCGATGCCTTCCTGCGCCGCTTGGTCAAGTCCGGGATAGCCACTCGATTTAACGATGGCGGAATCGAGCGCTTTGCCCTCTTTGGAAATCAGGAAGCGCAGCACGACGGCGCCCGTATGGCCGGCGTTGAGATCGGCCGCCGGCCATTCGGGTTTTGAGCAGGACTTGAAGTCCACGACAGCACGCTGCTCAGGCTTATCCACGATAATTGGTGCATTGGCTTCCGACGTCGCGTTGGCGATACTGCAGCCGGCTGTGATTGCGGCGAGGCCGAATACCGCGATGACGGCCTTCCAGTTGCTGGAGCTGCGTTCAGGTTGAACCAGGCGTTTAATGCGTACCATCAAATCTCCTCCATGTGCCCCAAGGGCTAGGTGGTGGTGGGAGAACTGGAGTTTTTCCAGTTCGGACAGTGCAAGGGCCAGGCGCCGCGGTTCGCCGGACTGTCTTGCGGCTAATTCGTCTGCTATCAATTCACGTTCGCTGCGGATGCGGCGCGACAGCCACCACACCACGGGGTGATAGAACAGCAGGATCTCGATCACGTTCTGCAGCAGGTTTACGAGGTAGTCGTGGCGCCTTACGTGTGCCAGTTCGTGGGCCAGCAGGGCTTCCAATAATTCAGGAGGCATGCCGGTCAGCAGGGCGCCCGGCACCAGCACGACAGGGCGCCACCAGCCGGCCGTCAATGGACTCGCCAGTGTATGCACGATGCGCAGGCGCACGGGACGCTTGATGCCGAAGCGCTCGGCCATCAGCGACAGGCGGGCTTGCCACTGCACGTCGATGCCGCCGCGGCGGGCGGCGCGCTCGATCCACAACAGGCCAAGCGCGGAACGGGCGCTCAGGGCGACGATGCAGGCGAGCCAGAACACGACAACGCCGGTGAGATGCGCGCGCAGGGCGGCCAGCCATGCGGCGCTGAAGCTGGCCAGCGGGCCGAAGGCCGCGGCGCCGCTGCCAGGCGTCCCCAACACGGCGGCGGCGGAGGAGGGCGCGGACAGGCGCAGGGCCAGTCCGGCAGCAGGCCACGCGGCGCACATCAGCAGCGCGATGCACGCGACCAGATAGCGTTGTGAGGCCGGCGCGCGGCGCAGCAGCACGAGCAGCAGCGCGGCTGCGGCGCCAATCAGCGCCCCTTGCCAGACGAAGTGCACCAGCGTCCAGCCGATCGCTTCGACGATGGCCGCGTTCATTGCTGGTCTCCGTCTTTCAGCAGCTTCTCGATTTCTTCGCGTTCCTTTTTGCTGATGCCGCTGCGCAGAGCCGTCAGTACCAGCGCCTTGGCCGAGCCGGAGAAGGCGCGCTGCAGCAGGTCCTGCAGCATATTGGTCTGCATCGCTTCCTTGCCGACGGCGGGCGCGTAGATGTGAGAGCGCTGGCTTTCGTCGCGGATCAGCAGGCCTTTGCCGTGCATGATCTGCATCAGGCGCAGCACGGTGCCATAGGCGATGTCGGGACGCTCTTGCAGCATGGCTTCGTGCACCTGCTTGGCGGTTGCCGCGCCGAGGGGCCAGATGAATTGCAGCAGGTCCAGTTCCGCTGGAGTCGGTTTAGGTGGCGTGTTCATAAGTCCAGAATAGTCTGTCTAGACAAACTTGTATACTTCTTTGTTTGCGAGCGCTGCAGGCTGTGGCGATTTATAGACAATGCTGTCTATATGTAATTTTAGGTATAAGCAATCGCGTTTTAATTCGTTTCAGAAATGAAAGTCCTTGGATATAGTTCACTAATGTTCTATTCCAGCCACATCTCCCAGTCCAACATCCTGTACGCGCCGCCCTGCATGGTGCCGTACATGTGCCGCCGTACCTGACCCCCGCAGTACCCCGTTCGCGTAAAAACACTGTCCCACAAGGACGGCGTGGCCGCGCACATCCACTTCCCACCAAGAGAAAAACATGATCAAACCACTCAGCATCACTTTGGCCATTGCCGCCGCATTCCCGCAACTCGCCGCCGCGCAGGAAGAAGAACTGGCGCGCGTTGTCGTTACCGGCTCGAATATCCGCACCGCGCAGAAAGAGGGCGCCAGCGCCGTGCAGGTGTTCAGCGCGAAGGATCTCGCCGCTACCGGCAAGACCAACGTCGCGGACATCCTGCGCACCATTTCCGCCAACAGCGGCAACAGCTACAACGAGCAATACACGGGCAGCTTCTCGGCCGGTACGGCGGGCCTGTCGCTGCGTGGTCTGGGACAGAAAAACACGCTGATCCTGGTGAATGGCAAGCGCGTGGCGAGCTACGCGACCGCGCAGGATCTGCAGGACACCTTCGTCGATCTGAATAGCCTGCCGATGGCGGCCGTCCAGCGCATCGAAGTGCTGAAGGATGGCGCGTCCTCCGTGTACGGTTCGGACGCCGTGGCGGGTGTGGTGAACATCATCCTCTACAAGGAATTCACCGGCACCGAAGTGAGTGCGCAAGTGGGCAGTTCGACGCAGGGCACGGGCCAGGTCGAGCGCAGCGCCACGCTGCAGACAGGCTTCGGCAGCCTGGATGAAAAAGGCTGGAGCATCGTGTTCTCGCTGGATGCGCTGAAGCGCGACAAGCTGCAGCAAAGCGATGTGTCGTGGATGCGCGATTCCGATTTCCGCGGCAATGCGAACGGCACGCTGGCCTGGGTGCCGACCAATTACGTCGGCAACGATCCGACCCGGTTCCTCGGTGGTGCGCAAGGGCCTTTGCAGGTCAAGCCTTACGGCGACATCACACCTGGCAAGACGGGCAATGTACTGGCCTATAACCCGGCCGAATTCCGCACCCTGATTCCAGGCGTGGAGCGCGTCCACACATCGCTGCGCGGGACGCTGAAGCTGAACGAGAACACCGAGGCCTATGCGGAAGTCCTGTACGGCTATTCGCACGCCGACGAAACTTTCAGCGCGCCGCTGACGGTGGGCAGCGGCCTGCGCGCATGGAACAATGGCAGGCAGGCGCTGGATACGATCAATGTGGTGCTGCCGGTCGGCCATCCGAACAATCCGGGCAGCACGCCGCTGCCGTTTAACGCGACCTTGTTCGATCTTGGCCCGCGCATGAAGCAGGACAAGGTGGACTTCTACCGCGCCCTGACTGGCGTGAAGGGCGAATGGTCCGGCTGGGATTACGACGTTTCGATTGGCCGCTCCGGCAGCAAGCTGAAAGAGACCGTGCAGAACTTCGTCAACCGCTACGAATTCGAGAAGGTGCTGGCCGACGGCAGCTACAACTTCGCGGATCAGTCGAAGAACAGCGAAGAAGTGCGCAACCGCCTGCGCCTGTCCACGCTGCGTCCGGCCGATTCGACGCTGACCACGGTGGACTTCAATGCGTCCAAAGAAGTGGCCCAGCTGCCGGCTGGCCCGCTGGGCTTTGCCTTCGGTGCGCAATGGCGCCGTGAAGAGATGGACTCGCAGACGTCGACCGCCGTGCTGACCGGCACCGAGCTGCGTCCGGCCATCAACATCATCAATGGCAGCCGCGATGTAACGGCGCTGTTCACCGAGTTCAATATCCCGGTGGTGAAAGACCTGAGCGTGAACCTGGCCGGCCGTGCCGACAAGTACAGCGACTTCGGCAGCGCGTTCTCGCCGAAAGCCAGCGTGCGCTATCAGGCCGCACCGTGGCTGCTGTTGCGCGGCACGGTGTCGCGCGGCTTCCGTGCGCCATCGCTGCCGGAGATCACCAACTCGACGTCGGTCAGCTATGGCAGTGTGATCGATCCGCGTGACCCGATCACGCCAACCCAGGCGCGCGGTATCACGAACATCACGACTGCGAACGGCAATCTGTCGCCGGAACGTTCGAACAATATCGACCTGGGCTTCGTGCTGTCGCCAACGCCGACCAGCAGCATTGGCGTGGACTATTACCGTATCCGCACCAATGGCGTGATCGGCACCGAGAGCGCGGACAGCATCATCGCCAACGAAGCCACGCATCCGGAGAAGATCGTGCGTGACGCACAAGGCCGCATCCTCACGCTGTATCGCCAGTACGCGAACCAGGGCGACCGCCTGGCCAGCGGTTTCGACTTCGACCTGCGCCAGCGCTTCCCGCACACGCCATACGGCAGCTTCGCGCTGAACGCGCAATTGAGCTATGTGCTGAAGTTCGAAGCGCCGCTGTCACTGGGCGCTCCGTTGACCAATGGCGCGGGCAATAACTGGTTTGGTTCGATTCCGAAATGGCGCGGCGTGACTTCCGCGAACTGGGAAAATGGCGCGTACAGCGGCACGCTGACCTGGAACTACGTGGATGGCTACGACCAGACCACGCGGCCGGGCGAGCGCGTGAAGCCGGTGGGCACTTTCGATGTGAACTTCGGCTACAAGATCACGCCGGCGACCACGGTCAACCTGATCGTGCTGAACCTGGCAGACAAGAAGCCGTCGTGGGATTCGTCGTTTGCCTTCTTCGATTACACCCAGTCGGACCCGCGCGGCCGCTTCGCTTCCGTCAAGCTGACCCACAAGTTCTAAAAGCAGTCGGATCAATGATCCGACCTACGCCGTAGGGCGGATCATTCGATCCGCCGTGCGTGACGCTCACGCGGCGGCGTCGTCCTCAAGGGAGGCGCGGTAGGCGCTCGGGGTGTTGCCGGTTTTTTCGCGGAAGGCGGTCGCGAAATTGCCGGCGTTGTTGAAACCGATTAGTAAAGCGATGTCCTGGACATCCATATCGGTATCACGCAGCAACTGCAGACCGCGCTGGATGCGCGCTTCGCGGATGAAGGCAAACACCGTCATCCCCGTGTGGGTGCGGAACAGATGATTCAGCTTTTCGCGGTAAGTGCCCACGCTGCAGGCGATCTCGGCGAGCGAGGGCAGGGCGGCCAGATTATCGGAAATCAGGCGCTTGGCCGCATTGACGATGACCGTGTCCGGGTCCACTTCGGCCGGCTCGCTCGCTGCGGCCGGTGCAGGCTGGCGCTGGATCAGGTTCAGGTGCACGTGAATGCGTGCCGCCAGTTCGCCCGGCGTGAAGGGTTTCGACACGAAATCCACGCCGCCAATCGACAGCCCCGTGATGCGGTCTTCCGCCGCATCCGTACCACTCAAAAAGATGATCGGGATATCGCGCGTCGCCGGGTTAGCCTTCAATAGCCGGCAGCAGGTATAGCCGTCCATATTCGGCATGCGCACATCGAGCAGGATCAGGTCGGGGCGGCTGGAGAGGGCGAGCTGGTAGCCCTGCTCGCCATTGAAGGCGACAGAGACGCGATACGGCAGTTCGCTAAGCAGGTCGACAAGCATGCGCTGCTCAAACGCGGAATCGTCCACGATGAGGATGTTGCGAACTTGTGCATCGCTGGTGAGATACATGTGAATACAAATGCCGGGGGCTTGTTGCTTATTATGCCCAAGTTCTTAAAATTTTTTCGCTTTTCTCCTCTGGCAAACGTGCTGTCGCTTCTGGCAAAAGTGTAGTGAGTCGGGCTCAACCAAAATGAACTAGCAAAGCAGCAGTTTTTGCAGCTTGAGATCCGCTAGTGATTATTGGTGAGTCTTTTCAGGCATTTTTAGATGTAAAACAGAGACTGGCGTTGACACTTGGTTATCCACCTGAAACGGAGGCAATATGAAACACACAGACTTTGGCCAGATGCCGTGCCCAATCGCTCGCAGCCTGTCCAAGGTGGGTGAGTGGTGGAGCATCCTGATCCTTCGCGATGCTTTCTACGGCTTAACCCGCTTCGATGAGTTCGAAAAGAGTTTGAAGATCGCTCCGAATATGCTGACCCGCCGTCTGGCCGGCCTGGTTGAGGGCGGACTCATGGAGCGTCGACAGTACAGCGCGCGTCCACCACGTTATGAGTATGTCCTGACCAAGGCAGGCCGCGATTTCAAACCTGTACTCCTGGCGTTCGTCGCCTGGGGCAATGAACACCTGTCGCCGGAAGGCGCCAGCCTGCTGGTGGTGAGCCGCGAAACCGGCAAGCCAGCCGACCAGGTGCTGGTCGATGCAAACAGCGGCCTGGCCATCAATGACGAGGACTATATGTTCGCGCCTGGCCCGGCAGCTAGCGAAGTGATGCGTAACCGCATCAGCGAAGCCAGCCGCCGCATGCACAGTTAAGGTGTGAGCTGGTCGTAGACGGTCTGGGCGATGCGGCCCAGGTCGTCCTTGCTGATGCTGCCTGACAGGGCGTAGCCAAAGCTGCCGTCGATCCAGTAGAACACCCGCACATTTCCCTCTTGCGCGAAACGGAAGCCCGTTTCGCGCATTTCTTTTTGTCCCGAACTCACATACAACGTCAGGCGCTGGCCGGTGGAATCGGCGTACATGAACTGCGCCACAGGCCCGCCATCGCCCGGCAGCAGGCGTCCCCCGACCAGCTCGTAGCCTAAAGGAGACAGTTGCGGCGGCTTCAGCTCCGTACCTAGCCGTTTTGATAGCCAGGCCACCAGATGCTTTTGCTGGTCCGCACCGACCTCGACGGGATGCCGCACTTCAGGTGCATACACGGCATGGGCCACGGCCGCCCGGTGCGGCAAGGCGTCCGGCGCTGCGGCAATGGTAGCCAGTGCCTGGCCGCGCATCGACCAGCCGGCCGCCATGCCCAGCAGACCGGCGCCCACCGCGATGGAAATGGCGGCCGCGATACGCATCCACGGTAGCGGACGGCGCGGCGGGCGCGTCAGCGCGGAAGGCAGGCTCTCGTCCATGACAGGATTGAACAGGGCGCGCAGCTCCTTGTTCTGGCGGCGGTAAGCGGTCAGGCGTTCCGATTCGTCCGGCCGCACGGCCAGGTAGCTGTCCACCTCGGCCCGGCGGGACGGGGCCAGGCGGCCATCGACCCAGGCTTGCAGTTCGGCTTCGGTAGGGATGCTCATTTGACGACTTTCAGGGGCGAGGGCACGGCCTGGCCCAGCATCAGCAGGCGCAGCCGCTCGCGTCCGCGCGACAGGCGGGACATTACCGTGCCTTGCGCAATGCCGAGCGTGGCGGCGACTTCCTCATAACTCATTTCTTCCAGCGCGACCAGCAGCAGCACCTCGCGCTGCTCGGCGGGCAGCAGGGCCAGCGCCGTTTGCACATCGCGCAATTCCAGCCGCGCGGAAGTGGACGAAGGCGCTGCCTGCACCGGCGTGGCTTCATCCAGCTCCACGGTAGCGGGGGCTGGACGGCGTACCTGGTCCACGTACAGATTGTGCATGATGCCAAAAAGCCACGCGCGCATGTCGCCGCCGGCCCGCCATTGGGCCAGGCGGGACCAGCCGCGTTCCATGGTGTCCTGCACCAGGTCATCGGCACTGCTGCGCTCGCCCGTCAGCGCCCGCGCGTAACGGCGCAGGCGGGGCAGGCAGGACAGCAGAAGTTCGCGCGCGTCCGGCATGAAAGCTTAGTCCTTCACCAGGCGCCACATATCCTTGAAGCCGTCACCGTTGCGGTCGCCCGCTTTCTTGTCGCCGGCGAAGGTATAGACAGGCTTGCCTTTGTAAGCCAGCTGTTTGGTGCCGTCGTCGCGGGTGATGGCCGACCATTCGCCGGACACGCCGGCCGGTGCCGCCACAGCCGGCCAGTTCTTGGCGCAGCCGTCGTTGCAGACGCTCTTGCCGCTATTGGCCGCGTCCTTGTCGAAGGTGTAGATGGTCATACCGTCAGTGGTGACGTAGATGTCGCCGGATTTCTTGACCGGGTCGGCAGCAAATGCGGTGGCGCTCAGCAGCAGGGCAGGGATCAACAGGGCGATACGTTTCATTTCATTCTCCTTCAGGTGGGTGGTGACAATGCGTATACGTAGTGTGCGGCCCTTCTATTCCATCCAACGTAAAATTATTTTCTACACAATGAGAACTATCAAGTCCTGAAAGCGGCTTTCCTTATCAAACCCAGGAGAATCGCATGAACAAGGCAAGGTTGTGGAAGCATACTCTGGGCGTGCCCTTGCTGGCCGCTCTGTTGAGCGTTGGCACCGCATATGCCCAGTCGCTCGCCAAGTCCGACCAGAAACTGCTGACCGATATGGCCATGGCCAATATGGCCGAGGTGGAAGCAGGCAAAGTGGCCGTGCAGAAAACCCAGAGCGATCAGGTCAAGAGCTTCGCCCAGCAGATGGTCGACGACCATAGCAAGGGTCTGGACGAAGTCAAAAAAGTGGCAGACGCCAAAAACGTCACCCTGCCAACCGAGCTGGACAGCAAGCACAAGGCGCTGATCGCCAAGCTGAACGGCATGTCCGGTGACAAATTCGACCGTACTTATATGGATCAGGCAGGTGTGAAAGCGCACCATGACGCTCACCGGCTGATCGCCAAGGCGGAAAACAGCGCCAAGGATGGGGAAGTGAAAGCCCTGGCCACCAAGCTGGAGCCGACCATCACCCAGCACATGAACAATGCCGACCAGCTGAACGCCAGCATCAAGGGCAGCACCATGATGGGCAACAGCGGCAGCAAGGGCAAGACCGGCAGCAGCGACCGTAAGCCGCAGCCGTCCAGTGGAAATACCGACGATCCGGAGAATCCGGCCAATATGACGACCCAGCCGCCAGCGCCGGTCAAATAACAGGTTCCGGCGGGCGGCGTCCTGGACATTTTGCGCCGTCCGCACCCCGGCAAATATGCTTGCTGCATCTCGAACTGTGGAATAATGCAGTGTGACCGAAGATGCGTTACAGCAATATTGTTCAGGGATTCTAATTAGTGGAACTTTTCGCGCTCGACGACGAGCTGGACCAGTGGGAATTGCAGCTGCCGCAGGCGGACGGCCTGCCTCGTCTTGCGCTTTTGGCGAAACTGTCCTGGCACCTGCGTCAGCGCGATGTGGCACGCGCGGATCAGCTGGCCGCCGAGGCTGCACCGCTGAGCTTTTTGCTGGGGCCGCAGGAACAGCGCACGCTGGCGGCGCGTTACACACTTGTCCAGGCCGAAGCGCGCTGGCTGTTCGGTGAACTGGATGCGGCGTCCTCGCTGGCCGAGCAGGCCATGCAGGAATTCACCCGCCTGAACGACCGCCTCGGCACGGCCGACGCCCACCACTTGCTGGCCTGGGTCGCCGTCGATCGCGGCAATTCCGCCGATTGCGACAATGAACTGGTACTTGCTGCCGCCGATGCGCGGGCGGCGGGCGATGGCATGCGCACCGATGTTTTCGAAAGCACGGCAGCGCTGTTCTCGTCCTTCCGCAATGTGGCCGCCGCCACGGAGCGCTGGGGCAAGCGCTTCAGCTGCGACCTGGACAAGCTGCATCCGGTAGTTGCAGGCTGGATCAGCGATTTCTACGGCACCAGCGCCTTCCAGTCGGCGGACTTCGGCCGCGCCATCAGCCATCTCATGGTGGCGTTCGAAGCGGCCAAGCTGTCCGGCCAGCTGCGCCGTGCCATCAATATCGCCACCAATATCGGCAACGGCTTCACCAGCCTGAATGCGCATGATGCGGCGCTGGAGTGGATGCAGCGCGGCCTGGATATTGCGCGTCCCACCGGCTGGCCGATGAGCATTGGCCTGTGCCAGATGCAGACCGCGGAAACCTTGCGCCAGCTGGGCCAGCGCGAAGCCGCGCAGACTTTGCTGAGCGAGGCACTGGAAACGCTGAAGCCTTTGTCCGGCTCGCGCGCTTACGCGGTGGCGCTGGAATATCGCGGCGATCTGGCGCTGGATCTGGGCGACTATCGCGCGGCACTGGAGAGCTTCCGCGATCTGGAACAGCGCGGACACGCTCTGGCCCAAGCCGACTTCCAGAGCGGCGCACGGCGCGGCCAGGCGCATGCGCTGTCTGGACTGGGCCGTCCTACCGAAGCACTGGCGGCTGCGCAATCGTCGCTGGCGCTGTCGCGCGAACAGGGCGATCCGTACAACGAGATTGCCGCCTTGCGCGTGCTGGCCGATATCCATTTGCGCCACGAGCTGCCGGCACCTGCGCCGCTGGACGCGCCGAACGCCGTGCTGCACTACCTGAACAAGGCGCTCACTGTGGCCGCGACGATCGAAGGCTACACGGTGCCGGGCACGCTGCTCGATGCAGCGGCGCGCGAGTACGCCGCTTCGGGCGACTTTGCCCGCGCTTACGAAATCTCCTTGCAGGCCAGCGCTGCGCGCGACAAGACCCACAGCCAGGACGCCACCAACCGCGCCATCGCCATGCAGGTGCAGTATCAGACCGAGCGCGCCCAGACCGAAGGCGAGCACCATCGACAATTGGCCGCTGCGGAAGCGGAGCGCGTGGAAGTGCTGCAGCAGACCACGGCCACCTTGAGCCACTTGTCCGCCATCGGCCAGGAGATCACGGCGCACCTGGATGCGGCGGCGGTGTTCCGCACACTGGACCGCCACGTGCACGGTCTGCTCGATGCGACGCACTTCTCGATCTTTCTGCTGGAGCCGGATGGCCATCACCTGTACTGCGCTTTCGGCGTGGAAGCGGGCCGTCCCGTGCCGTCGACGCGCTTCCCGCTGGATGATCCGAATATGAACTCGGCGCGCTGCGTGCGCGAGCGCCGCGAGATCCTGATCGAAATCGACAGCCATGCCGATACGCCGAATCTGATTCCCGGCACGCTGCCAACGCTCACCTTGCTGTTTGCGCCGCTGACCATCGGCGAGCGCGTGCTGGGCGTGATGACCGTGCAGTCGCTGCTGGCGCAGGCCTACGGCGAGCGCGAACGCATGATCTTCCGTACTCTGTGCGCGTATGGCGCGATCGCGCTGGATAACGCGTCCGCATACCGCCAGGTGGCGGCGACACTGAAAACCTTGAGCGCAACCCAGGCGCAGCTGCTGGAAAAGAATATCGAGCTGGAACGCGCGTATAAAACGCTGGAAGACGTCAGCCTGACCGACCAGCTGACCGGCCTGCGCAACCGCCGCTTCTTCCTGCAGCATGTGGATGCGGACGTGGCGATGTCGCTGCGCCGCTATGACGATCCGGCGCTGCAAGGCGAGGCTCCGTCGGAACCGCAGCCGGACCGTGATCTGGTGTTCTTCATGGTCGATCTGGACCACTTCAAGGAAGTGAACGACCAGTATGGCCACGCGGCGGGCGATTCGGTGCTGGTGCAGATGAAGGAGCGCCTGCGCGAGGTGTTCCGCGAGTCCGACTACCTGGTGCGCTGGGGCGGTGAGGAATTCCTGGTGCTGGCGCGCGCGACACATCGCGATGATGCCAAGGTGGTGGCGGAGCGCATTCGCCAGATCGTCTGCCAGCGCGAATTCGTGCTGCCGGATGGGAAGCGCTTGTCCAAGACTTGCTCGATCGGCTTTGCCTGCTTCCCCTTCCTGCCGTCGCATCCTCGTCTGCTGTCATGGTCGCAGGTGGTGGAGCTGGCGGACCAGGGGCTGTACATCGCCAAGCATTCGGGACGTAACGCCTGGGCGGCCTTGTACGCCACTGAGCGCACGCAGCCTGACGAATTGTTCCCGCGCCTGATGCACCAACAGGCGCGCATGATCGCGGACGGCGAAGTGCGCGTGGTGACCAGCGTCGAGCAGCAGCCTATAATTCATCCATGAAGACTGTGCATCGCTGTTCCTGGGCCAATCCGGCCAACCCGCGCTATATCGCTTACCACGACGAAGAGTGGGGCTTGCCCTGCCACGACGAGCTGCGGCTGTTCGAGATGCTCAATCTCGAAGGCGCGCAGGCTGGGCTGAGCTGGGAGACTATCCTTAACAAGCGCGATTCCTACCGCGAAGCCTTCGATGGCTGGGATGCACGCAAGATTGCCGTCTATGGCGAGGACAAGGTCGCCGAGCTGCTGGCTAATCCCGGCATCGTGCGCAATAAGCTGAAGGTCGCAGCGGCGATCAGCAATGCGCGAGCTTACCTGCAGCTGCTTGACGAAGGCTCGTCGCTCGATGCCTATTTGTGGTCCTGGGTGGGCGGTAAGCCGATCGTCAACCGCGGCGAGCGCGTGGCCAAAACGGAGTTGTCCGACCGGCTGTCGAAGGACCTGTCGAAGCGCGGCTTCAAGTTCGTGGGCTCGACGATTGTGTATGCCTATATGCAGGGCATCGGCATGGTGAACGACCATGACATCAAGTGCTTCCGCCACGCGGAGTGCAAGCGTGGCGCCTAAGCCGCGCCACGTCGTCCTCGAAACCTCCCTCGGCGACGGCCAGCGCTTCCTCGCCACCCTGGCATCCCACCGCGCTGCTGCGGGCGCGGCGCTGCATTACATCGCGATCGCGCCGACGCTGCCGCCGGTGCCGGCGAACGCGCCGCCTGATCTGCGCGCTGCTTGGCCGACTGCGGTCCCGGGCTTGCACCGGCTGGCGCTGGATGGCGGCGTTACGCTTGATCTGCTCGTTGGTGGTACGCCGTCCGAGTGGTTGCCGGAGATTACCGCGCGCGTCGACGAATTTGTCATCCCCGAACCATTGGACGCCATGCGCGCGCTGTCCCGCCTGGCGGCACCCAATGCCACGCTACGTTTGCACGCTCCCGACGAGCAGCAGCTGCGCGCACTGAAAGCTGCCGGATTTTCATGGACCGGACATCCCGGCGCAAACCCGGAGTCTGATGTCGGCGGCTGGCTGCACGCCGACTACACCAGCCGCAAGCCGCAGCCGCCGGTGCCGCTGCCGCCCGAGCGCCGCGCCATCGTCATCGGTGCAGGCGTGGCAGGCGCCGCCGCTTGCGAGCGTCTGGCCGCGCGTGGCTGGCAAGTCACGCTGATCGAGCGCCACGAGGAACCAGCGCAGGAAGCATCCGGCAATCGCGCTGGCATCTTCATGCCGCTGCTGTCGAAGGACGACAATATCCCAACGCGCCTCACTCGCGCGGCGTACCTGTATGCGATGCGTGCATGGCGGCGCGTAGGCGGACTCGCGCCGGATGGCGGCGCTCCAGTGCTCGGTGAGCAATGCGGCGTCCTGCAACTGGCGCGTGATAAAGAGCATGCACCGCTGCAGCGCGAAGTGGTGGAGGCATGGCAGTACCCGCAAGAGTTCGTGCAGTGGCTGGACGCGGACGCCGCCAGCGCCATGCTCGGCGCGCCGACGCCGTACGGCGCCTGGCTGTTCCCGCAAGGCGGATGGGCGAATCCCGCCTCCGTCTGCCGCGCCATGCTCGCCGCCTGTGGCAGGCGTCTCACACGCATCTTCCACGCCGAAGCTATCACTTTACGCCGCCACAAGGCCGCCAGCGACGGCGATGCGCGAGGAGGGGGCGCTGCGGGCGAGTGGGAAGTGGTCGCCGCGGATGCCCGAGTGATCGCGTCGGCGCCGGTGGTGGTGCTGGCGAATGGCGCCGGGGCGACCGCCATCCAGCAGGCAGGCGAGCTGCCGCTGTACACCATGCGCGGGCAGGTGACGCACCTCGCCGCGGAAGCATTCCCGAAGCTGAAGATGGTTGTTTGCCGCGAAGCGTACATGACGCCACCCGTGCAAGGCATCACGAGCATCGGCGCCACTTACGACCGCGATGACGACCGCGCCTTGCGCGCGGAAAGCCAGCAGGAAAACCTGCTGCGTGCGGAGGAGATACTTGGCCCCGAGCGCGTGGCCGCCGCACGGCAGGCGGCGCTGCAAGGGCGCGTTGGTTTCCGCACCATGGCCCCCGACCGGCTGCCGCTGGTGGGTGCGTTGCCGGACTATGGCGCGGAAGCAGGCAAGGCTGAGCGTCTGCGCGACGTCAAGCGCCACGAAGGCCTGTACACCCTGCTCGGCTACGCATCGCGAGGCCTGATCTGGTCGCCACTGGCCGCCGAGCTGCTGGCCTGTCAGCTGGAAGGCGAGCTCTTGCCGCTGGAAGCAACACTGGTAGCTGCACTGGACCCCGCGCGCTTCGTCCTGAAAGCCCGCCGCAAGCTATAATTGACAGCATGCGCACAGCGGGAGAATTCATGGAAGATCAACCGGGCTCGCCTGAGCTGTTCATGTTCCTGGCATCGACGGTGCACGACATGAAGAATTCGATCAGCGTCCTCAGTGGCACGCTGGAGAATCTGCTTGTGCAATCCCAGGGCACGGCGCAGGAAAACCCGGCCTATCCCCAGATGGCGCATATGCTGTACCAGACCAAGCGCCTGAACGACAATCTGATCCAGCTGCTTGCCTTGTACAAGGAAGTCGGCAAGCCGAGCTACCCCTTCGAACCGATCGCCGTGCAAGTGCGCGAAGTGGTCGAACAGCTGGCGAGCGGCCAGCGCGTGCTGCTGCAATCCAGGCATATCGAGCTCGAAACCAGCTGCCCGCATGACCTGATCTGGACCTTCGACGAAGACCTCGTCCTTGGCGTTCTGGTTCACGCCATCAACAACGCCGTGCGCTACACCAAGGACAAGATCCGCCTCGACATCGGCGAAAACGACGGCGTGCTGGAACTGCGCGTGGAAGACAACGGCATCGGCTTCCCGCCGTCCATGCTGGAAGCGGGCGCCGTGGTCGGGCAGGGCATCAACTTCCTCACCAACAGCAGCGGCCTCGGACTCTACTTCGCCAGCGAAGTCGCCCGCAGCCACAAGCACCGCGGCCGCCAGGGCAGCATCAGCCTGGAAAACGGCGGCACGCTGGGCGGCGGCTGTTTCATCCTGCGCCTGCCATGAACGCCCCCGCCACTGCCACCGCCCCCGCAACGCCCGGCGTCGATTGGGCTGATAAAAAATACCTGATCGTCGACGACTTCGTCGGCGTACGCCAGTTGCTGCGCGAATCGCTGCGCAGCCTGGGCGCCCGGCATATCGACCAGGCCTCCAGCGGCGGCGAGGCAATTGGCCTGCTGCAGCGGATTGTGTACGACGTGGTGCTGTGCGACTTCAATCTGGGCGAAGGCAAGAACGGCCAGCACGTGCTGGAAGAGGCGCGCATCCGCCACCTGCTGGCGCCGAGCAGCGTATGGCTGATGGTGTCTGCCGAAAAGAGCGTGGAAGCCGTGATGGGCGCCGCCGAGCACCAGCCGGACGCCTACCTGATCAAGCCCATAACCGAAGGCGTGCTGCTCACCCGCCTGAACCGCGTGTGGCAGAAAAAGCAGATCTTCAGCGAGATCGACCAGACCTATCTGGAGAAAGACTTCCTGCGCGCGGCCAAGCTATGCGATGCGCAAATCGCCCACAACAAACTGCACGAAACCGACCTGCTGCGCATGAAGGCCAATCTGCTGATGAAGGCAGGCGAACCGGAACAGGCGCGCGAAGTCTATGAAAAGCTGCTGCAGGACCGCGAATACAACTGGGCCCGCACCGGCATCGGCAAGATCCGCATGGCGAACGGCGATCACGAAGCCGCGCGCCAGATGTTCAGCGGCGTGATCGCCGAAAACCGTTTCTACATCGATGCCTACGACCAGCTGGCGACATCGCTGCACAACCTGGGCAGGGTTGGCGATGCCTGCGACGTGCTGGAACGTGCCGCCAAGCTGTCGCCGAATTCCGTGCCGCGCCAGCGCAATCTGGGCAACGCCGCGCTCCGGCTGGGCAATATCCCGCTGGCGGAAAAAGCCTTCCGCAAATGTCTGGCCATCGGCGAATACTCGATCATGAAATCGGTGGACGCCTATTTCGGACTGGCGCGCGTGTGCGGCCACAAGAACGATCCGAAAGAAGCCCTGCAGCTGCTGGCCGTTGCGCAACGCGACTTTGCCGGCAAGCTGGTGGACTTGCGCGCCAAAATCACCGAAGGCCTGGTCTATCATGAAAGCGGAGATTATCGCCGCGCGCGCAGATCCGGCGACGAGCTGGAAGAAATGCTGAAGTCCGATGCGGAACGTCCTGACACCGGCACCTGTCTGGAAATGGCGACCCTGCTGTTTGCGGTAGGCGTGAAAGACGCTCCGGTCGAGTTGCTGTGCTACGTGGTGCGCAACAACCACGACAACCAGCTGCTGCATGAAGACGTGCAGCGCATCTTCGACAAGGCGCGCATGAGCGACGAAGGCGCAGCCCTGATCAAGTCGGCGCGCAAGGAAGCGACCGAGATGATGAACAAGGGCGTGCTGCTGTGGAAGACCAACAAGCTGGACGACGCTGTGGCGTGGATGCGCGAAGCGCGCCAGGCTTTGCCGGACAATCTGCGTATCCTGTTCAACTCTGCGCAGATCCTGATTTCGCATATGCAGGCGAAAGGCTATGACGAGCTGCTGATGATGGAAGCGAACGGAGTGCTGATGCACGTCGACCGGGTCGCGCCAGGCCAGCAGCGCTTTGCACAATTGATTGAGCAATTGCAGATGCTGGTGCCGGGCCGCGCGGCCTCACCGGAAGAGATGGAAGCGGAGCTGGATGCCGCGCTGAATGAGCAGGTATCCGGCGATTCTTGACTGACCAGGGAGTGATCATGCGTGATATCGCCAAAGAGGTCTACAACAAGATGAAAATCGGTGCGATGGCCTGGGTACGGCCAGTCGCTGCACGGGGCGACACCATCGCCAGTTTCCAGGCCGCGCACGCGGCTGCGCAGGCCCTCGAAGAAGAAGGCCTGATCAACATCATGAAGATCGAAAGGGATGCGGAAGGCCAGATATCGGCCATCCGCATTCAGCGGCTCAATTAGGCGCTTTTGGCGGCTTGCTGCCGGCGCGCTTGGCTGCCGGCTTGCGCGCTGCGGAGGCAGCCTGTTTGGCGTCGGACGGCTCTTCGTCTTTCGCCTCGCCATCCTGTTCGGCGGCGGCAGCCTTTGGCGGCTCGGCGGCCATGGCCGTGCTCACCGCTTGCTTGAACTGCTCTTGCAGCAAATTCCACCAGACGGCGGGATTGGCCATTTGCGCGGCAGCTGCAGCGGCGGCATCGGTGGTTGATTTACTGGCTTCCGCCGCGGGTGTTTCAGGCGCGGGCGCCGGCTCGGGCTTGTGCTCGGCCGCCTTGCTATTGGTTTTCGTCGAGGACGTAGCGAATGGCGACTTGTCGCCCACCGGCTGCTGCATGGAAGCCGCCAGCGACTGGCCCATCGACTTCAGCGCTGCAATGGTGCCGCGCTGGACTTCCAGCGCCTGGATGCTACTGCGCAGCATGGTCGCGTTCAGATTCAGCCAGGACTCGACCGCCTTCAGTTCATTGATTTTCTTGTCCAGGTCATCGACCGACAAGGTAGGCGCCGCGATGCCGGGAATGTTAATGCCGGGGACGCCCATGCTGCCCCACAAGGATTTAACGAAGTCCAGCGTATCAGTCATCATGGGGTTGCTCATAAATCGGGTCTCCGAAAGGGCAAGGTCAAAGCTTAGCGTAGCACACAGCTCTCCCACACCGCAACGAGCAGCAGGACAATGACGGTGCCGGCCGTGGCCACCAGCGGTGTCAGTCCAAGCGGTGTGGCCAGCAGCGCCAGTGCAGTCATCAGGCCCACGCCTGTCATGTGCGACAGCGGCGGATAGGGACGGCTATGCGTCACCCATTTGAACAGCATGGTGCCGACCAGGAAAATCCATGGACCGCCAACAATGGCCGCCATCTGCGCCGGATCACCGTGATCGGGATGCGCCTGCAGCAGCTCATCGCCCACCGCGCTGACGATGATGCCGGCGATGATGGGCACATGCAGATAAGTATAAATATTGCGGGCATGGCGGCCTGGATCATGCGAATGCGTGATGCGGTGGTGGCCTTGTTCCGCGCCCTGATCAAAGTAGAGCCACCACATCAGCACGGAGCCCAGCACCGCCAGCAGGAAGATGCCGGTATCCGCCGCGCCGAGCCGCATGTCGGCAAAGGTGGCGACCGTCACCACCAGCGACTCGCCCAGCGCGATAATGACGAAGCCCGCACCGCGTTCCGCCATATGGTTGCCTTCCACATTCCAGTCGGCGCTGGTGGAGCGGCCCAGGCCCGGGGTCCAGAAATACAGGGGAGGTCCCAGCAGTTCGATGGCCAGCGCCACCAGCCAGAAGCCACCGCGCATCGACGATTCGTTAAAGCCGCCCAGCAGCCAGAACACGGCCGACGTCGAAGTCCAGGCCACGATGCGCAGGAAGTTGCGGCGCAGGTTGGGAATATCGCGCAAGGCCCACAAGGCGAACAGGCTGCGGCCCACCTGCTGGGCCACGACGGAGCCCGCGAACAGCCAGCCGCGTGCGCCGAAGGCCTGCGGAATCGAGACGGACATCATCAGTCCCACAATCATCAGCACGAACAGCGCGCTGCGCACGGGGATGCGTTCCGGGTCCAGCCAGTTGGTGACCCAGGTCGTGTAGATCCACACCCACCACGTGGTGAGGAACATCAGGCCGACCTGCAGCGCGCCGGTCAGGCTCAGGTCTTTCAGCAGCGTGTGCGACAGCTGGGTGACCGCAAAAACGAATACCAGATCGAAAAACAGCTCGACCGCGCCGACCTTGCCGGAATCGGCCTGGCCACGAGAACGCTGCAGGGACATCTGCCTGACCTTATCAAAAATAGTTGTCAGCGGATTATGCCATCAGCCCGGCAGGTCAGCGGAAAGCGGCATGAAGACGTTACACTAGCGCCCATGACGATTGTTTCCTTCTTTTCCAGCCGCCGCCGCGTGCTTGCCCTGTGCGTGGCCACGGTGGCGCTGCATATGGTGGCGATCGACTGGCTGGCATCCCACGTCGGCCTGGTGGACGATAACCGCAAGTTCTCACCGGCGGTGGTAAAGGCCGACCTGCACCTGGCCTTGCCGCAGCGCGTGGCGTCCGTGACGCCGGAGCCGGAAATCAAACCGCAGGAAGCCGCACCGAAACCGAAGCGTCCGCACAAGGCCAGACCTAAGCCCGCGCCTGCTCCCGAACCGCTGCCCGCGCCGGAACCGCAACCCAGCGAAGGTGCGCTGACAGCGGCAGCTACGCCTGAAGGCAACACCAGCGAATCCGCACCGCCGGCGCCGCGGACATCGCCTGCCGACCAGACGGGCGCTGCTTCCGAGCCAGCCGCAGTACAATCCGCCCAGCCGGACGCGCCGCAGCAGGAAGACGAGCCGTCAGGCATTCGCCGCTACAAAGTGAACCTGCCGCCTCCCGCGCGCTTCGAGATGGACGTGAAGCGCACCGACGCGGACGGCAAAAAGTGGAGCGGCTCCGCCAGCATGAACTGGCAGAGCGACGGCAGCACCTATAAGGTCGACCTGGAAGTCGGCATTACGGTGCTGTTCCGTATCAACCTGCTGACCGTGAACAGCGAAGGTACCGTGGATGACGGCGGCATTTCGCCCCTCACCATGCGCGAGAAGCGCCGCAACCGTTCCGAGACGGCGACCCATTTCAATCAGAAGGAAAGGCGCATCACCTTCTCGGCCAGCGACCGCAGCTATCCTCTGCTGGCCGGAACGCAGGACAAGGCCACCGTGCCCTTCCAGCTGGCCGCGATTGGCCGCGCCGATGTCAACCAATTCGGGGGGGACATCGATATTCTGGTTGGAGAAGATAAAAGCGCCACCATCTACCGATTCCAGCTGGTGGGCGAAGAAGAACTGGAAACGGACATGGGCAAGCTGATTACCTGGCGCCTGACGCGTCCACCCAAGCCGGGCAGCTATAGCGCGCGGCTGGACATCTGGCTGGCGCCGTCGCTGAACTTTTATCCGGTGCAGATCCGGAACACGGAAGGCAATGGCGCGGTGACCACCGAGACCGTGACCAAGATTTTGAAGGAAGAACAATGAAGAACACATTCATCGCCGCCGCCATGCTGACGCTGGCCATGGGCGCCCAGGCAGCCGACCATCCCGTGGTCAAGCGCGGTTTCAACCTGCCGCCGTCCGCCGAACTGGTGTACTCGGTCAAGGGCAGCAACCACGGCATCCCGCTGAGCGGCACCGGCACGGTCAACTGGCGCCAGGGCGAGGGCAAATACACGCTGACCACCGAGGCGCGCTCCGCCCTGTTCGGCAAGGTACTGGACTACCGCAGCGAAGGCGCGGTCGACGACTACGGCCTGGCGCCCGCCACCTATTATGAAAAGCGCATCCGCAAAGACCCGACCACCACCACCTTCAACCGCGAATCGAAGCAGATCGAATTCCAGGGCGGCGAGCCGGCTTTCCCGCTGAAGGGCGGAGAACAGGACCGCAGCAGCGCGCAATGGCAGCTGGTGTCGCAAGCGCGCCACGCTCCGGACCAATTCAAACCGGGCACGGAGTGGGCTTTTTTCACGGCCGGCCGCAAGGATGCGGAGGTGTGGAGTTTCAAAGTCGTGGGTCCGGAAACCCTGCAAACGGGTGCCGGTGAGCTCAAGGTGGTGCACTTCGTCAAAGCGCCGCCCAAGCGCGACGCGGGTCAGCAGGTGGACCTGTGGCTGGCGCCGGGACTGGAATGGTATCCCGTCAAAATCCGCTTCATGGAAGAGAACGGCGATTCCTTCGAGCAACTTCTCGAAAAAGTCAACCGCAAATAGCAACACCCGGCCTGATATACTGACGCCCCCGCCATACGGCCGGGCCAAGCCGGTAAATGGGGACGCAACACATTTACGCGGTAATGTGTTACGTCCCCATTTACCGGGATTATCGGAGTGCAATGATTGACTTAATGGCAAGTGCGGCCACGGCTGCCGACGCAAACCCGACTGAGCAAGAGCAGCAGGATGCCCTGCAGGCCCACTTCCAGCCCCACATTTCAGCAGACGAGATTGAGCAAGTCTTCCATCTGAAGCGCGCTCAGCCTTTGCTGCAGGTCTTCACGGCCCTGTTCCACGGCGGCTTTGAGGGTGTGCTGGTGCGCCTGCTCGTGCTGCGCGAGCTGGCGAACGACACCACCACCTCGTTCTATTCGCGCGCCGATATCAATACCAAGCTGGCCTATCTGCTGCCGGAGAGCCTGGAAACGGTGCTGATCCGCCTGCGTTCGAACGGGCTGCTGGCCTGGGATGCACAACAGACCGTCTACCGCGTCACCCCGATGGCGCGCAACGTGCTGTCGGCCATCGACGGCCTGCTGGCGCTGGCGCAGCCGGACGACGATGCCGAAATGGGCTTCCTACTGTCGCAGGTGGCGGGCGCACAGGCCGTGGGCGGCGTCACCAGTGAGCAGCTGCAGCATCTGCTGGGCCGTCTGGTGGACCTGACCGAAGAATTCCGCGACGCCATCGCTTCCGGTTCCGAATTCCGTCTGCGCGAGTCGCAGGCGAAGTGGCACCAGGCTTGCGACTGGGTGGAGAAGGGCAGCGAGATCCTGCGCGCCATCACTTCCGACGAAAACGCGGACAGCGCCACGCACAAGGCGGCGCAAGCCATCGGCCGCGCCCAGTCGCAGCTGTTGAATATGCAGGGCATGTTCTCGCGTGCCCTGAACCAGATCGAGCGCCAGCGTGTGCACCTGGGCCAGTCCGGCCTGTCCACCACGGACATCAAGCGCTGGCTGCTGGAGCACGAGGACCTGGCCTCGCTGGCGGAAGACGCGATCGATCAGCCGGTGAAGCCGCTGTTCGTCACGCCCGCTGAAATGATCGACGTAGCAGAAACAGAATTAATGACGGAACGTGCCAATAACAATGGGCTGAATGGCCTGCCTGCCGGCCAGGATGCGCCGACCACGATCAACGATTCCCCGGCCATGCAGAAGGAACTGGACGACTGGCTCGCACGCCTGTCCGACTTCGCGCAGCTGAACAACTTCCCGAGCGTGGCCGAAGAGTCGCCGCGCGAAATCCAGGCGCACGAAGCGCTGCTGCCGGCGTCGTTTGCCGTGGCCTCGTACCGCGCTTCGCTGCTGCCGCTGCTGGGCGATGAAGCCGAAGCGTCCATGCAGGGCGCCACCGCGGACTTCGCGCGCCTGCCGGTGCAGTTCCAGCCTGCCGATGAAATGATCGAGCTGCCTGACCTTGAGGTCGCCGCCATGTCCATGGCTGCGCTGTCCCTCCAACTGAAAGATGAAAGCGGCAAGGCCGATGAATGACGATTCCCAAATCCTGATCGCGCGCCTGATGACGCATCAGACGCTGCGCCGCGACGATAAGCTGGTCAAGCGTGCCTTGTCCGATGAATTGTTCCGCGCTGAAGTGGATGCGCGCCTGACTGCCTGCGGCCTGAAGCTGCTGGATAACGTCTATGCCGACCACGTCACCCTGGCCTTGCACCGCGCCATCGAGCCGAAAGTGTTCGGCGCGCGTGACGTGTGGCAGAACAATAACTTCGGCCTGGCGCGCGATGGCGTGGCCTTGCTGGTGGTGCTGTGGGCGCTGATCATCCTGCCCAAGCGCGAGCGCCAGGAAACCCACCAGGCGGCGGACGATGACCAGAACGATATGTTCGGCACCGAGAAGCCGGTGCCGCGCGCGGAAGATACCTCCATCGGCATTCCGTACAAGGCCCTGCTGGCCGACTTCGGCGACAAGCTGGGCAAGAAGACCCGTATGGACATGAACCTCGGTATTCTCGGCAAGCTCGGTTTCATCGAGCGCCGCGGCGACATCATCGTCGAAGGCCCGCTGCTGGACCTGCTGATGGATACCGACCTGCTGAAAGAACGCATCATCAACGGCGCGCTGGCCGACGTGTTCAAGCGCGCACCGGCGCAGGTTGTGCACATTCCGCGCGAAGTGCTGGCCGAAGCGGCCGCCGCAATCGACAACGCCGCCGCCGTCGAGGAGACGCCGGCCGCACCGGAAGCCGATGCTTCGACCGATACCCCGAACGAGGACTGATCCATGTTCCACATTAAATCTCTCGAATTAGTCCACTGGGATTACTGGCAGCGCATCAAGAACATTCCGCTCGATGCCAAGATCATTACCATCGCAGGCCAGAACGGCTCTGGCAAGACCACCTTGCTGGATGCGATGCGTACCCTGTTCGGTCTCGATTGCTCGATGGGCCGCACCTACAAGCACTATGCCCGCCACAGCGGCCAGCAGACCGCATGGCTGCGCTCCGTGGTGGACAACCGCGCCGTGGGCAAGCAGCTGTCGAACCGGCCGTTCCGCCACAGCGGTTTCTTCGCCGACGATGAAGTGACCCTGTTCTGCAAGGTCGAAAAGAACGGCGGCGACTGGAAGCGCCAGTACCTGATGCGCCCGGGGAATGTGGACATCGAAGAAGTCACCGAAGCCAACGACTGGCTGGGCGTGGAGAACTACCGCAAGCGTCTGGCGCAAGCCGGCCTGTCGCCCGCGATGGCCAAAGTGCTGGCGCTGGAGCAGGGCGAAACGGACAAGCTGTGCGAATACGCGCCGCGCCAGCTGCTGGATCTGGTGTTCCAGGTCTTCGGCGACAAGGAAGTGCTGGACGCGTACGACGAAGCGAAGCGCCACCAGCGCGATACGGAAGAAGAGCTGAAGCGCTTCGAGTCCGAACTGGAAGGCTCCAAGACCAATCTGGAAGGCCTGCGTCTGCGCGTGGCCAACTATCACCAGTGGGAAACGCTGCACAAGGAACGCCGCAACCTGCAGGAAGAAGTGCTGCCATCGCTGGAATACCACGAGGCGCGCGAAAAGGCGAACAACAACAGCAAGCAGCTGCGCGAAGCGCGCAAGCCGCTGGCGCAAGCCGACCAGCAGCTGGCGGACAAGCGCAATGAACTGGCACGCCAGGCCAAAGCGCTGCAGGACGCGCAGCAGCAGGAAACCCTGCTGGAGCAGGAACAGACCGTGCTGCAATCGCGCCTGAACCAGCTGAATACGAAACTGAAGCCGCTGGAATCGCTGGCCGAACAGAAGCAGCGTCTGCAAAAGCTGGCCGCGGAATCGGGCGCCGATGTGGCCGATGCTGCTGCGCAGCTGGAAGAGAAGGAAGCGGAACTGGCCAAGCTGCGCGGCTCGCGTGACGCCGTATCCGCACGCATCGCACAGGACAAGGCCACCATCGCCGCGCTGCAAGGCAAAACCGCCATGCCGGAGCCGGACAATGTGCGCGCCATGCGCCGTGCGCTGCGCGATGCGAACATCCCGCACGCCATGCTGTCCGATATCGTGGAAGTCACCGATCCGAAATGGCAGGGCGCCGTGGAAGGCGTGCTGGGTGGCTATGCCTCCGTGGTGCTGCTGGAGCGCTCCTCCGATGCCTCCGCTGCTTACCGCCTGGCGGAGAAGGAACGCTATCGCCACTTCATCGTGCCGGATTGCGTGAAGGCGCACGAGCCGAAGAATCAGAGCCTGCTGTCGGTTGTGCGCTTCTCCGGCCTGGCGCCGGAATGGCTGATCGACCAGCTGTCGCGCATCACGCGCGTGGAGTCGGTGGAAGACGGCGCAAAGCTGGGCAATATCGAAGAATGGATCACGCCGGACGCTTACCACAAGGAGCGCCGTGGTGGCCGTTCGCTGTTTGTCGAAGCATCGCGCTACCGCTTCGGCTCCGCGGGCAAGACCCAGCGTATGGACGCGATCCAGAAGAACCTGCCGAATCTGGAAGCGGAAGAAGACAAGTTCACCCTGCAGATTTCCAAGCTGGCTTCCGAAACCAGCGCACTGAAAGCCCGTGTGGCAGGCGTGGACGCGGTGAAGGAACTGAGCGCACGTACCGAGGAATTCGACGAAGCCGCCCGCGCCGCAGTACCGCTGCGTGCCGAGCGTCTGGAAGTCGGTTCGCGCCTGGGCGAGCTGCAAGGCCTGATGAAGAATGCCACCGTGACCCGTACCCGTGCGGACACCAGCTGGCAGTCGGCGCGCATGGCGCTATCCGAAGCCGAAGCTGGCATGCGCCTGAACCACAAGCGCCAGCTGGAGCAGCGCTCCGACCACGCACGCGCCTTGCTGGCGCTGCGCCGCCAGTGGCGCCACCTGCCGCCGGCCTGGAAGCGTACCGCACGCCGCCTGGCCCTGGTCGCCCAGCACCAGAACGCGCACCAGGTCGACCTGCGTGTCGCCAGCCTGCAGTCCTCGCTGGCACGCGACGACTGGGAACTGGATGCGACCGTGATCGATCAGTACCAGCGCCTGAACGACCAGCTGTCGAACCGCAAGACCGAAACGGAAGAGCGCCGCTACCAGAACAACCGCGCCATCGAAGCGACCGCCAATGCGCGCGGCGCCTACATCGAGCGTCTGCGCTACACGATCAAGACCTACACGGCCAACATCAAGGAACTGGGCCAGCTGGCGAACATCGAAGTGCACGCCGATCCGGTCAAGCTGGAAAACGACGACCTGCTGCTGGCGCAAGCCGGCCTGCATGTGCGCTTCAAGTTCGACGGCAAGGGTCCGATCGGCCTGAACGACGGCGAAGCGTCTGGTGGCCAGCAGGTGATGAAGTCGCTGGTGCTGCTGATTGGCCTGCTGAAGTCCGACGAAGGTTCCGGTGGCTTCGTGTTCATCGACGAACCGTTCGCCCACCTGGATATCCGCAACATCCAGCTGGTCGGCGAGTTCCTGAAGAACACCGATGCCCAGTACCTGATGACGACGCCGCTGACCCACAACACCGACGTCTACGATCCTTCCGAACTGACGCTCATCACGAGCAAAAAGAAGAAGGACACGCAGTGGGCGCAGCCGATCTTCGTGCTGCAGCGCCGCCAGCAGCAAGCGGCATGATGAAAAAGCCCGGGCGATCCCCGGGCTTTTTTTATGGATGGGTTAAGGTAAGATGGACGGTCCTGCTGCACGATCCTTGGTGTATTTCGACCTGAAAGCGATAAACCATGACATCGAACAAGCAATCCACTGGCCCTGCCGCCGTACCGGCAATACCCCGCCTTCCCAATGTCCCTGCGCCGTTTCGACCTGGTTTGCCGCTCAGGCGCTCGAGCCGGTTGGCCCAATGTTCCTGGGCCGATATCGCCAGGGGCGGTCCCGCACCTGCAGCCGCCGCACCGCCACCAGCGGTAGTGGTGGCGCCAGCTCAGGCACCGGCGCCTGCCCCGGTAGCGGCTCCAGGGCCGGATCGCATTGTCATTCTAGGTTCCGCGCGCCGTCATTACAGCGACGGATGGGGCGCGCGATACGGCATCCGGAACGATAGCCAGCTCAGGACTGAGGTATGGAGTCTGTGGCCTGACAATCCCTACGTCGGCCAGCGCATCGACGGAGCTTTAACGCAGGGCTGTAACCTGAAATTCCGAATGGAGCGCCGAGCCGATCGCGGATGGAATGCTGTGGTCTATCATTGCGGTCCGTCGCTTTTCTCTTGATTGACAACGGGCTGGCGCCGCCAGCTTTTTTATTCGTCGCTGTGCAGCGCGATCACGCTGACGATGCCCTGTCTGGCCATTTTGGCGTAAGGGCAGAAGCGTTCGGTGGCGCGCACCAGCTGTTCGGCGATGACGCGCTCGACGCCCGGCAGATGGACGCGGATGTTGGCAGTCAGGTTGTACAGGCCATCGACCGGATCGCGGCCAAAGGTCACCGAAGCATCGACCGTCGCATCCTTCAGTTCAATACCGTTCTTGGCGGCGAGCAGCATGAGGGCGCCGTGGAAGCAGGAGGCATAACCTGCTGCGAACAGCTGCTCCGGATTGGTGCCGCCACCTGCGCCGCCCATTTGCTCGGGCAGGCGCAATTCCAGATCGAGGCTGCCGTCATCGGAGCGCACCACACCGGAGGCCCTGGCATGCGCCGCTTCACCACCTGTCACGCGAACGCGGCCCGTGTAGATTTCTTCGAATTCGGAGCCTCGGAATTTATCGAGCAAGGTCAAAGGAGGCCGGGCGGGTTTGTCCATTCAGTTGATCCATTCATAGTCACTAGCTATTTTAAGCACATTGTGCGCGACAAAGTAGTCCTCTTCCGGGACGCATGATGTTGAGTTTTTGGCGACAATCCCTGCTGCGATCAATTATTAGTAAGTTCATCGTATTATCTTGTAATTGACCTCATCTAAGGGTATAACGTAGCGCATGCTCATCACGCCCTCGTTGACTACTGCTTCCCCTGCAGCCGGCGAAGACTCGCTGGCGTCTAGCTTCGCCACTAGCTATGCGGGAGTGATTGCCTTCCTGGCGGTGGTGAGCGAAGGCAGTTTTGCCAAGGCCGGCGACCGGCTTGGCATCGGCCGTTCGGCCGTGAGCCGCAATGTCCAGAAGCTGGAGGCGCAACTCGATACGCGCCTCTTCCTGCGCACCACGCGCAGCACCGCTCTGACGCCGGAAGGTGAACTCTTCTATCAGAACTGCAATCCCGGCGTGGAGCGCATCGTCCAGGCACTGGAAGATATGCGCGAACTGCGCCAGGGGCCGCCGCGTGGCCAGCTGCGCGTCTGTTCGACCGCGGGCTTCGGCCGCAAGGTGATTGCCCCGCTGCTCAACGGCTTCCACGCCAGCTATCCCGGTATTGCGCTCGACTTTATTCTGAAGGACGGTCCCGTCGATTTCACGATGGAGCGCATCGACATCGCCTTCCGCGACGGCAAAATGGACGATAGCCAGGTCGTGGCCAAGCAGCTGATCCCGATGCAGATGGTGGTGTGTGCTTCGCCCGGGTACGCGAAGGAGCATGGCCTGCCATGTTCAATCGAAGACCTGAGCCAACATCGCTGCATCAATTACCGCCTGGCGTCGGGCCGCATTGCGGAGTGGGAGTTCAAGGTTGGCGGCATGTGCCAAAAGGCCACTCCGCGCGCGCAGCACATCTTCAACTGCGCTGAACTGATGGTGCAGGCAGTGCTGGACGGACGCGGCATCGCCCAACTGCCGGCTTATCAGGTCAGCGCACTGCTGCGCGATGGCCGTCTGCTTTCCTGCCTGGCGCAATACGTGCCCGACGACCGCGGCCACTACGCCTGTTATCTCAGCCGCAAACATCTTCCGGCGCGTATCCGCGTCTTCATCGACTACATGACCGAGCAAATCCGCGCGCTGGATCTGGACTGCTCCGCCTCGGAACTCGTGCCTCTCACCTTCTGCGCCTGATTGTCCCCCGAATGACAACACGGTGAGTCCCCGCGCGGGGCTTCCGCCGATCATGCGCCGCGCCTACGCTTGCTGCAGCAAACGGAGGAGAACATCATGTGGTCGCACGAGTTAATGGCTCGCTACGGCGTGCTGATTGTATTCATCAATGTCTTTGCTTCCTCGCTGGGATTGCCCCTGCCTGCCACGCCAACGCTGATGATGGCCGGCGCCGCCATCGCTTTGGCAGCGGATGGCCTGTCTTCTGGCTCGCTGCAATTCGTGGCGCTGGTCGCATCCGCCGTGGTAGGCGGAGCGCTGGCAGACTTCTTCTGGTTCCACGGCGGCCGGCGCTTCGGTGCGCAGCCGTTCGGCAGGCTGCTGACGGAGCGGAAAATCGACATCGAACGCCTGTGGGGACACAGAGGCGTTCGTGTGCTGCTCATCGCACGCTTTGTTCCGGGGCTGGCATTTTTTTCGGTACTGCTGTGCGGCGCCAAAGCCGTCCGACCGCGCTCTTTTGTCCTGCATGACTGCGCGGGCATTGGCCTGTGGGCGCTGGCGGCCCTATCGGCGGGTGCAGTATCGGCATCGGCGCTGATTGGTGCGCCGTAGACAACATTGTGAGTACGTTGGCGTGTCTTCCGCCGCAGCTGATGCCCTCCTACTATGCAATCGCGGCACCCCAATCCAACCATTCTTGAAGGAGATCATCATGACTCAGCGACTCAACTACATGCAGCAGTCTTCTCAGCTGTTCAAGAAGTTCCTGGAGTTTAGCAACGTGCTGAAAGAAGGCGCGATCGAGCAATCGATCCGTGACCTGATTTCCATCCGCGCCTCGCAGATCAATGGCTGCGCCTTCTGCCTCGACATGCATGTGAAGGAAGCAAAGATTCATGGCGAGCGTGAACTGCGCATCCATCATCTTGCGGCTTGGCGCGAGTCCACGCTATTCCAGCCGCGCGAACGCGCCGCGCTGGCCTGGACCGAAGTGCTGACCAAGCTGCCGGAGCACGGCGTGCCGGACGAGATTTACGACCGCGTGCGCTCGCAGTTCTCGGAAAAGGAACTGTCTGACCTGACCTTCGACGTCATGGCGATCAACGGCTGGAACCGCGCCAACGTCGCCTTCCGCTCCGTGCCCGGTTCGGCCGACACGGCCTGGGGCCTCGACAAGGCAAATCTGTCCTGATCGCACAGGAGAACGACATGATCCGCTTAAAACAAGTTGTCTTCGCCTTGTGCGCAGCGCTGATCGCAGCCACCAGCTTCGCGCACGGTGGACCCGTGAACGCCATCGTCTCGCCAGTGATGACGAAGGCGCTGAGCGACTACCCCGGCAAAGAAGCCGAGATGATTACGGTCGAATATCCGCCCGGCGCCCAAGACCCCGTGCATCGCCATAACGCGCATGGCTTCATCTATGTGCTGGAAGGCTCGATCATCATGCAGGTGAAAGGCGGCAAGGAAGTGACGCTGTCGTCCGGCCAATCGTTCTACGAAGGCCCGGCCGATGTGCATACGGTGGGACGCAACGCCAGCAAGACCAAGCCGGCGAAGTTCCTCGTGCTGCTGCTGAAAGAGAAGGGCGCGCCGATCTTCATTCCAGAACCAGGCGGGCACTAAGTCCGTATGGCGGCACTGCAAGGCCACCTGCGCATCCTCGCATCGCCGGGATGCGGCCGCCGGATTGTGGCGCCGCTGCTGGCCGGCTTTCACGCGCAGCATCGCCAGCTTGTCGTGGAGCTGCTGTTGCGCGAGCAGCCGGCGGACTTCACGAAAGACCGGATCGACGTGTCGTTCAGCGAGCAGCGCCTGATACGGCAAGGCGTGCTGGTGCAGCAGCTGATGGCGGTGCCAACCATCGTCTGCGCTTCATCGGCATACGCGCGCATGCATGGTTTGCCGCAGCACGTGGATGAACTGGACCGGCATCGCTGCATCGGCTTCAGAACCACGGCCGGCTATATCCACGCTTGGGAATTCAGGGTCGACGGCCTGGCCCAACGGAGGCGGCCGACGGCGCAGCACACCTTTAACGACCTGGAGATGCTGGTACAGGCGGTAAGCGCAGGCCTTGGCATCGCCCAGCTCCCGGCGTATCTGGTGAGCGGCCTGCGCGCTGAAGGAAAGCTGGTCACCTGCCTTTCGCAATTCGCGCCGGAGGATGGCGCTCTGTATCTCTCGTATCAGAAACAGCAAGACCTGCCCGCACGCATCCGTGCGTTTGCGGAATACATGACCCCTTTAATCAAGGAGAAATATCATGAAGATTGTTGTCATCGGTGGGACGGGATTAATCGGTAGCAAAGTCGTGGCGCAACTGCGCGCACAAGGTCACGAGGTGCTTGCTGCCGCACCGGCAACGGGCATCAATACCATCACGGGCGAAGGCTTGAGCGAGGCGATGGCGAACACGCATACCGTGATTGACCTGGCGAATTCACCTTCGTTCGAAGATGCGGCCGTGCTGGAATTCTTCGAAACGTCCGGCCGCAATCTGTTTGCCGCGGAGCGGGCGGCTGGCGTCAAACATCATATTGCGCTGTCCGTGGTTGGTACCGACCGCTTGGCGCAAAGCGGCTACTTCCGCGGCAAGATTGCGCAGGAGAAGCTGATTCGCGAATCGGGCGTGCCGTACACGATCGTGCACTCGACGCAGTTCTTTGAGTTCCTGGGCGGTATTGCGCATTCCGGCAGCGAGGGCGATAGCATCCGCTTGTCGCCGGCCTTCTTCCAGCCGATTTCCTCGGACGATGTCGCAACGGCCGTCGCCGAATTCGCACTCGGCGCGCCGCGCAACGGCATCGTGGAGATTGCCGGTCCGGAGCGCGTGCGCTTGTCGGATATGGTGAAGCGCTATCTGCGCGCTACCAATGACAAGCGCAGCGTGATCGAAGACGCGACCGCACGCTACTTCGGCGCCGAACTGCGCGACGACACGCTGATGCCCGGCAGCGGCGCGCATCTGGGAACAATTAACTTCGATTCCTGGTTCAGCAAAGCGTAAAAAAGAAGGGGTTGGTTGACAACCCCTTCTTTTTAGTCTTTAATTTCTGTAACGACAGAAATTAAAGAAAACATGAGTACGCACCTTACCCTGTTCTACGACGGCAATTGCGCTCTTTGCCTGCGCGCCATGCACAGCTTGAGGCGCGCCGACCGCCGACTTGCATTGGCCTTTATCGACATCGCCGCTCCCGGCTTCGATCCCGCGCCGCTTGGCGTCACCATGACCGCGCTGAACACTGAAATGCACGCGCTGCGCGCCGACGGCACTCTGCTGCGCGGTACGGCCAGCATCCTTGCCGCGCACACGCTGGTCGGCCGTGCATGGCTGGTCTGGCCGCTGCGGATTGCACTGCTGCGTCCCGCGTTCGGCGCCGGTTACCGCTGGCTGGCCCGCAACCGCCTGCGCATCTCACGCCTGCTTCGCCTGCGCCCGACGGCGCGCGCCACGGCCTGCGAAGGCAACGCTTGCCGCATTTACTTTGGAGACGCTCATCATGGAACGTAAATGGCTGATCCGCTGGCTTTACGCAGCTGCTGTCGTCCACATTGCCGTTGGCCTGGCACTTCCGCTGCTGGCCGGCGCGCCCATGCTGGACGCTTATCACACCCTCATCGCGAAAGGCTTTTCGCCTGCCGTCAGTCACGCCCAGCAGGCCTGGTGGATCGCGCTGTTCGGTCCGACCATCCAATGCGTCGGCGTGCTGATGCTGGCCCTGACCTGCTTCGGCGACACTCGCCGTGAGCCGTCGGCCTGGCTATGGCTGATCGCCAGCCTGCTGCTGTGGGCGCCGCAAGACATGCTGATCTCACTGCGCGCCGGCGTCTGGCCCAATCTATGGATCGACGTGATCACACTGGCGCTGCTGCTGCCACCTTTGCTGCGCCTGTACCGCATCGATTCGCGCATTGCGGCCGAACATGGCGCGGTAGGCGAGGGAGAGCTGTTCCGCAAGATCCTCGGCGCAGAATGGAGCAAGCTGCATCCAGACATCCAGACCCGCTTCGCCAAGAATCCGGAGCCGGGCAGGCCGCTGCTGTACTACGGCGCGCTGAGTGAACTGAGTGCCTCACGCATCGGCAAAGTGCTAGGCTGGCGCATACCGCTGCCTGGCCTGCTCACTCCCGGCAAAACCTATCTCTGGCATCACAATGAAGCGCCGAACCGTTTCAACATTCGCATCGAAATCCGCCACGCGTTGTTTGGCCTGATGTTCACACAGGTGGGCGTCTTCCACGAGCGCCATGCGGCCGAGAAGGAGGCAGCATGAGCACTCGCACGCTTGCCCTGCAGCTGATGGCATTCCAGGGCTGCCTGGGCGCATTCGACACCATCTACCACCATGAACTGACCGAAGCGCTGCCACAGCGTGCCACGGCCCGCCGCGAGCTGGCGATTCATTCCGTGCGCGCGCTGATATACGGCCTGCTGTTCATTGGCCTCTCCGCCTGGATCTGGCAGGGCGCGTGGACCTTGGCGCTACTGGCGCTGTTCGTGGTCGAAATCGGCTTGACGCTGTGGGATTTCGTCATCGAAGATCAGACCCGAATGCTGCCGGCCACCGAGCGTGTCACGCACACGGTCCTGGCCATTAACGGTGGCGCCTTCATTTGCCTGCTGGCCCTGGCCGCACCGGAATGGCTGCGTGCCGATACCGGCTTTACCTATGCGCCGCTTGGCATATTGAGCGTCTTCCTTGCGCTATGCGGCGTCGGCGTGATGGCCTCCGGCATCCGCGATGGCATCGCCGCACGCAATACGCCGGCTGCCGATGCGGCGGCGGTGCGCTTCACCGGCCCGCCGCAGACTGTGCTGATCACCGGCGCCACTGGCTTCGTCGGCCATGCCCTGGTACCCGCACTGGTCGCCAGCGGCCATCGCGTGATCGTGCTGACGCGCGATGCGCGTAAGGCTGCCGCGGACTTCAATGGCGCCGTACGCGCCGTCAGCAGCATGCAGGACCTGCCACCCAGTGAACGTATCGACGTCGTGATCAATCTGGCCGGCGCACGCATCCTCGGCTGGCGCTGGACGAAGAAGCGCAAGGCCACGCTGCGCCGCAGCCGTGTCGCGCTGACGGACAAAGTGGTGGACTGGGTCGCCGCTGCCGAAAACAAGCCGCGCCTGATGATCAGCGCCTCCGCGATTGGCTACTACGGTATCCAGCCGCAAGACGACGCGCGGGCGCTGGACGAAAACGCCGCGCCGCAAAACATCTTCATGTCCCAGCTTTGCCAGGAGTGGGAGGAAGCCGCCCAGCGCGCCAGTGCTTACGGTGTGGCCGTGGCGCGAACGCGCTTCGGCGTGGTGTTCGGACATGGCGGCGGCGCGCTGCCGATGATGCTGCTGCCGATTCGTTTAGGCCTCGGTGGCCCGATGGGCACTGGCCGTCAGCGTGCCTCGTGGATTCATCTGCACGATCTGATCCGCGCCATGGCCCATGTGTGGGAACAGCCGGATGCCGGCGGCGCCTGGAACTTCACGGCGCCGCACTGCCCGACGCAACAGGAATTTGCCTGCACGGCGGCGCGCATCGCGCATCGTCCTTGCTTCATGCCGACACCGGCATGGCCGGTTCGTCTCATGCTGGGCGAGCAGGCGGACCTGCTGCTGGAAGGTCAAAACGTGGCGCCAGCGCGCCTGCTCGCAACGGGATTTGGCTTCCGCTATCCAGCCATGGACGCGGCCTTGCAGGACCTGATGTAGTCAGCTCAGGATGTCATCCAGCTCGCGGCGCAGCTGCAGCGCATGCGGGCGTCCCTTGGCGCGGACCGTCATTTCGAAGAAAGGAATGCGCAGTTCGCGCAGCTCGTCGATGTTCGACGCCTTTTCCACCTTCAGTTGCAAGCTCAGCCCACGCATGCCGAGGGTCGGCTTGATGGTGCGCGTGTAGAACTCGTAGGCCGCGCGGAACTGCTCGGCCAGCGTGGCAGGATCGGGCGGCGGCGGATCTTCGGCCGGCGGGTCGAATTTCGGCTGGGCAGGCTCGATGAAGCCCTCATCCAGCAGGGTCTGCACATTGGCCTCGCTCAAGCCCAGCCCCGATACTTTCGGCAGCAGCTCGTCGATGGCATGACGCCCATCAATCATCACCAGCAGCGACCTCATCCGGGGCGCCAGATGATGGCAACGTGAAGCAATCTCCTCCCGTCCCTTGACGGTTTTATCGTAGATAGCCATGGGAAGTTTCCTATTGGAATTATTTTTTCCCAATTTACCTCAGATTTACTAAAAAAGCATCACTACAGATGTGAAGTTACAACAGTATGACATCGCGAAAATTTAATCTTGCAATGAAGGCATTATTCTTGCCCGGGCAGCGCCTTGTGGTTCATGCGCCAGCGGAGCATGCCGATGGAGTAGATGGCGAAGTAGCCGGCGAAGAGGCCGAAGGTGATGACGGTGAGAGGATGCTGCATGACTTCGTCGTGCGAGATCACTTTGGGGAACTGGGACTGGCGGTTCAGGTAGAACTCGACTGCGATCTGCAGCACGCGGGCCAGGAACAGCATGCAGATGACCATGCCGGTGCGCAGGTGAGGTGTAAAGAAGAAGCCGCGTTCATTGATTTCGAAGCGGGTCTTTTTCAGGCTGAACACGGCCAGCCAGCCGCCGCACAGGGCAGCGGTGCCCAGCAAAGATACCGACAGCACGTTATGCGTCATGGAGCTGGCGGAGGAGGCCAGTACGATGGGGAAGAAAATCGCCCCGGCGTAGTGCTTCCACATCACCGACTGCTGGCGCGCAAACACCATGCGCAGGCGCGAATAGGTGCGCCACACCAGCATGGGGATCAGGATGAGCAGGACTACGGTGGTGACAGTCAGTTCCATAAACAGGTTCGTGCGGAAAAAGAAGGATTGTACATTGCGGCGTAAAATAGGCGCTCATGCCCAGTTCTTGCAGGGAGCTTTAGCCATGGACAAACCACCCGTTCACGCCCACCGCGCACCGGACCTGCCGGTGCCTGTCGACGAGCCGCAGCCGGAGCCGCAGCCCGTCCATCCGCACAATCCGCACAGCCCCGTCCAGCAGGACGACCCGGTACCGGATCACAAGCCTGAACTGGATTAGTCGAACGCCCAGTTATACAGCACGTCCAGCGCGTTATTGGTGCCGGTCTGGACTTGCAATGTGATGCGTGAGTTGAGTTTGTAGCGCAGCTTGACCAGGCTGGTCGCCGTGCTGGCGCCTTGTTCAAAGCTCAGGTAGGCGCGGGAGGACAGTTTTTTCCCGACCGTGACCACCGTGCTTTCCAGCCCCTTGGCCTGGGACACGCCCAGTTCGTCCAGTCCGACCTTGTTCGCCAGGCTGCCGCCGCCTTTGCCGCCGAACAGCGCGCTGGCGGCGGTGCCCAGCAGGGCCATCTCGTTGCCTGCCACATCGGCCGTGCCGTGACCCAGCACCAGCCATGACAGTTTTTCGCTGTCCGGCACCGAAGGCGTGGACACCAGCTTCGCCACCGGCGCCAGCGCCGTACCGCGCACTTCCACGCCCGCTTCCACATTGGTTTCGCTCAGTTCTTCGCCTTCGGGGCGCTTGCGCACGGCCAGGATATTCAGGCCCGGATTATCGTAAGCGCCGGTGAAGTTGATCACGCCGCGGTCGATGGCCAGCTTCTGTCCATACGCCGCATAAGTGCCGCTGACAACGCGGATGCTGCCATTCACACGCGGCGTGCGGCGCTCGGTCATGCGTACCCGCAGGGAGCCCGCCAGCTGGGCATCGAGGCCTTTGCCGCGCAGGTAGAAGTCATCGCCCAAGTCGGCTTCGACATCCATATTCAGCGGCATGGATTGCGCGGCGGCTTTCACGCTTGGCTTGTCCTTGCCGAGGATGATGACGTCGTCGCTGATCGTCGGCGAATCCAGCGAGGGCAGTTCGATCTTGGCCCGATCGGCGCGGAATTTACCATCGAGCTGGAAGCGCCTGGCGTCGCGCACCAGCGTGCTGCTGCCACTGATCACCAGGGTGCGGTCGGGGCGCGACAGGACCTCCAGCTTGTCCGCGTTGAGTTTCAGGTCCATGGTCGCTTCGCCGTTGGCGAGCCGCGCCCAGCCTTCGGCCTGCATATTGCCCTGCTGGCCTTCGAAGCGCAGGCGCTGCAGCTGCAACTGATCGCCGGCCACGCGCGCCTGCAATACGCCGTTGCGCAGGCGGATGCCCTGGTCGGGCCAGTTCACCACCAGCTGGCTGCCGCTGACTTCACCGTCCAGCGCGGGATTCGCAATGGTGCCGTGGCCGCTGAAGCTGGCCTTCAGTGCGCCGTCCAGTTCCAGGCCGTCGATACCGGGGATGGGCGACAGCCAGGCAATGGACGGCATATCCACATTGCCGCTGATGGTAAGCGGGCTGTCGCTGGGAATGCGGCCGTTCTGCAATTGCGCTGTGGCGTTCAGTTTTGCCGTGCCGGTGCGGGCGCCGTCCAGATCCGCTTCCGCGCGCAGTGCGTCGCCGCGCACAGTCAGGCGCGCGTCGAGCGTGCGCAGGCCGAGTGGAATGGGCTTGCTGCCGCCGGTGACGGTGATATCGCCTTTTTCGCGCAGCACGTGCACGTAGCCGTCGACTGCCGGCGCCGCGCCTTTTGCAATCGGCGCAGCGAGCTCGATGGACCAGTCGGCGCCCAGTGTCATCGTGCTGGCAACGCTGTTGCGCCAGGCGTCGGACAGCTGTGCGAGGTAGCTGGCGTTCACGCCGCTGGCCAGTCCACGGCTGCGCCATTTGGGACCGTTCTTTTCCAGCGATTCGATGCGGATGCCGCCTTCGGGCAGGGCAATCGTGGCGCCGCCCAGCGCGATCTGTTCGGGCTTAGCCAGACCCGCCAGGCCGTGGCCTTCAGCAGCGGCTATGCGCAGCGATGCCGGCGACTGCAGGGTGAAGGCGAAGCGGCCGCGATTTTGCAGGGTGTCGATAGCGCCGGCCCAGCTGTCTTTGGCGAAGGCGCCATGCAGTTTGGTGGCGAAGTCGAAGTCGGTGCTGGTAGCAGCGAATTGCAGCGTATGCGCGCCGCCGGTGCCGCTGGTTTGCAGGCGCGCGCGGTCGACGACGGTGCCGCCCGGTGCGGAGTAGCCTTGCAGGCTGATGTCGACGACCAGTGGGTCGTTGGGGCCGATGAAGAGGGCTGGTGCGTTGTCGTCGGCCTGCGACACTTCGGCGGGCCGCGCGGCCAGTGCGTCGGCGGATCTGCTGGTTGCCTTGGTGCTGACGGGGCGGGCGGCGAGTCGTCGCTCGGCCACGCGGGGTGCGGTTCCCGTGGCGAGGCCGATGGTGGCGCTGGCTTTCAGCGCGGCCAGGCGCTGCTGGCTGGGCAGGCGCAGCGAGTTGGCGTCCATGCTCATGCCGAGCGTGAGCTTGTCCGTGCCGCCGGTCACGTAGCCGGTGCCGCGCACCACGCCTGCGAAGTCGTGGCCAAGGCTGGACAGGTCGGGCGCGTCCAGCTTCCAGTCGAGACGGTCCCTGGCGCCGCCGAAGCCGCCTTTGGCTTGCAGGGCATTGAGGCCGAGGTGCAGATCGACGTCGGCGTTATCGACACGTCCGCGCGTGGCGCTCAGCGTCGCGTGTCCGCTCAGCGGTGCAGTGCCGAGCGTGGACGGTTGCAGGCGCAGGTCGGCGTTCACCTGCCAGTTCGCGGAAAACTTGCCGCTGCCGCTGAAGTCCGCATTCACGCTGCCCGTACTTGGCGCGCCAAACGCGGCGGGGTTCAATTTGGACATGCTGCCGGCAAGTTTGAATTCCGGCGCACGCTGCGCGCCGGTGCCGGACAGCCACAGCTCGCCGCTGGCTTTGATCACACCTTCAGCATTGCGCACCGGCGCGGTCGTGTCGCGCGCTGGCGGCGTGACCGGCGCCACAATGGCCTCGCGCACGGCAGCAGCCTTGGCCGCCTTCGCTTCGGCTGACGCCTTCACAGCGGCACGCATCGCAGCCTGCCGCGCCGCCCGGCCGCTGGTCGCCGCGCCACCCGTGTCCGAAGCCGCAACGGCCTGCCGCAAGCTATCCTTGTCGCCCGTCGCAGCCGCAGCCGCAGCCGGCGCCGATTGTGCTCCGCGCTGAGCGCGGGCGCCAGCAACCGGCTCGGCGGATGCTCGTGTTGTCGCGGACGTAGCAGCCGTGCCGGGGCGCTGGCGGGCCAGATCTGCGGCGGCTGATGGCGCAACGGCGGGGGATCGAGGCGGAGGTCCGCCTGCGGAAGCTGGCGCCGGGGCGGGCTCACCAAGTGGAGACGCGGCGATGGTTGCCGGCGCCGGCGCGGAGGCTTTGCGGGGCGGCGCCGTTGTCGCGGGTGCGTAAGCCAGCCCGTGTGATTGAACAGCGAAGCTGGTGCGCGGCGCTGCGTAGCCGCCGGTCGCGGTGCCGGATGCGGTGAGCGCGCCTTGCAGGCGGTTGTCGAGCGTGGATAGCTGGCGTCCGTCCACGTTCCAGGCCAGTTGCTCGCCGGGCTGGCCGAATGCGCCGCGCAGTGTGGCGGTGTTCGGGCCGAGCGCAAGTTGCGCGTCGATGCCGCTGAGATGCCTGGCGTCCGCCTGCAGCTTGCCGGTGCCGGACAGGGTCTGGTTCATGATCTTGCTCGGCTTGATCGTGAAGGCCGCCGCCGCATGCCAGTCCGGCACAATCTTGCCCGAGGCCTCCGCATCAACATTCAAATCCGCCGCCGGATACGCGCCCAGTGCGGACGGATCGAAGTGGCTGACCACGGCGTTCGCCTTGAAGGCTTTGTCTTCCTTCAGGCTGGCCTGTCCCGTCAGCGCGACGCTGCCTTGCTTCGCCTGCAGGCGCGCTTGTGTGACGGTCAGCAGCAGGTCTTGCAGCGTGGCGTGCGCGTCGAGGCGCAATGCCTTTTCAGACAGCGCTGCATTCAGGGTGTGAACCTTGCCTTTGCTTTCGACGGCAATATCGCCGGCAATGGCCGTTTTGTTGGCGCTGGTGTGCAGGGCGTTCAGGTCAAGCTTGTCGGTGTGCAGGCGGAAGGTGGCGGTGTCGATGCCGCCGTCGATGGCCGTGCGTTTGATATTGCCGCCGCCGCTGAATTTGCCTGCCGCGCCGAAATCGATCAGCGCTTCGTCGATGGTCGATACGGTCAGCGTGCCGCCCAGTTTCGCGCTGACGATTTTCAGCGGCAGCAGCTGCTGGTCCAGTGGGCCGGGCTTGCCGCTGTTGGTGATCGCGAGGCCGCCGGACAGCTTTTGTCCGGCCGTGATGTTCGCATCCAAAGCCATGTCCAGGCTCGCCTGCGGATAGGCGGGATCAAAGCGCGACGGGTCTACGCCGCGCGCGCGCAGCGATGCGGAGCGCAGGATGACCGGATCGAACGGCGCCAGCACCAGCACGCCATCGCCATTGGCGTTAGGCGAAGTGCCCGTCAGCTTGGCGGTCAGCGTGGAAAGGTCACCGCTCAGCGTAGCGGCCAGCTTGGCCGGCGCAGTGTCCGGCCGCGCTGTCTGTGTTTGGGCAGCCGCCGAACCGGCTGCGTGTGGCGGCGTGCGTGCAGCGCTGGATGCGGCGGGCGGCGTCAGGATTTGCGACAGGCTGGCGGCGCCGGTGAGCTTGAACGGGCGCTGGCTGGCGACTTCGGCGGACGCGTCGAGGCGGCCGATTTTGGTGACGGCACTGGCGTCCTTCAGTTGCCAGCGCTGGCTGTCGCCGTACAACTGCATTTTGATCGCGCTGACGTCATTGCGGCTGCCATCGGCGCTGATCAGCGAGAGCCGTTCGAGCCGCGCATCGGCCACATGAAGGCGGAACGGCGGCGCCAGCGACTCAGGCATTTTCGCTGGCTTGGAAGGCCCGATGCTCTGCATGACCGCGCTGGACGCATGCAACTCGCTAATCGCCAGGCCTTCGGAAAAATACTGCAGCGGCGACCAGTTGATGTCGACATTGTCGATCGTGAGCACGCTTTCCGGGCTGCGATACACAATGCGCACAATATGCATGCGCCCATACAGCGAACCGGTGGTGCCGGTCACCGCGATATTGCCGCCGCTGGCGCGCGCGATCTGGGCGACGATCTGCTGCAGCGTGGACTCGCGTCCCAGCAGCCACACGCCGCCCGCCAGCACGGCCACCACCACGCCGCTACCGATCAGCGTACGGCGCAGCCAGCGCCGCGGTGGGCGCTGTGACGGCGACGGTGGAGCTGGCGGCGTATCGTGCGTATCCATCAGAACGTGAACCCCAGCGAGAAGTGCAGGCGTGCCTTGCGCACAGCGTGACCGTATGCGACGTCGACGTTGATCGGACCCACCGGGCTTTTGTAGCGCGCGCCGATGCCGTAACCTGATTTCGGATGGATGCCGCCCAAAGAATCCGCAGCATTGCCGGCGTCATAGAATACCGCCGCGCCCCACGTCGGACGGAACCAGTATTGGTACTCGGCGCTGGCTGTCACAAGATAGCGCCCGCCAACAGTGGCATCGCCTTCCTTCACGCCCAGTTCCTGATAAGCGTAACCGCGCACCGAGTTATCGCCACCGGCGCGGAACAGATAGGTCGCCGGCACGCCCACTTTGGTAACGGAGCCCAGGGCGCCCAGCTCCGCGCGGAAGATCGCCGTGCTCTTGCTGCTCAAGGGGACATAGGTGATGCCGCGCGCCGTGGTGCGGATGAATTTTTCGTCCGTCAGCAAAGGCAGCAGCGCGCCGCCGATTGTCGCATTCAGCACATAGCCCTTGGTGGGGAACACCAGGTTATCCAGCTTGCGCCAGGTGACCGCATAGGTCAGCGGCAGCGATTGCGAATGGCTGGTCATGACATCGGCCACCGTCTTGCTTTCCGCCAGATACTCCAGCGAGATGCTGCGCTCCAGCAGCGGCGTGCCCCAGGCGCGCTTGCCTGCAATGGAGGCGGTGCGCGTGATCTCGCCCTCGATATCCTTGCGCTCCAGGGCTGCGCCGATGCTGTCGGTATAGCCGCTTGCCGTGGTGGGGAAGTAGAAGTCGCCGCGCGCCGTCTGCTTCTTCTGTTCCAGCGTCAGCGCGCTTTTCAGCTTCAGGCCGAACACGGACAGATCGTCGTAAGTGCCGGATACGCGATAACCCGTGTTGGTCGAATAACCCAGACCCACGCTGGCGTTCTTGCGCTTGTTCTCGACCACGCGCACCAGCAGGGGCAGGGGCGCCATGGTGTCGGGCTGCGGCAGGCCGGCGTTCTTGGTTTCCGCCGCCTCCATCTGCTCGCCGAGGATGGAGGACAAATCCGCGCTGACTTCCACATTGGCGAAGTAACCCGTGTCCTGCAGACGCGATTGGAAGGACTGCAGTTCCGCCTCGCTGTAATAATCGCCCGGCTTGATTTGATTCAGATTGCGCACAGCGGATTCCGGATAGCGGTGCAAACCCTCAATGCGCAATTCGCCGAAGCGCATTTCCGGTCCGCTTTCCAGTTTAATGTGCAGCAGCGCGCGGCGTTCTTCGGGGTCGACCACAGCCTGGCTCTCCGTCAACTGGGCACGCGGATAGCGCGTCTGCACCACGGAGCGCAGGATGGAGCGCTTGGCCGTCTCCCATGCCTCCTGCTGGAATACGGCGCCCTTCGGCAGCAGCCAGCCGGCTTTCAGCGCTTCCTTATCGAAGGGCACTTTGGTGGTGGACTCGAAACCTTCCAGCACAATCTCCACATCGCCGACCAGTGTCGGCTCGCCCGGCTGCACGTCGACGTGGACCACCGGCTCGGCGGCGTCCGTCATCGTTACATTGATCAGAGGCGAGTAGTAGCCCTCGGTTGCCACCAGGGTCTTGATCTGCTCCGGCGCTGCGCGCACCAGGCGCTGCAGCTGATCGCGGTCCACGCGCGGATTGCCGCGGAAGCGTTCCAGGTCGAGATTATCCTCCAGCAGCTTATCCAGCTTGCCCGGCGCGCTGATCTGGACGCGATAGTCCAGTCCCTCGGCCAGTGCGAGCCGGGGAAGCAGCAGAACCATGGCCAGCAGTGCCAGGGTCCGCATTACTTTTAAGCCGAGTTGTGCCAAAATTCTTCTTCTTGCCGTCGGTTGAGCGATACCGAATGTTACCGGATCAACCGTAAAGATGGCGTACTCACTAAGATTTCCAGAAAAGAAAGAACCCCATGCAGAAAACCGACGCCGCCCTGGTCCTGTTTAGCGGTGGCCAGGACTCCACCACCTGCCTGGCCTGGGCGCTGGAGCGCTACCCGCGTGTGGAAACCATTGGCTTCGATTATGGCCAGCGCCATGCCATCGAGCTGACCGTGCGCCCGACGCTGCTGACGAAGATGCGCAGCGTGAAGCCGGAATGGAATAGCCGCCTCGGCGAAGACCATATGATCGACCTGGGCCTGATTTCCCAGCTGTCGCAGACTGCGATGACGGAGGATATCGAAATCACCATGCAGGCCAATGGTTTGCCGAATACCTTCGTTCCCGGCCGTAACCTGATGTTCATGACCGTGGCCGCCACCCTGGCGTATCGCCGTGGCCTGAACGTGCTGGTGGGCGGCATGTGCGAAACCGATTTCTCGGGCTACCCGGACTGCCGCGACGACACCATGAAAGCCCTGCAGGTGGCGCTGAATCTGGGCATGGATACCCGCGTCAAGCTGGAAACGCCGCTGATGTGGCTGGACAAGTCCCAAACCTGGGAGCTGGCCGAATCGATGGGCGGTCAAGGCCTGGTCGACTTGATCCGGGCCGACACCCACACTTGTTACAAAGGCGAGCGCGGCGATTTACACGATTGGGGCTATGGCTGTGGCGTATGCCCGGCCTGTGAGCTGCGCGCCCGGGGCTATCAGCAATATGTCGCCCGCCACGGTTGATATTTCCGCATATCCATAAAATCTTTCCTACTATGGTTGTATGCCGAAACGTACAACCAGCTACTTGCTCAGCCCGCGGCTGTTGGCCGGGCTGGTGCTCGGCCTGTGCCTGACGATCACCTTCGTGCTGTGGCAGGGCGCGCGCGATGCTGCGGAGCGCGATGCCCAGGCGCAGTTTGATTTCCGCGTACGTGAGCTGGTCAACGCCATTGCGGCGCGCATGCAGGGCTACATCCAGATCCTGTACGGAGCGCAAGGGCTGTTCGCCAGCTCCACCTTCGTTGAACGCGAGGAATTTCACACCTATCTGGAACGCCAGGAGCTGGGCGGCCATTTCGACGGCATGCAGGGCGTGGGCTATATCCGGCTGGTGGGCGGGGCGCAGCGCGAAGCGCATGAGGCCCAGGTGCGGCATGAGGGTTTCCCGGATTACGCCATTCATCCGCCCGGCCAGCGCAACCAATACGCGCCCGTAACCTATATCGAACCGCTGGCGGGCGCCAATCTGCTGGCTTTTGGCTACGACAGTTTGTCCGAACCGGTGCGCCGCGCCGCACTGGAACAGGCGCGCGATTCCGGCCTGCCTGCCATGACCGGCAAGATCACGCTCAAGCAGGAAACCACCGACCCGGTGCAAGCGGGCTTTCTGATCGTTCTGCCGCTGTATCGGAATGGCCAGCCGCACCTGGCGCTGGCGCAGCGTCGTGCCGCGATTGTGGGCTGGGTGTATGCGCCGTTCCGCATGGGGGATGTGATGGCCGATACGCTGGGGGCGCGTGGCCGCGATCTGGATGTGGAAATTTATGATGGCGAGGAGATGAACGATGCCACGCGCATGTACGACAGCGAGCCGCTGCCGGCTGGTGAGGGGCGCCGCCAGGCCATACAGAAGCTGGGTATCGCTGGCCATCGCTGGACGCTGCAGATTTTCGCGCCCGTCACGGCGGTCAGCGCGCTGACGGAGAAATCGCATCTGATCGGCATTGGCGGCATCGTGTTCAGCGTGCTGCTGGCCGCGCTGGCCTACGCCTTGGCCGAGAGTCGCCGTCACATCGGGCAGGCGCTGGCGCGCAGCAGCCGCATGGCCGCGGAGCTGAAGGAAAACCAGAACAATCTGCTGGCGATGGCGGAAGAGGCGCAGACCAGCCAGACCATGTTGCGCAGCACGCTCGATTCGACGGTGGACGGCATCCTGGTCGATAACTACCGCGGCGGTGTGCTGAATTCGAACCGCCGCTTCCGCCAGCTGTGGAATGTGCCGGAGCAGCTGGACTGGCGCAATGATGGTGCGATTTTGCTGGCGCATATTGCGTCGCACCTGATCGATGCCAGCGAGTTCGTGAGCTGCGGCCAGACGCGCCGCGAAGACGACTGCCGCCTGCAGCTGCGGCTGAAGGATGGCCGCACCATTGAACAGACCACGCGGCCCTTGCGCCTGGCGGGCGAGCCTGCGCGGCTATGGTCTTTCCGCGATGTGACGGAAGGCACGCAGATCGAGCGGCGCGAAGCCACGCGGCGCCAGTTGCTGGAATCGCTGGGCGGCGGCGCTTCGCTGGAAACAGTGCTGGAAGGCGTGGTGCAAAACGTCGAGGCGGGCAATCCCGATATGATGTGCAGCGTGATGCTGCTGGATGCGGAAGCCAAACATCTGCTGGTGGCGGCGGGGCCAAGCCTGCCGGCTTTCTTCAATGCGGCGATCCACGGCCAGCCGATCGGCTACGGCAACGGCTCCTGCGGCAAGGCCGTGCAGACCAACAACCGCGTGATCGTGCAGGATATCCGGACCGATCCGCTGTGGGCGCCGTATCGCGAACTGGCCCTGCGTGCGGGCCTCGGCTCGTGCTGGACGGAGCCGATCCGCAATGCCGCCGGTGCGGTGCTAGGCACCTTCGCCATCTACCATCGTGAACCGCACAGCCCAAGCGTGGCGCACATGACGCAGATAGAACAGGCGGCCCAGCTGGCGGGTATCGCCATCGAACGCACCCAGGCGGCGCAAGCCCTGCGCGCGGGGGAGGCGCGCTTCCGCAGCCTGTACGACAATGCGCCTGTGGCGCTATGGGAGCAGGACTGGTCGGCGGTGCGCCAGGCCCTGATCGAACTGGAGACGTCGGGCGTGGAAGACGTGCAGACCTGGCTGCACAACAATCCCAGCCAGCTGGAACGCCTGGCAGCGCTGGTGCGCATCACCGACGTCAATGCCGCGGCGCTGGCGCAGGTGGGGGCAGTGGCGGGCAAGAAGGATGTGTCCACTCTCACGCTGGCGCAGATCTGCAATTCCATGGCCTGCTTCGCGCGCACGCTGGGGGCGCTGTCGAAAGGCGCGCACCTGTTTGTGTGCGAGAGCAGCTATCTGCGGCTGGACGGCGTATCGCGCCAGAACGAACTAACTTTGCTGGTGATGCCGGGCCATGAACACAGCCTGGATTTCGTGATTGTGTCGACGGTCGATATCACGGAGCGCAAGCGGGCCAATGAAGAATTGCTGGTGCTGGCCACCACCGACTTCCTGACCGGGCTGCCCAACCGGCGCGAATTCATGTCGCGCCTGGATGCTGAACATAACCGCCTGCAGCGCGACGTGGGGGGACGTGCCGCCGTGCTGATGCTGGACATCGACCACTTCAAGGATGTCAATGACGAATACGGCCATCCCGTAGGGGACGCGGTGCTGCGCCATCTCTCCGCCTTGATGCGCGACAGCCAGCGCAAGATCGACGTGCTGGGCCGCGTCGGCGGCGAAGAGTTTGCGGCCTTGCTGCCGGGCGCCGATCTCGATGCGGCGCATGCTTTCGCCGAGCGCCTGCGCCAGCGCATCGCCGATACCCCGCTGCTGCTGGAGGGGCACAGCTTTTCAGTGACGGTGAGTGTCGGGATTGCGGCGCTGGCGCCGGATGATGCGAGCGGAGATGCTGCGCTGGTTCGCGCCGACAAGGCTTTGTACAGCGCGAAACGCAGCGGAAGGAACAGGGTAATGGTGTAGGGCGGATCAGCGATCCGCCGCAAGGTCAGGCAGCGTGTTCCAGCATCAAGGCCTTGCGCTTGTTATTGCGGCGCACGATCCACCACACAATCCCGACCGGAATCAGCAGCGGCAGAGTGAAGGGAGCGATGACCGCCGCCAGGATCACGGCCAGCAGGGCCATACCGAATACCATCATGATGCCCAGGCCGGCAAACACGGCGCCGACGATCACGGCAGCGAAGGTCATGGCGACGCCGGCGATGATCATGCCGCCGCCCGCGAACAAGAGGCCGAGGAAGGCGCCCAGTGGACCGTCGAAGTCCTCATCGCCAATGGTGACCAGCGTATCCGGAGTGCCAACTATCGAAACCCAGGCAACCATAGCCAGAATGACGATGGCGGTGAAGGCGAGCAGCTTTTTCATCATATTCCCCAAGTGTTGTTTGGTATGGCTCCACTTTAGGACTGGGACGAATGCGGAACCATCGGAATGCGATGAAATGCCGTTTTTCAAGGACGAATGGAATGGAAGAGCAAGTGGCTTGAAATTGAAGGAGTCTTTCCTATACTGAATATCCGATCTCGCGCATGGAGGGCAATATGGCATGGCAAGAAACGATCGGAGGTCAACCGCTACCTCTGAGTACAACAGGAGGAGGCCCCAAGGGCCCACCATCGGCACCACCTACCATTCCGCCCATAATCATTAATCCGTTCAAATACTACTCGCCGGAACCGGCCATCGACCCGCGCATCACGCCGCTCGGCCCCCCGGTAATCCCGCCGCGCCAACCCGCGATGTCATTGATGTAATTCTGGGGTCAGGCACCAAATGCGACATGAGCTCGCCTTGCAAGCGGGTTCATGTCGCATTTCGCGCCTGACCCCAATTGCTTTATTATGCGGGCCATGGAAAATTTTGACGATGAAGTAGCGCTGATCCAGGAAGACCGCGTCTGGCAGGGCAATGGCTGGACCGCGCGGGTGATCAAGAATGAAGACGACGATGGCTGGGCCGTCGCCATGTTCCAGGACGGCGAGCCGGAACCGGCCCTGGTCGGCCCCTGGACCATGGGGCGCGATAAAAAGAATCCCAAGCCGCTGGATGTCAACGCCTTCAATACCCTGGTCAAAACGGCAAGCGAAGTGCTGCGCCGCCACGAGCAGCAGCTGCACGCCCAGCTGCACAAGTCTCTGCGCGTGGGCGAGCTGACCGTGAAACTGGATATTGATCCGGATGAGGACAATCCCACCGCCACCCTGAGCGCCGTGGATGCTTTCGGCGAAGAAGTCGCCAGCGTGCGCGTGCGCCCCGATTTCAAACTGACAACGTCCAGCGCCTCGGCCTGGATCGAAGGCGGTTTCGGCAAGCCCTAGTAAGCGCTCAGTTCGCTGGTCCGCCGCAGCATGGATGAGCATTGAAATGCCAGCTCGGTGCGCGAGCGCACGTTCAGTTTCACGAACACGCGCCGTAAGTGAGTGGACACTGTCCATTCACTGATGTGGAGATCAGCCGCGATCTGCTTGTTCAGGCGGCCCAGCGTCACCTGCATCGCAATTTGCAGTTCGCGTTCCGTCAACAGGTCCGTCAGCGCTACTTGCGCCGGCTGCGCAAGGCGAGGCTTGGGCGCCAGCACCACGCACCAGGCATCGCCCAGACGAAAGCGGGCGAGTTCCTCGCCGGCCTCGACATCCGCATCTTCCAGCATCACCACATCGAACTGGGTGTCCGAAACGCGGATCTTGCCGACTACAGCACAAGCATCAGATGCGCTTTGCGGGACCATAGGATCTCCTGAGAGACTGTCAGAGTAGCGTGGGCCGATTGCTAAATCAAGCAACTAGTTCAACAGTCCAGCCACGCGCAACACGTGGTTTGCGCGCATGCGGCCCGGCCAGTGGACGGTATTGCCGTTGCACCGCAAGCGGCCGCAGGGAGAACAGTGCGGCGAGGTTGGCGCGCGCATCGATGATGGGACGTAGCACGCGTACCGGGCCGGTCAGCAAGGGCGTGACGCCAGGCCCGTGGCCACTGACTGTGCTGTCGCTATGCACGATCACGCCTATCGTAACGTGGCGCTGATGGTAGATGGGACCGAAGCGATTGTCCGCATGCGCGATCGCTACCAGGTCGCCGTAACGCAGGCTGCCAAGCTTGAAGCGGCGCCGCACATTTTCGTCCGCCAGCTGGATGTCGTAGTCGCCGCGCCATGCCATATTCTTACCCAGACCGGAACCCATAATGGCTGAGGGCACAATGTGCGTCACCGGCACCAGCAGCCCACCCTCGCGCTCCTGCATTCGCCAATGCGAGATCAGCTGGGGCGATGTGTTCAGGACAGTAATGTCTGGATAATCCATCAGCCGCGTGCCTACACCCATGCTTTGCACCTGGATGCGGTCGCCGATGCGCAGCCGCTGCAGCACCGGCTTGGGGAAGTCGAGCAGCAGATGATCGACCCCTGCGTGTTTGCCCGTGACCATGCCGCGCGCTCCCGCACATGGCCCGTTGGTCACCACTGCCAGATTGCCGACACAGGCCAGTGTCATGAGTGCGACGTTGAAGCCGTCCGGGGCGCCGTGCAGCGGACGTTCAAAATTCTGGATCGAGACGCCGGGCTCGATATGATCGCCCGCCAGTCCTACGCAGCGGTCACCGATGCGCTGGTTGAGTGCGATACCGCCGGTGCCTGGCAGCACTCGCGGCACGCCGTCGTGGCCAATGCGATAGGGATTCGGGCCGACCGCTGGATGGCAAACCTGGCCCGCAACCGTAACGGCCACCAGATCGTGCAGATTGATGCGCGGAGTGCGTGGCGAATAACTGGACTGGCTGTACATGGTGTTCCTCCGCTCATAAGGGATACCAGTAGGCGCGTGCACCCGCCCAAGGCGAAGGCGTGCCTGTTTGTGCATCGTCGGGCAGGATGGCTTCCTCGGCGGCCGGCGCGGCGACACGAATGACGGCCAGCCTCAGCTTGTCCCACAACAGGCCCGCTGCACCGGCGTGCACCAGCAGCTCACGCAGGTATTGGCGCTCAATGGCCATCAATTGATCATCTTGGGGCACGGGCCGGATATCGAGCTCGCCTTCCAGCAGACTGCAAATCATGGGCCGCGCGTTGTCGCCGAGCGGCAGCGCCGTCAGCAGCAAGGCTCCGCCCAGCGTTGCCGCCAGTGCGATACTGTCGCGCACAGCGAGCTTGATTGGTGCGTCGCCACCCCGCTCGCTATCGAGCATTGCGCACAGGAAGTCGAAGCGCGCGAGCGTGCTGCCATCCAGGCCGGCGGGCAGCTTCGATTCCGCGACAGAGTCGAACAACCAATACAGACGCAGGCCATTCAGATCCGTGTCCTGACGCAGGCGCTCCCAGTCCTGCAGGGCGCGCGTGGCTGCATTCAGTTGGTCGTCGCTGGGCGCCGCAGCATCGCCGAACAGCAGTGCGGGGCGTTGCAGGAACAGCTGGCTGTTGTCCAATATGTGCCACAGCTCACGCACCACCCACAGGTTCATGGCGCCCGCCAGGCGTCGCGCCAGCGGCAGCCCGTAAGCCGACAGCATCAGTGAGGGCTCCAGGATGCAGGTGGCGCGGCGTTCGGCGACCGAGACGGAAAAATCTGGAATGAGCATGGTTCACTCCAGCCGTCGGCGTCAGGCGGCCATCGCCGTTTGGCCGATCACTTCCTTCAGCGTCGGTGTTATGCCGCGGAAGCTGCGGCCGTCGGGTGTCATGCGGTAGGCTGCGAGCCAGGCTTCCGCGTGCGGTCCCATCGGGCGCACGGTGGACTGGAACAGGATCGGATCGACCGCGGTTTTGAAGTCGTTGTCGGCCACGAATTGCAGCATGCGGCGTCCGCTTTCCGCCATCTTGGCGCGCTGCGATGGCTCCGCCACGCCGCCAAGATAGCGCGAGGATACGGCTTCCACGACATCCCATTTGGTGTTGGCATCGAATGCTTTCTTGATGTCGGGCGAATCGAGCATCTTCAATACCGTCTTGAGGTAATGGCCTGTCTCCATTGCCAGCGCAAAGATATTGCCGTAGGTGGAGCGGTCCAGCGCATAGCGCAGGTCGAGGCCAATGCGCTGCACGGTGCCGATGCTGCCGAAGGGACGCTGTTCGATCATTGGGCCGCCGCGGATCACTTCACCGATCAGCAGATCACGGAAGTATTGCGAGACGGCGACCATGAAGCCCACCATCTGGCGATGGAAGTGCCGGTTCACCACAGCGCCTGCAGGCGCGTCCACATTGCCGTAGCTGAAGGCGCGGCGGTAGGCGATCATGCGGTCACGTTGGGTGTAGCGCAGAGGTTTCCATTTCTCCAGCAGATACAAGCCGCGTGCGCCAGGGCCGCGCTGGATACGCATCTTGCCAGCCATGAAGAGTTGGTGCAGCACTTCCACGACCTGGAAGATTTTCATGCGCTCGTGCTGATAGATGTAGTACAGATCGGCCGCCGCATGCAGCTGGCTGGGGACGACGGAATCGTCGAAGTCCGGCTCGATATAGGGCTTTTCCATGTCGCCGAATTCTAGCGGGCCCTTGGCGCCAAAGCCGACCAGATCGAGGAAGCCATCGCTGCTGCCCGGCGAAGAATTTTTCAGCAGCTCGCCGAAGCGATCCTCGAACTGCTGCTCATACTGCTGCCGCTGTTCCGGCGCGAGAGAGGCCAGCTGGTCGCGCAGGAAGGTTTCCCACAGGCGCTGTATGGTCTCAGTGGTTTGGAAACTCATGACCTTCTCCTTAGCATGTCAATTGCCGCTCGTCTTGGCTGAATCATCGGAGTGCTTGTGCGATGACGGCAGTGCCTTCTGCGCCACTTGTAATATTTTGTGGGCAGTGTCTTCAAAATGCGGCGGGATCGAAATATCGACGCCGTGCGGCTTGATGTCATCGATAATGCCTTTGAGATTTGCGTAAAGATCGAAGGCCGATCCTTCTTTCGGATGGAGGCTTGCCAGCGCTACCGGCGCCATGGCGCGCACCAGACTGTCCCAACTGAACTCGGTCTCGACCAGAAACTTCAGTTCGGCGTGCAGCTGACGGTGACGAATTTCAGCGGTTCTCTGGTCCTTCTCACAAGGCTTGAGACTGAGTTGTCTGGCTATGGCGGCTCCCGTGCTCTTGACATCGCTCCACTCATTTGGAAGCTGGGCATGCTCGATGAGCGCGCCGACCAGTGATGCACGGACTTCGAGCACCTCGCTGCCTGGCTGGCCGGTGACGTAATAATCGATGGCACGGTCCACGCTCCACAGCAGGATATCGCCGTGCGTGAGCTGTCTCCCATCCTTCATCTGTGCGGCTTGCTCCGCGACTTTGTCCAGCGCCTCTGCCAGCTCGCAGCGCAGCTGGAGCAGATGCGGCAGGCGGCGGGCGGCATGGTCGGAAACGGCGCCACCGTATAAGCCGTAGAACAGCAGGGAGGGCCGGGCTGCGTACAGCAGGCGCGCGCCGCCGGCCGTGTCGAAGGCTTCAATGAACAGCTGCAGCGCTTTCAGGAAGGCCAGCAGCGGCGGCTCGCGTTCAACACCGTCGGCCACAGCCAGCAGGCGGCGGAAGCGGTTCAATTCTATTTGTGTGTTGGAGGCGAGAATGCGCGAACCATCTGTCGCGCCGTCAGCCGCACGCTGCATCAAATCGTCCGTGGCGCGCAGCAGCTCCGATTCCACCAGCAGTGAGCGCAAGTCGCCCTGGCCGGAGGAACTGAGCGTTTCAAGCAGGTCGCGATAAGCGGCCAGGCCGCGCGGCATGGCATTTTCGGAGCGTGCCTCGTTGATGGAGCTGGTCAGTCCGCGCAGATTGAGCAGCAATTCGTCGCGGCGGGCCTGCATTTCACTGAAAGGCGTTTGCAGCAATTCCTGGCCGTTGTTGAAGCCACTGCTGGCAATGGCTTCGCCCATCAGAACCATCAGCATGGCGGCCGCTTCGTCAATACTCTGCGCCAGGCTGCGGTAGTTGCTGGCGAAGATCTTGGTGCGCTTCGTCACGCCCACCAGACGCACCATGCGCGCGAAGTCGCACAGCTGGCGGCGCATGCTGAACGCCTTGTCGCGCTGACGCGCATCGAGTGCCAGGCGCGATGCATCCTTGCCTTGCTCGAGGATGGAGTGCAGGGCCTGCGCCCAGCCTTTGATTTCGGGCAGTTCGTCGCGCAGCAGGGCATTGATGGTCAGTTCCTGCAGGTCGCTGTCGATGTCGGAGACGGCCTGTTCCCACTCGCGCGATGATGACGTCTGGGTGGCCAGCGGCAGTGCCGTCAGCGGGGCCGATTGCAGGAAGGGAGCGCCGTTGGCTTCCTGGTCGATGGCTTGTGCCCGGGGATCGCCCTGATAGCGCGCCATCAGTGCTTCGGCCACCTGCGCGGGGTCGCGTGGATCGGAAATCTTCAGCTCACGCCGGATCAAATTGTCCAGCGCAGCGGTCTGCGGCGTGGTACTGCCAGCCCCAGGCTTGCCGCTACCGGACAGGGAAAAGATGTTTGACATGGTTGACCTCATGAGTGTCAATTGCGTTCAGTAGGGCATCAGGCGACCAGCTGCAAACGGGTTGCTCGGCTGACAGCCTGGCCTTCCTCATTGAGCTTTCCGATCACGATGCCGGACAGCTGCTGCGGTGCAATGGCGCCGGTTCCCAGCGCATAGCTGGCGGCCGCAACCAGCTGGCGCGGCGGCAGCTCCACTGCGTCGGCAAGTCCCTGCACCAGCAGGCTGCTGGCACGCCTTATCCGCGCTTCATCGGCGGCGCTGAAATGCAGGATGTCCGCCAGGGCGCGCTGGCCGAGATTGCGGCGTGTCTGGAAAGCGATTTCGTCCACCACCTCGGGAATCGTGCGCGGCGACGACAGCAGCAGCAAGGGCGGCAGACGGTGGAAACGCGCCGGGTTGTAGAGCGACTTCCACACGCTTTCCAGTTGCTGCGCATCGCGGCCGAAGCCCATGCGCCGCAGCATTTCCGTCACGATCAACACCCGCAGATATGACGTGGGATGCACGCCGCGCGGCCGATAGGTCATGGTGCGCGGCGCAGGGTACGCCAGGAAGTCGCTCATGCTCCATGCCGCGGCTGGCCCACCCAGGAGCAGGGCGGCCAGGTCGGCGAAGATCTCCTTGTGCCAGCGCCCATACACCTGCGCCAGGCCGATGGAGTGGCTGGCTTCCAGCATGCGGCGCGCGACAGCGTGGCCATTCTCCTGCCAGATGCCGAGGTCCGCCTGCAGGTTGTGCGCCACCTCGTGCAGGAATACGGCCTGCCAGGGATGCTCGCGGTCCCAGGGAATGCGGATCAGCGGGAAGGGATTGGCTTCACCCAGCAGGCGCCCCAGCGTCACGCCGCGCCGCATGGTGGCCGGCGAGAAGCCGTGCTCCATGTAGGAAATGGGCTTCAGCAGGGGTTTGTCGAAGATATGGTGGGCGCGTTGCCGCACCGCTGCATAGCAGTCGGCAGCGATCACGTCGTGGGCGGCTAGTGCGGGCGCGAAGGTTGTGCCGCGCTGGGCAAACACTTCGAAGAACAGGCCGTAGGTACGGCGTGCGCGGTCCAGTTCTCTTTCCACCATGGCGATGTCGACCAGGACCTGCTCACGGCTTGCGCTGCGCCAATGCTGGTGCAAGTGCTGCACGCGGCGCAGCACGTCCGCCTCAATATGTGCCAGGCGGGCATTGGCGGCTTTCAGGTGGGCGGGCGATGGAGCATACGGCAAATCCTTGCGCCGGATTCCGATCTGGTCGGGATCGATGCGGGCCAGCCGCCGTGCGCGGGCGGCCAGTCCGACGATCTTGGCGCGCAGGAATGCCGTCGTGTCCATGGCCGTCGCGTCCTAGCGGGTGACGATGATGCGTGCCGGAGCCCGCACATACACGGTGCGCAGCGGATAGCCATAGCCACCCGTCGTCGTGGTTGCCGTGGTACCGCAGCGCGGGCAGTGGGCTGGATGACCATGCAGATGGTGGTGGCGTCCGGCTGGCATGGTGCTGCCGGCCAGGCGCGCCACTGCGGCCGGATTGTTGGCGACCTTGGTGGCAGTCTGCTGCACGGTGCGTGGCAGGGCGCGTGCGGAAATACGTTGCTGGCGCACCGAGCGCTGCGCATTCTGTACGATGCGCGGTACAGCCTTCACGCCTTGTGCTCCCTGGGCGCGGCCAAGGGTGCGGGCGGCGTGGCTCACGCCCTTGACCAGCTGCTGGCGCGTCGCGCGCGGCAGTTGGCCGACACGCGGCATGGTGCGGCGAATGGCCAGCGCAGCCAGCACAGGCGCGGCAGCATCGAGGTTGTCCTGTTGTTCGGCCAGGTCGGCCAGTTCATCCAGCGCATCCATTTCGTCGGCGCCGTCGGCCAGCATTTTGCCGGCAATGCCTGCGATGCGGCCCACCAGCTGTGCCTGGGGAATCGGAATGGCGCTGGCAATCGGGGCCACGACGCGGGCCACGCTGCCGATGGCGCGGCCGATTTTTTTCAGCTTGCCGAAGAATTCGTCATTGCTGTCGGCGCCCAGTGCGTCGGCAATGGCGGCATCGAGGGAATCGGTCTGGTCCCAGTTGTCTTCACCGAAATCGGTCATCTGGTCGAGCTGGTCGAGACTGTCGCCGCCGCCGACTACGCGCGTGACGAAACTGTCTTCTTCGGCGCCGTCTTCTTCGTAGCTCTCTTCGTATTCTTCGAAACCGGCCTCGCCTTCGGCTTCTTCCGCATAATCGCCGACCGGGGCGCTCTCATAACGTTCGCTCATGGCGTTCTCCTTTGATTCCTGTTGCCGCGACCTTTCGCGGGGCAGGATCAAGGTTAAGCCGCCGGCAACACTGTCGCTATCGCACGATTTTGGTAGCCATTCATGCAAGCCACGATCAGGCAAGAGCTGTTGCATTTGCGCTTCCGGGCTGGCCTCGGGAGAGGCAGCCTGCTATATTTCCCGGACGCATGAAAACTAGGGAAAATATGGAAAGCCGTCTTAGCCGCCTGGAAGCCGTCCAGGCGATTCTGCTGGAAATCGGCCAGCTCTCAAGCAGCTGCACCGATATCGCCGTCTTCCTGCAATCCGTGCACGCTGCTCTTGGCCGCATCATGTACGCCGCGAACTTTTACGTGGCGCTGTGCGACCGTGAGGCGGAAGGCAATGCGGTCCGCTTTGTCTACTTCGTCGACGAAGTGGACGACCATCCCTACCGCGACCAGCTGGTGCAGCTGGCATCGCCCGATGAATCCCCGACTGCCTGGGTGATCCTGAACCGCAAGCGCCTCGTCATGACCGCCGCCGACCAGCTGGCGCGCGGCGAGGAGGACTTCGGCGTGGGCACCGTGGCCGAGCACTGGATGGGCTGCCCGCTGCTGGATCAGAATCACGAGATCCTCGGCGCCATGGTGATCCAGAGTTACGACAAGCAGCATACCTACAGTGACGAAGACCAGGCGCTGTTCGCTCAGATTGCCAACCATGTGTCGAGCGCCTTGCAGGGCTTGCAGAGCATGGACCGCCTGGAGCGTGCCGTGCACGAGCGCACGCTGGAGCTGGAACGTGAAGTGGCGGAGCGCAGCAAGGCCGAGGCCATGCAGCGCGCGCTGTACGAGATCGCCAGCCTGTCGGCGTCCGCCTCCACCGAATCCGATGCGGGCGTGCTGTATGCGCGCCTGCATGAAATCATCAGTGAGCTGATCGTCGCGCGCAACTTCCTGATTGCGCTGTACCACCCGAAGTCGGGCGAGATCAGCATCCCTTATTTCGTCGACGAGAAAGACACGGAAGCGCCGCTCAAACGCTTCGAATTCGGCAAGGGCATGAGCTCCTACGTGCTGCGCCACCGCGCGCCGCAATTGCTGGACGCGGAGAGTTTCGGCGCCTTGCTGTCCAGTGGCAAGATCCACGAGCCGCTCGGTGACCTGGGCATCGCCAGCTGGATTGGTGCGCCAATGCTGGTGGGCGAAAAGGCCTACGGCGTGATCATCGCGCAAAGCTACGACAGTTCTGTGATCTACACCCAGTCCGATCTCGATGTATTGGCCTTTGTGGCTAATCACACCGCTGCCGCCATCGCGCGCACGGCTGCGGACCGCGCCATTCGCCGCGCCAAGACCGAACTGGAAGAACAGAACGAAGCGCTGGCCTCGGCCCTGCACCAGCTGCAGGAAGCGCAGTCGGAACTGGTGCGGCAAGAGAAGCTGGCTTCACTGGGCCGCCTGGTAGCCGGTGTAGCGCACGAGATCAATACGCCGCTGGGGATCTGTGTGACGGCGACTTCGCACCTGGTCGAAGAACTGCGTCTGACCCGCAAGGATCTGGCGGAGGGCGTGCTGGATGAGGATGGCCTGAATGCCTTCTTCGATACGATAGACCAGTCGCTGAAGATCATGACCACCAACACCCAGCGCGCAGCGGCGCTGGTGCGCAGCTTCAAACAGGTGGCGGTGGACCAGTCTTCCGATAACATCCGCCACTTCAACCTGCGCAAGTACCTGGATGAAGTGCTGCTGTCGCTGCAGCCCAAGTTGAAGGGCAAGCCGATTGAAGTAAATGTGGACTGTCCGTCCGATATCGCGATGGAGAGCTTCCCGGGCGCCGTATCCCAGATCGTGACGAATATGGTGGTGAATTCGCTAGTGCACGGCTTCGGCGAAGGCCAGCAAGGCACGATTCGCATCAGCGGCAAGCTCGATGGCGATCACGTGGTGTTCGATTACAGTGATGACGGCGTCGGCATGGACCAGTCGACGCTGAGCCAGTTGTTCGATCCCTTCTTCACCACCAAGCGCGGCTCCGGCGGCAGCGGCCTCGGAGCGCACATCCTCTACAACCTGGTGACGGGACCCTTGGGCGGCACGGTGAAAGTGGTCAGCTCACCAGGCATGGGCCTGCACTACCACCTGCGCTTCCCGCGCGACCAGCGCAAAGCCGCGGCATAAAAAAATAGGGACGCAACACATTTAATCCGGACATCGCCCGAGATTAAATGTGTTGCGTCCCTATTTGTTCTATTTGTTTTAGTCGGGGAAGCGTTCGTTGATGGCGAGCGCTTTGTCGATGTTGTTGATCAGGAGTTCGACGTATTTGGGGTCGAGGTGCTTGCCCGCTACTTCGCGCATGTGCGTCACCACTTCGCCGACCGGCCAGGCATCCTTGTAGCAGCGCTTGTGCATCAGGGCGTCGAAGACGTCGGCCACGGCGACGATGCGGGCGTATTCGTGGATGTTCTCGCCCTTCAGGCCTTGCGGATAGCCGCTGCCGTCGAATTTTTCGTGGTGCTGGTGGGCGATGACCGCGGCCGCTTTCAGAATCGGACGCTGCGAGCCGTCCAGGATCGACAGGCCTACCGCCGGGTGCTGCTTCATGATTTCCCATTCCGCCGCATCCAGCTTGCCCGGTTTGAGCAGTACGGAATCCGGCGTCGCGATCTTGCCGATATCGTGCATTGGCGCGGCGTGCTTGAGCACGGCGGTTTCATCGTCCGGCATGCCGGCAGCGCGCGCCAGCAGATGGCAGAATTCGGCCATGCGGCGCACGTGGTTGCCCGCTTCGTTGGAGCGCGATTCGACCACATCGCCGAGGCGCATGATCAGTTCCGCCTGCGTATCGGTGATCTCCTGATTCAGCAGGATATTGTCGAAGGCGATGGCCACGCCGCTGCAGAAGATTTCCAGCAGCTTGGCGTCGATTTCCGAAATCTCTTCGACGCCCTTCAGCACCAGCAGCGAAGCCTTGCCGCTGTTATTGGGGAAGTAGCCGACGTAGGTATCGCCCAGCATGCGCGAGATCTTGTTGCGCTCTGCATCCTTCAGCTGCGACATCAGGTCCGGGGTGAGCAGGCTCCCCTCATCCTGTCCAATCTGGGCCAGGATCTCATATTCGTTTTCGCCACTGATGGCGGTGGCGCCGCGCAGGCGCAGCAGCATGCTGTTTTCGAGGCGCAGCAGCGCGACTACTTGCTGCAGCAGGCCGTTGGCGAAGTCCTTCAGATTACGCTGCTGGAAGATGTGGGCCGAGGCGGCGATCACACGCTCCAGGCCTTCGCGGTAGTGGGCCTGGGCGCGGCGCGCTTCCTCGACCTTCATGATGTCGCGGTAGGCGCGCAGGGCAGCGAAGGTGGTGGTGAACAGCTTGGTGCGGTCCAGCTCCGTCTTCTCTTTATAGTCGTTGATGTCGTAGTCGACGATCACGCGCTCTTCCGGCGCCTGGCCGGGCTGGCCGGTGCGCAGCACGATGCGGGTGAATTGATTGTCCAGATCCTGGCGCATCCAGCGCGCCACTTCCAGGCCGGAGTCTTCCTTTTCCATCACCACGTCCAGGAAGACGAGGGCGATGTCGGTTTCGCGCGCCAGCACTTCCTTGGCTTCGGCGCCGCTGTAAGCATGAAGGAAGGAGAGGCCGCGGCCTTCGAGGCGGAAGCGGCTCAGCGTCAGCTTGGTAATGTCGTGAATATCGGGTTCGTCATCGACCAGCAGGATTTTCCACGGCGCTAACTTGGGCGATGCTGAAGACAAAAAAGACATATGGGCGAATTCCGCAAAATGACACAAAGTCCTGGGCGACGTCCCGTCTCACGGATGGAACATCTGAACGATTGTAGAACGACTGTGCTGCTATTAACAACAGGCAATACTATTTACCCGGATTCTTTACAACACCTACGAACTTCCGTAACGTTTCTGGCAGCGTTCGCACCAGAATGTGCGACGATTTGTCACGCCCAAGTGCGCCTTATGCAAGGGAATATTGCACCTAGGACATATTCTCTTGGTATGCACCAGCCAATGCTGTTTGAGTACAAATGCCTTTTTCCATTCAAGGAACTCAAAGCTGTATTGGCGCGCCTGCTTCACCAATTCTCTTTGTTTTGTAACCGGCAGTCCTGTTACCGTAGAGAGAGGGTGAATGTGCAGCCGAAACAATACTTCGTTTTTGATAATATTGCCAACTCCCGAGAAAATATTTTGGTCGAGTAGCGCATCGCAGACCAGCTTGTCCGGGACATCCCTTAATTTCTTCAGCGCGAGCTTGGGCGACCATTCATCGGACATCACATCTGTGCGCCAGTCGTAAGCCTCATCCAGTTCTTCTTCAACTACTTTAATCGAGCAGGTGTAGAAATTCATCTCCCCGCCCTCGATAAATTTCAGCGAGAGCCGCGGCGGGCTGTCCTTGCTTTCATCGATGCGGTAGGAGCCGAACATCAGAAAGTGAATACGCAGACTGAAAAGCGGCAGCTCGATCAGGAAATGCTTACCCCAGCTGCGCACGGAAAGGATGGGCTGACCCGGCAAGTCTTCATACGGCACGGCCTTGCTGTTGCCGCTGGCCTCGGCAATCGTGCGGCCCTCAAACGGCTGGGCCAGTTCCTTCAAGATGACTATCGACGGACCTTCCGGCATCACGCGCTCCCGGCATTGGCGATGCACCAGTGTGGCGCGTGCCCACCTGGCCGCCTGTACGGGGACGCACGAAGTCAGCGCGCGACTGCGAGTACCAGCACACCGGCGGCGACCAGCGCAATGCCGAGCCAGCTTTGCAGGGAAGGGCGTTCGCCGAGGAAGGTGACGGCGAAGATGGCGACCAGCACCAGGCTGAATTTGTCGACGGGCGCGACCTTGGAGGCGTCACCTATTTGCAGGGCGCGGAAGTAACAGACCCAGGAGGCGCCGGTGGCGAGAGCGGAGAGCGTGAGGAAGAGCCAGGTTTTGCCGGACAGGGCCAGCGGGTTGCCCCATTTGCCCGTGAACCAGACAAAGGCGGCGAGAACGATGATGACGATGCTGGTGCGGATCAGCGTGGCGAAGTCGGAGTTCACGCCCTGGATGCCGATCTTGGCGAAGATCGCCGTGAGTGCCGCGAAAATGGCGGACAGCGCCGCCCAGAAAAACCAGTTGCCGGATGAAGCCATCGCCGCCCCTTGTTGAGATAACCAGGCGGCTATCTTACAACCAGAAGCAGCGACAGGTGCCTGCCACATCGTGGCAGGCACCAGGTTCACGCCGCTGGTTTTAGCCGACCTTAGGCAGGGCGGTCATGTAGCCCACCGCTGCGCCGAAGCGGTCGCGGTAGTTGGCGCGCACCAGCGGGTCCAGGGTGGACACGACCTTGGAGTGCAGGCCGCCCGTCACGTTGCCGGAAGCGTCCTTGGTCAGTTCCCAGTCGCCCGGGTGCTGGAAGTTGCTCATGATGTAGGCGAAGCCGTTGATGTCGTCCACCGCGTGCAGGCCGGTCGACTCGGCGCCAGCCGGGTTGGACAGCAGACGCGACAGGGTCTTGCTGTCGACGTTGTACGCCCACAGGAAGTTATTGACGTGCAGGCCGGAGTCTTCGCCGATGAACAGGGTGCGCAGCTTCTCGGAGAACTTGATGTTGTCCGGGTTGGCGATCTTGTCCGGGTTGGCCAGGTTGCCCAGTGCATCCGGGGTCGCCAGGTCTTCACCCACCAGGGCAGGCACGGCGGCCATGTCGACTGGTACCCATTCGCTGTCGATCGCTGCGCCGGTGTCATCCTTCTGGCCGGACTTCAGGTTCAGGGCGTACACCACGCCTGCGTTCGGGCCTTTCACCGAAATGCCGCCGGAACCGTTGGTCATGGCCGGCTGGATGTAGCTCATGGCGCTGTAGGCGATCTTGTCCTTGGCGTTGACGGTGGTGCCTTCCATCTTGGTGAAGCCCATGCTGCCGCCTTTCAGTGCGGCGTAGCGGTGGGTTTCCAGGAAGGCGGCCGCCTTCTCCATGCCGGTGTTGATCTTGATCCAGTTGGTCTTGCCGCTGAACGGGATCTTGGTGAAGGTTGCGTCGCTTGGATCGGCCGTCTTCACGCTCAGGATGTCGGATGCCTTCAGGGTGTCGGCCAGCGCCTTGATCTCGGCGCTGGTCGCCTTGCCCAGCTTGATCCAGGACAGGTCAGCGGAACCGCCGTTGTCGGCAGTCTTCTGCGCCCACTTGGCCACGTACAGGGTGCCGGCGGACAGGTCCTGCGCCTTGTCGGCCACGAACATGAACAGGCCGCCGTTGGTGGCGTCGTCGCCCATCAGCGCGGTACGCTCGTCCGGCATCACTTGCACCAGCTCGTGCGAGATACGGCCCATGCAGTAGTGCTTCTTGATGGAGCCGGTGCCGTCCGGATTGACGGTGATTTCCGGCAGGTGGCCGTAGTGGTAGGGGTTGGCCTTGGTGGCGTCGCCGAACAGGTTCTGGCTGAAGTTCTGGAACTGGGTGTTGGTCGCGATGGCGGTGGCATCCGGCTCGTACTCTTCCGAGGACAGATGGGTATTCCACGGCGAACGGCTGGCGCCGCAGGTGATCCACAGGCCGTTGACGCCGCTGGTGTCCACGTTGTGGTACTTCACCAGGGTCAGCGCGCCGGTGGTCTTGTCCTGGTCCAGGGTCAGGATGGCGATTGGCGACGGCAGCATGCCGTACATGGAATCGCCCTTCACGTTGCGGGTGGTGTATTCGAACTGCACCACGGCGAACACGGTATTGCCCTTGATGCCGGTAACGGTCGGGCTGGCCAGTTTTAGCAGCGAGGTGCCGTCCGGGCAGTCGGAGAAGAACTGGCGCTTGTTCGCATCGGTGGCGTCGAGGATCGGGTTGTTCTTGATGTCGTAGTAGCCGCCGGCCAGGATGGTGCCGCCGCTGCCGTTCGGGACCATGGTGCCGGTGATGAAGAAGGTTTCGTACTTCAGCGCGTAGGTCTGCTTGGTGCCGTCGCTGAAGCTGGCGACCAGGGACGAGGCAACCGTGGTGGTTGCCATCTTGGCGGCGTCGGCCAGGCTCACGGCCGGCATGGCCGAGAAGGTCACGGAAGCCAGGGTTACCGGTGCTGGCGCTGGCGTGGCTGGCGCATCGTCGCCGCCACCACCGCAAGCGGACAGCAGAGCGGCAGTCGCGCTACCTCCTGCCAGCGGCAGCAGAGGTGCACCGCCGAAGAATTTGAGAACGCGGCGGCGGGTCAGATCGAGGGAGTCGGACATTTGTCTTCCTGTGGTTGGTTTGATAGGAGCCCGCATCATAGGCAAAGCTTGTTACAACCACATGACAAATTAACATGTCATTTCCGACTAGTATATTTCGTAAGAAAACGTATCAGCCAACGCGGCGCCACAGGGAAAGTGTATATTTTGATGTGGGATGATTCGTCTGCACATGAAAGGAGCTCATCATGCGAAACCTCATTCTCGCTGCCATGCTGCTGGCCAGCGCTGGCGCCGCTTCGGCCGGCGTGACGGTCAAGTATGAAGATCCGGACAAGTTCCAGGATGTGCCGAAATGGGAGAAAGACCGCGAGCAGGTGCTGAAAGACCTGAGCGCGCATTTCGCCAAGCTGGGCAAGGATTTGCCGGCGGACGAAACGCTGAATATTACGGTCACGGACATCGACCTGGCAGGCTGGGTGGAGCCATCGCGCCGCCGCATCGACGACATCCGCATCCTGCGCGGTGGCGCCGACTGGCCGATGATGAAGCTTCAATACACGCTGGAGCGCAATGGACAGGTGATCCGTTCAGGCGATGAACGCATCACGAATATGATGTACCAGCAGCGCATCAACCGCTACGACAACAGCGATTACCTGCGCTACGAAAAACAGATGATCGACGACTGGTACCACCACGCATTCCCGGCGCCGAAAATCAGTAGGGCGGATCATTGATCCGCGGTGTGTGATCAGTCGATCCAGTTCACCCGCGGGAACTTGCCGCGGAAGTCATCGGCCATCGGCACGACCTGGCTGTGCTTGTAGTTAAAGAAGACGAAGCCGGACTTGGCCATCGCAATCAGCTTGCCATCCTGTGGGCGCGTGATGCGGAAGATCACGTCGCCGCCGTACTTGTTGAAGTCCATCACCCCCACCTCGAACAGCAGCTGGTCGCGAGCATGCGCTTCGGCGCGGTAAGTGGTGGCCAGGTCGGTCACAATAATGCCCGTGCCGTCCGGCCCCGTTTCACGCACGCCGAATTCGTAGAGGAAGCGCGCCCGCGCTTCCGAGATCATGGAGATCATCGAATCGTTGCCCAGGTGGTTGGCGCCGTTGATATCGGTCACGCGCACCGTCAGCTGGGTGGAAAAGCAGAATTGGTCTTCTGGGAACTCAAGCTTCAGTCTGGCCATGGCTAGCAAAGAATACGGAAAGTTCCCATTTTAGCGCCTACTGCTGCCGCACGATTTTGTACACCTTGCCGTCTCCGCTCATCATGTACAGCTCGCCCTGTGCATCCTGGCCGAAGGACGGCACATTGCCGATGTTTTGCACGGACCAGTCCTTTTGCTCGCTCACCGCGCCATTGCTGTACACGATGCTCTTCAGGAAGCCCTTGCAGTAATCGGAGTAGAGATAGCGTCCCGCCAGTTCCGGCAGATCCTTGCCGCGATAAACGAAGCCGCCTGTGATCGAACAGCCGTTGGCATTGTTGGCGCCGTGCTCGTATTCGAACTTCGGCAGCGTGATGCCGGTTTTGTCGCAAGTCGCCGCGTTGTAGCAGCTGGTGCCTTCCATCTTGTTCCAGCCATAGTTCGCGGCCGCCGTGTTGGCGGGCACGATATCGACCTCTTCGCGTGCGTCCTGGCCCACATCGGCGATGTAGAGCTGCTTGTCCACCGTGTCGAAGGCGAAGCGCCAGGGATTGCGCAAACCATAGGCCCAGATCTCGCCGCGCTTGTTGTCCTGATTGACGAAGGGATTGTCCGCAGGGACGTTGTACAGCGGCGCTACGGCGGTATCCACATTCAGGCGCAGGATCTTGCCCAGCAGGGAATCCAGGTTTTGCGCATTGCCGCTCGGGTCGCCCGCGCTGCCGCCATCGCCCGTGCCGGCATACAGATAGCCATCCGGACCGAAGGCCAGGTTACCGCCGTAGTGATTGGTATAAGTCGGGTGCGGGATGGTAATGATGCGGTTCAGCGAATCCTTGTCGGCCACATTCGGATCGCTGGCGGAGACTTTGGCGGAGTCGATGGCGATGTTGCCGAATTTGTCCGTGTAATAGACGTAGAAGCGGCCGGTGACCGCATAGTTCGGATGGAAGGCCACGGAGAGCAGGCCGCCTTCGCCGGTGGTGCTGATCAAGCCTGAAATATCCAGGAAGGGCGTGGCTTTCAATCCGCTGCTATCGACGACGCGAATGCGGCCGGGACGTTCAACGATGAACTGGCGCGTATCGCCTGCCGGCGCCGTCAGCAGCAGCGGCTCGCTCAGGCCGGATGCCACTTCTTTCAAGGCCAGCGCGAAAGTCGGCGTTGGCGTGGTAGGAGTGGTTGGTGTCGTTGGCGTGGTGGGGGTGGTGGGCGATTGCGTCGGGCTGCCGCCGCCGCCTCCGCCACCGCACGCCGCCAGCGTTGCAGCCAACGATGCCGCTGCGGCGCATGCCGTCAGCTTCAAGTGTTTAGAACCCGCCATGCCCGCCTCCTCGTGTTTATCCAGCTGACGAGCTTAAAGGGCGGTGCAGGGCGCTTCTGTGCGGCAGCGCACAAAGGCGCTACTCGTTTTCACTCAGGAAGATGAGCGTATGACCGTGCGCTTCCGCTGCCGCGCGCTGGTTGTAGGTGCTGCGATGCGAGCAATTGAAGCCATGTTCCGCGTTCGGATAGACGTGGATCTCCACTTCTTCGCGAATGCCGAAGCGCTCTGCAATGCTGCGCACGGCGTCCATCGAAATATGCTGATCCTTGCCGCCGAAGTGCATCAGCAGCGGCACCTTGATATCGTCCGCGCGGTCGAGCTGGTTCTGGATGCCGCCGCCGTAGTACGCCACGGCCGCGTCCACGTGGCCATTGGCCGCAGCCAGATAGGACATTTGCCCGCCCCAGCAATAGCCGACGGAACATACCTTGCCTTCCACGCCGGGCAAGGCGCGCAGGGCCTTTACGGCTGCGGCAATGTCGGCCTGCGCCTTGCCGGTATCGGTTTGCTGCTTGAGGGCGGCGGCCTTGGCCCAGTCCTTTTCGTCATAGCCCAGTTCCACGCGCGGCTCGGCGCGCCAGAACATATCGGGCGCCAGCACCACGAAACCGTCGGCGGCATACTGGTCGGCCACGCTGCGGATGTGGGCGTTGACGCCAAAGATTTCCTGGATCAGCAGAATGCCTGGGCCGTGCCCGCTGCGCGGCAATGCCAGATAGGCGGCGAAGGTGCCGTCATCGCCCTCCACATCAATCCACTGAGGATAAGTGTCCATAAAAACGCTCCGTTATGCGGATCATCGATCCGCCGATTCTATGCTCCGCCCGGACGCAGGGCAAGGCCGCGAACGCACGCTTCAATCTCGGGGCGCGGGAAGGATGCAAAGTTCTTGTTCGACTCGGCAATCACCAGCTTGCGCGTGGAATGGTTCAGGCTATCGCGCAGCAGGCCGAGGAATTTTGGCGCAGCGATCAGGCAGAGATGATCGTATTGATTCTGCGCGGCGGCCGTGTCCAGGCGGCGTGCCAGCTGGCGCGCGAACTGATGCACCTCATGCTCGACCGCATCTTCGGAAGGGGAGTAGGTCGGGTGCTGGCCGTTCGGGCTGTAGAACTGCGAATTGGCGTCGGATTCAATCTGGCGGTTGTCGGCACGGCCGAGTGGATTGGCCATGTCTTCCACTTCTTCGAGGGAGTGCTGCGCATCGCGCACCCGGAAGATGCGGGCGTGGCTGCTGTCGGCCACGACGACCCATGTTTTTTCCATGTTCGCCTCCTTGTAGGTGGGCGTTCAATATACCGCCGGGGGAAGTGTGGCGGCGCGCGCGACACTTGGCTGGTGAATGAAAGTTTCCTTATGGCATTTAGGTTGGCAGCGTGCGAAAATGCCGGATACGCGTGCTAACCTTGCACTTTCGATAGTTTTTTGACATGGTTGACCCCATTAGCGAATCCACAACTCCCGCGTCCGGGCAACAGCCGGGCAGGCTGTTCCGCTCGAAAGCAGCGGCGCTGGCGCTGCTGTGCGGATTTGGATTGACGGCAGCCTTCTTTGCCGGTGTCAGCCATCTGGAGCAGGACCGGCTGCAACTGACTTTCGAGCAGCAGGTGCATGGCCGCGTCTCCGCGTTGCGCGAAGGCTTCGGCAACGCCATTACCGGCCTGGAAGCGATCAATCTGATGTTCGCCAGCCGCGCCCAGGTCAGCCGCCAGGAATTCCATTCATTTGTTACCCCTCTGCTGGCCCAGCGGCCTTATGTCCTCGGCGCGTCTTTCGTGCGTTTTGTTTCGGACGCCGAGCGCGCCGCGTTCGAGGCGGATTTGAGCGAAGTCCGCCCCGGCGCTGTGATCCGCGAAATGCAGAATGGACAACTCCAGCCTGCGGGCCGGCGTCCGCGCTACCGCGCCATCGAATATATCGAGCCCATGTCCGAGAACGAGGCGGCGCTGGGCCTCGACACTTTGTATCCGCCGCGCGACGAGCCGGCGCGCGAACGCGCTTATACCACCGGCCAGCCATCGGCAGGCGCGCTGGTGCCGCTGGCGCAGCGCGCCCGTGCGCGCATGGGCGTGGTGATTTCCATGCCGGTGTACCAGTTTGGTGCGCCGCTGACCGATGCCGCGGCGCGCCGGGCCGCCGTGATTGGCGAAACCACGCTGGCCGTGCTGCCCGGCGAAATGATCGAGAAGATTCTGGAGAAGAGTGGCAACGGCGCACTCCAGCATTACGAACTGAAGGCCTACGCCAGTGCCACCGCTGCGCCGGACACGCTGGTCTACCAGTCGCGCCAGCCGGTGCAGGGCAATATGCCGGAACTGCCACGCTGGCTGTATCCATCGCGCATCCAGACGCTGCAAATGCCGATCGAAGTGGCGGGCAAGAGCTGGCTGCTGGAAGCGCGGGCCGATTCGTCCGTGCTGGCGACCGACCATCTGGCATCGCTGTTCACGCTGGTGCTGGGCATTACCACGACGCTGCTTGGTACGGCCTGGGTCAGCACCCTGGCTTCGCGCAACCGCGTGATTCAGCGCAATGTGGAAGAGCGCACGGCGCAGCTGAAGCAGGTCAATCAGACCTTGCTGCTGCGCGAACGCGCCATCGAATCGAGCACCAGCGCCATTGTGGTGACGGAGGCGCGCGAAGGCAATCCGACGGTGTACGTGAATCCCGCTTTCGAGCGCACCACGGGCTACAGCGCGGCGGACATCATGGGCAAGAGCCCGCGCCTGCTGTATGGCACGGACCTCGACCAGCATGGCGTGTCCGAAATCCGCAATGCAATCCAGGAGCACCGCGACGGCCACGCCGTGATGCGCTGCTACCGCAAGGACGGCACCATGTTCTGGAACGATGTGACCTTGTCGCCGGTGCGCGATGAGGAAGGGCGGGTCACGCATTTCGTCTCGATCCAGCACGACATCACCGCGATGAAGGCGTATGAAAGCGAGCTGCATCACCAGGCCACGCACGACGCCTTGACCGGCTTGCCGAACCGTGTGCTGCTGCACGACCGCCTGCTGCAAACCATTCAGCACGCGGCACGCAAGGGCCACGAGTTGTGGCTGGTCTCGATCGACCTGGACCGCTTCAAGTTCACCAATAGCCGCCTGGGTCACAAGGGCGGCGACCGCCTGCTGCAAGTGGTGGCGGCGCGCCTGCGTGCAGCCGTGCGTCCGCTGGATACGGTGGCGCGTCTGGGCGGCGACGAATTCGCCTTGCTGCTGCTGGCGGAACATGGCGCGCACGCACCGCGCGCCGATCAGCTGCAGCGCGTGCTCGACAAGCTGGCCGAGCCACTAGTGCTGGACGGCGTGGAGCTGTTCCTGAGCTGCAGTGCCGGTATCGCCGTGTATCCGGCCGATAGTGACGATCCGCATGTGCTGGCGGAACGTGCCGACATCGCCATGTACCGCGCCAAGGAAATGGGCGGCAATAATTACCAGTTCTATACGGCCGCCATGAACGAGCAGCTGGGCGAGCGCCTGCGCATCGAGTCCGCACTGCGTACTGCATTGGAACGGCGTGAGTTCGAACTGCATTATCAGCCGCAGGTGGATACGGAGAGCGGCCGCATCGTCGGCATGGAAGCGCTGATCCGCTGGCGCCATCCGGAGATGGGCATGGTGGCGCCGAACCGCTTCATTCCATTGGCCGAGGAAACAGGCCTGATCCTGCCAGTCGGCAGCTGGGTGCTGCGCACGGCTTGCGAGCAGCTGCGCCAGTGGCAGTGCGAAGGACGCGAGAATCTGCGCATGGCCGTGAACGTGTCGGCGCGCCAGGTGGCGGAGCCGGACTTCGTGCAGTCGGTGGCAGCCGTGCTGGCCGAGACGGGATTGTCGCCGCACTGCCTGGAGCTGGAGCTGACCGAGAGCACGGTGATGAACGATGTGGAGCATGCCATCTCCGTGATGCACCAGCTGAAGAAGCTGGGCGTCAAGCTGGCCATCGACGACTTCGGCACCGGCTATTCGTCCCTGGCGCACCTGAAGCGCTTCGAGATCGATGTGCTGAAGATCGACCAGACTTTCGTGCGCGATCTGACGGTCGATCCGGACGATGCGGCCATCGTCACCACCATCATCGCGCTGGCGGAGAACCTGGATCTTGAAGTGATTTCGGAAGGGGTGGAGACGGAAGAGCAGATCGCCTTCCTGCGCCAGCATGGCTGCCAGCAAATGCAGGGCTACTTCTTCAGCCGCCCCGTTCCCGCCAGCGCTTTTATCACCGTGCTGGAAGAAAACGAGGCGCGCCTGGCAGCGTGAAACGGCGGATCGATGATCCGCCCTACGGTGCTACGGATAGGGAAACGACGGGTCGTCCTGTGCGTTCCGGAATGCCGCGCCGCGTAGGGCGGATCATCGATCCGCCGCTCTCGTTAGCCGCGTAGGGCGGGTCATTCGACCCGCCGCCCTCGTTAGCGCTTGACCTGGCCGAAAGCATCACCCTTCTTCCAGGTCGGCATGTCCTTGCCGTTGGCGATTTCATAGCCCAGGTTCAGCGTGAACTGCGCCTGCTGCACCATGCCGGACAAGTCCCAGCTCGCATGGTACTCATCGCGTACCGTGTGGTAGTCCTTCTTGAAGGCCACGATGCTGGCTGCCGATTCATCCTGCTTGCGCTCGAACTCGAAATGGCCGTCGCCCGAGAACACGGCCGAGCCCACGTTAAACGCCGGCACGCCCGCCTTGGCGAACTGGAAGTGGTCGGCGCGGAAGTAAGCGCCCGACAGGTCCGGAATGGCCGGCGCAATCCTGAGGCCCATCTGCTTCGCCACCTTGGCTGAGGATTCATACAGCGAGCTGCGTTCCGCGCCTGCCACGCCGATATCCCTGGTGCGGCCGGCGAAATTCATGCTGTCAAGGTTGAGGTCCGCCAGCGTGCGGTTCAGCGGGAACACCGGATGCTGCACATAAGTCGCGGCGCCGTGCATGCCTTGCTCTTCCGCGGCAGGCCACAGGAAGACTTGCGAGCGCTTGGCCGGCTTCTTCACTGCCTCCGTTGCCATGGCCAGCAGGGCCGCCGCGCCGGAGCCGTTGTCGATGGCGCCATTGTAGATATGGTCGCCGCCATCCTTGGCGCCTTCGTCGATGCCGAGGTGGTCCCAGTGCGCGGAATACACCACGGCCTGGTCTTTCAGCTTGGGATCGGTGCCCGGCACCACGCCGACCACATTGAACTGCTCGACCTGGCGGATCGAGGAACGCATTTCCACGTGGGCGCTGGTCTTCAGGTCGACCGGATGGAAGTCACGCTTTTCGGCATCGGCGCGCAGCTTGTCGAGATCGAAGCCGGCAGCGCTGAACAGGCGGCGCGCCTGGTCTTCGCTGATCCAGCCTTCGATCTGGTTGCCGCCGCCCGGCTGGTGGAAGCGCTCGTGGGCGAAGCTGGTGGCGGGCACGTTCCAGTCGTAGGAGGCGGATGGCGTGGTGTGGATCAGCAGTGCGCCCGCCGCGCCTTTGCGCATCGCTTCCTCATACTTGTACATCCAGCGGCCGTAATAGGTATAGGCCTTGCCGGCGAAGCGGTTCGGCTCCTCGGCGGTTGGCTGCGGATCGTTCACCATCATGACCAGGATCTTGCCCTTCACGTCCTCGCCCTTGTAATCGTCCCAGCGTTCTTCCGGCGCGGTGACGCCGTAGCCGACGAAGACCAGGGGCGCGTCGAAGTTGACGTCGGCGCGGCCGCTGCCGGTGCCGAAGACAATGTCCTTGCCATTCTGCGGCAGCAGCTTGCTGCCGCCAACGGTGAAGGCCACCGAGCTGCCCGGCATCAGCTTCGTACCCTGAAACTTGACCGACTGGCGGTAGGTGCCATCCGCCAGCGGCTTCAGGCCAATGGCTGCGGCCTGCGTTTCCAGGTAGCGCACGGCGAGATCGCCGCCACGCTGGCCGGTGCCGCGGCCTTCGAGCAGATCGTCGGCGAGGAAGGACAAGTGGGCGCGCAGAGGCGCTTCACGAACAATGGGAGCCTGCTGCGCGGACGCAGCGGCGCAGGCCAGAGCGAGGCTGGCGGCGAGGAGGGGAGCTTGAGTTTTCATGTGGGCCATCTTAACGCATAATCGGAACATAAATAAACACAGGGGGACACATGGAGGTTATCGTCATTACCGGCGCATCCGACGGCATCGGCGCGGAGATGGCGCGCCAGCTGGCGCGCAGCCGCGGCAAGGAAGCCGCGCTGGTGCTGGCAGCACGCAAGGCCGACCAGCTGCAATCGGTAGCCGACGCCTGCTCGGCGCTCGGCGCGCAAACCCTGGTGGTGCAGACCGACGTGTCCGACGAAGCGCAATGCCGCCGGCTGATTGCCACAGCGGCCGAACGCTTCGGCCGTATCGACGCGTTGATCAACAATGCGGGCCGTTCCGCGCATGCTTTGTTCGAAGAGGTTGAAGACCTGCGCTGGTACGAAGAACTGATGCGCGTGAACCTGTGGGGCAGCGTGTGGTGCACCCACGCTGCGCTGCCCTGGCTGAAGGTGTCGCGCGGACGGCTGGTGGCCGTGTCCTCATTGGCCGGGCTGATTGGCGTGCCGGGACGCAGTGCTTATGGCGCGACCAAATTTGCCATGTCCGGCTTCTTCGAAAGCCTGCGCGCGGAGCTGAAGCCGCACGGCGTCAGCGTGACGACGGCCTATCCCGGCGTGGTCGACACGCGCATCCGTTATCGCGGCTACAACGCTCAGGGCGGCGAGCTGGGAAGCAGCAGCCTGAAAGAAGACAAGGCCATGCCGGTCGCGGAATGCGCAGCGCTCATCATTGAAGGCATGCAGTCACGCCGCCGCGAAGTGGTGATGACGGCCAAAGGCAAGCTTGGACGCTGGATGAAGCTGATCGCACCGGGCCTGGTCGAGAAGCTGGCCATGGCCGCGCTGAAGGAAGACGTCAAGCCGCACGGTTAAACGCTGCGTTTTCAGCGTACCAGCTCTTCGACCAGAGCCTGATTGAAGGCCGCCGGATCTTCCATCTGCGGCGCGTGGCCCATGCCGTGGAATTCGACCAGGTGCGCTTTCGGAATGCGCTTCGCATTTTCCTTACCCAGCACGGCGTAGCGCCCGATACGGGCTTTTACCTCAGGCGGCGCGATATCGCTGCCGATGGCCGTGGTGTCGGCGTCGCCGATCATCAGTGTCGTGGGCATTTGCAGCTGCGGTAGTTCGTACCAGACGGGCTGGGTCCAGATCATGTCGTAGATCAGGGCGGAATTCCACGCTACCTGCGCGTGGCCGGGGCCGGCGTTCAGGCCCGCCAGCATTTCCACCCAGCGCTCATATTCGGGTTTCCAGCGGCCGACGTAATAGGTGGCTTTCTCGTAAGCGCGCACGCTGTCGGCGTTCAGTTTCAGTTCGCGCTCGTACCACTGGTCCACGGTGCGGCCGGGTACGCCCAGCGCTTTCCAGTCTTCCAGTCCGATAGGATTGACCAGCACCAGGTGCGACACGGCTTGCGGATACATCAGCGCGTAGCGCGCCGCCAGCATGCCGCCGGTTGAATGTCCCACGACCACGGCTTTGTCGACTTTCAGCTGTTTGAGCAGGGCAGAGGTGTTGTCGGCCAGCTGCTGGAAGCTGTATTGATAGTGTGCAGGCTTGGTAGAGGCGCAGAAGCCTATCTGGTCCGGCGCCACGACCCGGTAGCCTGCGGCACTGAGCGCGGCGATGCTCGTATCCCAGGTCGCGCCGCAGAAGTTCTTGCCGTGCATGAGCACTGCCGTGCGGCCGTTGGGCTGCCCGGTTGGCGCCACGTCCATATACGCCATTTGCAGGTCCTGGCCCTGCGACCGGAAATGGTAATGCTGCTGCGGATAGGGATACTGGAAGCCTTCCAGTTCCGGACCATAGACTGGTGCAGCGTGGACGATGGATGTCGCCAGCGCGAGGCAAGCAGACAGTGCGGCGAATGGACGGGACATGGTGAACTCCTGGGCCTGGATTCAGGCGGCGAGCACCATGCTATCACTGCTGCGCAAATAGCGCTGGGCCTCGCGTGGCGGCATCGGGCGTCCGTAATGGTAGCCCTGGATTTCATCGCAGCCCCACAGATGCAGCAGCGCGCGCTGGCCGGCGTTCTCCACACCTTCCGCAATCACGCTGATGCCCAGATTGCGCCCCAGTCCGATCACCGCCTGCACGATGGCGGCATCGCCGGTGCCGGGCGCCAGCTGGCGCACAAAGCTTTGATCGATTTTCAGTTTATGAATCGGGAAGCGCTTGAGATAAGCCAGGCTGGAATAGCCGGTGCCGAAATCATCGATCGACAGTTTCAGGCCCAGTGCGCGCAACTGGCCGAGTACCGTAATGGCCTGCTCCGTGTTTTCCATCACCACGCCTTCGGTAATCTCCAGCTCAATGCAACCGGGATCGATATGCGTGGTCGCCAGCAGATCCGTGATCTTCGGCAGGAAAGACGGATGCGTGAACTGGCGCGGCGAAATATTCACGGCGATGGTCAGCGCGCGGCCATAGTGCGCGCTCCATTCGCTGGCCTGGCGGCAGGCCTGCTCCAGCACCCAGTCGCCGATGGCAATGATCAGGCCCGACTCTTCGGCCAGCGGGATGAAGACTGCAGGCGACACCAGCTCGCCGCGGCGGCGCCAGCGCAGCAGGGCCTCGAAGCCGGCCAGCGAGCCATCGCGCAGGGATTGCTGCGGCTGATAATGCAATTCCAGCTCGCCACGTTCGAGCGCATGGCGCAAATCGGACTCCATATCCAGACGCTGATCGGCCTGCGTATTCAGCTCGACGGAGTAAGGCACAAGCAGATCGCCGCCGCCGCGCCGCGCCGTTTGTAGCGCCGCATCCGCATTACGCAGCAGCGTAGCCGGATCGGCGCCATCGGTAGGGAAGGTGGCTGCACCCAGGCTCAGGGTGGAGTACACCTCGTGATTCTGGCAGCTGAAAGGGCTGCGCATGTATTCCTGCAAAGCGGCCAGCGCGGCGCCGAAAGCGGGTGCCTGCTGGTCCATGGGATAGAGCACGGCGATGTTGGCGCCATCGAGCCGGAAAGCCTGGCCGCCATGCTGCTCGGCAGCTTCGCGGATGCGCTGCGCCATGGACTTCATCATCGCATCGCCGAAAGCGTGGCCGAAGCTGCCGATCACACGCGAGAAGCGGTCGATGGTGCCCAGCACCACGGTATGCGGCGCAGGCGGCAGCGATTGCAGGCGCTGTTCGAAATAGCGGCGGTGGGCGAGCCCGGTCAGCGGATCATGGTTGGCCAGATGCAGCAACTCGTCTTCGGAACGGAAGCGCGACCAGACGTGGTAAATCATGAAGGACGCCGTGCCCAGCGCCATAACGTTAAACACGTGGGCCATCGAATGCAGGCTGGCATAGCGCTCGATCAGCAGCGAGGCCACCGCGCCACCGGCAATCACGAGCAGCAGCAGGGTGTAAATAGCCAGGCGGTAGCTGCGGCCGGCGGGAGATGGAAGGCTCATAGCGCGATCCTTTCTTAGTGTTGTCCGGACAGGGCGTCTTCCACGCAGCGCAGCAGAGCGGCGCTGTCGAAAGGCTTGGTCATGAAGCAGGTGGCGCCGGCCTGGCTGGCGCGCTTGCGCAGAAAGTCCTGCGGAAAGGCCGTAATCACGATAAAGGGAAGGGCGCACTGGCGGTTACGCAGCAATTCCAGCAGCTCGATGCCGCTCATGCCGCCCATTTGCACATCGCTGACGATGCAGTCGCTGAGAAGTGCACCGTCCGATGCCAGAAATTCTTCTGCGGATGCGTACAGGCTGACCTCAAGCCCGATGGACCGCAGCAGGCTGCTGATGGCGGTGCGCACGGATTGGTCGTCGTCGATGATGGCTACTACTGACACAGGGAACTCCCGAATGCTGCTGATATGGGAGCACTGTAGCGCGCCGCTCTCCGGCGCGAAATCATACGTGGGTATAGTTTAGTTAAGACCGAGCGCTTCCGCCATGCGGACCAGGTCCGCGAAGGTCTTGGCGCGCATCTTCTTCATCGCATTGCCGCGATGGATCTTGACGGTGATCTCGCTGGTGCCGACTTCGCCTGCGATCTGCTTGTTCATCAGGCCGCGTGCTGCGAGGCCCATGATTTCGCGTTCGCGCGGGGTGAGGGACTCGTAGCGGTTGCGCAGTTCGGCGCCTGCATCATGGTCGGCGCGGCGGCGGCGGTCGCCGTCCAGTGCTGCGGCGACGGCGTCCAGCAGATCCTGCTCGCGGAAAGGTTTGGCCAGGAAGTCCACCGCGCCAGCCTTCATGGCGCGTACGGACATGGGAATGTCGCCATGCCCCGTCATGAAAATTACCGGCAGGGTTTCGCCCTGGCGCAGCAGGTCGGCGTGAAAATCCAGCCCGCTCACGCCGCGCAGGCGCACGTCCAGCACCAGGCAGCTGGGGCAATCGGTGCGCTTGTGCTGCAGGAAGGCGGCGACGGAATCGAAGGCCGCCGCCGTCATGCCGGCCGAACGCATCAGACTGAGCAAGCCTTCACGCAGGCCGTCGTCGTCATCGACGATATACACCATTTCACTCATGCGGCGCCTCCCAGTGCCGGCAGCGTGCATTGCATCAGCGCGCCGCGGCTGCCGTTGGAGGAAGCGGCAATACGGCCGCCGTGGCTGTCGATGATGGAGCGGCAAATGGCGAGGCCCATGCCCATGCCATCGGTCTTGGTGCTGAAGAAGGGCTCGAACAGGCGGTTCAGGTTTTCGGAAGCGATGCCGGGGCCGGTGTCGGCGACCGAGAGCTGCACGGCGCCGTCGGCATTCAGCCCGGTGCTCAGCTCCAGCTGGCCGCCGCCCTGGCCGTCCATGGCCTGCATGCCATTCATCAGCAGATTGATGATCACCTGTTGTAGCTGCACGCGGTCGCCCAGCACCGGCGGCAAATCGTCGCCCAGGGCAAGGCGCAGCATCACGCCATGCGATGCCAGTTCGCGCCGCACCAGGGTTGCGCTTTCTTCCGCCACTTCGTTCAGGTTCAATGGCAGTTGTTCCGGATCGCTGCGCCGCGCCAGCGCGCGGATGCGCGTGATCACTTCGGAGGCGCGGGCGGTGTCGGACTGGATGCGGCCGATGGCGGTGCGCACTTCTTCCAGTTCCGGCTGCGGGCGGTTCAGCCAGCGCAGCGCTGCCGAGCCGTTGGCGGAAATCGCGGCCAGTGGCTGATTGACCTCGTGGGCGATGGAGGCCGCCAGTTCGCCCAGCGTGGAGACGCGCGCCGCATGCGCCAGTTGGGCGCGCGATTCGCGCAGCGATTCTTCCTGCTGCCACAGGCGCTCGTTGGCGCGGTGGTTGCTGCGCGCGAGATAGCCGGTGATGGCGATGGCGGCCAGGCTCATGGCGCAGCGTCCGGCCGAGTCGTCCGCCAGCGTGCCCCAGTTGGAAATCACGTAAGCCACCAGCGTCAGGACGAAGCACAGCGCGGTCACCGTCGACAGACGATGCGGCCAGGCGCGCACCGACGCCAGTACCACCACCACGTACAGCACTGCAATGGCAATATCCAGCGGCGTGAAAGCGTCGATCGAAAAGATCGTCGCCGCCAGCAGCACGATGGCGGGACGCAGCAGTGGATGGGGAGTGAGGCGCAACATCCAGTCAGTATAGTTCAGTTAAGAACCAGTGGTGCATCGGCAAGCTCCAACTTAAACCTATGTATAGGTTCCTATACCGAGGTGCGATGGCGGCTGGCCGCTGATCGCCCTACGCTGTCGGAAAATCCACCGGGAGAGCTGATATGCAATGGTTCCGCAACCTCAAAATCGCCCACAAGCTGGCCGTGGCCTCACTGGGAACGCTGGTGTTGACCGCCTCCCTCGGCCTGTTTTCCCTGTTCGAATTGCGCACCCTGGACCACGCCAGCGATGAGCTGACCAATAAATGGTCGCCCGCCACGCGCACCATCCTGGAAATCAAGGCGGCGCTGCTGCGTTACCGTACCTTCGAGCTGCAACACGCGCTGTCGAATGCACCAGCCGATTACGACGACTACGAAAACCAGATGGCGCGCCAGATGGACATGGTGCGCGGCTTGATGGCGCGTTACCAGGAAATGCTGGCCAGCGAGGAAGTGCGCGATAGCTGGCGCGGGTTCCAGCAGGAGCTGGACAGCTATGAAACTGCCGCGCACCGGGTGGCGGCCATCTCGCGCAGTGGTGACCTGGACGGCGCGCGCCGTGCCGTGCGGGGCGAATCGCGCACGCATAATTTCGCCGCGGCCGATGAAATCAGCCGCCTGGTGCAGCTGGACATGGCCGGCGCCGCGGCCGCGCGCCACAGCGCGGAGCAGGCTTACCTTCACGCCCGCATCCTGATCTTCGCCACACTTGGCGCCAGCCTGCTGCTGGGCGGCTTGCTGGCCTGGCGCATTGGTGCAGTGATCGCCGCACCGCTGGGCGCCGCCGTGAGCGTGGCCGAGCGTGTGGCGCAGGGAGATCTGAGTACCACCATCGAAGGCCATAGCGACGACGAAACCGGCCACCTGCTGGCGGCCCTGCGCAGCATGAATGAGCGCCTGCGGCATGCGGTGGGCGAGGTGCGTCATGGCGCCGACGCGGTGGCGGGCGCCGCCACCGAACTGGCCGAAGGCAATCACGAACTGGCTGCACGCACGGCGCAGCAGGCGGCAGCACTGGAGGAAACGGCAGCAACGATGGGGCAGTTGACGGAGTCCGTGCGCCAGAACGCCGATCATGCACAGGACGCCAGCGTTGTCGCGGCAAGCACCGCCAGCCAGGCGCGCGATAGCGGCACTGCCGTCGCTGAAATTGCGCAAACCATGGAGCGCATCACGGAAGCGGCGGGGCGCATGCACGAGATCGTGCAGGTCATCGACGGCATCGCCTTCCAGACCAATTTGCTGGCCCTGAACGCATCGGTGGAGGCGGCGCGGGCGGGAACTCATGGCCGCAGCTTTGCCGTGGTGGCCTCCGAAGTGCGCCAGCTGGCCCAGCGCAGCGCCGGATCGGCCAGGGAGATTCGCCTGCTGATTGAGGATTCGATCCGCAAGGTGGGCGAGGGCGCAGCGCGGGTGCAACGTGCGGGCGTGAGCATCGAGTCGACCATTGCGGGCGTGAGCGAGGTGTCGGCGCTGCTGCAATCGATCAGCGGCGCGGCGCGCGAGCAGCGGCTGGGCATTGAGCAGGTGAACAGCGCGGTGGCGGAACTGGGCGTGGTCACACAGCGCAATGCGGCGCTGGCGGAGGAGTCGTCGCACGCGATGCAGGGCTTGCAGGAGCAGGCGGACCTGCTGGCGCGCGCGGTGGGGACGTTCAGGCTGGCGCCGGCGCCGCAGGCACGCAGGCATGGCGGATCGATGATCCGCCCTACGATGCGTCCCGTGCTCACGTAATGGCGTTTTGCGTGGGGCGGGTCATTGATCCGCCGCTTTGCTGGTGTTTCCACGCAGAAACTGCGCAGAAAGAGTAAACTACGCCCTTTCTGTCGCATTAGGCGATTCGAACAATAACCAACAAGCGAGTGCCGCCATGTCTGACACACCAGTCCTGTTTACCGATCTCCAACTGAGCCCCGCCATCCTGAAGGCGCTGAAGGAGGTTGGCTATGAAGCCCCGTCGCCGATCCAGGCCTCGACCATTCCGCACCTGCTGGAGGGCCGCGATGTGCTGGGCACCGCGCAGACGGGTACTGGCAAGACCGCGGCTTTCGCGCTGCCGATCCTGAGCCAGATCGATATCAAACAAGCCACGCCGCAAGCCCTGGTGCTGGCCCCGACGCGCGAGCTGGCGATCCAGGTAGCGGAAGCTTTCCAGCGCTACGCCAACCACATCCCCAAATTCCATGTGCTGCCGATTTACGGCGGCCAGAGCTACGGCCCGCAGCTGAGCGCCTTGCGCCGCGGCGTGCACGTGGTGGTGGGTACGCCGGGCCGCGTGATCGATCACCTGGACAAAGGCTCGCTCGACCTGTCCGGCCTGAAGACCATCGTGCTGGACGAAGCGGATGAAATGCTGCGCATGGGCTTTATCGACGACGTCGAGCGCATCCTGCAGGAAGTGCCGGAATCGCGCCAGACCGCGCTGTTCTCGGCCACCATGCCGCCGGCGATCAAGCGCATCGCCACCACTTATCTGCACAACCCGGCCGAAGTGATGGTGGCGGCGAAGACCACCACCAACACCAATATCCGCCAGCGCTACTGGCTGGTGAGCGGCATGCACAAGCTGGATGCGCTGACCCGCATTCTGGAAGCGGAACCGTTCGACGGCATGATCATCTTCTCCCGCACCAAGCTGGGAACGGAAGAACTGGCGGAACGCCTGCAGGCGCGCGGCTTCTCGGCCGGCGCCATCAACGGCGATATGCAGCAGGCCGCGCGTGAGCGCATGATCGGCCAGCTCAAGGACGGCAAGATCGACATCCTGGTCGCCACCGACGTCGCCGCGCGCGGCCTGGACGTGGAGCGCATCAGCCACGTGGTCAACTACGACGTACCCTACGACCCGGAAAGCTACACCCACCGCATCGGCCGCACCGGCCGCGCCGGCCGCAGTGGCGAGGCGATCCTGTTCATCACGCCGCGCGAGCGCAACCTGCTCAAGCTGATCGAGCGCACTACGCGCCAGCCGGTCACGCCGATGCAGCTGCCGACCCTGCAGGCGGTGAACGATGTACGTGTCCAGCGCTTCAAGGACGAGATCACGGAAACGCTGGCGGCCGGTGGCCTGGAGCATTTCCAGTCCCTGATCGAAGCCTACGAGAACGAGCACAATGTGCCGGCCACTGAAATCGCGGCGGCGCTGGCCATGATGGGACGCGGCGGCAAGCCGCTGCTGCTGGATAAATCGCTGGAACGCGGCTGGCACGACGACGGCGCACCACGTCCGGAACGCGCCGAGCGCGACGACCGCCCTCAGCGCGAACCGCGCGAAGCACGTGAACCTCGCGCGAAGAAGGAGCGCATGCCGCGCGAAGCTGAACCAGGCATGCAGACCTATCGTGTGGAAGTGGGCTACCGCCACGGCGTCCGCCCCGGCAATATCGTGGGCGCCGTCGCCAACGAAGGCGGCGTCGATTCCAAATACATCGGCCGCATCGAGATCTTCGACGACTACACCGTGCTGGATATGCCGGACGACCTGCCGGCCGGCACGCTGGACGTGATCGCCGGTCTGCGTGTGGCAGGCCAGACCCTGCGCATCCACCGCGACGGCGAGACGGCGCCGGCCGCAGCGCCTGCTCCGGCGGCACCTTCGCCGCGCAAGCGCCCGGAGCCTGAACTGGCGGCGCGCGCGGATGACGAGGATATGGCCTTCGACGAAAAGCCGAAGAAGAAAAAGAAGGACAAGGCGGAAGGCCCCGGCGTGCCGATGCGCGCCTACCGCGTGGAGGTGGGCAGCCAGCACTCGGCCACGCCGGCCAATCTGGTGGGCGCCATCGCCAATGAAAGCGGTCTGGAAGCGCGCTACATCGGCCGCATCGAGATCATGGGCGATCACACCTTCCTCGAAATGCCGGACGGGATGCCGGACGAGATTTTCCGTCATCTGAAAAAGGTCTGGGTCGGTGGGCAGCAGCTGAAGATCAGCCTCGCCGATGAAATGCCGCCCGAATCGGGCAAGCACACGCCGCCCAAGAAGCCGGTAAAAAAAGCTAAGTAGTTCTACGTATCGCGCACAGTGGCGGTGCAGTTTGTGTTGAATTTGCACCACAAGTAAGCCGCCGCTGACGCCAAACCCGCCTTACAGCGCCATTTCATTCATGGCCTGGAAATTGCATAAACATTGCCTGGTTATCCTTTTTTTGAAAGGTGGCGAATGTTATTGCGAAACGATCTCCTTGAATTTAGTGAACCGAGGCGCCGCATCGTCCGGATTCTGTGGATCGATGTGGCACGCAGTTTCGCCTACGTGTTCGACGTGGCTTCCGAAGCAGCGGAAGTCGAATTGCATCGTCTGTCCGTGCTGGAAGGCGAAATCGGCAAGGGCCGCATACGGCGCCTGGAATCCGATCCTTACCGGGTGGTGACGAACACCGAGGCACTGCCGCCCAAGCATGTCGAGTTGCGCGAACGTGCCTGGAATGTGATCTCCGACCTGATCACGCAGGAGCCCGACATCTACGAGCCTGGCCGGCGCGGCCAGCTGGTGCAGGCGGCGACCCGGCAGCATGGCGTGTCGCACCCCACCATCTACCGCTATCTGCGCCGTTACTGGCAGCGTGGCCAAACGCCCAACGCCCTGTTGCCGGACTACGCCAACTCCGGCGGCCGCGGCAAGCGGCGCACGGCGTCGCCAGGCGTCAAACGGGGACGTCCACGCAAGGATGGCGGCCAGGTAGGCGTCAATGTGGACGATGCTATGCGCGCCGTTTTTCGGCTGGCTTCTGCACGCTACGCGGCCCGCAACCTGCAGTTCTCACGCCGCGGTGCGTATGACGAGATGGCGCGGGACTTTTTCTGCGAGCGTGTGCAGGACCCGTATTCGCGCCGGATACGCCGCGTGACCTCGGCGGAACCGGTTCCGAGCTTTGGCCAGTTCAACTACTGGCTGGATCAGGACCATCTGACCGCTGCCCAGCCGATGCCGGCACCCCTGCCTGATACGACTGCGGTAGGGCGTACCGGCCAGCCGGCCAGCGACTACCGCCTGGACATTCTGCCCTTCGGCATGCAGCTGCTGCACGCGCAGGACCGGCAGCTGCTGGCCGGAACGCCTGTCCTGTATGTGATCACGGATGTATTCAGCGGCATGGTGGCCGGCATGTATGCCAGCTTTGAAGCACCCAGCTGGGGACAGGCCATGATAGCGCTAGCCAGCTGCGCCGCAGAGAAGACGCGTTTTGCGCGGCGACTGGGCCGTCTGCTGGCGCCGCAGGAGTGGCCCAGCTGCCATTTACCGGAACGCTTGCTGCTGCCGCCGGAGCTGATGCTGCGTGCAAACGGCGATGCGCTGCTGGCGAATTTCCATATCCGCTGCGTGGCCGATTTCGAGGCGCCGGCCCGTCCCTGGATGGCGGCGCTGCGGGCCTGCTTTGGCGCGGCGGCCGACGGCAAGGCGGGCACGCTGGACGGCATCATCACGCTGCAGGAATTCCGCCGCATTGCCATGGACGTGCTGCTGGCCTATAACCATCAGCAGGGCGCCAGCGGGCATGCGCCATTGCAGCTGTGGGACTGGGGCGTGCGCCGCCGCGGCTCCTCCCTCAAGCAGTTCCCGGAGGACCTGGTGCGTTGCTGCCTGCTGCCGGTCAGCGAAGCGTGGGTAACGGCTGAAGGAATCTGCGTGGCGGGCAATTACTTCAGCTGCGTGCGTGCCGAGAACGAGCACTGGTTCGAGCGCGCACGCACGCGTGGACGCTGGCCGGTGCGCGTGGCGGTCGACCCGTCGGCGGATGGCATGGTGTATCTGGTTGATGCCGCCGCGCCGCTGCAATTCCATGCATGCCGTCCAATCGAGCGCATCGCGATGGTGCGCCCAGCCTTGCAGGAGGCAAGCGCCTGAAAAAGAGCTTACACAAAACAAAGTGATGTCGTAGATCGTATTGAAGCGCGCCTTATCCCATAAGGCGCGCTTTTTGTTTAATGAGTTTATTTTAGGGCCGGAATAGAGTCATTTCGCAAGCCGTTTTGGCATACCGATTGCTTTACCACTGTCATTCATAGCAGACGAGGTGACAGATGGAAGAACGCTCGATAACAAGGCGGCAGTTCCTGTACCGCGCAGCAGCAGTAGGTGGTACAGGACTCTTGCTGAACACGATGAATGCCTGGGGCATCGGAATTGCGTCGCGGGTGAATACGCCACCCGTGCTGGCCGGCAGTGGAAAAGGCAAGCGCGTAGTGATTCTGGGCGCAGGCCTGGCCGGCATGACGGCAGCCTACGAACTGGGCAAGCTGGGCTACTCCGTGCAGATACTGGAGGCGCGCGAATTTGCCGGTGGCCGCTGCCAGACTGCGCGTAAAGGCTTCTCGCTGACGGAGCTCGGCGGCGAGAAGCAGGAATGCAGGTTCGACGAAGGCCATTACATCAACCACGGACCGTGGCGCATTCCGCTGCATCACCAATCCACGCTGTACTACACACGCCTGTTCGAAGTTCCGCTGGAAGTGATGGTCAACGACAACGACCATTCTTATGTGTACTTGCAGAATGGCGGCCCGCTGGCCAACCGGCGCTTGCGTCCGGCCCAGGTCAAGGCCGACATGCGCGGCCATGTGGCGGAGCTGCTGGCCAAGGCGGTCAAGGGGAATATGCTGGATCAGGAGCTGAGCGCGGACGACAAGCGCGCGCTGCTCGACTACCTGGCGCACGAGGGGCAGCTGGACCAGGTGGATCTGCGTTACAAGGGCCGCAGCGGCCGTGGCTATGCAGTCAATCCCGGTGCCGGGTTGAATCCCGGCACCGCATCGGACCCTCTGGGCTTCGAGGACCTACTGCAGTCCCGCATCGGCAATGTTTACAGCGCGGTGCAGGACTTCCCGATGCAGAACACCATGTTCCAGCCGGTGGGTGGCATGGACCGGATTGCCAAAGCATTCGAAAAGCGTGTCGGCCAACACATCCAGTACAAGGCCGAAGTGCAATCGATCACCCATGGTGAGCGCGACGTGAAGGTGACCTACAAGGACACCGCCAGCGGCAAGCTGCGCAGCGTCACGGCCGACTATTGCCTGTGCACCTTGCCGCTCTCCGTGCTGCGCCATGTGGAGACGGACTTCTCCGACAAGTTCAAGCAGGCCATTGCCACCGTCGCCTATGCGCCGGTCGGCAAGATCGGCCTGCAGATGAAGCGCCGCTTCTGGGAAGAGGACGACCAGATCTACGGCGGCCATGTGCTGACCGATATGGCGGGCATCAACACGATCTCGCTGCCTTCTTCGAACTGGCAGAAGAAGAAGGGCGTTCTGCTGGGCTACTACAACTACCAGACCTCGGCCATCGAAGTGAGTGCGATGTCGCCGGCCGAGCGGGCCGAATTTGCCGTCAAAGCCGGTGAACAGATCTTCCCGGCCTACCGTTCCTCCTTCGAAAACGCCTTCTCCGTGGCATGGCACCGCGTGCAATACAACCTTGGCGGCTGGGCTGACTGGAATGAAGAAAAGCGCAAGACGGTCTATCCGCTGCTGCTGGAAGGCGAGGGCAGGGTGATGCTGGCCGGCGAGCACCTGAGCTACCTGGGGGGCTGGCAGGCCGGCGCCATCGAATCGGCATGGCAGCAGCTGCAACGCATTCATGAAAGGGCAAGCGCATGACATTAAGGACCATTCTCATTGCGGCGCTGCTGATCGTGCACGGCGGCGCCAGGGCCGACGGCAAGGCGCTGTTCACGAAGAACTGTGCGGCCTGCCACCAGGCCAGCGGCAAAGGCATTCCCGGCGCTTTCCCTGCATTGGCGGGCAACAAGTTCGTGCAGGGGCCGCCGGCCGATGTGGCGGCCGTTCTGCTGAAGGGGCGCGGCGGCATGCCTGACTTCAGCCCGACGTTGTCCGATGCGGACATCGCCGAGGTGCTGAGCTATGTGCGCAGTGCCTGGGGCAATCAGGCGGACGCACTGCCGGAGCAGGAAGTCGCCGCCCTGCGCGACACATTAAAGGTGGAGAAGTTTGCCGCCGGCCAGATGTCCAACAAACACTAAGGAAAACCATGCAAGCAAAACTGATCATTGGCGCCGGCCTGCTGTCCCTGGCTTCCGGCATGGCGTCGGCACAGGACATCATCCGCCACAAGATTCCCGGTTCCGATTTTCCTATCGCGCAGGCAGTGACTTTGCCGCCAAACGCCACCATCCATTTCATCAGCGGCCAGGTGCCGCCGGTGATCGACAAGAATGCCCCGGCCGATTCGCTTGCGGCCTACGGCGATACCAAGACCCAGACACTGGGCGTACTGAAGAAGATTGAGGAGATCCTGAAGGGCATGGGCCTGGGAATGGGCGACGTGGTGAAGATGCAGGTCTTCCTCGTCGGCGATCCGGCCAAGCAGGGACGCGCGGATGTGAAGGGCTTCATGGAGTCCTACACACAGTTCTTCGGCGGCGCGCAACCCAACCTCCCGGCACGTGCCGTCATGCAGGTCGCTGCGCTGAACTCGCCCGGCTGGCTGGTCGAGATCGAAGTCGTAGCGGCAAAAAAATAGCGTCACCACTCAATCCTCACCAAAAAGGAACACGCGATGCATAAGAAGGGCAAACTGAAAACCTGTGCTGCAGCGGTGATGCTGCTATACGCCGGCGTGAGCTTCGCCGATCCTGCCGATGCGCCGGAGGCGCAAGCCGATGCAGTCGGCGGTGCCGCTGCCGCCAGCCCGGCCATGGCCGGCGCCGTGATCGTGACCGGCACGCGCGCCAATGGCCTCAAAGTGGAAAACAGTGCGTCGCCTATCCAGGTTCTGGATTCCGGTACCTTGCAGCGTACCGGCCAGCCGGACCTGATCCAGGCACTGGCGCAAAACCTGCCCTCCTTCACAGCCCAGGCTTTCGGCGGAGACACCGCCAACCTGACGCTGTCGGCCCGTCTGCGCGGCTTGAGCCCGAATAACGCGCTGGTGCTGGTCAACGGCAAGCGCCGCCACGGCACCTCCAACCTGGCCGTGCTGGGCGGTCCATACCAGGGCAGCGCTGCGGCGGACCTGAACTTCATTCCAGTGGCGATGATCGACCACATCGAAGTGCTGACCGACGGCGCGGCGGCGCAGTACGGTACGGACGCGATTGCGGGTGTGATCAACATCATCCTGAAGTCGAACAACCAGGGCGTGAGCGGCAGTATCAGCGGCGGCGGCTACTCCGATGGCGGAGGCAAGACGCCCGACGCCACGGCGAACGCCGGCTTCAAGCTGGGCGAGCAGGGCTTCCTCAGCATCACGGCGGAGGGCAAGTACCATGACTTCACCGACCGCGGTGGCGTCGATCCGCGTGTGACCGATCCTGCCAACATCAAATCCATGCCGCTGCTGCAGGTGCCCGGCTATCCGCAACTGAACCACATTTCCGGCGATGCGCAGTATCACCTGTACACCTTTGCCGCGAATGCGGGCTATGACCTCGGCAATGGCATTGAGCTGTATGCTTTCGCCACCGCCGGCCGCAAGAACGCGCGCGCCTTCGAGAACTACCGCATGCCGAACCGCTTGCCGGCCGTCTATCCGCTCGGCTTTAGTCCCAAGGAAACCATGCGCGAGGAAGATTTCGCGTTCACTGCGGGCGCCAAGGGCAAGATCGATGTGTGGAACTGGGACTTCAGTAGCACCTATGGCCGCGACAAGTCACGCATTGGTGTCGAGGACTCCGGCAACGTCTCGCTTTACCAGGATACCGGCTACACCCCGACGGTGTTCAAGGCGGGCCAGTTCATCGCCAGCCAGTGGACCAATAACCTGGACGTGAGCCGCGACTTCGAAGTTGGCATGGCCTCGCCGCTGACGTTCGCTCTGGGCCTGGAACATCGCCGCGACGAGTATGAGATCAAGTCCGGCGACGAGGCATCGCGCTACAAGGAAGGTTCGCAATCCTATCCGGGCTTCTCGTTGACCGATGCAGGAACGCACTCGCGCAACAACGAAGCGGCCTACGTCAACTTCATCGTCAAGCCACTGGCCGAATGGACGGTCGACCTGGCGGGCCGGTATGAGCACTTCAGCGATTTCGGCAACGCCAAGGTGGGCAAGCTCACCAGCCGCTATGACTTCAATCCGATGTTCGCGCTGCGTGGCACGTATTCCAACGGCTTCCGCGCGCCGACGCTGGCGGAGGAATACTACTCGGCCACCAATGTGTCGCCGCGCAGCGCCTTCGTGCAGCTGGCGCCGAACTCGCCGGGTGCGAGGCTGGTGGGCGTGGACGGCCTGAAGCCGGAAGCATCCACCAACCTGAGTCTGGGCCTGGTGCTGAACCCGGCCAGCAATCTGGCGGTGACGCTTGACGCTTACCAGATCAAGATTCGCGACCGTATTGTCGGTTCAGGCGCGCTGTATGGCTCCGGCGGCTCGGACAACTCGCCGGCCGTGGTGGCGGCGATCAAGGCCAACGGCAATGTGCTCGATCCGACCGTGGTGCAGACGGGTATCAACATCTTCTCGAATGCCGTCAACACGCGTACGCGTGGCGTGGAGTTCGTGACGACCCTGAACAGCAATTACGCCGACTATGGCCGTGTGGACTGGTCGGTGGCCGCCAACTGGAACCAGACCCGTGTGACCAAGATCAACCAGGCGCCGGCCCAGCTGCAGCCGCAGTCGCTGCTGGACAAGCAGGCGATCTCCGATCTCGAAACGGCGGCGCCCAAGACGCGCATCAATCTGGGCGCTCTGTGGAAGCTCGGCCCGTGGACGGTCAATCTGCGTGAATCCCTGTATGGCAAATCGCATGAATTCGGCAGTCCGGATGGCGCGGTCTGGTACAAAACCGAGATCGGCAACACCGCGATCACGGATCTGGAAGTCAGCTACAAGCTAAATAAGGCATGGACGCTGACGGTGGGCGGCAATAATCTGTTCAACAAGTATCCGGACAAGGTCAACGCCGAGCTGCTGGCTGTGTATCGCGCCAATCTGGACAACACGGCCGTGACGATCTATCCATCCTTCTCGCCATTCGGCATCAACGGCGGCTACTACTACGCGCGCGCCAGCTTCCGCTTCTGAGCGGCGCAGCATGACAGGCGGGGCAGGGCGCGGTATGCTGCGCCCTGTCCCGTTTTTTGTCGAGAGAGCTGATGGCTGCTGCCCCCATGACCCTGCAGGATTACCTGGCGCTGGATGGCCGCGCGCCGGACAAGCATATTGCCTATGGCGCCGCGCCGTCGCAGTTTGTTGAGCTGTATCTGCCGCAAGGTCCGGGACCGCATCCGGTCGTGCTGCTGCTGCACGGCGGCTGCTGGACGGTGGATTTCGGCGGCATCCGCCAGATGCGCAATATGGCCGGCGCACTGACCCGCGCAGGTGTGGCGGTGTGGAATGTGGAGTATCGCCGCTACGATGAGGCGGGCGGCGGCTATCCGGGCATGTATCAGGACGTCGCCACGGCGGTGGACCTGCTGCGCGAGCACGCAGCGGCGGGATCGCTCGATCTCGCGCGCATCGCCGCCGTGGGCCATTCGGCGGGCGGACATCTGGCGCAATGGGCCGTGTCGCGCCATAAGCTGCCGGCGTGGAGCGCCGCGTGGGTGAGCAATCCGCTGCCGATTCCTGCTGTGGTCAGTCTTGGCGGCCTGGCGGACCTGCGCAATGAAGCGGGCCTGATCTGTACCAGCTGCGAGCGCGTTACATCACAGCTGGCGGGTGAACCAACGACGGAACGTCCGGATGTATTTCTGGATACCTCACCCGCCGAGATGCTGCCCTGCGGTGTGCGCAGCGTGCTGATTCACGGCGAGTTCGATGAGATTTCGCCGCTGTCCACCGGCGAGCGCTATGCGGCGCGTGCGCGGGCGGCGGGTGATGCGGCGGAAGTGCTGGTGCTGCCGGGTGGTGGGCACTATGACGAGGTATCGGCCGATTCGCCGTCGTGGGCGATCGTCGGCCGCGAAATTCTCAAGGCGCTGGGTATTTGAGCGCGTTGAGTTTCATCTTCTCGACGGCGGCCTGATACAGGTCGACGTCGAGTTTATCGGCCAGCTGCACGAGATAGAGCAGCACGTCGGCCAATTCCTGGCCCACGCCTTCGCGCGTGGCCGCGTCCAGCTCGGACGGTACGCCCGTCTTCAGCCACTGGAAGTGTTCAACGACTTCCGCCGCTTCAACGGACATCGCCATCGCCAGGTTCTTGGGCGTGTGGTACGGCTCCCAATCGCGCGCGGCGGCAAAGGCGCGCGTGGCGTCGCGCAGGGCGGTCAGCGAATCGGTACTCATGCGACGCGCTTCTCCATGAACACGCTGAGCGGATCGTCCGGGTAGCCGCCATAAGGTCCGCGGCGGGCATAGCCGACCCGTTCGTACAGGGCCAGCGCCTCGTGCTGGTAAGGTCCCGTTTCGAGCATGAACTGCGTCACGCCGCGCTGCTGCGCTGCGCCTTCGAGGGCGCCAAGCAGCTTGCGCGCCACGCCTTGTCCGCGCGCGGCAGGCGACACGTACATGCGTTTCACTTCACCGAACTCCGGCGTCACCACGATCGCGCCGCAGCCGACGGCCGCGCCTTCCGGCGAGCGGGCAACGGCGAACAGCACATTGGACTGGGTCAGGGATGCCATGTCGAGCGCGTACACGGATTCGGGCGGATAGAGCGTGAGCTGGTAGGCGTCGAGGTCGGCGATCAGGGCCACGACCTCGGGCTGGTTGGGAGTTTCGAAAACGATTTTCATGAATCGATCTTATCACGCCCGCCCGTGGTATTCTCTTGCGCGCCCAATCCACGAGGCTGGGCACACCCACACTCACTACAAGGGAGACAAAGTGTCAAGATTTGTTCCTCGCGCGGCTGCTTTGGCCGTTGCCTCCGTATTTTTCGCCGGCGCTGCCGCCACCTCCACCGCCACCTCCACCGCCTTCGCTGCAGACGCTCCACGCGCCGAGAATCCCTATCTGTCGCAAGCCGATGCTGCTGCGCGTTCCGCGCGCGTATCGAACGTGGCCTATGTGCTGAACTTCACGCTGACCGGCAAGGAAAGCTTTAGCGGCACGACCACGGTGCAATTTGATCTGAAAGACAAGGATCAGCCGCTGACCCTGGACCTGGACAAGGCCACCATCAGGAAGCTGACCGTCAACGGCAAGGAAGTCCAGCCGCAGTACAACAAGTGGTTCATCACCCTGGCGGCCGCCGACCTCGCCGCAGGCCGCAATACGGTGAGCGTGGAATATGAGCGTCTGCACAGCACCAATGGCGAAGGCCTGCACCGCATGGTCGACCCGGTCGATGGCCGTGTCTACACTTATTCGCATTTCGAGCCAGCCGCTGCGCATCAGATGTTCGCCGTGTTCGATCAGCCGGACCTGAAGGCGACTTACCAGGTCAACGTGACCGCGCCTGCCGATTGGACTGTCGCCTCCACCACGCGCGAAACGAAAGTGGAAGATGCCGGCGCCAGCAAGCACTGGACCTTCCCGGTATCGAAGATTCTGAGCCCGTACAACTTCTCCATGCACGCCGGCCCGTACAAGGTATGGGAAGACAAGAGCGGCAAATATCCGATGCGCCTGTTCGCGCGCCAGTCCGTCGCGCCGCAGATCCAGCCGGAAGAATGGTTCAAGTACACCAAGCAGGGCCTGGCCTGGTTCGACGACTACTTCGGCATTCCTTACCAGTACGAGAAGTATGACCAGCTGCTGGTGCCGGACTTCCTGTACGGCGCCATGGAAAACGCGGGCGCCGTGACGTTTGCGGAACGCGGCTTCATGCACAAGGATAAGATGACCGCCTCCCAGCGCCACGATCTGGCCAGCGTCATCATGCACGAGATGGCGCACCAGTGGTTCGGTGACCTGGTCACCATGCAGTGGTGGAATGGCCTGTGGCTGAACGAAAGCTTCGCCTCCTTCATGGGCACCCTGGCGACTGCCGAAGCGACGGAGTTCAAGAACGGCTGGCAGTATTTCTACACGCAAGGCAAGGCGCGCGCCTATGTGTCGGACGAGCAGGTGACCACGCACCCGATTGAAGTGCCGGTACCGTCCACCGCCAATGCATTCGACAATATCGACGCCATCACCTACTCGAAGGGCGCGTCCACGCTGAAGCAGCTGCGCCATCTGCTGGGTGAAGAAACGTTCCGCAAGGGTGTGCACAACTACCTGGTGAAGTACCAGTACAAGAACGCCAAGCTGGATGACTTCATCGGCAGTCTGGGCGAAGCGGCAGGCCGCGACCTGTCGCAATGGACCAAAGACTGGTTGTATCAGCCGGGCGTGAATACCATCACCGCTAATTACAGCTGCGCGGGCGGCAAGATCAGCAACTTCAATCTGCAGCAGACCGCCAGCGCGCAATACCCGGTGCTGCGCGAGCAGCGCGTGCAGGTTGCGCTGATGGACAAGCAGATGAAGGTCGGCAAAGTGGTGGCCGTGACCTACAAGGGCGCGAACACCGAAGTGCCTGAACTGAAAGGCGCTGCTTGCCCGGATCTGATCTATCCGAACTATCAGGACTGGGGCTTCGCGAAAGCCAAGCTGGATAAGCATTCCTTCGCCAGCGCGCGCAAGAGCCTGAGCAAGGTGGAAGACCCGCTGCTGCGCGCCATGCTGTGGCAGTCGCTGTGGGATGGCGTGCGTGACGGCGAGCTGCCGCTGAACGAGTTCGTGCAGGCAGTGCTGAACAACGCACCGTCCGAAAAGGACTACGTGGTGCTGGGCGATGTGCTGACCAAAACCGCGCAAGCCAAGGCATATCTGGACAAGATGAATCCGGACGCCGCCTACAGCCGCAAGACTGCCGCCGCACTGGAGCAGATGACCTGGAAAGGCGCGCAGTCGAGCGAGGGTGACTTCCAGCGCCGCTGGATCGGCCAGTACGTGGCCTTCGCCACCACGCCAGAAGCGCAGAAGCGTCTGGCGGGCCTGCTGGATGGCTCGGTCAAAGTGAATGGCCTGAACGTGAGCCAGGATCTGCGCTGGACCATCATCGAGCACCTGAATGCCGTGGGCTACAAGGGCAGCGATGCGCTGCTGGCGGCGGAACAGGCGAAGGACAAGTCCGATACCGGTGAAGCTGCGGCACTGGCGGCGACCGTGGCGCGTCCTGATGCGAAGGTGAAGGAAGAGTGGATCGCCAAGATCGGCGATACGCAAAGCAAGCTGCCGTTCTCGCGCCTCCGCACGGCGATGGAGTCCATGTACCCGGCTTCGCAGACCAGACTCGCCGAGCAGACCGCGGCGGAACGCCTGGCCCAGCTGCCCGTGCTGGACAAGGCTGCCGGTCCGGTCTTCATGCGCACCTACGCTACGCGCATGATCCCGGCCAGCTGCACGGCCGACAGCGTGGCACGCCTGGCGACGGCAGCCGAGCAGGATAAGGAGCTGTCCGCCGGTACGCGCCGCGCGCTGCTGGTGACGCATCAGGAAGACGCCCGCTGCGTGACCATCCGCAAGGCGCTCACCGTTCCGCTGAGCTGATCGGTGAAGGCGCTGCCGACGGGCGGCGCCATTGCATTTTGCTATCGATACGCCGGTGCTCAGGCGCCGGCGTATAGTGGTTTTGCTCCTCCATCACTGGGAGAAGACCATGAAAGCGACCCTCCTCACTGCGTTACTGTGCGTGCTGCCGCTCGCGGCCGGCGCCCAGTCAACGGAATCCCGGGACAGCACCGTCCGCGTGCCGGCACCGTGGAGCATCGACCTGCCAGATCATGCACTCGGCATGGTCCTCACCAATTTCGACAGCTACCAGGGCGCATACGACCTGTCCGATGGCCGTGTTCTGTACCTCACCTCGCGCGGGCATGCCATGTACGCCCAGATCGGTGACCAGGACAAAGTCCGGGTGGTGGGCGCCACTGCCGACAGTTTTGTGGCCGTGGACCGCAGCCTCAAGCTCAGCCTGAACCACCGGATGGACGGTGAAGTGCGCGGCGATGTGCTCTACATACCGCAAGCCAGCGCCCTTGCCGGCTTGCCGGTGAAGCCTGTTTTACTCACTTTTGGCGGTAATTAGCGCCTTTCCGACCCAGCCGGGCCCTGTCGTGGTGGCCCGGCCTTCCATTTAATTGCTGACTTGCAACAATTCGAGAGAATTGAAGGGCATTCTATTGCTTACAATGCGCCCGTTTGATCCCAATCCAAGATACCGCTCCTCCCAGCGGTTTTCCCCACCCTCCGGTGCCGCAAGGCCCGGAGGCTTTTTTTTGTCGAAAATTTTGACAGTTGAGGGCAGGTACTTATCTAAAAGTAAACGATAAGCTTTTGATAATTAAAGAAATGATGTAAAAATTTTAACGTTGGCATTGAATTTGCTCTTTGGGGCCGGTGTCCTGATCAAAACCAAACCAAGGAAGAAATTCAACAATGAAAAATTTGTCCAAGCTGCTGGGAATTTTGCTGCTGAGCCTGACGGCTTCAGCCGCCACCGCAGGCCCTGTCATCATTGCCGGTACCGATGCTGATGACCACGGTTTCGCCACCGGCACGACCAATATGACCGGCTGGCTGTTCATGCAAAAGGCATTCGAGAACATCGCAGGCCAGGTCAGCAACGGCAGGAACTCCATCGTCTGCCTGGGCTGCAACGGCTCGCAGGCCGGCGCTGCCTTTGATTCGTCCACCCAGAACTCCGCTCTGAGCGGCTCCTGGACGTTTGCCAACCTGACTTCGCTGAGCGATATCAGCGGCTTCTTCGATGGCACGGGCGCGGTCAACATCGGCAATGCCGGCATCATCTACATGCCTACCGTGGAAAGCAATATCATTGGTGGCATCAGCGACGCCCAGCTGGCGCTGGTCAATGCCCAGGGTGCTGCGCTGAACAGCTATCTGGCGGCAGGCGGTGGCCTGTTCACGCAGGAGCAGGCCAACTCTGCCATCGGCTACGGCTGGCTGACTTCCCTGCTGCCCGGTCTGATTGTGCAGGGCGATAACGGTGGTCCGTCAACCGACACCAGCCAGCTGACGCTGACCGCAGCCGGTAACGCTGCCTTCCCGGGCCTGACCAATGCGGACGCCAGCAATGCTACGCCCTGGCACGCCTGGTTCTCCGGCAACTTCGGTGGTTTGCAAACCCTGATCACCGGCCCGATCTTCAATGACGCGGGCGGCACTTTCCCCGGCGCTGTGGTGCTGGGTGGCGGGGCCGGTACGGTGATCAGCTGCGGCTCGCCGGGCCAGCCGGCTTGCGACGTGCCCGAGCCGGATAGCCTGCCGCTGATGGGCTTCGGCCTGTTGGGCATGGTGTACGCCATGCGCCGCCGCTTCGGCAAATAAGCCCTACAACCTGGCCAGGTCGGGCCCGTCCTTGCGGCCTAGCCAGGTGGTTTCGAAACGCTTACGGGCAGCGGCCAGCGCGGCAGTGTCGCCGCGCTGACGATAGACTTCGATCAGGCCACGCAACGCCCAGCCATTGCTGGGCGTTTTTGCGAATGAGGCACGGAAGGCCTGCTCCGCGGCATCCAGCCTGCCGGCGCGCAGCAGGGCCGCCCCCAGCGATTGACGCACCGGGTAATACCAGTAGGGCGGCTCAGTGTAGGGCAGGGAATCCTGCGCGGCGACGGCTTCCTCATAGGCTTTGATGGCGCCATCCATATCGCCCCTGGCTTCGGCCACGCGGCCCATCGCAATGGCGCGCGCGGTGTGCACGATGTCGGGCGCTGGCACGCCCCAGTCCAGGATGGGCTTGAAGTCGGCGTTCTTTTCCAGTGCGGCCAAGGCATCCGCCTCTTTCTGCGCATCGGCCACGGCGCCCTTGCGCGCGTAGGCGGTGGCGCGGGCATAGTGCCACATGGCTTTCACCAGCACGAAGTCAGGACCCGGATCGGGCAGGGCCAGCAGCGTGTCGGGGCTGCTGAACTGCACGTGCGAGAAGTAAGGGGCCGCTTTCACCGGCTGCATCACGGCGAAGGCTTTGACCAGGTCCGCAGGCAGCGCCTTGTCGAGTTTATCGGCAGCTTCCAGCGCCGCCTTGCCGTCCCCGCCCATCAGGGCCGACACCATGGCGAAGTGGATGTTGTGCGGGTAGTAGGCGCCTTTGTAGACGGGGTCGCTGTCCGCCTTGCTGAAGTATTTTTCGTCGATGGCGATCGCATCCAGATTCGATTGCAGCGCCTCGCGGTACAGGCCCACGCGGTAGTAGATGTGGGAAGGCATGTGCACGATATGGCCGGCGCCGGGAATCTGCTTGGCCAGCGTGCGGGCATACGGCAGCGCCTTGTCCGGATGGGTGGACGCTTCCATCGCGTGAATGTAGTAGTGGATGGCTCCGGGGTGGTTGGGATTACGTTCCAGCACGCGCTCCAGGGCGTCCACCATTTCCGGCGTGCGGCCTTTGGGCTGGGCGCCCGCGGCCTGCCAGTAATCCCACGGCGCCAGATCCATCAGGCTTTCGGCAAACAGCACCTGGATATTGTCGTCATTGGGGAAGGCGCGCGCCGCGTCCGCCATCGCGGCGGCATACGCCTGGTCCAGCGGACTGCGGTCGGCGGGCGGTTCGGCCTGATAGCGTTTGGCGACAGCGTGAATCAGGGCCTGCTCGGACGCGCTGGTTTTGGCCGCCAGCGATTCGGCTTTGGCGGCGGCAGCGGCGGCGGGTGCGACGGCGTCCGGGAACATGGGCGCGTTAATGTTCGGCCCCAGCACCAGCGCCTCGCCCCAGTAGCACATGGCGCATTGCGGATCGAGCTGCTGGGCGGTGCGGAAAGCGCGCGCCGCTTCGGCATGGTTGAAGGCGAAGGTCAGGCGCATGCCCTGATCGAAATAGGCTTGCGCGGCCGCGTTGGCGGTCGTGATCTTCATGTGCAGATTGCCGAGGCTGGGATACAGCAGCGGCTTGGCGGGCGCCGCCGCCGCGCGTGGCTGCGGCGTGGGCTTGAACGGCGCCGTTTCAGCCTGGGCCAGCAGCAGCTTGTCCAGCAAGAGCGGCCGCCCCGCCTGGGTTGGCGCGCACAGGCCTGGGGAGGAGAACAGGGGATCGAAAGGCGCGCGTTCCGCGTCGGCCGCGCCAAGCGCCATCAGGGCCGCAGCCAGCAAGGTTTTTCTGTACATGGCTGTCCTAGTCGAGAGTAATGTCAAGGGCGCCCACCTGGCCCAATCAACTTAGCATAGGGCTGAGGCAAGTCAAGCCCGAGGAATTAGCTTATACTTGAAGCGCACGCGCGATGTCTTGAAAGGGAAGACCACTATGAAGTCTTCGTTTTTCACCTGCCTGATTGGCGGGTTAGCCGTGCTTTTGTCTTCTTGCGGTGGTGGTAATGGCGATATGTCCATGCCGCGTCAGACCGCAGCCTCCGTAACGCAATCTGCCAACCTCCCCGCATCGAGCTATACGCAGTCCGTACAGGCAATTTATATTGCCTACTTTGGCCGACCGGCCGACCCCAATGGGCTGGCCAATTTTAGCGCTCAGCTGTCGGCACTGGGCCTGCCTGCGGACATCCAGAGCATCAACAATGCGTATAACACAAATGCGGACTTGCGCAGGCTGGTCGACAGCTTTGGTAATAGCGCAGAATCGGCGGCCTTGTATTCCGGCGACAACGATGCCTTTGTGACTGCGATCTACAACAATGTGCTGAACCGGGCGCCCGATGCGGACGGCAAGGGGTTCTGGGTCAACGCTGTTACCAACGGCGGGTTGACCCGGCCCAATGCTTCCCTATCCATCATGGCAGGTGCTTTGCTCAACTCCACGCCGCAGGGCTTGCAGGACGGTAAGCTGGTGAATAACCGGCTCGCTGTTGGCGCCAACTTCACTTCGTCACTTAATACTCCGGACAAGGTCGCTGCTTACTCTGGCAACGCAGCCGCTGCGTCGGTGCGGGCAATGCTGGCCAGTGTCGATGCCAATACTGACGTCAATGGCTTCAGCGCGACGGTCGACGCGACCATTGCCAATCTGGTCGCCGCTGCCGGGCCAAGCTTCGATACGGTGCGCAATATCGTCAATGCGCGCTGCATCAGTTGCCACTCCGGCGGCTCCGCGCCGCTCGGTATTCGCCTGGATAGCGATGCGGGTATTCACAATAATGCCGGGAACATTTATCAGCAAGTGGTGGTGACGCGATTTATGCCTTTGGGGAATGCGACCAATATGACTGACGATGAAAGAAACATCATCAAGCTTTGGTACGAAGCTGGCGCCAAATAAGCCCTCAGTCAGGCGGCCGCGGCGACCGAGGTGTCGCCGTGGACGCTGACGCGGTTGCGGCCGTCTTTCTTGGATTGGTAGAGGGCGCTGTCGGCGCGGCGCAGGGCTTCTTCCCAGCTGGCGTCGGTGGGGACCCAGGATGCGATGCCGAGGCTGATGGTCATGGCGACGGTGTCGGCCTCGGCCTGCAGCGGGGTGGCTTCGATCAGCGCGCGCATGCGCTCGGCCACCTGGCGCACTTCGCTGGGGCCGTTACTGGTGAGGAGCACGGCGAATTCTTCGCCGCCGAGGCGGAACATGGCATCGTAGCCGCGCAGGGCGTGAGCCGCCAGCGTGGTGACGTGGCGCAGGGCGGTGTCGCCCACGGCATGGCCATGGCGGTCGTTGACCGATTTGAAGTGGTCGATATCGAAGACGATGAAGGCGGCCCGTTGATGCACCCGGCGGAAGCGCGCAAATTCGCGCTCGGCCACGTCGTGCAGCGCACGGCGGTTCAGCCAGCCCGTCAGGCTGTCGGTCAGCGAGGCTTTGCGCAACGCCAGTTCCTGATGGCGGATGACGATGACCGCGCAGCACATGCCCGCGACGGACAGGAAGATCAGCACGCACAGCGAGCCGGAAGTCTGCAGGATCTGGCTGCCGAGGAAGGTCAGCGGCGTATCGCGGCTCAGCACCATGTACAGCGTGCGCAGCGAGAGCTGGATCATGAAGCCGATCTCAATCACCATCAGCGGCACATAGGCTGAGCGCTCCGGACCGCTCGGCAAGCGCCACAGCAGGGCCACCACGTGGCAGTTGATGAAAACAATCACCGGCGTGAACAGCAGCAGGCGATTGATCACCGACGCTTGCGTGAAGGGCAGGAAGTGCAGCAGCACGGACGTCAGCGCGATCAGGGCCAGCACGTCATAGCGCGGCGCCCGCCCCAGATGCCGGCGCAACCCGGCCGCGATGGCGAAATGGCCGGCGATATAGAAGGAGTTGGCGACCGCGGGAATCAGGAAATGGCTCAGCTGCCAGGTAGCGGCAATCCCGCCCAGGACGTTTGAGCCGAGGAAAAACAGTCCGGCATACGACCAGTCGCGCAGGCAGAGATCGCGCGGGTTGCCGCGGTACAGGAAAAACATGGCCATGGCCATGATGGCCGCAGCCAGCCCAGATGCAACGACCAGAGTGAAAGCATCCATCCCTTGCTTGCCTGCTGTTGTTATGGCTCGCTAGTATAGAGAGTTTCACACGTGCAAAAATGCACAAATTGTCACAATCAAGGGAAAACGGAAAGAAACACCGCCCGCGAGGGGCGGCGGCAGACGGTTAATGGTGAAGGGGCGTGGACAAGCCCGGCTGGCCAGCGCCCAGTTCGGTACGCTGGGCGCGCTCGGCGGGGCCGGTGTCCCAATAGCTGGTGAATCGTGCCACTTTGCCATCACGTATATTGAAAACGTGAACGAAAGGATTGTCGTACTGGCGCCCGGTGTTGCGGGCCAGCCAGGTGGAGTCGCCAATGACGACCACAGTGTCGCCTTCCGCGATGATTTGTTTCGGTTCCATGTGCAGGGCTTGCACGGCGGCGTTCAGGTTGGTGAAAAACTGGGCGATGCCCTGTTTTCCGTGATAGTTGCCGGAGTAGGCTAAATATTCCGACTCGGGGCCGGTCCACTCGGCATCATCGTGATACATGTCCAGCAGGCTACGGATGTCACCGGCCTGGAAAAGCTTGTAGCCTTTCATCACCAGTTCTTTGCTCTCTTGAATATCCATGACGTCCCTCCTTTTGGCCGGCCAGCGCAGCGGCGCCGCGGATAGCCGGTCAAATCAGCCTAGTACGGCCATGGATGAAGTCAAGACACTCGCTGTCATCATGACAGGCTATGCGGCCTCTGTACCCGGCGTTGGGGCCTTGCTGCAAACCGATGACCGCCGCGGTCCCGCACAGCGGCAGCCAATCGCCGGGCTGCCCAGCGCGTCAGCGCGTGCCTAAGTCCTGCGTCCAGTACGCGGCGGGACGCCTGCCGCCGCGGATGGCATAGGCGGCGCCCATTTCCGTAAAGCCCGGATTCATCAGATTGGCGCAGTGGCCGGGACTGGAGAGCCAGCCGGCGACCGCGTCTTCCGCGCTGACTTGTCCCAGCGAGATGTTCTCGCCGATCCTGTGCCAGCTGTAGCCGGCGTCGTGCGCGCGGTCGCCGGGCAGGCTGCCGTTCTTGCCGGTGTGGCTGAAGTAGCGCCGCTCGGCCATATCTTCGCTGTGGTGCAGGGCCGCTTCCGCCAGGCGATCGCTCCACACCAGCGGCGGCGCCGGACCGAGGCGTACGCCGCCGCAGTCCTGTGGCTGCGCGCGCAGCGCATTGGTGGCGGCAAGGATCTGCTGGCCGGCGTCGGGCCAGGGCGGCAGTGTCAGCTGGGGATTCGGTGTCGGCTGGGCCAGCACCACCGTCCACGCGTTGCCATGGCGCGAAGTGCCGATGGCCGCATACTGCGTGCTGAGCATGATGCTGCAATGCTTTTCCTGCAGCGCCTCAAACGCGGCGCGCGCATCGGTAGGGCCGGACACCTGGATCGCATCCGCCACCTCGGCCTCATAGCCCTGTTCGCCCAGCGCCGCGAGCAGGATCGAGTAGGGCCGCAGTTCGACTTGCGACAAGGCGGGCGTTGGCGCCAGCGGTGGCACCGGCGCGGGCGTGCGGCCCTGACAGGCGGTGGGCGCGGCGCGATAGCCGTTGACCAGCGCGGCCAGCAGGCCCGCATCGTCGGCCGCGGGGGCCGGCAGCGCGGCCAGTGTGGCACAGGACACAGCGCATTTCAGGAGGAAGCTCATAAAGCCACTATGCCATTGACACTGCGCGGCGTCCACGCGGACAATGACCCTTCCACAACCCTGCTTGATAGGAGAACCTCGTGAAGCTCCGTAACGTCGCGCAGTACCTGGTTGTCGTCACAAGCCTCACCCTCGCTGCTGCCGCTCCTGCTGCCGACAAAAAGAAGGAAGCAGCGCCCATGGATGAAAAAGCCGCCATGGAAGCGATGGAGAAAGCCTCCCAGCCCGGCGAAGGCCACAAGAAACTTGAACCGCTGGCAGGCAACTTCAGCGTAAAAACCAAATCGTGGATGGACCCTTCCAAACCGCCCGAGGAAAGCACCGCCACCTCCGAGCGCAAATGGATCATGGGGAACCGCTACCTGCAAGAGGACTACAAGGGAACGTTCATGGGCCAGCCCTTCACCGGCCAGGGCACGCAGGGCTTTGACAATGTGACGAAGAAGTATTTCGGCAGCTGGATCGATTCGATGAGCACCAGCATGTCGCTGTCCTGGGGCACTTTGTCTGGCAAGTCCATCAAGTACAAGGGCAATATGTCCGATCCCACTACCGGCAAGGTGGTGCCGTTCACCATGAACCTGACCATCGCAGACAACGACCACCACACGCTGGAAATGTGGGGCCCGGGTCCGGACGGCAAGAACGTGAAGTGGATGGAGCTGGCTTACACGCGCAGCAAGTAGCAGGCATGCCACAAGGGCGGGATGAGCTTGACGATCTGGACTCAGCTGCTAGATTGAAGAGTTCATCCACCTGTCTTGAAAGGATCTGCCATGCGTACCCGCCTGCCTGTTCCATTCTTGTTTGGTTTGATCGTTCTGACCCTGACCGGCTGCGCCAATATGAACCGGGCGGAAATGCGTCCGGTGGCCGTGACTGGTGCGCCGAAAGCAGTTGGCCCTTATTCGCAGGGCGTGGTGGTGAATGGCTTCCTTTATACCGCCGGTACGCTGGCACGCGATCCCGCTACCAATAAGCCGGTTGAAGGCGATATCACCGTACAGACCAACCGCATCTTCGATAATCTGGAAGCGATCCTTGCTGGCGCTGGATGTTCGCTGAAGGATGTGGTGAAGGTGACCGTCTACATGACCAACCTCGACGAATTCGCCAAGATGAATGAGGCCTATGCGGCACGCTTCGGGGAGAGTAAACCCGCCCGCACCACCATCCAGGCAGCGAAACTGCCAGGCGGTGCGAGCATGGAGGTGGACATGGTGGCGCGCCTGCCCTGAGGCTGCGCGCCACGTGTCGCGGTAAGACTTACTTGCGCTTGTCCGCAGTCTGGTCGCGCACGGTGCGGAACTCGGAGTCCTGCGACCAGTTCGGCCAGGCGTTCGAATCCGCCATGTCGCGGCCAACGCTGTACAGCAGTTCCAGGTCGCGCGCCATGCCGGTGAATGGCCACTGTGCGCTCCATTCGTCGGACGGCTGGTGGTAGTTGTTGGTCGTGTAGCTCTCTTCGGCTTTGCGGCCGGCCGCCACGCCACCTTCCACCCAGTCTTCACCGGAACCGAAGGACACCGCAGGCACGCCGCGCTTGGCCATCGGGAAGTGGTCGGAACGGAAGAAGTGGCCGGCTTCCGGCAGCGGATCAGGCGAGTAGGTCAGGTTCCACTGCTTGGCCTTGGCAATCATCATGTCCAGCACGTCCAGCTTGGCGCTGCCGGAAATGGTGAAGTTCCTGGCCGGGCCATATGGGCTCAGCGCGTCCATATTGAGCATGCCGACGGTGGTCGCCAGCGGATACAGCGGATTCGCTGCGTAATACTCGGAACCCAGCAAGCCTTTCTCTTCAGCCGTGACAGCCAGGAAGACGACGCTGCGCTTTGGTGCCGGCGCTTTGCCGTAGGCGCGTGCCAGTTCCAGCAGGGCGGCGGTGCCGGTGCCGTTGTCGACGGCGCCGTTGTAGATCTTGTCGCCCTTCGCATCAGGCAGGCCGACGCCGAGGTGGTCCCAGTGCGCGCTGTAGATCACGGTCTGGTCAGGATGTTCGGAACCGGTGCGGATCGCCACCACGTTCTTCGATTTGATCACGCGGGCATCCACGGCGAAGTGGCCGGACATGGTCACGCCGGTCAGCAGTTGCGGCTTGAAGTCGCGGGTTTGCGCCTGCTTCTTCAGTGCGTCGAAATCGAGGCCGGCGCGCTTGAACAGATCAACTGCCGCATCACGCTGAATCCAGGCTTCCACTGGTGCGTGGGCCTGGGTTGGGTCCTTGCGTACGATGTCGTACTGCACATTGGTATTGGAGTTCTTCACGGTCGCCCAGCCGTAGGATGCTGGTGCGGTTTCGTGCACGATGATGGTGCCCAGCGCGCCGCGGCGTGCCATCTCTTCGTATTTGTAGGTCCAGCGGCCGTAGTAGGTCATGGCCTTGCCGCCGAAGTCGCCCTGGCCGGTTTCGAAGTCAGGGTCGTTGATCAGGACCACGGCCAGCTTGCCCTTCAGGTCCATGCCTTTGAAGTCGTCCCACTTGCGCTCAGGCGCGGTCACACCGTAGCCGACGAAGACCAGCGGCGCCTTGTCGAAGTCGACGCGCTTCTTGCCGTTCTGCGCTGCGCGCACGGCCATCTGTTCGCCCTGGGTGTAGGTCTGCGATTGCTTGCCGTCGCTCACGGACAGTGTGACCGGGCCCTGGATTTCGAAACGGCCCAGCGGCACGTCCTGCGTCCAGTTGCGCTTGCCCTTGACCATGTCGCCACCTGGCTGCAGGCCGGCGGCTTTGAACTGGTTGATCAGATAGGTGACGGTCTTGGTTTCGCCGATGGTGTTCGGACCGCGGCCTTCGAATTCATCCGACGACAGGACTTTGACGTCCTGCGACAGGTGCTGCGGGTCGAACTTCGGGGAATTCTCGGCGTGCGCGGCAAATGCGGATAGCATCAGGGCGGCGAGGATGGTGTGTTTCACTGATAACCTCCATTCGGATTGAAGTGCCGAGAGTATCGTCCGAATGGAAGGGCAGGTCAATCAAGCAAATGAAGCGACATCCAGTATCGCTTGCGCAAACTCGCGCGGTGCTTCCTGCGGCAGGTTGTGGCCGATGCCGCCTGTTGCAGTGCGATGTTCATATTTACCAGTGAACTTCGCGCGATATGCGGCCGGTGCTGGGTGCGGTGCACCATTGGCGTCGCCCTCCATCGTGATGGTCGGCACGGTGATCGCCGGGAATTGCGCCAGCTGCTGTTCGATCGCGTCGTACTTCGATTCGCCCTGTGCGGCGCCCAGGCGCCAGCGGTAGTTGTGGATCACGATGTCGACGTGGTCCGGATTGTCGAAGGACTGTGCGCTGCGGTCGTAGGTGGCGTCATCAAAGGCCCATTTCGGCGAAGCCAGCTTCCAGATCAGACGATTAAAGTCCTTACGGTTCGCTTCGTAACCGGCGCGGCCACGCTCGGTCGCGAAGTAATACTGGTACCACCATTCCAGTTCGGCTTGTGGCGGCAGGGGCTTCTTGTTGCCGGCCTGGCTGCCGATCAGGTAACCGCTGACGGACACCAGTCCTTTCACGCGTTCAGGATGCAGGGCAGCGATGATGTCGGCCGTACGTGCGCCCCAGTCGAAGGCGCCCAGGATGGCGCTGCGGATTTTCAGGGCGTCCATCATCTCGACGATGTCCATCGCCAGCGCGGCTTGCTGGCCATTGCGGAAGGTGTCTTTGGACAGGAAGCGGGTCGCGCCGTAACCGCGCAGGTAAGGAACGATCACCCGGTAGCCGGCGGCAGCCAGCAGCGGCGCCACGTCTTCAAAGGCGTGGATGTCGTAAGGCCAGCCATGCAGCAGGATGACCGGCTGGCCGGTGGACGGACCCAGTTCCGCATAAGCGATATCCAGCTCGGAAGTCTTCACATGGCGCAGCTGGTCCAGCGCCGAACGGCCGGCCGATGCGGGCAGGGTTGCCGCTTTGGCCGTTGGGCCGAAAGCCAGTTCGAGGGCAGACAGGCCGGCCAGTGCAAAAGCGCCCGTCATCAGGAAGCGGCGCTGCTTATTGATATTCTCAGACATACTTACCTCCACCTTTCGTTTTGAACAATGTAGCCAGTGTATGTAAGCCGTATGTCGGCTATGTGTCGCAATGTACAAAGGACCGCTTTTGCACGCGGAGGAGTATATCTTGACGGCTGAGTTCAGCCGCGCGCGTTGAACACCGCCGGCTGCGACGCGGCCAGCTTCATTAGTTCGTCCACCGTGACCCGGACTTTGGGCTGCATATGCCATTTCTTCTGCCAAACCACGTGGATAGGCATGGCGCCGCCGGAGAGTTCGGACAGTACGGCCTTCAATTCCCCTGATTTCAAAGCGTCTTCCGCGAGCCAGCCTGGCAGCTGCGCCAGCCCGCAGCCGGTGACGGTCGCACACAGCAGCGCATCGCCGTCTGTCAGTTCATGACGCACCGGCACTTCAAAAGGAGCAGTGTGGCCATCTTCGCTGGTCAGCAGCCAGTTTGAGCTGCCGCCACGGCGCCAGCCGATCAGGCAATCATGCTTTGCCAGGTCTTCGCGCTTCTTTGGCGCGCCGCGCCGCTTCAGGTAGGACGGCGCGGCGCAAATAACCAGGCGTTGCTCGCCCAGTTTGCGCGCCACCAGGTCAGTGTGGTCGCCCAGCGTGCCGATGCGCACGGCGAGGTCGATGCCTTCGCCAACCATGTCCACCGCACGGTCGCGCAGCGTGACCGATAAATCCAGCTGCTCGTGGCGCTGGCTTAGTTTCAGCAGCGCCGGCATGATGTGGCGGCGGCCGAAGGTGGTTGGCAGGTCGACACGCAGGCGGCCGATGGGATGCCGGTGGCCGGTCGCCAGAATCGATTCGGTCTGTTCCAGGTCCTCCAGGATGCGGCGGCAGCTTTGCAGATAAGTCTCGCCCTCCGAGGTGAGATCGAGGCGACGCGTCGTGCGATGCAGAAGCTGTACGCCGAGCCGCGCCTCCAGCCGCGAAATGCTCTTGCCCACTGCCGATCCCGTTACGTCCAGCTTCAGGGCGGCCGCAGTCAGGCTGCCTTCATCCACCGTGGTGACGAACTCGCGTATGCCTGCAAAACGGTCTTCCATGATTTGATCCTGTGAGGATTGAATGAATGGAATTCTACCTACTAAATAAACCCAAAGGATTGAATTAGACTTTTCTCCATCGATTTCTATTGGAGAAGCAAATGAAAGCATGGCTGTTGAAGGACTTTGGACTGGCGAACCTGCAGCAGGCGGAAGTGCCGACGCCGGTGCCTGGCGCTGGTGAACTGCTGATCAAGGTTGGCGCTGTGTCGCTGAACTTCCGCGACAAGGCAATTGTCGACGGCATCTACGAACCGCATCTGGTGCCGAAGCCCCTGATTCCGGTATCCGACGCGGCGGGCACCGTGGTCGCGGTGGGCGAGGGCGTAAGCCGTTTCAAGGTGGGTGAGCGCGTGAACTCAACGCTGTATACCCGCTGGCTTGACGGCATGCCTGGCCCGGATGAACCCTTGTACTGCCTGGGCTCCCCGCTGCCGGGCGGTCTGGCGGAGTACATGATCATCCACGAACAGAGCGCAGTGAAGGCGCCGGATGAGATGAGCGATGTGGAGGCATCGACCCTGCCGATTGCAGCGCTGACGGCGTGGTACTCGCTGATGGACGTCGGCCACTTGCAGCCCGGCCAGACCGTGCTGGTGCAGGGGACTGGCGGCGTCTCGATTTTTGCGGCGCAAATCGCCCTGGCGCACGGTGCCCGCGTGATCGCCACGTCCAGCAGCGATGCGAACCTGGAGCGCGTCAGGGCGCTTGGCGTCCTTGACGGCGTGAATTACCGCTCCCACCCGAACTGGGAACACAAGGTGCTGGAGCTCACGGATGGCAAAGGTGTGGACATCACGCTCGATGTCGCAGGCGGCGATGGGTTGAACCAGTCGGTGCTCGCAACCCGCGTCGGCGGCACGATTGCCCAAGTCGGTTTTCTCACTGGGCAGACTTCGGCACTCAGCCTGATGCCGGTCATCTTCCGCCAGACCACGATCCGCGGCATTGCCGTCGCACCGCGCAGTTCTTTCGAACGCATGAATCCTTTCCTGGACAAGCATCGCATCAAGCCTGTCATCGATCATGTGTATTCGTTTGACGAAGCCTTGCAGGCCTATGAGCACCTGGCGCGCGGGCCGTTCGGCAAGATCGTGATCAAGGTTTCTGATCAGCCGTAGCAGCGGATTTCGATGCTGTGGTGGTCGGGGTCGTCGAAGTAGATGGAGTCGGCCATGCCACGCGCGCCGAGGGTGCGGCCGGGAGGGCCGCCATTGCGCTCGAAGTGGTTGCCGCCGAAGGCAATACCCGTCGCCTTCAGCCGCTGGTGCACCTGTTCGAAGTCTTCGCGCGCGAGCGCAAAAGCGAGGTGCTGTTGAAGCGCCGGCTCCGACTGCATCAGGTCCAGCGTCAGGCCGGCATTGACGCGCACTATTTCGAACGGCCCGGCGCGGCCCTCGTGCCGGAAGCCGAGAATGTCCTGGTAAAACCGCGCCGAGGCAGCGGCGTCGCGCACGTTCAGGATCAGGTGGTCGAGGAGAATGTCAGGCATATACCAGTTCGATCAGGGCGTCGTCCGGATACGCTTTATTCCGGATCGGGGGCTGGAAGCCGTGGCCTTCGGGCGTCAGGTCGAGCGCGATGCGCTGATCGCCATGGAGCAGGGTGGCTTTGGCGAGCTGGCGGGCAGTCGTGGTGGGGATCAGGATCTTCTCGTGCATCGCCCAGTCCGCGCTGCGCAGCAGGGAGTTGACCAGCGACTTGAGCATGAAGCTCATTTCCGCCTTGGCCGTCGCGATCTTGACCTTGGCTTCGAGCCGCAGGTCGCCGAGGCGGCGCATATTCTCCGGCACGCCGAGACTGCGGATATCGGGTTGCCAGCGGAATTTGCTTTTCGGTTTGTTCAGCTGCAGATCGGCGTTATCGTCCGCCACCAGTTCGCTGGGCGGCAGGATAAAGGTATTGTCGGCCGCGACCGGAACGGCGAGCGAGGTGTCTTCGCCGGCGATGCGCAGGGCCAGATCGCCCATGTCGGCGTCTTCTTCGGTGGGGCGCAGGCGGAAGCGCATTTCAGGCGCATCCGGCGCCAGCGTGTGGAACTCCTCGAAGGCGTCCAGACCGGCCAGCATCACGCGATAGCTCTTTAATTCGGAACTATGCATGCCCTGGACGATGGCGGCCAGCGGCTCGTCCACCGGCGTGTCGGCTAAGACCGGGCCGGCGGCAAGCAGCGAGAGGGCGAGGGCGAGGGGACGGTTGCGGACGGACATGACCACGTTCGCACGGCGCGTCAGACGCCCCAGATGATGTATTCGTTTTCCTGGCTGGCGGAGCGCAGCATCTCCAGCAGGGGGAAGGCGCGGGCGTGGAAGCTCACACGCTGGAGCATGGCGTGCTCCTTGGTTTCGCCTTCTTCCTGCTCGTGGGCGTGCACGTCGTGTTCAACGTCCTCAGTCGGGTGCTCCTTGGTGTACTGCACTTCCTGCTCCAGCAATGACAGCGCCTGGGTGGCTTCGGCCGCCGTAATCACGCCACGCTTCGGGCTCTTGTTCAGCAGGCGGAGGATGCGCTCGGCATGCTCCTGGTACATCAACACTTCAGGAGAAGATTTGGACTTGAACGAAATCAACATAATGCGGCCTTCCACGAATAAATCTTGTCGTTCAGGCAGCGCGTGGTGAATTAGCCTGCCCGTAGTACAGACATTAGGCCGATTTTGTTGTTTTCCATAGAGAATTCTGTTCGCTTAAGTTTGATTTAAGTCATAGACAGGATCGAACGTTCGTTGTCAGAACTTTATTTTGCTGGGTTTTCTCCCAGGAAGGTCTGTATTTTTTCGATCGTCATGGCGGGCGCTTCCTCCATCAGCCAATGGCCGGCGCCGGGAATAACCACTTCGGTGACATGGTCGGCGGCATTGCGCATCACGATCGCTTCATTGTTGCCGAAGGACTTTTCGCCGCCGATTGCCATCACGGGCATGGTGAGCTTTGTTTTGATGGATTGGAGGTTGTCTTCCGCGTCCTTGCGGATGGACTGGAACTGGGCAAAGGCGGCCCGCATTGTGCCGGGGCGGGCGTAGAGCTTCGCATAATGCGCGCGCGTGGCTTCGTCGATTTTGGAAGGATCGCCGGCGAAGTCGTTCCAGAAGCGGTCCAGATAAATGCGCTCGCGGCCCTTGACCAGGCGCTCGGCATCCTTGCCGCCGAAATCGAAATGCCATAACACGGGCAGGCGAACGATTTGCTCCCATGGCGGTACGCCGGGCACGGGGGCGTCCATCACCACCAGCCTGGTCGTCTTGTCCGGATAGCGGGCCGCATAGGCATAGGCGACCATGGTGCCGATGTCATGGCCGACGATATCGGCTTTGTCGACGCCCAGCTTGTCCAGAATGGCGCGGATATCGCCCGCCTGCGTCTTCTTGTCGTATCCGCCGTCCGGCATCGAGGACAAGCCCAGCCCGCGCAGGTCCGGCACGATCACCTTGTGGTCCCTGGCCAGGGACACCGCCAGTGGCGTCCACATATCGCCCGTGTCGCCGAAGCCGTGAATCAGGACCACGGCCGGACCATTGCCGCCCACCCGCACATGCAGCGTGGCGCCATCGGTCTTGATGTCCTGGATCTTGAAGCTGGCAGGGTAGGGCATGGGCGCTGCGAGTGCAGGCAGTGCGGCGGCTGCCAGCAGGGCGGCAGCGAGGGCAGATACGAAGGGAATGCGCATGCGTCGTTCTCCTTTGGTTGGGTACCACCGCCCAAGAGAGTAGCAGATTCTTAAGCCGGGGCCAGTTTTTCCATCACCGCCTTGCGATAGCGGCGGCTCATACGCAGCCGCTGCGCGTCGCCGAGGACGACTTCGTATTCGCCGTCTTCGCGGATTTCCAGCGCACGGATGCGATCGAGATTGACGATGGCGGAGCGGTGAATGCGGTAGAAGCCATATGGCGTCAACTGCGCTTCCAGATCGGCGAGGCTGCGGCGCAGCATGTGCGAGCGGCCCGCGGCGTGCAGTGTCGAGTAGTAGTCGCTGGCTTCGATCCAGTCGATGTCGGCGAACTTCACGACCTCCAGCGTGTTGCCGTTCTTGATGATGAAGCGGCGCGTTTCATCCGGCATGCGCAGGCGTTCCTTCACGCGCGCCAGCACGCGCTCGAAGCGCTGGTCGTCGAAAGGCTTCAGCAGATAGTCCAAAGCGCCGACTTCGAATGCGCGCAAGGCGAACTGGTTGTGTGCCGTGACGAAGACAATCGCGAACGATGGCGACGGTCCGATGCGCTCCAGCAGTTCAAAGCCGTCGCATTCGGGCATTTCGATGTCGAGGAAGACCAGGTCGGGAGCGTGCTCGGCGAGTGCGGCCAGCGCGTCTTCAGCGGAGCCGCATTGGCCCACCACGGTGATTGCCGGATCGCGTGCCAGCAGCACGGCGAGATTGCTGCGCGCGAGCGGTTCGTCGTCGATGATCAGGGCACGCATCAAGTCTCGCAATAGGGCAGGGTGATCGTGGCCAGCACGCCTGACGCCTGATTGCGCAGGGTCAGCGCGGCGTCCGCATACAGCGCTTGCAGACGCTGGCGCGTGTTGGACAGGCCGACGCCATCGCGAATCTGCTCCGGCAGCAGTGGGCCGTCGTTCATCACGCTTAAGGTCAGCAGCCCGCCTTCGCGCTCGGCGGTCACGCGCAGCTCGCCGCCTTTCGCGCGCTTGGCGATACCGTGCTTGATGGCGTTTTCCACCAGCGGCTGCATGATGAAGTCCGGCACCTGGGCTTTCATCAACGGCGCCGGAATGTCGATGCGGCAGCGCAGGCGCTCGGCAAAGCGCATCTGCTGGATGTCGAGGTATTTGCGCAGGAAATCGACTTCGTCTTCCAGCGCGACGAACTGGCGATCGGAGCGCTCCGTCACACGGCGCAGCAAATCGCCCAGGGAGGCAATCATCGCAATCGCATCGCCGTCCTTCTTCTCGCGAATCAGTCCGGTGACGGCGTTCAGGGCGTTGAGGATGAAGTGCGGCTCGATCTGCAGCCTGAGTGCCGCGAGCTGGGCTTGCGCCAGCAATTCGGACAGGCGTGCACTGGCCTCGCGCTGGCGCAGCAGGCGGTGCTGGGCATCGATGGTGATTGCCACGGCCACGATCGCGCCATACAGAATCACGTCGCCCACCAGATTGTTCAGCAGTTTGGAGCGCAGCAGCGGCATAAATGGATCGGCGCCGTGTGGATACGCAAAGGGATTGGTCGTGTGTTCCAGCGCCGCGGCCCAGGTGGCCCATACCACGCCGATCAGCAGACATGCGGCGCTGTGCACGAGCCAGGGCGCTGCGGCGCGCGACGGCAGGGGAAAGCGCTGCAGCAGGACCAGTGCCATCGGCGTGAATACCGCCCAAACCGCCCAGGATGCGAAGGTCACCGCAAACAGCGTGGCCCACGCATGCTCCATGCCCATGGCTTTCATCGACACGACGGTCTGGGTCGCATCGAACAGGGCCAGGGCCAGCCAAGGATAGGCTACGTAGCGCAGGGTTTTTGCTGAAATCGTCATGGCGCAATCATAGGGGAAAACCGGTGGCCGGGCGATGGTTTGCAGCGAATCCACGGCAGCCTGCAGCCAGGTGCGTCGCGCGGCAGCAAACGCGATGGGACACTACAGTCATCACATTCCAAGGACCAATCATGAACCGACGTGACCTCTTTCGCCTTTCCACCGCGATGGGACTGACCGCGGCGCTGCCAGCGCTGGGTAAGGCCGCAGCGGCTGTGCCCGCGCCTGCACGAGTACCGGCGCTTCAGCCGCCGCCTGACGGCGCCATCCCCGTTGCCTTCCTGCTGTCCGATGGCGCGGTGATGATCGACTTTGCCGGACCGTGGGAAGTGTTCGAGAACGTCAGCCTTCCGGGCCGCGAACAGGCCTTCAATCTTTACACGGTTGCCGCCACCACCAAGCCGATCAAGGCCAGTGGCGGCATGACCATCGTCCCTGAATACTCCTTCGACAATGCGCCTGCGCCGAAAGTGATCGTCATTCCGGCGCAGAGCGCGCGCGATGAAGCCGTGCTGGCCTGGATACGCAAAGCTTCGCAGGAGGCGGACCTGACGATGTCGGTCTGCACCGGCGCCTTCCTGCTGGCGAAGACGGGACTGCTGTCCGGCAAAGCCGCTACCACGCACCACGGCTCCTACACGCAATTCGCGATGGCTTTCCCCGACATTGCGCTCAAGCGCGGCGCGCGCTTTGTCGAAGCGGGCAAGTTTGCCAGCGCCGGCGGGCTGTCCTCCGGCATCGATCTCGCGCTGCGTGTGGTGGAGCGCTACTTCGGCCGGCCAGTTGCGGCCAACACGGCGGACGCATTGGAATACCAGGGACAGGGCTGGCTCAATCCGGAGTCCAACGTTGCCTACGCCAAGCGCCGCCGCTCAAGCGCCGAGCACCCGCTATGCCCCGTGTGTGAGATGGAAGTGGCCAAGGCTTCCGCGCCAACGTCCCGCTATCGCGGCAAGACCTACTATTTCTGCATGGGCGACCACAAACAGCTGTTCGACGCCAACCCGGCGCCTTATCTCGGATAAGCGTGCGATCCGTCGCCACGATCTGTGCTCCAATCTTCCGACAGGAGGCGGATCATGGCGGAAGAGCTCAAAATTGGCGACAAGGTGCAGTGGAATTCCTCGCAAGGCCCGGTTCACGGCACCATCAAAAAGAAGCTGACCTCGCCCACCCACATCAAAGGCCATGAAGTCGCGGCCTCGCCCGGGCACGTCGAATACCTCGTCGTCAGCGACAAAACGGGCGCCGAAGCCGCCCACAAAGCCGAAGCGCTCAAGAAAATCTGATTTGCAACAGATTCCAGCGCGATTCAATCAACTTGATGACTAAAAAGGGCTTCGATCAACTCCCTGATCGATAGCCGATTGACCCTGTTTGCAATCGCTCCCTAACATCGCCTAAGCCGCACAGTACGGCGAGTAAATGATAGCGCTATCTTATAAAGTCGCATTAAAAATAGAGGAAGACAAAATAATGAGATCTAAGAAGCAGACAGGAAAGAAACGCACACAACTCAATCACAAACCTGCCGTATCGGCGCTCCTGATCGCGGCCAGCATGGGCGGCGCGGCGCAGGCACAGCAAGCGCCGGACAGCGCAAAGCCTGACGAAAACGTTGTTACGATCACGGGTTCGCGCCTGGTCAGCCGCGGCTTCCTGGCGCCGACCCCGGTTACCGTGGTCGATGCACAGGAACTGAAGGTGTCCGGTACCCAGAACCTGGAGAACCTGCTCAACGATATGTCGCAGTTCACCGGCAATCAGTTGAACAGCCCCACCGCCAACACCGTGCAGGCCGGCCAGCCGGTCGGCACGTCCACGCTCAATCTGCGCAACCTCGGCGCGACCCGAAATCTGGTACTGGTCAACGGCCGCCGCTTTGCGATCACCGGCCCTGACTTCACCACCGACATCAACACCATTCCGACCGCGCTGGTGAAGCGCGTGGAGACTGTTACCGGTGGTTCGTCCGCCGTGTATGGTTCGGACGCGATTTCCGGCGTGGTCAACTTCATCCTGCGCGATAACTTCCAGGGCGCGGAAATCAATGTGCAGAGCAATTGGGATCAGCCGACGCACACGCCAACCCGTAGCATCGATCTGACGGTCGGCGGCAACTTCGACAACGGCAAGGGCAACGCCGTCATCTCCGTCAACTACCAGGACCGCAAAGGCACCACGCGCGGCGACTTGGGCGGCTATGCTTTGCCTTCGCTGGGCGACGGCTGCGTAACGGCCGCGTCGTGGTCGGCAACCGGCCCCGGCACGCCGTTGTCTGTGCCTTCCGGCCAGACCTGTCTGTCGGCGGGCGGCAAGCCTGGCCTGGTCTACAGCGGTTCGTCGACTGTACCGACGGGCCGTATCGGCAACCTGCCGGTGGTCGGATCTTCCAGCTCCAACGCCGCGCTGGATGCGGCCATGCGCGCAGCGGGCCTGGGCAGCATGACCACGCTGGGCGCCATCTTCGACCAGACCGGCAAGACCGTGCGTCCCTACACCACGGCCGATGCTTACGACCTTGCTCCGCAATCCTACGTCGTCACGCCGCAGAAGCGCTGGGTGGCCAACGCCTTCGCGCACTATGATTTCAATCAGTACGCGACCGGCTACAGTGAGGTGCACTTCAGCAGCAACCGCGCCAGCGTGCAACTGGCGCCGTCCGGCGTGGGCGGCAACTTCCTGGTCAACACCAATAATCCTTATCTCAGTTCGCAGATGCAGGAAGTGCTGCGCCAGCTGGACCTGAAGGAAAGCGGCACCTCGACTGTCACCAACGGCAAGAGCACGCTGTCCACCACGGCGGGCGATGGATTGGCGGTGCTGAATCTGAACCGGCGTATGACCGATGTCGGTCCGCGCGCGGCAGCGACCGACCACGAAACCTTCCGCATCGCTTTGGGCGTCAAGGGGCAGCTGCCGAATATGTCGGACAACTACCTGAGTGACCTGAAGTACGATATGTACTACACCAACAGCCGCACCACGGAGTCCCAGCTTCAGGCCGGGTCGATTTCGCTGAGCGGTTTCCAGAACGCGCTGCTGTCGCAGGGCGGCGCTGCACCGGTGCTGAATCCCTTCGGCCAGAACATCAGCCCGGCCGCCGCCACTGCTGTTTCGGTCATCTCCAACTCGAATATCACCGCCGAGCAGCAGGGCCTGGCCGCTGGGCTGACCGGTACGCTGTTCCAGCTGCCAGCCGGTCCGGTCGACTTCTCCACCGGCGTGGAACGCCGCCGCGCTTACGCCCGTTACTCGCCGGATGCCTACCTGGCTTCGGGTGACGTCGCCGGCTGGAATGCGGCGCGCAAGACCGAAGGTTCGGAGACTGTGAAGGAAGTGTTCGGCGAAGCGCGCATCCCGCTGCTGACGGACAAGCCCTTCGCCAAGAGCCTGAGCGTGAGCGGCGCCTTCCGCCGTTCGGACTACGATGTGGAATCGGTCGGCGCGGTGTGGACCAACTCGGTCGGCGCCGAATGGTCGCCGGTGCAAAGCCTGACCTTCCGTGCGCAGAAGCAGAAGTCGATCCGCGCGCCAAACGTGGGTGAGCTGTACGGCGGCCAGGGCACCAATGGCCCGACCGCGACCGACCCGTGCTCCAGCCGCCAGCCTGCATCGCAGCAGACGGCAGCTGTGCGTGCGCTGTGCCAGGCGACCGGCGTGCCGGCCAACCTGGTGTTCGACCAGTCCATCCAGCCGACCAATTTCCTGACCCAGATCGTGGGCGGCAATCCGGGCCTGAAGGCTGAGACTTCGCACACCACGACTTTCGGCGCCGTGTTCGCACCCACCACCGTGCCGGGCCTGCAAATGAGCCTGGATTACTACCGCATCACACTGGATGACGCGATCTCCACGCTGGGCGGCGGCGGCATCCAGTCGGTGCTGAACCTGTGCTATAACACCATCCAGAACGCGAACAGCGTGTACTGCAAGGCCATCAATCGCGACCCCGTGACCGGCCAGATTGCAGCACCGACTTACGTGATGACCACGGCGGCCAATATCGGCGGCATCAAGACTTCGGGGCTGGACGCGGCGGCGCACTACGGCTTCCGTACTGCTTTCGGCCTGATGGGCGCAGACAGCCGCTGGAATCTCGACACCAACTGGACCTACGTGAAAGAGCTGACCTTTACGCCAATTCAGGATCTGCCGAACATCACCAACGAGTGCGTCGCAAGCTTCGGCCCGACCTGCGGCCAACCGGTGCCGCACTGGAAGGGCACTGCGCGCGTCACCTGGAACTCGGGCAAGGCAATGCTGTCGGCCCGCGTGCGCTACCTCGGCAAGGTCACCGTGGATACCTATGTTCTGCCGCAGCGCCAGGGAGGCACGCCACCGGCGCTGGAGTCGCTGACCAATCCGAAGATCGGCGCATACGCCTATCTGGACCTGACGGCCGGCTACGACTTCACCAGGAACATCAGCCTGGTGGCCGGCGTGCGCAATGTGCTGGATAAGGACCCGCCAGTGCTGGGCTCCACGCAGCTTCCTGCAAACAACAGCATTCCTGCGACCTATGACCCGCTGGGCCGCAATCTGTTCTTCAGCCTGGACGTCAAACTGTGATCAAAACTGGCCAACAACGACGGCAACTCACCTTCGCGCTGGCAGCGGGCTTGCTCAGTCCATGGGCCGTGGGAGCCGCTGCGGCGGCTGCCGCGGCCCCGGACTGGGCAGACCAGCTGCGGCGCGATCTGGACAAGATGGCCGCGCATCTCACGCAAACGCTCAAACCATGGAAAGTGCCGAACCGCGTATTCCTGCCGGAAGATCACGGGCTGACGTCCGGTGCGGCGCCCGCTGCCACGACGACGGCGATCCAGCGTGCGATTGAAAGCTGTGCCACGGCAGGTGGCGGCACGGTGCGTCTGGCGAAAGGGGATTACATCAGCGGCACGCTGGTGCTGCGTTCCGGCGTGATGCTGGAAGTGGCCGAAGGCGCGCGGCTGCTGGCGAGTACCGACCTGCACGATTTTCCGGAGCACGTGGCGCAGCGGCCAACGGTCATGGACAGCAATATGGGCATGAACCAGTCGCTCATTTTTGCCGAGGGCTGTGAACGTATCGGCATCTGCGGCAAGGGCATGATCGATGGACGCGGCACCAAAGACAATTTCCCCGGCGAGGAAACGGCCGGTTCAACGCCAGGACGTCCCTTCCTGATCCGCGTGATCGATTGCCGTCGGGTGGTGGTGCGCGGCATCCATCTCAAGGATTCGCCCTGCTGGATGCAGAACTACCTGAACTGCGAAGACCTGATCGTTGACGGCATCCGCGTCGACAACCAGGCCAATCACAATAACGATGGCCTGGATATCGACAGCTGCCGCCGCGTCATTGTGCGCAACAGCTTTATCAACGCCGAGGACGACGCCATGTGCTTCAAGGGCGCTGGCCAGCGGCTGGCGGAAGACATCCTGGTCGAAAACTGTGAGTTCTACAGCACCTGTAATGCGCTGAAGTTCGGTACGGACTCGCAGGGCGACTTCCGCAATGTGCTGGTGCGGAATGTGACGGTGGGCGGGCCGTCCGATGCCATGCGTGCCATGAACCGGCGCAAGGCGGATGGCGGCATCTCGTGGGAGATCGTGGATGGTGGCACGCTGGAGCGCGTGCTGGTGCACGACGCGCACATCGTCCGCGCCGAAAGCCCGCTGTTCCTGCGGCTGGGCGATCGCGGACGCGTGCGGCCGGAGCAGCAACGTCCCGGTCCGGGTGTGCTGCGCTACATCGTGTACGACCGCATCACGGGCGACAACAATGGCATGCGCGGTTCCTTCTTCACCGGCATTCCGGAGAAGGCGATCGAGCATGTGCTGCTGCGCGATGTGTCGCTCGGCATGGCCGCTGCCAATGCACCGGCAGTGGACCAGGCCGCGGTACCGGAAGCGCATGCCGAGTATCCCGATCCGCATATGTTTTCCAAGGTGATGCCGGCTTACGGTCTGTGGGCACGGCACATTCGCCAGCTGCGCTTGCAGCGCGTGCATTTCAGCGTGTCCGGCGCCGACGCGCGGCCGGAGGTGCTGGCTGGCGTCGACGCTGAAGTCCTGCGTCAGTGAGCTTGCGTGACCCTGAACCAGTCGATGTCGATGTAGTTGCGGTCGATCCGGTTTGGGGCGCGCGCTGACCTGGCTTCGTCGCTGTCCGATTTGATGTAGGTGAACACGGCAGGACGGCTGCCTTTCCACCACGAGAAGCGCGCCAACTGCGTGACAGGACCGAACTCTTTGAACGGCGCCTGGTCCTGCAGGGCGTATGAGAATTGCACGGTCTGATCCTGCTTCACCACCGCACGCAGGATCACGGCCGGTGCATCGATTCGCGGCCCGCGCAGTTCCTCGCCGGAATTCGAATAGCTCAGGTAATTGACGCCATTTTCGCGCACGACGCCAATCCACGGTACTTTCACACCAAATAGCGTCAGCCCTGCGCGCTGCTGGTCCGTCAGTCCTGCCAGCTCGATGCGCGTGGCGATCTCCGACTGCGGGCCTTGCAGAATCTGCGTCAGCGTATTGCGCGCGCCGACCAGATAGCGTGCCTTGTTGGCCTCAATGCGCATATAGCCTGGGCGCTGCGTCAGGCTCCAGTGCGCATCGTCAGGATTGTGATTCCATGACCATTGCAGGCCCAGAGTAGACGCCGAGAACTCATCGCTGTCTTGTAGCTGGTAGGCGACGCCGGTTTGCGGCAGCGCGTAGCTGCTTACCGGCGTACCTGAGAGCTCGGCCTTGTCGCTCCTTTCGCCGATGATGGGCCAGTCGTCTTGCCAGGCCACTGGTTCAAGATAAGTAATGCGGCCAAAGGCGCCGGTACTGTTGAAGTGAATGAACCAGCCCTGTCCCGTCGGTGTTTCAACATAGCCGCCCTGGTGCGGGCCTTTGATGGCGGCCGTGGGCTTCAGCACAGCGCGCGATTCGTAGGGACCGTCGATATGCCGCGAGCGCAGCACGGCTTGCGGTCCCGTCTCGACGCCGCCAATCGGCGCGAAGATGTAGTAGTAGCCATTGCGCTTGTAGACCTTGGGGCCTTCGAACACCGGCAGGTTGACCTTGTCGTCGACGATGGTTTTGCCCGCGTCGTACACTGTTTTGCCATCAGGGCTCATGGCGTGCAGGATGCCAGGCCCCGCGCCGACCCTGGAGTGCACCAGATAGGCTTTGCCGTCGTCGTCCCAGAAAGGGCAGGGATCTTCGTAACCTGGACCCGCCAGCACGGCAACCGGCTCGGACCATTTGCCCGCCGGGTCGGCGGCGCTGCTCATGAAAATCCCCTCGTTTGGCGTCGCCCAGTAAACATGGAAGCGGCCGTCATGGAAGCGTATCGACGGCGCCCACACGCCGCCCGCGTAGCGCATACCATCGCCGACCGGCTTCGATATACCGTCCGTCAGCGTGTAAGGCGGCACCATGTCGTAGGACGGATGGAAGGGCAGCTTGGGCAGCACATGGCCAAGTATCTTCCAATGCACCAGATCGCGCGAAGTCAGGATGGGAATGCCCGGAGAAAAATGGAAGCTGGAGGCGACCATGAAGTAGTCGCTCCCGACGCGGATCACGTCGGGGTCCGAATAATCGGCATAAAGAATGGGATTACTATAAGTCTGCGCATGACCTTGCGTGCAGCACAGCGCAACGAATGCCGCAAGCATCAACTTCCTCAATCCCATGGGCCATCCTCTTTTCTGGCAATTTCACAAGTAGAAACGAGGGCAGCTATCGAGTCAATCGGCAAGTGATCAACATGCTGATGGATTATGACCAGCGGCGAGCCTCAGAACAGGCATTACCGCCGGGTTGACGAAAACCAAAAGCCAGCTAATATTGTCTTGATATCTTAAAAAAATGCCGGTTCTGAAAGGGATGGGCCATGAGAATTGATATCAGGACGATGATGCGGACGGTTGCCGCTACGCTGTTGTTTGTTGCTAGCGCAGGCGCCATCGCCGCGAATACGCCGCAACTGGCCATGGAAGAATTCATGGTGCCGTCGCAGGACCCCGGCATCAACCTCTATGTGCGCAACAAGCATCCTCAGGGCGAGAAGCGATTTCCCGCCGAGAAGATCCTGCTGTACGTTCATGGCGCGACATACCCCTCCGAGACCACATTCGATCTGAAGCTGAACGGCCTGTCATGGATGGACTACATGGCGCGGCATGGCTACGACGTGTACCTGGTTGATCTGCGTGGTTACGGCAAATCGACGCGCCCGCCGGAAATGGACAGCCCCCCTACAGAAAACTCCCCAATCGTGCGTACCGAAACCGCAGTGAAGGACGTCGGCAGCGCTGTGGACTTCATTCTGAAACGCCGAGGCGTATCGAAGATTAATCTGATGGGATGGTCCTGGGGTACCACACTCATGGCCGTCTATACGACGCAAAATAACGATAAGGTCAATCGCCTGGTCCTGTACGCGCCACAGTGGATTCGCACCACGGCTTCGCTCGCGGACCCCGGCAACAAGCTTGGCGCCTATCGCTCCGTCACGCGCGAATCTACCAGGGAGCGCTGGCTGACCGGCGTAGCGGAGGACAAAAAGCGCGACCTGATTCCTCCCGGCTGGTTCGAGGCCTGGGCCGACGCCACGTTTGCGAGCGACCCAATCGGCGCGGCGCAATCGCCTCCGGTGCTACGCGCACCGAACGGCGTGGTGCAGGATACCCGTGAATTCTGGGCCGCCGGCAAAGCTCTGTACGATCCGGCCGGCATCCGCGTCCCGACCTTCCTGGTACATGCCGAGTGGGATGCCGACTTGCCGAGCTATATGCTGTATACCTACTTCGCCAAACTGGTGAATGTGCCATACAAGCGCTATGTCGAAATAGGTGAGGGCACCCATAGCATCATCATGGAGAAGAACCGCATGCAGCTGTTCGAAGCCGTGCAGCACTTTCTGGATGAGAGGGTGGTGGCGAATCAATGAGCGCTCATTCCATGATCTCATTAGAAGTCACGAAGTCGCCGCCTCGTCCGGAGGGACGACAACTGAATGCTTAACGCATGTCGCAGTATGCAATTCAAACGCATGCCGTTAAGTCGCCCTTAGTTTCAGAAAGTGTGTGTGCGAGTTCAGTTGATCGTACCGACAAGGATTGAACGCCCGCGCTAACCGCGTGGAGTCGCGCATGGCCCTGATTTGCTTGTTGTTCGAGATTGGCTCGCAACTCGGACAGGGCCAAGCCTAATACTTCATGTTTCGACCACAGACTGTTCGTTTGCTCGCTGAATTGGCCCTGTCCGTTTGACTCGCCCGCCATACTCTTGCGAACACTGCCACGCGATCGTAAGCCCCTCCGAATCCCAGTTCCTTAAGCTCTTCGTGAATTTGTTTCAGGCTACGTCGCTGTTTGCGCGACTTGGCTGCTTCGGTCAAGTCTCTTTTTAGTTTGTTTTCTGGCTGGTGATTTTGGTATGCGCTGCTCAAAATATACACAAAGACCGATAATGCAATGGAGTATATGAAGTTGCGCAAGGGAAAAAATCATGCATTCCGCCGAAGGGAATTTAATTCCTTCGTTTGCAAAGGAATATGGATATTTCGAGGGGAGGCCGAAAACAAAAACGCCACCCGAAGGTGGCGTTTTTACTTTTTATTCTTGGTGGCCCGGGGCGGAATCGAACCACCGACACAAGGATTTTCAATCCTCTGCTCTACCAACTGAGCTACCAGGCCAAGGCGCGCAATTATAGCAGGGTGTTTGGCCGGTTGGCTAGTCCCTTGTTTTATAATCGCGGGCTGGCGCCCTGGGGGCGTTTCAAGAACATCAACATGAGCAAGTCGACCCATCAGCAATTCCTGCGCTTTGCGGCCAATGGCGTGGCCGGACTGGTCGCCGATATGGCGGCGCTGTATCTCGCCCTGGCGCTGGGCTGCGGCTATTACGTGGGACGGTTGCTGTCCTTCCTGTTCGCCGTCTGGGTGACATGGCGGCTGAACCGCCGCTACACCTTTGCCGCCACGGACAGCGTCTGGCGCGAGTGGTGGCGCTATCTGGTCGCCATGCTGGGCGGCGGCGCGATCAACTATGCGGCCTACACTCTGGCCTTGCAGCTGCTGCCGCATGCGGCCTGGACCCCGGCGGCCGGTGTGGCGATCGGTTCACTGGCTGGCATGACTTTCAATTTCATTACCGCCAAGCGCTTCGTGTTCAGATAGAATCGTCCGACATGAGCTCGCCCTCCCTCGATGCCGGACAAATCGCCTTCATGCGTGCGGGCGTGTCGATCAGCGTCGCCACTTGTTCGGCGGGCGGCGTGCCGGAGCTGGTGCGGGCCATCGGTTGCCGGGTAAGCGATGACGGCAGCAGCGTCACCGTGTTCGTGCCGGAGTCCAAATCCCAATGCGTGCAGCGCGATATCTTTGCCAATGGACGCATCGCAGTCGCCTTCACCCAGCCTTCCAGTCACCGCACGATGCAACTGAAAAGCGATGATGCACGTGTGACCGCATCTTCAACTGAAGACCTGCAAGTGGTGGCAGCCTACTGCGATGCCTTTGTGGCCGAAGTGGGCGCGATCGGCTTCCGCGAAGAGATGGTGCGCATGCTGCTTTCCTGTCCGCCGAATGAACTGGTGGGGCTGACCTTCCGCCCGCAGCAAGCTTTCACACAGACGCCCGGCCCCAATGCAGGCAAACCGCTGGAGGCCGGAGCATGAGCGAGGTCCGCCTCGACACGATCCGCGAGTGCTTCGAGGGCGTGATCCCCGCGGTGCTGGCGACTGCCGATAAGGAAGGCGTGCCGAACGTCTCCTATCTCTCGCAAGTGCAGTACATCGATCGCGAACACATTGCGCTGTCCTACCAGTTCTTCAACAAGACGCGCCAGAACATTCTTGCCAATCCTCGCGCGCGGCTGATGGTCATCAATCCCTTTACGGGCGCGCAGTATTCGCTGCAGATCGAATACCTGCGCACTGAAACTTCGGGATCGCTGTTCGAGAGCATGAAGGCGCGCCTGGCGGGAATTGCCTCGCACGTAGGCATGAGCGGCGTATTTCATTTGCTAGGTTCGGACGTCTACCGCGTCAACGACCTGCTGCGGGTGGACAAGGATGCCGTCCCCGCGCCGGAAGCGTCGCGCAACACACTGGCCGCGCTGCGCGTATGCTCCGAGCGCCTGGCCGCCTGCCGCGACCTGGATCGCCTGTTCGACGAAATCATGGCCTGCCTGGACGAGAAGCTGGGCATCAGCCACGCCATGCTGCTGATGCACGATACGGCAGCTGGCAATCTGTACACCGTGGCCAGCCACGGTTACGCCGAATCCGGTGTGGGCTCCGAAATTCGCATGGGGCAGGGCGTGATTGGTGTGGCCGCGCGCGAGCGCACGCCGATCCGCATCAGTCATATGACGGCGGAGTACAGCTACAGCCGCGCCATTCGCGAGCAGCTGACGGACAGCGAACTGGCGGAAGAGATCCCGTTTCCCGGACTAGCCGAATCGCGCAGCCAGCTGGCCGTGCCGATCGTCGGCTGCGACTATTTGCTTGGTGTGCTGTATGTGGAGAGTCCGCAGGACCTGCGCTTCAGCTATGACGATGAAGATGCGCTGGTCACGCTGAGCGGCCAGCTGGCGATGCAGATGTACATCCTGCAGAACGCGGCACAAGCCGAACCTGAGCCGCTTGCAGCGCCGGACGAAGCGCGTGCGCAGCGCGAAGCGGCGCCGCTGGTGGTGCGCCATTACGCGGGCAACGATTCCGTTTTCTTTGGCGACGATTACCTGATCAAAGGCGTAGCGGGCGCGGTGCTGTGGTGCCTGCTGAAGGACCACGCGACTCTGGGCCGCACGTGTTTCAGCAACCGCGAGCTGCGCCTCGATCCACGTATCCGCCTGCCCGATGTCAGTGACAATCTGGAAGCGCGCCTGGTGCTGCTGGCGCGCCGCCTGTGCGAACGTGATGCGGGAGTGCAGATCGAGAAAACAGGCCGCGGCCATTTCCGTCTTTGCGTGCACCAGCCCCTGGTGCTGCATGAGGTGATTTAGGCTGCCAGGGCTTGCGGTGCAGCCAGCGCCGCGTCCAGCTTTTGCGCGGAGCGTTGATCGAGCAGCGAGCGTGCAAAACCGAGCATGCCTTCAAAGACCGGCGGCGGCATCCCGGCGCGCATGCCCATCATCATGCCTGCCAGTTCGGACGGGTTAAGTGCGGGGATCATCCAGCGCATGGCGAGCTGCATCTCTTCCTGCGGAATGGTGCTGACCAGGGCATCGTGGATGCCATCCAGTTCTTCATCCGTGTAGTGAGCCCACAGGATGGCGTTGTTCTCCGTTTCTTCCATATTCATGTGCACCAGGTTCTCGCCGACGAAGACGGACAGTTGCAGGTGCAGGTGGTCCAGGTAATCCTGGCGCCGGGCGCCGCTGTGTTCTTCCACGTGGCCGCACAGCGCGTTCAGTTTGTCGATGGCCCAGTCGTGATGATCGTGATCGCCTTCGGTGACCTGGGCCGAACCGGCGCGGCGGGCGTTCATGGCGGTATGGATGAAGCTGGCCTCGTGCTGCATGTGGCTGCGCATGAAGGCCAGCAGCTCGCGGATCTGGCGCAGGCCGGTGGACAGCTCTTCAGCGTCGTTGGCGTCAAGGCGCGCGGTGCGGTTCAGGGTGTCGCTCATGTAGGCGCGCAGGGCTTTGTGGATGCCGCTGTACAGATTGTTGCGGCGGGCTTGTGATTCACTCATTTCCATTTCCTCTTTCTTTTCCGTGGGGCGAAATGCCCGAACAGAATGGTAGTCAGAGGTGGAAAGCCGCGTTCTTAAAACTTGGCTCAGCAAATCTTAAATTCTTCTTAGTTGACTGGACGCACTGGCTGTTGCGCGGGCTCGCGATGGCGTATGCGGCGTGTGGCCCCATCCGGTCCGAACAGCAGCACCTGCTCAGCCATTTGTGGACGCTGGTCCGGCCCCGGCGGCAGCTTGTGCTCGGGCTGCCATTCGTAGAGCCAGACCTGGTAGCCCTTATCGAAGCGCAGTTCCTTCAAGGGCTGGCCCAGCGCCGCACGGGCCGCCTCGCGCGTGGGCGGCTGGACGTCCGGCTCGGGCGGATCGTCCATGTATTCAAAGCTGAGCAGAGTGTCGTCCGACCAGCTGCGGTCCCAGATCGGCGCGTAATAGCTGCGGTCGAGCAGGACTTGGCAATCGCAGTACGGAAGCTCGGAAGCCGGCGGTCCGCCGCCCGCGTAAGTCATGCGGAAGGGCAGGACTTCCCGCCGCTCTCCTGACGTCGCGGTAACTGAGAATACCGGACGCTCGGTGAAGAACAAGTAGTTGCCCTCGGGATCGGAGCAGACGCGGTCGGTGCTGGTGAACAGCTCGCCCAGCCATGCGAAAAGTTGCGAGTTGTTGGACACCAGACCCGCATCCATGCCGACCAGGCATTCCAGCCGCAGGTCCCCCAGACGCCGCATGCCTTCCGGCACGCCGGGGCTGCGCACTTCGGCGCGCCAGGTCATGGAACTGGTCTTACGGTTGGCGATCAGGGCAGCGTCTTCGCGCTGCAAGGTGTCGTTGTACGTGAGGGTAAAGCTGTTGTCCGGCGCGATCTTTACTGGCATGCTGGTCGAATCGCCGACGACTTTCAGTTCAATGCTCTGCATCTCAACAGTAGCTGTGCGCGGCAGCAGGCGGAACCTCAGCGTTGCCCCCGGCGCCAACGCCTGGGCATGCTCGAAACGAGCGATGCCTTTAAGCATTTTGCGATAGGATTTGTCGACAGGATCGCGCGTATTGCGCACAACCACGCTTGGCGCCGCAGGCTCCTGAGCCGGGACGGCGTTCCATGCCAGCATAAGGCTGGCGGTCAGCAGGCTTATGCAAATCCTCATGACCCCGATTGTGTCACATCTAAAAACGGAAGGCGTTACAATCGTCCGATGATTAAAGAACCCCCAACCAGCGAAGGATCGCCATCCCGCTATGAGTTGCTGGTGGAAAGCATCAGCGACTACGCGATCTACATGCTGGATACGAACGGCCATGTCAGCAGCTGGAACGCGGGCGCGCAGCGCTTCATGGGCTATCTGGAGGAAGAAGTGCTGGGGCAACACTTCTCCAAATTCCACACGCCTGAGGACCGGGCCGTTGGCGCGCCGGCGCGCGCGCTGGAAACGGCGCTGAGCGAGGGCCGTTTTGAAAGCGAAGGCTGGCGCATTCGCAAGGATGGCACGCGGTTCTGGGCCAGCGTGGTGATCGATCCTATCTACACGCCGCGTGGCGAACATGTGGGCTTTGCCAAGATCACGCGCGACATCACGGACCGCAAGAATGTGCATGAAGCGCTGCGCGAGAGCGAGCGCCGTTTCCGCTTGCTGGTGCAGGGTGTCACGGATTACGCGCTGTACATGTTGTCGCCGGAAGGCTCGATTACCAACTGGAATGTAGGCGCGCAGCGCATCAAAGGATTTGTCCAGGACGAGGTGATAGGCACCCACTACCGCCGCTTCTTCACGCCGGAAGACCAGGTAGCGGGCGTTCCTGAACGCGCACTGGCCACCGCGGCACGCGAAGGCCGTTACGAAAGCGAAGGCTGGCGCGTACGCAAGGACGGCACGCACTTTTGGGCGCATGCCGTGATCGATGCGATTTATGACGACAATCGCAAACTGATCGGCTTCGCGAAAATCACACGCGACAATACGGAGAAGCGCCGCGTCGCGGAATCTCTGGAGCAGACTCGCGCAGCCCTGTTCCAGGCGCAGAAGATGGAAGCCATCGGCCAGCTCACCGGCGGTGTGGCGCATGACTTCAACAATCTGCTGGCGGTGATATCCAGTGGTATTGATATTCTGAAGACACAAAACCACGCGGGACCCACCGGCCGCGTGCTGGATGGAATGCGCCGGGCGGTGGACCGTGGTGCCTTGCTGACGCAGCAGCTGCTGTCGTTCGCGCGCCAGCAGCCCCTGGCGCCGGCGGTGCATCATCCGAATACACTGATCGCTGGCTTCGAAGCGGTGCTGCGCCGGGCGGCTGGGCCGCTGGTGCGCTTCGAACTCGATCTGGGGCCGCAGCTGGATAATGTGTCAGTGGATGAAGCGCGCTTTGAAGCCGCCTTGCTCAATCTGGTGGTGAACGCACGCGACGCCATGCCGGACGGTGGCTCGCTCATCGTCGAGTCGCGCAATGTCGGACTGGTCGCCAATGAAGTCGGCACCCTGCCGGCGGGGGGCTACGTGAAGGTGACGGTGCGCGACACCGGCACCGGCATGTCGCCCGCGGTGCGCGCACGGGCACTGGAACCGTTCTACACCACCAAGGAAGTCGGCAAGGGCACCGGCCTTGGTTTAAGTCAGGTCTATGGTTTCATCGCGCAATCTGGCGGGGATGTGGCCATCGATACAGCAGAAGGATTCGGTACTTCGATCCGGCTTTATCTGCCCGCCGTTGATGCCGCCGTGCAGCCTGCGGACGGCCTGGCCGATGCGCCACGTGAGGAGCGCGTGCTGATTGTGGAGGACGATCAGCTTGTGCTGGCCGCCGCCGCTGAATTGTTCCAGACCATGGGCTATTCCGTGCTGAGCGCGCATGATGGAACTGAAGCCTTGCGCATCATGCAGCGCGAGCCGGACATCGACGTGGTATTCAGCGACGTGATGATGCCGAACGGCGTAACGGGCCTGGATCTGGCGCGGGAGGTGCGCACACGCTACCCGGCCACCAAGATCATTCTGGCTTCCGGCTATCCGGTACCGGCTCTGAAGAGCGAACAGCAAGGTTTGGCGGAGTTCGACTTCGTGACCAAGCCATACCGCCTGGCGGACCTGGCACGCCACCTGCGCAGCTAAAGACTTTTCAGATAGGGCCAGGGATAGATGCCGCGCTGGTGGCCATCGCTGAAGATAAGCTGCACCGCGTAGACGCCCACCGGTTCGATACCGGTCAGACAAACGCCATCTGCCACGACTGGTGCCCGCTGCGTACGCCGGCGCTCGGCGATGCAGCCGGCGCAGCGGCAACTCTGGCGCAGCAGCGTTTCTGGCAGCGCCTGGCGAGTGCCATCCGGCCATTCCAGTTCCAGTGTGCCTGCCGCGCGGCGATGACTGATAGCTCGTGGTGTCATTGGCGGTCAATCTGCTCGATGGCGATCCGCACTGCCTTGCGCACTTCCGGATCGGCGTCCTGTCGCAGGGCTTCCAGCGCAGGCAGGGCGGCGCGATTGCCGATCTCGCCCAGTGCCAGCGCCGTTTCGCGGCGCAGGTTGGCGATGTCGTGGCTGAGGAGTGGCAGCAGGGCGGGCACCGCTGCCGCGTCGCGCAGGCGGCCCAGGCTGCGGGCGGCGCGCAGGCGCACTTGCCAGTAGCTGTCCTGTAGCGCGGCGACCAGCTCGCCCAAAGCCTCGGCCAGCTTCAGCTTGCCCAATGTGGTCGCGGCCTCCTCGCGTACCTGCCACGCCGGATCATTCAGGCCCGCCAGTAGCGCCGGCAGCACAGATGCGTTACTGGCCAATCCGAGCGCACCTGCCGCCGCACGGCGCACTTCCCGGTCCGCGTCGTCCGTGGCGAGCCGCGCCAGCGCGGGCAGGGCCGGGGTGTATTTCAGATAGCCCAGCACAGCGACTGCTTCACGGCGTACCGCAGCTTCCGTGTCTCCCAGCGCCGACAAGGCCGGCACGATGCTTTCCGGCGCACGCAACTCGCGCAAGGCGCGCAGCACGGCGTGCCGCACAAAAGGCTGGTGATGGCTGGCATAAGGCGCCAGCAGGCGCGCCGATTGCGCGAGTTTGAGCTCGCTCAGGCTCTGCGCTGCTGCTGCGCGCACATCGGCTTCATCATCGGTCAGCAGTTCGGCGAGGCCGGAAACGGCTTCGTCGTTTTCGAAACCCTCCAGCGCCCGCGCTGCCTCTTCGCGCACGGCGGCTGCGGGATCACGCAGGGCGGCGACGAACAGCGGGGCGTGTTCGTCTTCGGCGATATCGCTCAGATCCAGGATGGCGATGCGGCGCACTTCGCCATCTTCATGCTGCAGTCGGGATAGTAATTCCATGATTCTCCTTATGGGGCAATGCGCGCGGATGCAGCAGGTCGAGGCAATGGCGCTTCAGGCGCACGAATTCGAGCGAGGTGACCAGGCCTGCGTGGCGCGGACGCGGGAAATCCAGCCGGATCTCGTCGATAATGCGGCCGGGGCGCGGGCTCATGACCAGAATGCGATCGGCGAGGAACAGCGCTTCGTCGATATCGTGGGTGATGAAGATGACGGTGGTGCGGATGCGCGCCCACACTTCCAGCAGCAGCTCCTGCATGTTCAGGCGTGTCTGCGCATCGAGTGCGCCGAAAGGCTCGTCCATCAGCAGCACGCGCGGATGGTTGATCAGCACTCTGGCGATCTCCACGCGCTGCTGCATACCACCGGATAGCTGCGATGGGTAGCTGTTCTCGTAGTCCTCCAGCCCGACCAGTTTCAGCAGCGCGCGCGCCTGCTGGCGCCGTTCGCCGCGCGGCACGCCCTTCATTTTCAGGCCGAAGGCGACGTTGTCGATCACCTTCTTCCACGGGAAGAGCGTGTGCTGCTGGAACACCAGGCCGCGATCGGGATGCGGGCCTTGCACCGGTTGGCCATCCACGCGGATGCTGCCGTGGCTCGGGTCCAGATGGCCCGCCAGTGCGCCAAGCAGCGTCGATTTGCCGCAGCCGGATGGGCCAAGCACGCAGATGAATTCTCCCGGCCGTGCCGACAGTGAAACCTCGTGCAGCGCTGCACGTCCACCTAGGTCCACCTGCAAGTTGGCGATATCGATGGAACCTTGCGTCATGATGTTTTCCTCCCCATGAAGTACCACGGCATCAGCGCGTTGCCAGCCTTGCGGACCAGCACACTGCTGCCCATGCCGAACACGCCGATGAACAGCATGCCGACGATAATCTCTGGATAGTTCTGCACGATGTACGAGGACCAGGTGTAGTAGCCGATGCCGAATTGGCCTGAAATCATTTCCGCCGTCACCAGGCAAAACCAGGCCGTGCCCATGCCGATGGAAAGTCCCGTCACAATGCTGGGTGCGGCGGCAGGCAGCACCACCTCTGTGAACACCGATGCGGCGCCGCTGCCCAGACTGCGCGCCGAAGCGATCAGACGGCGGTCCACGCCTTCCACGCCGTGAATTGTGTTGAGCAGGATCGGGAACAAAGCGCCGATGAAGGTGATGAAAACCATCGACAGCTCGGACGATGGAAACATCAGGATCGCCAGCGGAATCCACGCCACGGCCGGAATAGGGCGCAGCACTTCCAGCGGCGGCAGCAGGGCATCCTCCAGAAAGCGCGAACGCCCGATTGCCAGCCCCAGCACAATGCCCAGCACGGCCGCCGCCGCGTAACCCGCGAACACCCGATAAATGCTGGCGCCAAGGTGCGTGAGCAGCTTGGGCGACTGGATCAATTCTCCTGCCGCCGCCACCACCTCTTTGGGTGACGGCACATTGTTGAACGTCACCAGGCCAAGATTAACGTGGCTGGTGGACGCCCACTGCCATGCCAGCACGCAGGCAGCAATCGACAGCGCGCGCAGCAGCAGACGTTCAGGTTTGTAGGTGGCAGCCATGCACTTAACCCGCGATCGTTGCCCGGACGCCGCTGAAGTCCAGGACTTTGCCGCTGTTCTTCCTGGCCCATGCCTCGGCGGACTCCTTCAGCAGGAAGGCGTTGATCTCGTTTTTGCCGCTGCTGACGAACCAGGCGTCGCTGGCAAAAAGCTTGATGCCGGTTTCGCGGTCCTGGGCGTAGACCGTACGGACTTTCTTGCCGGCCTTTTCCAGTTTGGCCAGATCTGCGAAGGCCGATTCAGGTGTCGCGTAATTTCGCACCAGTGGTTCGCCGGCCACCCAGATCTGCGCCACCCGCTTCACATCGGCAATCGGCTTGCCGGAGCTGGCATCCTTGCCGGTCAGCGGCAGCTTGGCGTAGTTCTTCAGCTGCGCGTCGTAATCCAGGCCGGACTGCTTGAAGGCGGCGCGGATGTAGCGGTCGTCGATGAAGCTGTTCACATCCAGATCGCTGTCGGTGCGCTTCAGCAGGCGCAGGGTTTCGATGGAGGTCTTCACCGCCTGGCGATATTCCGGCTTCCAGCTCAGGTCACGCGTCTGCAGACCCAGTGGACCATGGAAGAGATAGTTTACCTCCGCGTCGATGCCGGTCACCTTGGCCACCAGTTCACTGTATTTCTCCGGTTCGGCGGCGAACAGGCGGTCTGCTTCGATGGCGGCACGCAGGAAAGCAACCACGACTTCGGGATACTTCTGCGCATACTCGGCATCCACCAGGCTGCCGTGCAGGGTTGGGGCATTGGCCTGTGAGCCGTCATAGATCTTGCGCGCATAGCCACGGTGCGGGAACAGTTCAGCGAAAGGCACGAAGTCGGCATGCGCATCGACCTTGTTGGTCTGCAGCGCAGAGCCGGCGATTTCCGGCGCTTGCGTGGTGATGTTCACGTCCTTCTCCGGGTCCCAGCCTTGCGCCTTGACGGCCCGTAGCAGCATGCCGTGTGCGGTGGACGCGAATGGCACGGAGATGGTTTTGCCTTTCAGCTCGGCCAGAGACTGCACCTGCGATGCTTTCGGCACCACGATGCCGTTGCCGCTGCCTGTGGTACTACCCGACAAAACGCTGATGAAGAGGCTTTTTCGTCCCGCCTTCTGGAAGGCCGCGCCGTTGAAGGAGCCCGGGAAGTCTGCCATTGAGCCGATATCCAGTTTGCCCGCCACCATTTCGTTGGTCAGCGGCGCACCGGAAGTGAAGTTCTTCCATTGGATATCGTATTGCGCATCCTTGTACTTGCCGTCATGCGGCAGATACTTTTCCAGCAGCTTCAGCTCGCGGATCAGGATGCCTCCTGTAGCGCAGTTGATGGTGGTGTCCTGCGTGCCGATGGCGACGCGAATGGTTTCAGCATTGGCTGCACCGAACAGCAGCGCCAGGGCCAGGCCCAGTAATGGTCGTTTCATTGATCTCTCCAGGAGTTTTAACGCAGCAAGTAAGGGATATCGACGTGGATGGCGCCGGTCGGGCAGTCCTTCTCGCAAGGCATGCAATACCAGCACTCATCGAACTTCATGTAAGCCTTGCCCTTGACGAAATCGATGGCCAGAACGTCGAGCGGGCAAACGTCGACGCAGACCGTGCAGCCTTTGTGCGCAATGCATTTGTCTTCATCGACACTGACCGGCACTGTGGCAATGTTCAGAGTTGTTGGCATAATTCCTTCTCTTCCTTGTTGATGCGCAGCCGCTGGTAAGCGGTCTTTTCCTGTTCATCCAGCTTGACGATGTAAGGCTCGATCGGACGTTTGAAGCAGGTCATGGCGCCGTTCTGCTTTTGCAGCTGCACGTGCACGAACCAGTCGGCATCGTTGCGTCCCGGATGATCAACCCGGTAGTGATAAAGGCCCCAACGGCTCTCGGTGCGATACAGCGAAGCGCGCGCCGCCATCTCGGCGCAATCGCGGATTGCGTGCACTTCCATGGCGCGCATCAGTTCATGCGGATTGCTCGCGGAGAGGCGATCCAGGTCTGCGCGGATCGCTTCGAAGCGCTGCAGGCCGATTTCCATCTTGCGCGTGACCTTTGGCGGCTGCAAATAGTCGTTCACCATGCGGCGCAGCTTGTATTCAACCTGGCTGGGCGGCAGGCCATCCTCGCGCGACAGTGGCGCCCAGACACGTTCGCGCTCGCGTTCGACCTGCGCTTCGTCGAATTCCGGCAGCGGGTGCTCCGCGCAATAGCGTGCGGCGCTTTCACCGGCCAGCTTGCCGTAGACGAAGGCGCCCAGCATGTAATTGTGCGGGACGCAGGCCAGATCGCCCGCCGCGTACAGGCCTGGAACGGTGGTTTCGGCATGTTCGTTGACCCAGACACCTGAGGCGGAATGGCCACTGCACAAGCCGATTTCGGAAATGTGCATTTCCACCATCTGCTCGCGGTAGTTGGTGCCGCGGCCTTCGTGGAAGCGGCCGCGGCTCGGACGCTCATTCGTGTGCAGAATCGTTTCGATGGTGCTGATGGTTTCTTCCGCCAGATGATCGAGCTTCAGGAATACCGGCCCGTCGCCGCCCTGCAGTTCGCGGTAGAACTCCATCATCATCTGGCCGCTCCAGTAATCGCATTCGATGAAGCGCTCACCCTTATTGTTGGTCGTGTAGCCGCCAAACGGGCCGGTCACGTAAGCGCAGGCGGGTCCGTTGTAGTCCTTGATCAGAGGATTGATCTGGAAGCACTCGATGCCCGACAGTTCGGCGCCCGCGTGATAAGCCATGCTGTAGCCGTCGCCTGCATTGGTCGGGTTCTCGTAAGTGCCGAACAGATAACCGGATGCGGGCAGGCCAAGACGGCCCGCAGCGCCGGTGGCCAGCACCACGGTCCTGGCGCGAATCACGTGGAAATCGGCGGTGCGGCAGTCGAAGGCCATGGCGCCCGCGATGCTGCCGCCTTTCTCCGTCAGCAGGCGCGTGGCGACCAGGCGATTGGTAATCTCGACGCGGGCACGTTTCAGCCGCCGGTACAGCACCTTTTTGATGTCGTGCCCTTCCGGCATGGGCAGCACGTACGTGCCCATGTGGTGAACTTTGCGCATGGCGAAGTCGCCTGTTTCGTCCTTCTCGAATTTGACGCCCCAGCGGTCCAGCTCTTCGATCATGTCATAGCTGTTCCGCGCGTAGGCCATCACTGTTTTCTGGTTGACGATGCCATCGTTTGCCGTGGTGATCTCTTTCACGTACTGCTCCGGCGTAGCGAATCCGGGAACGACGGCGTTATTCAGGCCGTCCATGCCCATGGATATGGCGCCGCTGCGCTTCACATTGGCCTTTTCAAGCAGCAGAACACGCAACTCGGGATTGGCTTCCTTGGCTTTTACCGCCGCCATCGGACCGGCGGTGCCGCCGCCAATCACCAGCACGTCAACAGTCTGGATATGAGTATTCATGGGGATTCCGTGGTTGAAGAGCGGCGCGCTATGTGAAGGCGGTACTGAAAGGCGTCGCCGCGGAAGTAGAGGTATTCGAAATCGAGTGGTTTCCCGTCCGCCGTATGCGTCAGACGTTCGATGCGCAGTACGGGCATACCCTCATCGATCTGCAAAGCCGCCGACAGCGCGTGGTCGGCCAGGATGGCATCGATCTGCAGGCTGGCCGTGCCGAGTGCGATGCCGTAATCGTTTTCCAGGATCAGGAAGATATCGCGCGTGGCCAGGTCTTCCTGGCGCAAGCGTTCGCCCAGTTCCGCTGCGACGTACGTGACTTCGAGCGATACCGGCTCGCGGTTCAGCAGGCGTATGCGCTTGATTTCAGCAACAGCATCACCAGCCGTTAGCCGCAGTTGCTGCGCCACATTCGGCGCCGCGCTCACGATCTGGAAGCCGGCCAGCCGGTTATAGATCTCATAGCCGCGCCGGGACATGGCTTCAGCAAAGCCCTCAAGCTGGCTCAGTTCCTGGAACGCCTTCGGTTTGGAGACGAAAGTACCTTTGCCGGGCAGCTTGAAGATCAGGCCTTCCTTCTGCAGATCATTCAGCGCCTGCCGCACTGTGATGCGGCTGACGCCGAACACCGCGCCAATCTCGCTTTCCGCAGGCAATTGCGCGTGCGGCGGATAAGTCCCGTCGAGAATGCGTTCGCGCAGGTTCTCTTTGACCTGGGCATACAGCGGCAGAGGCGAAACAGGCTCGTTCATGAATGTGCTCGCAACCTGTTATGACAGGTCATGATCGTTGGGATGAAACGATCTTATCGAGCACCTTCATGCATGAAAACGAATCAATTCGCGCTTGCATATGCACTGGTGCTGCATATGCAAATGCGCGAATCGAGAATGGACCTCAGTTGCTGCCGTAATGTGCGGCTTGCGCGGCGCCGCTCTCGGCCAGTGCCGTGGCGGTGTCGAAGTAGCGGGCCAAGGCATCGTCCAGTGCCGGCAGCAGGATGCCGCGTTCGCTGGTCAGGGCGGAGTAGGGCGGCTGGGCTGCGCAGCTATCGAACGAAGCTGCCGGGCGTGCCAGCAAGCCGCTCGCATCCACGCCGGCCAACTGGCACGCGCGCTGGGCGAACTGATGCCAGCTCAGTGCTTCGTTATTCGACAAATGCCAGATGCCGCTTTCCTTGTCGATCAACAGGTCGAGGCAAGTCTGTACCAGGTCAGGCACGTAGGTCGGTGAAACGATCAGATCGTCCGCTGCCGGGAATTGCCCGCCCGCGGCGAGTGTCTGCATCGCCAGCGTGAGGAAGTTGTGGCAGTCCCACGGGCCGAAGAATGCGCTGGTGCGGACGACCAGCGACTGAGGGTGAATGCCCAGCATGCGGCGTTCCGCTTCAACCTTGCTGCGGCCGTAAACGTTGAGCGGTGCTACGGCATCGCTCTCGACGTACGGTGCGCCTTTGCTGCCGTCGAATACCAGGTCACTGGAAAAGCTGAGCAGGCGAAGTGCATGTGCGGCGCACGCCACGGCCAGCACCGTGGCGCCCTCGGCGTTCTCGCGCAGGCAGCGCGCTGCATCGTTCTCGGCCTGATGTACGCGTACGTAGCCGCTAGCGTTGATAATGGCCCAGGGCTGGTAGCGGCGGATTGCAGCGTCGACGGATGATGGATCGGTGATGTCCATCTGCTGCCTTGTCAGCACGCGATAAGCCAGATTGCGTTGCTCGCAGATGCGCACGAAGGCCGAACCCAGCGTGCCGGTGGCGCCGCTGATCAGGATCGGTTGTACGGGACGCTGCGGAAACTGGCGGTCGGTCGGCAGCGCGGCCAGGCTGGTGCTGGTCGCGGCCGGAGGGCACAGGAAGCGGCCCGGCCGGCGCCACCAGCCGACGCCTTGCAGTACGGGATTGGAGAGCTGGCGTCCGGTGGCCAGTTCGCGCATCATCTCCGCCAGCGCGGTGGGACGCGGCACCGGCGCGCGCAAATCGAAAGCGCCGGTTTCGTAATAGCCCTTGCGCTCGGTGACCAGACAATTCCAGTCGAAGGAACCAAGCAGGGACCACACCGTGACGGCGCGCAGATCGGCGCCGCGCTGGCGCACATGGAGGGAGGCATTCCAGATTTCGTGCAGCCAGCGCAGCTGGTCTTCGCGGTTGGCGTCGATGTGGGCCTCGGTAACCGCCATGGGCAGCTTATATCGCTCCCACACTTCTTCCAGCAACGGGCCGATTCCTGGTGTCGGCGTGGCCAGCGCGCGCGCGGTTTCGATATCGGCGAAACCGTCGACACCTACATACCGTTGCGGGTAGCGCGCCGCGCGGTGATCGAGCCAGCGCTCACTGGTGATGTAGTAATTCAGGCCGATGATGTCCGGCGGACAGGGATTATCGCGGAACCACAGCAGTTCGTCTTCGCTCAGGCCACCGCGTTCGCGCAAATAGTCCCACAGCGCATGCTGCGAATCGATGCGGCCGCACAGCATGTCCCACGCCAGCCAGCGGCGTTCATTGTAGAAGGCAGCCCATCCTGCAAGTGGGGGTGTGCTGTAAGTCTTGCCCAGATCATCCGTCTGTACCAGCTTCGCTTGCGGATTGACCGCGCGGATGGCGCGCATCGCCAGCACTGTCGCCTTGCATTGATAAAGTAGCGCGCGCAGAAAGGTTTTGTCGTCGCGGCCATGCGGATACCACACGCCGTACAAACCGCAAAAGCGCGCGGTGGTCAGCGGTTCATTGACCGGTGTGTAGTATTCAATCCATGGGTAGCGCAGAGCAACTGCGCCCGCATACTCCGCCAGCTGCTCCGGAAATGCAGGATCGACCAGACTGGTATGGCGTGGTCCGCTACCGTGATGGATCAGGCCAACGATGGGCGTTACGCCCAGTGCCTGCAAGGCTGGCAGCCGCTGGTCCGGCTGGGACCAGTCAGCAGTATCCAGGCCATCCGGCGCCACGCGCTCCCACAGCACGGGGTAGCGCAATGCGCGAATGCCGAGCGCAGCGAAGCGGTCGAGGTCATCTTCGCGGCGGTCATGCCCATTTTGTTCAATTTGACTGAAGTATTGATCAGAGACGCGGTTGACGGTGCCTTCCAGTCCGCCCCACAGTTCGATGGTGGTTGGCTTGATCGTGGACATGTTCTTCTTTGTTGGTCGAGGAGGCAAAAAGTATCGCCAAATTTTTGTCGGGGTGGCGCAACCTTGCCTTCAGTCATGCGTGCGCGGCAGCGAAATTCACTTCGCTACACTGGCGGCCATGCGATTTTCATTTCTCGGAAATACACTGCAGGAATGGGGGACCGCGCTGACCGTGATGGTGGCTGCGGCCGTCGTGCTGTACCTCGTAAAGTGCCTTGCCGTACGGCGTCTCGCCGTGATTGCAGAGCGCACCACCACGCCGGTCGACGACTGGCTGGTGCGCATGCTGCGCGCCACATGGCTGCTGACAATTATCATCGGCGCAGCCTGGATCGGCAGCCAGATGCTGGACCTGCCGCACAAGCAGCTGACCTGGATGTGGCGCGTGACCGCCACCACGCTGCTGATCCAGGCCGGCATCTGGGGCGATAGCCTGATACGCTCGTGGCGTGGCCACTACCGGCGCAAGAGCGAGACTGGCGCGTCGGCCACCTCGGCTGCCATCATCGATTTCATTTTGCGGCTGGTGGTCTGGATCGTCTTCACCCTGATGGTGCTGGATAATCTGGGCTTCAACATCACGACACTGGTGGCCAGCCTGGGCATCAGCGGTATCGCAGTGGCGCTGGCGGTGCAGAATATTCTGGGCGATCTGTTTGCCTCGCTGTCCATCGTGCTGGATAAGCCTTTTGTGGTGGGCGACTTCATCATCGTCGACGATAAGCTGGGTAGCGTGGAGTACATCGGGCTGAAGACCACGCGCCTGCGCGGCCTGGGCGGCGACCAGATCATCTTTTCCAACGGCGATATTCTGAAGGCACGCGTGTTGAACCAGACGCGCATGCAAACCCGCCGCGCATCCTTCATCCTGCGCGTGCGGCGTAACACCAGCGCGGACGACTTGCGCGTAGTGCCGCAGATCCTGCGCAATGCGGTGATGGCGCAGGAAAAGACGGCCAACTTCGAGCGTTCGCACTTCTCAGGTCTGGGCGAATGGTCCTTCGATTTCGAGACGGTGTACTGGATCAAGTCGCCCGACTATTTCGTGTTCATGGATACCCAGCAGGCCATTTTCCTGGCCGTGGTCCGCGAGCTTCAGTCGCGCGGTATCGAGCTGGCGGTGCCAACGCGAATTGTGCTTCCCGATCAGTTAAACTCTGCACCTTCGAACGCGCAAAGAAAGAGTGTATGAAAAAACTGGTCTTGGGAGGACTTGCTATGTTGATGGCGGGGAGTGCAATGGCTGCATCCGTGCAGGACGTGGCGGAGCGTTACCGCAAGCTGGTGCTGGCGGTCGGCCAGCATGATGCGAATTATGTGGATGCCTACTATGGTCCTGCGGCGCTGCAGGAAGAGGTGGCGCGCAAGAAGCAGAGCCTGGCGTCTATCCGCAGCGAGGTGCAGGCTGCGCGCCGCGATATCGCGAAGCAGAAACCGCACAATGCGGAAGAGGCGCTGCGTATCGAGTTCCTGTCGAAACAGCTGCGCGCGGTGGAAGCGCGGGTCGATATGCTGGATGGGAAGAAGTTCACGTTCGATGAAGAGACGGCCGTGCTGTACGACGCTGTCTCGCCGCATCACGACCGCGCCTACTACGAAGCGATCGTGGCCGAAGTGGACAAGCTGGTGCCGGGAACCGGCCCGCTGCCTGAGCGCCTGAAAGCCTTCCGCGCCCAGTTCGTGATTCCGAAAGATCGCCTGAAGCAGGTGTTCGATGCGTCCATCGCTGCCTGCCGCGAGCGCACCATGCGCTATGTAGAGCTGCCGAAGAACGAAAGCTTCGTGATGGAGTTCGTGAGCAACAAGCCATGGTCTGGCTACAACTGGTACAAGGGCAATGCGCACAGCCTTATCCAGATCAATACCGAATTCCCGATCTACATCGAGCGCGCGCTGGACCTGGGCTGCCACGAGGGCTATCCGGGCCACCACGTCTACAACGCGCTGCTGGAGCAGGAACTGGTGAAGAAGCGCAACTGGGTGGAGTTCAGCGTGTATCCGCTGTATTCGCCGATGTCGCTGATCGCCGAGGGCAGCGCGAACTATGGCATTCAGATGGCTTTCCCGGATGATGAGCGCGTGGATTTCGAGCAGAAGACTCTGTACCCGCTGGCGGGACTCGATCCCGCCCTGGCGCCCCAATATGCCCAGTTCCTGAAGCTGATGGCGAAATTAAGCTACGCGGATAACGACAATGCACGCGAGTATCTGGAAGGCCGCTTCACGAAAGAGCAGGCGCAGGAGTGGATGGTGAATGTGGGCCTGTATCCGCCGGAGAAATCGGCGCAGCGCGTGTCCTTCTATGACGCCAACCGTGGCTATGTGATCAACTACAACCTGGGCCAGGATCTGGTCAAGGCCTTTGTCGAGCGTCACGCGACGGCCACCGATCCGGCAGCCGCCCGTGCACAGCGCTGGGACGCTTTCAAGCAGTTGCTGTCGTCCCCACGCCTGGCCAGCGGTTTGCGTTAAGCCGCCTTCTTCGCGCTCAGGCATTCCTTCATGAATGCCTTGCGCTCATCGCCTTTTTTGCCTGCCGCGTCCGCGTTGCAGGTCTTCATCTTTTCTTGCTGAGTCGGAGCCTTTGCGGGCTTCGCGCTCAGGCATTCCTTCATGAAGGCTTTGCGCTCGTCGCCCTTCATGTCTTTGGCGTCAGCGTTGCAGGTCGCCATCTTCGATTGCTGGGAGTTCTTGGCAGGCGCTTCCGCGGCATGAGCGGACACGGCAAAGAACATGGCGATGGAGGCAGCGATCAGTTTGTTCATAGGTCAGATCCTTATAGAAGTTAGCCTTTCGGCTTGGTAACTATATACGACAAATAATCGGCGGCGGAAGTGGATTTTTCGTCGTTGTGGCCTATTCTTCAATGTGCGGTTGAGTGAAAAAAAGGGGAGAAATACCATGAACAGACTCATCGTATCAACGGCGCTTAGTGCAGCCGTCGCCATGGCATTGGCTGCATGCGCGGGAACAGAACCTAAACTGGGCGGTGGCGGCACCGTAGCGACCGGCGCTGCGGGTGGCGCCCAGGCTGCAAACGCCAATCCACAATTGGAAAAATGCGACAAAACGCTGGGGACGCTCGGCGTGGTGGAAGATACCGCTGCGCCGTGGTATCACCAGCTGTCGCAATACAAGCTCGGATCGACTGTGCCGGTGCTGCGCATGATGATCCAGCAGTCGAACTGCTTCGTTATTGTCGAACGTGGCAATGCCATGAACAAGATGATGATGGAGCGCCAGCTGTCGCAATCGGGAGAGATGCGAACCGGTAGCAATATGGGCAAGGGTCAGATGGTGGCGGCGGATTACACCATGAGCCCGACCATCACGTTCAGCCAGAAAGGTACGGGCGGTATGGGCGGCATGCTGGGTGGTGCGGGCATGCTGGGCAGCATTGCCGGTGCGGTGGCTGGCGGCCTCAAGTCCAATGAAGCCTCGACCACGCTGCTGATGATCGATAACCGCTCCGGTGTGCAACTGGCGGCGGCCGAGGGCAGCGCCAAGAACTTCGACTTCAATGTCGCTGGCGGCTTGTTCGGTGGCGGCGCCTTTGGTGGCGCGGGCGGCTATTCGAATACGCCGGAAGGCAAGATTCTGATCGCGGCCTTCATGGATTCGTACAACCAGCTGGTGCGGGCGGTGCGCAATTACAAGGCGCAGGAGGTGGCTGGCGGCATGGGCACGGGCGGTTCGCTTGGCGTGCAGGGTGGTACGACGCCGGCATCCCAGGCTCTGGATAAGCCGGCGGCAACCACCGATAAAAAGGGTAAGAAAAAGTAGCCTAGATCCGCAGGAACGCGGCGATCACTGGCGCATTGGTCAGGTCGATCAGGAAGCCGCCCGTTGGTGGGACGATCGTCGTGGCCTGGGGGGCCGGGCCACGCTGCCGGGTGATTGCGTCCATCGCCGCGACGGCCGTGGCGGTGGAGCCGATGCCGTAGCCGGTCAGACCCGCCGTTGCGACGGCGGCTTCATAGTTGCGTCCCAAGATCGGATAAACGATGGCCGCTGCGAAGGCCAGGGTAACGATCGTGTTCACGGTCAGGATGGCGAGCATCGGCCCGGCAACTTGCGCCAATTCTTGCAGGTTCAGCGCGGCCAGGGTGACGGCCAGGAAAAGGGACAGCAGCACAGCGGCGATTTTGGTGATCACTTCGCTTTTTAGCCAGGTGGCGCCGCAGGCATCGTGCATTGCGCGGATGGCGAAGCCGACCAGCAAGGCGCCCATGTAGGCGGGCAGCGTGGCGCCCAGCTTGTCCAGGCCGTAGCTGGCCCAGGCGCCGGCTTTGACGCAGACAGCGATCAGCAGGGCATGCCCGAGCGCGGACCAGCCGAGCGCCGCCACCGCCCTCACGTCAGCAAAGAAGCTCGCAACCACGACCGGTGCGCGGGTGGCGCCAATGGCGTCAGCCTGCGCCTCTGCGCTGCTGGCACGCGCGCCGCGCTCCGCAGCGGCGGGCAGGGAGGTGTGCTTGCGCAGGAGCCAGGTGCCGAGGGGGCCGGAGAGGAGGGCGCCGGCGACGAGGCCGAAGGTGGCGGCGGAGGCGCCTATGGTGGCGGCTGCGGCCAGGCCGGCTTGTTCGAAGCGCGGGGCGAAACCGAGGGCGGTGCCGTGTCCGCCAACCAGTGTCAATGAGCCGCACGCTACACCCAGCAGCGCCGGAGCGCCGAGCGCCACAGCGACCGCCACACCAACCGTATTCTGCAAAACTGACAACACTGTCGTCGCGACCAGCAGCACGAGCAGCATCCGTCCGCCCGTGCGCAGCAAACGCAGCGGTGCCGCCAGCCCGACGCAGGTGAAGAACCCAATCAGCAAAGGCAGATTCAAATTCTTGAGTGGACGCGTCGCCCATTCCGGCTCAACAGTTACCAGCCAGGTCCACCATCCAGCATCGACTTTGCCTGCGAACGTAAGCGGCATACCTGCAACGCGCAGGGCCAGCAACACCAGCGAAAACAACAAGCCACCGACCACCGGCACCGGAATATTGAAGCGCGCCAGCACCTGCACGCGGCGCAGGACGGCTTCGCCCAATAACAGCACGGGAATGGCAAGCGCAAGCAGATACCAGGCAGAGAGCGTCATGACGGACAAGATAAGTTTGAACGCGGCAAGTATTGCCGTGCTGCCCTGCGCTGTCAAACCGCATTGCAGCATGCGGACCGCGGCCTATCATGAAGAGACAGACTGCTAACCGCAGCAAGGGAGAACTGAAATGAGGAAATATATCGACTGCCGCGAATTCCCCAGCGAGTCGCATTGCAGCATCGCCATCTCCGCCGACAGCGAAGAAGAGCTGCTGACCATCGCCGTGCAGCACGCCATCGCCAGCCATGGCTATACCGACAGCCCTGAACTGCGCGAGGGATTGCGCAAGCTATTCCATGATGGGATGCCACCGGAGCACGTCCACTCCGCTGCGGCGCCCGTAAGTGAGCGGCCGGTGTCGCCTACGCGGCATTAGCCTGCATTCGGCGGATCAATGATCCGCCCTACAGCGGAATAGGTTGGACGGATCATTGATTTGCCATTGTTGGAGCGGAATACGAGTTACGTAGGGCGGATCATTGATCCGCCATTGCGAACTGGCCTGCGCCTGCATCGGCAGCCTCGGCGTGCTTGTCCAGCCAGCGAATCAGTTCGCGCCCCAGCACGCGCAGGCGCGCCGTTTCCACCTGGCGGCGCTTGTAGGCGTCATGGCTTGCCGGGCCGCTCAAGCTGCGGCCGTGGCTCGCCTTGTCCATCAGCTGAATCTCATATTCGAAGAAAAAGCCCACGTCATAGTCCGGTCCCGCAGTCGCCGGATCATCCGGCGGCACGTGAATCATCTTGCGCACGGTGACCTGAATGCTGCTGAAGCCCGCCCCACTGTGCGGATTATCGCTGCGCGTCTGCGGGTGCGCGATCTCCAGCAATTCCTCATCCATCTGCTGCAGCAGTTCCTGCGGATAGTCCGGACTGGACTCTAGCATGCAGCGGTACTTGCTGAAGATTTCTTTGGCTGCCTCCAGATCGAGCAGCGTATTGCGCGTGCGCTGAGCATGCACATTGGTGACCGAAATAATGTGAGCTCGCTGCAAGGTCCGCAAAGCCAGCAGACACTCGAAGCGCGTATTGAAAACCAGGCGCACGCCCAGATGGTCGAAGATGTCGGCCGCCAGATATTCCGCTTTCTGTAGCAGCTTGAGAAGAATGCTGTTACGTCCCTTATTGTTTTTGCGGTCGAAGTGCAGCAGCGGCAGGCAGACTTCGCCATCGGTCAGGAAATGATGGCCGTCTTCCTCGTGAATCACCTCGTCCAGGCTGGCAAACACCTGTTCACGGATCGTGTTGAAGTAGCGTAGCTTGAGATTGTTATCGATGTAGAAAATGCCGTGCATGACCTTCAGCACCGCGCATGACCACATGCGCCGCACATCGCATTGCTGTCCGCGCAGGGATGCATACACCAGCAGCATCAGCGGATCTTCCGGCGCGCGCACCGCTTCGGGGATCAGCATTTCCTGCCCCGCTTGCAGAAAAGTCTCGGTGATGAAGTCCACCGCCTCGCGATGGGCACGGGCGATCACCTCACGGGCGTGTGGATTGTCGATGTCGAAGCCGTACTCACGCACGAACTGGCGCGCGTCGTGCTCATTGCGCAGCGCGAGCTCGCCCAGATCAATCGCCGATACGCCGGAAGCGATGGCATTGAGATAGGTCCAGTTAAGTGAGAACTTGCCTTTGCTCTTTAGTGAGGCCCGATGTTCTGTCATAGTTTGGGCGCAATCGTTAAATCTCCTAAGCAAGTATGCAACTGTTGCCTGCGGCGCCGCAAGCCTGTGGTGAAAAAGCGTCAGTAAATCGCGCCACCGGGCTGGGTTGAGCTCAGCACGCCGCCGATGGCGGAGATCGAATAGCGTGTGGTGGAACCGCCATAACCCGCCCAGTTGCGCAGGTCGAAGTTGCCGTCGCCGGACAGACGCTGGGTATCGATATTCTTGTAGGTCAGGGGCGTTTTCGGCTGGCAGACCTGCGGAATACCGACCGTCTGCATGAAATAGGCTGAGCCAACGCCCACGCGGCTGGCCGTTCCGTTGTCGACCAGCAGAGCCGTTTCGACATCCACGCCGATACCGCGCGCCATGCCCGCCCAGCCATCGTTGACGATGCGCGCCATGAAGGTGATCAGACGGCCCATGCGGTCGCGCGCGTCGAGATGGGGATCGGCAATCAGCCCACCCAGTCCGGGCAGGGTGAGGAAATTGCGTTCCAGGGTGATGCGTTTGTCGAAAGGATTGGCCAATGCGTCGGGCGAAGTAATGCTGCCATTCAGGGCGGAGTAGCCGAACTGCCCCATCAGGGCCAGGCCCGCGCTGGTGCCGCCAATCGGGATATTGTGACTGGCCAGTTCCTGAATCGCCGCCTGCACCGGCGTGCCTTCCCAGAAGTTGATGTAGTCCGACTGGTCGCCGCCGGCGATGAACAGTGCCTCGGCGCCTTTGATGCGGGCGATCACGAAAGGATCATTGGCCGCGTCGCGGCTCGGAATGACCAGCGTTTCCACCGATTGCACGCCGCCCATGGCGTAGATGTAGGGGTTGTACGCATCCGTGCCGCGGCTGCGGATCACCACGAAATTGCCGCCGCCGGACTTTTTGATCATCCAGGCAAAGGCCGCGTCCACATCGGGGCCGCCGCCCATCAGCACCAGGCTTGGTTTGTTCGGATGGGGTAAGACAACATCGGTCGGATCACCGACGGCGTCGTACTGATATGGCTTTCCCGCGTAGGCGAGGGGCGCTGCGAGCCAGCAGGCAAGCAGTACGACGATTGCAGCGAACCGGGACAGGCGTGCCATGGCGGGCTCCTTGATGAGCGAAACGGTAGAGCCATTCTACGCTTCGCTCATGCAATCCAGCCCGCCTTTATGCGGCCTGTAGTGCGGCCGCATCAGCCAGTGCGGCTTCCATGGCGCGCTGGCGCTGCTCGTCGCCCATGGCCACGCCTTCAGCGCGCACAAATTCCACTTGCGCGCCGAGGAAACCGAAGAAGCCGGTCAGATAGCTTTCCTGATGATCCAGCGCCGCCATGGGCGAGGGCGCGCTGTAGATGCCGCCACGCGTGGATGCAACGATGATGCGCTTGCCGCCGCAGAGTCCTTGCGGGCCATTGGCGCCGTAGCTGAAGGTCTTGCCGGCGACGGCCACGCTGTCCAACCAGGCTTTCAGCTGGCTTGGCACGGCGAAGTTGTACATGGGCGCGCCGATGACGACCACGTCGGCGGCCAGGAATTCATCCAGCATCGCGCTGGCGCCCGCGGGGCCGGCGTTCAGGTGCGGCACCGGATCGGCGGCCACGTCGCGGTAGGTGAGGGCAGCGCCCGGATTGGCGCCGCTCAGGCGCTGCACGATGGCGGCAGTGAGCTGGCGGCTGACGGAATGCTGGCCGGTGATGCTGGAATCGATATGCAGAATCTTCATGGGCTACTCCTGTAAGTAAGGAACAATTTGTTCGTGGCGCCATGTTAGACTTTGAAGAGATTCAGACAAGGAGGCACTTTTATGAGCGATACGAACACTTTTGTGCGCGCCGACCACGAGGCTTGCACATCGGTGACCGATGTCCTGGCCCGTATCGGCGATAAATGGACGGTGCTGGTGGTCGGAACACTGCGCGATGGTCCGCTGCGCTACAACGAGATCCAGCGCCGTGCGGAAGGCATCTCGCAGCGCATGCTGACGCTCACGCTCAAAGGGCTGGAGCAGGATGGACTGGTGAACCGCACCATGTACCCCACCATCCCGCCGCGCGTGGATTATGAGCTGACCGAATTAGGACACAGCCTGATCGTCCCTTTGCGCGTGCTGTTCGACTGGGCCACGGAACACCGCCCGGAAATCGTCGCAGCACGCAATGCATTCGAAAGCAAATCAAGCGAACGCGCGGCTGCGCACGCGGCATTTTTTGCACCGAAATAATGTCTTTTGTCGCGTTCTGTTTCTGGTGTTAAAGCGCGTAAATTCAGTTACTTTCACGGGGGCGCGGCGCTAATCTCGAACAGGTCGAGGTAGATCTGTTGAGGGAAAAGTGAATGTCGAGAAGCGAAAATTGGCGGAGTGGCTAGCGACGGCGTTTGGCTTTATCCTGGCCCTGCTGCTGATGCTGGCCGGTGTCGGTTCATGGCGGTTGGAAGCGTTGAGGACGCTGCTGCACCGCTTGCTGAATGAGTTACAGGGCAGGTGAGCCCAGGTACTGTTCCAGGAATTCCACACACACGCGCACCTTGGCCGAGCTGCCAAGGCGTTGAGGATAAACGGCCCACACATTGGCGTCTTGCCGGTAATCGGGCAGCAGCTGCACCAGGCGGCCTGCGTCGATATGCGGCTGTGCATCCCATAATGAGCGCAGCACGATGCCTGCGCCTTCCATTGCCCATTGCAGGGCGATCTCGCCGTGGTTGGTGGAGAGCGTCCCCGTCACCTTCACTGTTTCATCCCCGGCCGGTCCGCGCAGGCGCCATATGCCGAAGGGCAGATCACGTTCCTTGATGGCGAGGCAGTTGTGGCTGGCCAGATCCTGCAGGCTTTTCGGCGCGCCGCGGCGGGCGATGTAATCCGGCGATGCACACAGCACACGGTGGTTGGCCATCAGCTTGCGCGCGATGAGGTCAGGCGCGATGTCGTCGCCGACGCGGATGTCGAGATCAAAACCTTCGGCGACAATGTCCACCAGGCGGTCGAAGACTTCGAAGCGCACCTGTAAATCCGGGTAGTGCTGCTGGAGCTTGACGATAGCTGGCGCCACTACATTGCGGCCGAAGCCGAAGCTGCTGCTGATGCGCAGCTGCCCGCGCGGCGTGCTGCGCTGCTGGGCCACTTCATCGAACAGTTGATCGAGATTGTCGAGGATGGCCTGGGCGCGGGCGTAAATGCGTTCGCCATCTTCCGTGATGGTCACCCGGCGTGTCGTGCGGTGGAACAGCTTTACGCCCAGCGTATCCTCCAGGATGCCGATACGCTTGCTGACGTAGGCGGGCGACATGCCCAGTTCCGCCGCTGCAGCGGCAAAGCTGGCCTTGCGCGCGGCCATGGCGAACACGCGCAGATCTTCGTTTTCCAGAGAATTGTTCACGATTCGTGTTTTATTAATTCACGTTTCGCTAGATTATAAACATTTCGTGCGGCGGTATGCTGTAGTCATCAAAAGGAGCAAAGCCATGAAGACACATAAAATCGCTGTTCTCGCCGGTGACGGCATCGGTAAGGAAGTCATGCCTGAAGGCCTGCGTGCCGTGAAGGCTGCTGCGCAGCGCTTCGGCATTTCGCTGGAGTTCGAATCGTTCGAGTGGGCCAGCTGCGACTATTACGTCCAGCACGGGAAGATGATGCCGGATGACTGGCATGCGCAGCTGTCGGGCTTTGATGCGATTTTCTTTGGCGCCGTGGGCTGGCCGGAGACGGTGCCGGATCATATTTCGCTGTGGGGATCGCTGCTCAAATTCCGCCGCGAGTTTGACCAGTATGTGAATCTGCGCCCCGTGCGGCTGCTGCCGGGCGTGCCATGTCCTTTGGCGAACAAGAAGCCGGGCGACATCGATTTCTACGTGGTGCGCGAGAATACCGAGGGTGAGTATTCTTCCGTGGGCGGCAAGATGTTCGATGGGACCGAGCGTGAGCTGGTGCTGCAGGAGTCTGTGTTTACCCGCAAGGGCGTGGACCGGATTCTGAAGTATGCATTTGAACTGGCACAGTCGCGTCCCAAGAAGCATCTGACTTCCGCAACCAAATCGAACGGCATTTCGATCAGCATGCCGTATTGGGACGAGCGCGTGAAGGCGATGTCTTCTTCCTACCAGGACGTGCGCTGGGACCAGTACCACATCGACATCCTGTGCGCGCGCTTTGTGCTGAGCCCTGAACGGTTTGATGTGGTGGTCGCTTCCAATCTGTTCGGCGACATCCTGTCCGACCTCGGTCCCGCCTGCGCCGGCACGATCGGCATAGCTCCATCGGCCAACCTGAATCCGGAACGCAGCTTCCCGTCGCTATTCGAACCGGTGCATGGCTCCGCGCCCGACATCTACGGCAAGAACATCGCCAACCCGATCGCCATGATCTGGTCCGGCGCCATGATGCTCGACTTCCTCGGCCACAAAGACGCCCACGACGCCATGGTCCGCGCCATCGAACTCGCCCTGGTCGAAGGCCCCCGCACCCCCGACATGGGCGGCACCGCCACCACCACCGAAGTCGGCCAATCCATCGCCACCGCCATCACCCGCGCATGATGTTGGCTTAGCTCAAATTGCACATTTGATGCAGACACTATGCTTCCCTCACACAGGAGGAGCATGGGGCAGGATCGCGGGTAGAAAAGCTGGGGATGGTGGCTGCTCTGTCTGCGTCACGTGGGAGCGGTGATTGGCAGCATCGCGGTGGCGGCGGGCCGAACATTCAGCTAAGGAACGTCGCTTGCGGATGTGCTCAAATGGCGAGGCATTGATGAAAGATGGTTTGTCGTTATTGCTGGCCGGGTTCGCATGTGCGGTGGCGGCTTGGGTATTCTGGCATTACGCTGGCGAGGGTGCGTCAACCATACTGCTGATCGTGGTGCTGCTGTCCGTCGTGGCGGACAATTGGCGGCTGCGGCGGGAGCTGGAGAAGCTGAAGCGGTAGAATGGGGGCATGGATAAGCCCTACGAACCTATTGCCTGCGAAATTCACGACGAGTATCTGGCGCTGGCCAGCTTGCGGCGTACGTGTGAGCTGACTGTGATGCAGGACGGTGAAACCACCACCGTCCGTGGCGTGATCGAAGATGTGTACACGCGTGGCAAGGCGGAGTATCTGCAGTTGCGCGATGGTTCAACCTTTCGGCTGGACCAGATCGTCGCCATCAACGGCAAGCCGCTCGCTTAACTGGCTTCGGCCGAGAAGGACGCCGCGCCGTCAGATTCGCGGCGGTCCATCCACGATGCGTAGGCCGTCAGCATCAGGGCGGCAACCGCGACAACGGCGGCAACGTAAGGCAGCGTGTCCAGCGCATAGCCGTGCGACAGCACCGAGCCGCCCAGCCACGCACCCAGCGCATTACCGAGATTGAAGGCGCCAATATTCAGGGTCGACGCCAGGTTCGGTGCATGCTTTGCCTTCTCCACCACGCGCATCTGCAGCGGCGGCACGGTCGCAAACGCGGCGATACCCCAGACGAAGATCGTGGCCACGGCCGCCAGCTTGTAATGGCTAGTGAACGCGAACGTCACCATAATCACTGCCATCAGGGCCAGGATGCCCATCAGCGACGGCATCAGCGCGCGGTCGGCCAGCTTGCCGCCAATCGTGTTGCCGATGGTGAGGCCAAAGCCGAACAGCACCAATACCAGCGATACAGCGCTCGGCGAGAAGCCCGTCACATCGACCAGAATCGGCGCGATGTAGGTGAACACCACGAACACGCTGCCAAATCCGACTACCGTCATCATCAGCGCTACCCAGGCTGCCGGTTCAGCCAGCACGCGGACTTCCTGGCCCAGGCGGGCGCCGGCGCTGTCCTGACGATTAGGCACCAGCGCGCTCAAGCCCGCCAGCGACAGCACGCCCATGGCAGCCACGATCCAGAAAGTGGTACGCCAGCCGAATTCCTGTCCGATGAAAGTACCGAAAGGCACGCCCAGCACGTTCGCCAGCGTGAGGCCGGTGAACATCATGGCAATGGCGCTGGCGCGTTTGTCGGGCGCGACCAGCGAGGCGGCGACCACGGAGCCGATGCCGAAGAAGGAACCGTGCGTGAACGAAGTGACAACGCGCGCCACCATCAGCATGTTGTAGCCCGGCGCGATCGCGCACAGCACGTTACCGATGATGAAGATCCCCATCAGCAGCTGGAGCGCCAGCTTGCGGCGCAGTTTGTTGGTCAGTACGGCCAGCAGCGGCGCGCCGACCGCCACGCCAAACGCATAGCCGCTGACGAGCAGGCCGGCGGCAGGCAGCGACACCGACAGGTCACGCGCCACGTCGGGCAGGATGCCCATGATGACAAACTCTGTTGTTCCGATCGCGAAGGCACTGATGGCCAACGCCAGTAGTGTGATAGGCATTGCAACTCCCCATTAAGGTTGAATGCCATGATTGTGGGGATGAGGCTGACATTTGATAATTGGCCTACAATTTGAAGTATCTTCAAATTGGATTTGAATATGGCCTCGGATCGTCTGGGAGACATGCGCTTATTCGTGGATGCGGCAGACCTGGGCAGCCTGTCCGCAGCAGGCCGCAAGCTGGGTTTATCCCCGGCGGCGGCCAGCGCGCGTCTGCTGAAACTGGAGCGTGAGCTGTCCACCCGCCTGTTCGAGCGCACCACGCGCCAGCTGCGCGTCACGCCGGAAGGACAGCTCTATCTGGAACACTGCCGCATCGCCCTGCAAGCCATCGAGGACGGTGAGGCGGCCTTGCACGCAAGGCGCGAGACGGTGCGAGGCAAGGTGCGCCTGTCCGCCACCTCGGACTTCGGCCGCCATATGCTCAGCCGCTGGCTGGAGGAATTCCGCACCCTGTATCCCGAGGTGACGTTCTCGCTGCATTTAAGCGATGCCATGTCCAATCTGCTGCAGGACGAAATCGACCTGGCCGTGCGCTTCTCCCTGCCGCAGGACAGCTCCCTGGCCGCGCGCCGCCTGGCGCCCGACCGCCGCGTGCTGTGCGCCACACCGGCCTATCTGGCGAAATACGGCGTGCCGCAGACGCCGGCCGATCTGCCGAAGCACCGCTTCGTGCTATGGGCCACGCTGGCCGGAGCGCAGAACGATTTCGAGTTCGTGCGCGGCACCGAGCGCCGGCAGCATATCGTGCCGCTGGACGAAGCCTGGGACGCGAACGACGGCGCCAAGGTGCTCGACTGGGCGCTAGCGGGTCACGGCATCGCTTACAAATCGCTGTGGGACGTGGTGGAACTGGTGAAGGCAGGCCAGCTGCAAATTCTGCTGCCGGACTGGCAAACGCGCCCCACCGGCGTACACGCCCTGTTCCATCGCAGCCGCTACATGGCGCCCCGCGTGCGCGTGTTGCTGGACTTTCTGGCGGAGCGCTTCGAACAGGCCGTAGCGGAGCTGCCACCGGGCTTATTACCCGCCGTTCAGGTCCGCTAACTGATATGCTAGTGCTTTCGAGTCACCCAACAAGAACAAGATGCGGCGATTGCTGATCATTTTTGGCCTGGCGCTGCTGCTGGCTGGTGTTGTCTGGCCCTGGCTGCGCAAGCTGCCATTTGGACGTCTGCCCGGCGATATCCATATCGTCAAAGGCGGCTTCAGTCTTCATATTCCCATCGTCAGTTGTGCCCTGGTGTCGCTGGCCGTGTGGCTGATTCTCTGGCTATTCAGGCGCTGACGATCATGAATCCTTCCCGGCTACGGCTGATGCGTAAAGGCCTCATTGTGCTGGCCGTCGTGTTCCCGCTGCTGTACATCTACGTGCAATACGTGGCGCTGCATCGCGACCATCGCATCACTGTGACCGCCGCCGAGTCGGAAACCCGCAAGATGGCGGCGGCGCTGAAGGAACATGCCGCCCGCGCGGTCGGCGAGGCGGACCGCGTACTGCAGGCTGCCATGGGCGAACTGGATCGCAGTGGCGTTCCGCTCAACTGGGACAACCGCGTTGCGCTGGAAAGCATACTGCACCGCTACATGCTGGAACTGCCCCAGATCTCGAAAATGACGGTCATCGACGGCAAAGGCATGGTGCTGGCGGTGAGCGGCGTACAGATTCCCGAATCGGTGGACGTCACCGATACCAGCTACTACAAATACCACGAAGCGCGCCACGACGGCTCGCTTTTCATGACGGCCACATACAAAAGCCGCGTGAACGACCGCCAGGTGTTTGCCATTACGCGCAGCCTGCTGAATGCGGACGGCTCGCTGAAAGCCATTGTCCTGTGCAGCATGCGTGCCGATTATTTCGGCGAGTTCTATCGCACGCTGGGCGCAAGCAAGAGTGCGCGTGTCATGCTGATCAGCGACACCGGCTCGGTGCTGGTTGGAAGTCCGGGCAATATCGACCTTGCGCGGCGCGACCTGTCGATGGGGCAGAACTTCGCGCGCTTCAAGGATGCAAACGAAGGCACATTCCGCACCTCCGCCAGCCTGGTGGACGGTACGGCGCGTATTGCGTCCTATGCCCACGTGCCTAACTATCCGCTGGTGGTCACGGTGGGGCTGCTGGAAGATGAAGTGCTGCTGCCCTGGCGCGAACGCCGGCTGCAGACGATCATCGTGGGCGCGGCATCCATCCTGGTGATGCTGGCGCTGATTGGCCTGCTGTGGCGCCAGCTGACCGAGTTGATTGCGGCGCAGGCAACGCTGCAGGATCAGAACGACACGCTGCGCAAGCTGAATGAAGAACTGGAACAGCAGGCGATTGCGGATGCGCTGACCGGCCTGCACAACCGGCGCTACTTCAACGGTGTGTTCCAGCGCGAGATCATGCGCGCGCGCCGCACCGGCACCCTGCTGGCTTTCTGCATCGGGGATATGGACCACTTCAAGAAATTCAATGACCGCTACGGCCATCCGAAGGGCGACCTGGCCTTGCAGCGGGTCGCGCAAATCCTGCGCGAGTCGCTTCAGCGTGCGACGGATTACGCGTTCCGTCTTGGTGGTGAAGAGTTTGCGCTGCTGTATTCCGTGCAGAGCGCGGAAGAGGCGTGGCAGATTGTGGAGGCAACGCGCCATCGCATCGAGCAGCTCGATCTGGCGCATGAGGAAAACGAAGGCGGCGTGGCGACCATGTCGTTTGGTCTGGTCTGCGTCCTGCCTGGCGCCGAAATCGAGTCGGAAACCCTGTACTCGCTGGCCGACAGTGCGCTCTACAAGGCCAAGGCCGCGGGACGGAACTGCACGGTGCGCAAGACTATCCGGCCGAACGCAAACGTCCAAGCAATCGATCAAGAATCTCAAGCCTCGGAATAAGCTCGGGATCTTCCTGCAAACGCGGCCGCAGCTCGGCGGCGGTTTTGAATGGCGCCGCAAACGACGCGTAGCGTTGCTGCAGCAGCGGCTCGGCGACAAGCTCCAGGAAACACAGGTGGATATACAGCTGCATCAAGTCCTTGGTGTGCTGGGTGCCGATGCTGGTGCCGCCCAGATGATAAACATCCGCATCGACCTGATTAACCCTCATGCCCTCCGCGTAGGCCAATGCGATCAACACATGCAGTGTGTCGAAGAAATCGTGATAGGCCTTCATCGGCCGCCCTTCATGCAGGCCTAGGCTAAGCAGCTGGCCGCGCGCCAGCGGTGGCAGCTTGCGGTAGATCTGGGCGCCGGTCTGATAGTCCTTCATCAGGCGTGCGAAGACGCCGATGCGGAAGTAGAGGAAGTGCGTCAGCGGATAGGTCCAGCCGCCGCTGGCATCGGACAACAGGCAAAGCAGGAATTCCTCGTCGGAGAAACGCAGTTGCGCCAGCACTTTGCGGTCGAACAGGTAAAGGTCATGATCAAGCAGGCCGAAATCGCGCTCGTTATGGCGCAGCAGAAGATTGATCATGGCACCGTGGCCGACGCTGGAGCAGGGCAGGGTGGCGACACGAAATTGCGGCATCCCAGGCCAGCGCTGGCGCAACAGTTTGGCCTCCCAGTCCGCCGCGCCGTTCAGCAGCAGGACCACGCGCACGTCGCGCGCCACAAGCGCGAGGCAGGGCAGCAGGAAGTGCAAGGTGTGCGGCATCACGATCACGTAAAAGTGTCCGCCCAGCTGGCTCGCGATGCCGTCCTGGAAGCGCACGAAACGCCGCGGCGTAATCCAGCGCTGCAGCACGAGATCGTTGACTGCATAAGCGAGCTTGCGATAAGCGCGTAGCGACACCGCCTGCAGCAGGTGCCAGTACACAGGCGCCGCACGGCCATGCCGTTCATGCATGCGCAGGTAAAGCTGCCGCGCTGATCGCAGGTTGGCGCGCACGCCGGTCAGCACGCCCATGGCAGCAAGGCCTATGCGGCCTGCAGTTCGCCGTACAGCGCCAGGAATTCCTGGCTCAGCTTATGGCCGCGATCGAGGTGAATCATGGGCAGATTGCGCTCATGCGATTCGCGGATGCGGATGGAGCTGGACAGCTTGTTTTCCATGACCGGCAAGCCTTCCTCCTTCAGCTCATCGACCAGCCGCTGCGGCAGATTGGCGCGCGGCTGGAACTGATTGACCACGATGCCTTCGATTTCCAGGCTCGCATTGTGATCGGCCTTGATCTCTTTCACGTTGTTGATCAGCGTGTAGAGCGCCTGGCGCGAGAAGTCGTCGCAGTCGAATGGGATCAGGCAGCTGTCGGCGGCGATCAGGGCCGATTGCGTGAAGAAGTTGTAGGCAGGTGGCGTATCGACGAAGATCTCGTCGTATTCCTGGTTCAGCTCACGCAGCGTGTCGCGCAGCTTGTAGATTTTGTGGCGCGACTCCAGCTTGGATTGCAGATCGCCCAGCTCGGGATGGGCCACCATGATGGACAGGTTCTCGAACGGCGTCTGATGGATGTAGTGGCTGGCCGGTTTCATGAACATCGAAAAACTCAGCAGCTCCTCGAAGTAAGCGCCCAGCGTTGGCGCGGTGTCCTGCGTGGCCGCACCCAGCACATAGCGGCTCGAATTGCACTGCGGGTCGATATCGATGAGCAGGGTCCGTTTTCCCTGATGCGCTGCAATGGCCGCCAGATTCACCGCGATCGTCGATTTACCTACGCCACCCTTCTGGTTGAAGATCACCCGTTTCATGCGCTGTCTCCGATATGGCCAAGAATGCAACGATTCTAGCATGGTGCGACGCAGCATAGTGGCCCAATGCAATCTCCAAAATATGGATCAATACTTTGTGCCTGTTTCACGCAAGAATGCATTCACCAACAACCTCCTAAGTGAGAGCATCATGAAACAACACATCGTTATCGCTGGTAGTGGCTTCGCCGGCCTGTGGGCCGCTCTGTCGGCAGCACGCGCCGTTTCCCTGGCCGGCAAATCGGATACTGTCGACATCACCGTCGTTTCCCCGGAAGCCGCGCTGCATATGCGTCCGCGCCTGTACGAAGCATCGCTGCAAGGCATGGCGCCTGAGCTGGGCGATCTGTTCGACGCGGTCGGCGTGCGCCACCTGGCGGGCTGGGTGACCGAGATGGACCAGGAGCGCCACCAGCTGCGCGTCAGACAGCGCGATGGCAAGAGTGTCACCCTGTACTACGACCGCTTCGTACTGGCGACCGGCAGCCAGGTCTATCGTCCGGCTCTGCCGGGCCTGGCGGACTTCGCTTTCGACGTGGATTCGCTGGACAGCGCCCACGTGCTGGATGCGCATCTGAACCGTCTGGTGACCCAGCCTTCGAGCAAGGCGCGCAACACGGTGGTGGTGGTCGGTGGCGGCTTTACCGGCCTCGAAACTGCGACTGAAATGCCGGCCCGCCTGCGCGAAATCCTGGGCGCCGATGCCGTGACGCGCGTGGTGCTGATCGAACGCGGCGCAGTCGTTGGCCCGCAAATGAGCGCGGAATCGCTGGCGAAAGTGCAGGAAGCGCTGGCCTTCTGCGGCGTGGAAGTGCTGACGGAAACCGGCGTGTCCGCAGTCAGCGCTGACGGCGTGACCTTGTCCGATGGCGCGAAGATCGAATCGTCCACCGTGATCTGGACGGCTGGCGTGCGCGCCAATCCGCTCGCCGCAACCCTCGGCCTGGACACCGACAACTTCGGCCGTGTGAACACCGACGCCATGCTGCGCGCCGATGGCATCAAGGACATCTTCGTGGCCGGTGACGTGGGCCGCTCCGCCACCGACGGCGCGGGCAATATCGCTGCCATGTCCTGCCAGCACGCGCTCAGCCTCGGCCGTGTGGCGGGCCATAACGCCGCCGCCGAACTGGTGGGCCTGCCGCTGCATCCGTACAGCCAGCCGAAGTATGTGATGTGTCTGGATCTGGGTGCCTGGGGCGCGATCTACACCGAAGGGTGGGACCGTCAACTGAGCCTGCAAGGCGCGGAAGCCAAGAGCCTCAAGCAGCAGATCAATACGCAGTGGATTTATCCGCCGGCAGACCGCGACGGCGCATTCGCCATCGCCAATCCGGACTTCGTGATCGTCCCCTGAGCAGGAACCGTGTAGTACCTAACAGACTGCCCGCTCCAGCCGGGGCATTGTGAAGCCTCAAACTTCACAACTTCGACAGGAGCACGGTCATGGGCAAATACTTTTTGGCATGGATACTCGGCGTGCCGGCAATCGTCCTGGTTCTGATCTATCTGTTCTTCCACTGATTAGCGATAGATCAGGACGATCTGCGTTGGCTGGCCCGGCGTAGCGATGCTGCCAAGTTTGGTCAGCTGGCCGTTGCCGCTCACTTCGTACTGCGTGATGGACTTGTCCGCGCCGGTGGCGACGTAAGCGAACAGGCCGCTGGCATCGAACACCATCGAGGCCGAAGTTGGCGTGGCGGATGCGCTGCCCGGGCTGATTGGCGTCAGCTGGCCCTTTTCACCGATCACAAACTGCAGAACGGCGTTGTTGTCGCCGTTGGTGTAGACCCAGTCGCCGCTGGGGCTGAGCGTGATGAAAGTGCCTCGGCTGGCCGTGGGCATGGTGGCGGGACTGGATGGCGCCAGCATGCCGTCGGCGCCAATGGAATACAGGCTGATACTGCCGACGGCATTATTCAGGGCGTAGGCGAACTTGCCGGTCGGCTCCAGCAGGATGTCCGTCGGCTTGCGGTCGGCGGCCACGCTGGCCGTGGCCATTGGCGCCAGGCCGCCATCATCGGCCACATTGAACTGGAAGATCTTGTTGGCATTGCCGTCGCTCGCGTAGGCGTGTTTGCCGCTGGCGTCGATAGCCATGCCGTAGACAGACTGCAGCTTCGCGACCGGGGTGGCGGCCGTTTGCGAAATCAGGCTGCCGTCCGCGCCCAGCGCGTAGCGATTGATGGCGCCATCGCCGGTATTGAACGCGTAGAGGAATTTTCCGTTGGGCGAGAGCGTGACGCCCTGTGGTGCGCTGCCATTCGACACGCTGGCCGCCGGGCGTGCAGCGAGTTGGCCATTGGCGCCGATGGCATAGGCGAGCACCTGGTTCTTGTCCGGCACCGCAAAGAAAGCGTTGGCCGATTTGGCGTCCACAGTCAGGTAGACGCGGTTGGCATCGATGGGCACATCAGGCGTGCCGGCAGCATGCATCTGGCCGTTCGCATCGAAAGTGTATTGCGACACCGCGTATTGATAGGCCGCGAGCGCCGGCACGTACAGCGAGTTGATCACGTAAGCGTAGGCCGTCTGGCAGCTCACCGCGATATTGACGATATTCGCACCGGCGACGGCGCCGCTGCCCTGGCTGACCTGGCAGCGCTGACCCACCGGCTGTCCGATGACGCTGACATCGTAGCTGCTGGCATTCGCGATCCTGGTGACGAAAGTAAAAGCACCGTTGCTGCCGATCGACGCGCTCACGCCATTTTTGTTGTCCTGCAGCGTCAGTTTTGCGCCACTCCCCAATCCGCTGACCGTGCCGCCGAGGCTGAATTCGGACGACGTAGTGGTGCCGCCACTACTCGTGTTTCCGCTGGCCGGGCTGCCACCGCTACCCCCGCCGCCACATCCGGCAGCAAGCAAAATCACGGCAAGAGGCGCGTATTCGGCGAGTAGCGAGCGTGGTTTCATGATCGGTTTGGGTGACGGAAATTGTTTAATTTATCACAACACTCAGCCATTCTGTCCAGCGCTGGAATGCAAAAAATGCACCCGAAGCTAGTGCTATCATCAGCTCCACCCTGACGGAAGGCCCCCGCATGACGCATAAGAACGACCTGGTTCACAGCCTGAAGCAACGCCATGTCACGATGATCGCCCTGGGCGGCGTGATTGGCGCCGGACTTTTTGTCGGCTCCGGCGCGCTGATTGCCACTGCCGGGCCGGCGGCGATCCTGTCCTACCTGATCGGCGGCTTCGTCGTCATCCTGGTGATGTTCATGCTCGGCGAAATGGCGGCCAAAAACATCGACAGCGGTTCGTTTTCCACCTTCGCCAGCCAGTATCTCGGGGAATGGGCCGGTTACGCCGTGGGCTGGCTGTACTGGTTCAAGTCGATGATCACCATTACCATCGAGGCGATTCTGCTGGGGGCGATCCTGCACGACTTTCTGCCCGGATTGCCCGTCTGGGCGGGAGCCTTGCTCATGCTCCTGTTTGTCATCTCCAGCAATCTGTATTCCGTACGCTCCTACGGCGAAGCCGAGTATTGGCTCTCGTTCGCGAAAATCAGTTCGATCCTGATTTGCATGGTATTGGGCGTGTCGATCTTATTGAATATGCAGAGCGGCTTTCCGTCGCCGGGCTTGAGCAATCTGACGGCGCATGGCGGCTTCATGCCCAATGGGATCTTGCCGGTGCTGGCCGGCGTGACGGTGGTGATCTTTTCGCTCGGCGGCAGCGAGATTGCGGCCGTGGCAGCCGGCGAATCGGAGAATCCGCGCGAGAATGTGATCAGGGCCATCCGCAGCGTGCTGTTCCGGGTGATGGTGTTTTATGTGGGGTCGGTGTCCATTGTGATCCTGTGCCTGCCCTGGACCGATGCCGTCAATTTGAAGTCGCCCTATGTCTCGCTGTTCAGCCTGGCCGGGTATGCCTGGGCTGCGACGGGGATGAAAGTGGTCCTGTTCGTCTCCTTCATGTCGGTGATGAACTCCTTCCTGTTCTCGAATTCACGCATGCTGTATTCCCTCAGCCAGCGCGGCTACGCACCGGAGCTGTTTGGCCGCACCAATGCGCGCGGGGTGCCAATGAACGCGCTGGCGCTCAGTTTTTCGGTGTGCGTGGGCATTCTGGCGGTGCACTTTGCCAGCGGTGGCGACCTGTTCCTGACACTCGCCAAGAGCAGTGGCGCGTTCATCATGACGGTGTGGATCTTTATTATTCTGGCGCACGCGAGGATGCGTCAGAAGGCGCCCAGGTCCGGGGCGGGGGAGGCGCCCTTCAAGACGTGGCTCTACCCGGTTGGCAATGGCATCGCGCTGTTGACACTGCTGGCGGTACTGCTGTCGCAGGCGTTCAATCCCGACACGCGCTTTCAGTTCGCGTTCATGTGCGTAATTACCCTGACGATCATCGCTTCGTATTTTTCGCTGCGGTCGCGGCCCGCTTTTGGTGTGTTGCGGACTCGGGCTGACTCCATTCCGGAGTGAGGATTAGGCGTGCTGAAAACAAAAACGCCACCCGAAGGTGGCGTTTTTTCTTTTTATTCTTGGTGGCCCGGGGCGGAATCGAACCACCGACACAAGGATTTTCAATCCTCTGCTCTACCAACTGAGCTACCAGGCCAAGAGGCAGCATTATAGCAGGCCGATAGCCGTTTGCAATAGTCTTTTGCTGAGCTAATTTCGGGATTATTGACTGGGCCGCAGATATCTTTTGTGGTTTGGGCGGTTTTTCTCAACAAAGCGCCGGTGCATAGTGTTGGCTTTCAAGGAGAACACAATGAACATTCCATCTTTTGGCCTGGGTACTTTCCGCCTGCAAGGGCAGGTGGTGATCGATTCTGTCCGTAATGGGCTGGATGCCGGCTATCGCCATATCGATACTGCACAAATTTACGGCAATGAAGCCGAAGTCGGGCAAGCGCTGGCCGACAGCGGTGTCGCGCGTGACGAGCTGTTCGTGACGACCAAGGTCTGGACCGAGCACCTGGCGGCGGGCAAGCTGATCCCCAGCCTGAAAGAAAGCCTGCACAAGCTGCGTCTGGAGCAGCTGGACCTGGCGCTGATCCACTGGCCGTCGCCTGGCGACGCCGTGCCGGTTGCCGAATACATGGGCGAGCTGGCGCTGGCGCGCGAGCAGGGACTGACCAAACTGATCGGCGTTTCGAATTTCACGGTACGCCATATGGAAGAGGCCATTACTGCAGTCGGTGCGGCGCAGATTGCGACCAACCAGGTCGAAATTCATCCCTTCCTGCAAAACCGCAAGGTCGTCGACTTCGCGCGCAAGCAAGGCATTCATCTGACTGCCTACATGCCGCTGGCTTACGGCAAGGTGATGCAAGACCCGGTAATCGTGCGCATTGCAGAGCGCCATGGCGCCACGCCGGCCCAGATTGCGCTGGCCTGGTCGCTGCAGCTGGGCTATGCCGTGATTCCGTCATCGACCAAGCGCGCCAATCTCGAAGCCAACCTGGCCGCCCAGCGCATCAAATTGAGCGGCGAAGACATGGCCGCCATCGCCACCCTGGATCGCAACGACCGCATTGCCAACCCCGCCGGCATCGCCCCAGCCTGGGACTAAACCATGGGATCTGCCCCCAGGGTGTAGGAAAGATATAATGGCCGGATGAACAATCCCTCGCATTCGGCCGCGCATTCTGGGCGGCACCACGTGCAGACGGCTGTCTGCATCGTCGGCAATGGGGCCATTGCCAAAACGGCAGCGCTGGCCTTTGCTCAGTCCGGTCAAAGCGTGACTTTGCTGGGACCGCCCGCCGCGCCAGAGCGGGCAGATCCGGCCAGCTGGGATGTACGCGTGTTCGCGTTGAACCACACTGCTTACAAACTGCTCGACCGCCTGAAAGTCTGGGGCGCGATGGACCAGTCCCGGATCGCTCCAGTCGACGCCATGGCCGTCAACGGCGATGGCAACCATGCCGGGGCGCTGAATTTCGATGCCTACGGCGCCCATACCGGTACGCTGGCCTGGATCGTGGAAGACCGTAACCTGAACCAGGCGCTGGATGCCGCCCTGCGCTTCGCCCAGAACGTCCACATCGTCCACGGCCGTGCCACCGCGCTGAAGGCCGACGATGACGGCGCCACCATCACCCTTGATGACGGCAGCGCGCTGCGCTCCTCGCTGGTGGTCGGCGCCGACGGCGCCAACTCCTGGGTACGCGGCCAGTGCGATATCGGCCTGGATTATCGTCCTTATAATCAGTGCGGCGTGGTCAGCAACTTCGCCTGTGAAAAGCCGCATCACGGCGTGGCCCACCAGTGGTTCACTTGCGATGAAGGCATCATTGCCCTGCTGCCGCTGCCGGGAAATCAGGTTTCCCTGGTGTGGTCGGCGCCGGAATCACTGTCCGAGACCTTGTGCAGCGAAGGCGCAAGCCGCATTGCCGAGCGCCTGGCGCCCTATGCCGCCGAAAAGCTGGGCGCCCTGACGCCGCTGCAGCCGGAGGTAGTGCGTGCTTACCCACTCAAGCTGATGCGCCCCCATTCCATGATCGCCCCGCGCGTAGCCCTGATCGGCGACGCCGCCCACGTGGTCCATCCTTTGGCCGGCCACGGCATGAACCTGGGCTTTGGCGATGTGGAGGAGCTGGTGCAAGCCGCCGCCGCCCGCGAGGAGCACCGCTCCATCGGCGATGAGCGCGTGCTGGCGCGCTATGCCCGCGCCCGCAAAGAAGAAGTGCTGCTTATGCAAGTGGCAACAGATGGCCTGGAACGTCTCTTTGGCGCAAATCTTGAACCTGTGCGCGCAGTTCGCAATTTCGGGCTAAACTTGCTGGACAAATTGCCGGGCGTAAAGCGCCGGCTGATCACACATGCCCTTGGTAAGCAGTAAATAAGCAGTAGCGGAGAATTTATGAAAAAGATCAAGCTCGCCCTCATCGCGGCGTCAGTCATGCTGATGTCCTGCGCAGGCGCGGAAAACACAATCGAAGCGAAGATCCGTAAAGCGGTCGAGCCCAAGCTGGGCGAGTCCGTGAAGATCGACTCGGTGCGTAAGACCCCGTATGCGGGATTGTATGAAATCCGCGTTGGCAACGAGGTGCGCTACACCGACGAAACGGGCAGCTATCTGATCGTGGGCCACGTGTTTGATCTGAAGTCTTCCGAAGATCTGACCCAGGCGCGCATCGATGATCTCAGCAAGATCAAGTTCGATGACCTGCCGCTGGAACTGGCGGTGAAAACCGTCAAAGGCAATGGCAAGCGCGTGATCGCGGTGTTCGAAGATCCGAACTGCGGCTACTGCAAACGCTTCCGCCAGCAGGCACTGAAGCAGGTGGATAACGTCACTGTGTACACCTTTATGTACAACATCCTGTCGCCGGACTCCATCACCAAGTCGGCCAACATCTGGTGCTCCGCTGACCGCAGCAAGGCCTGGGATGACTGGATGGTCAATGGCAAAATGGCGCCGGCCGCTCCTGCCAACTGCGCCACCCCAAGCGACAAGGTGCTGGCCCTGGGCCACAAGCTGAATATCAATGGCACGCCGTCGATCTTCTTCGCCGACGGCAGCCGCGTGCCGGGCGCAATCGATGCGCGCGCGCTGGAAGCAAAGCTGACCAGTATCAAGCAGTAATAAGCGGACATCATCACGATCCGCAGCAAGGCGGCGCACCTATGTGTGCCGCCTGTTTTCGCACATAACTAGGGAGTATTCAATGGTCACTCTGAATATCAACGGTCGTGATGTCCAGGTCGATGCAGATCCGTCGACCCCGATCCTGTGGGCACTGCGCGATAACCTCAATATGACGGGCACCAAGTTCGGCTGCGGCGCGGCCCTGTGCGGCGCCTGCACGGTGCACCTGGAAGGGGCGGCGATCCGTTCCTGCATCACCCCCATCTCGGCTGCCGTCGGCCAGAAGATCACCACCATCGAAGCCATGTCCGGCGACAAGGTCGGCAAGGCCGTGCAGGATGCGTGGGTCAAACACGATGTGCCGCAATGCGGCTACTGCCAGAGCGGCCAGGTGATGACCGCCACGGCCCTGCTGCGCACCAACAAGGCACCAAGCGACACCGACATCGATAACGCCATGTCCGGCAACATCTGCCGCTGCGGCACTTATCAACGTATTCGCGCCGCCATCAAGGACGCGGCCAAGACCCTCGCCTGAAGGAGATCGCCATGCGCAAGGAATGGATGCAACCGCAGGCTGCGACCGGCGTGTCGCGCCGCAGCTTCCTGAAGGCCAGTGCCGTTGCAGGCAGTGGCCTGATGCTGGGCTTCATCGTCACTGGCGGCAACCGCTTCGCCCGCGCGGCGGAAGCGCCGGCCAAGCCGGTCTATCAGCCGAACGCTTTCCTGCACATCGCACCGGATAACACGGTGACCGTGCAGGTGAACCGTCTGGAGTTTGGGCAGGGCGTGCACACCGCGCTGCCGATGCTGATCGCGGAAGATCTGGATGCGGACTGGTCGCAGATGCGCGGCCAGCTGGCGCCTGCCGCCGATGTCTACAAGGACCCGATGTTCGGAATCCAGATGACGGGCGGTTCCGGCAGCGTGGCCCACTCCTGGGAACAATACCGTGAGGTCGGCGCGAAAGCGCGACTGATGCTGGTCGCTGCCGCTGCCGAGCAGTGGAAGGTCAAACCAGAGCAGATCAAGACCTCGAAGGGCATGCTGATTGGCCCCAATGGCCAGAAAGCGACTTACGGTTCGATGGCCGATGCGGCCATGAAGCAGCAGGTGCCCGCCACTGTGAAGCTGAAGGACGCCAAGGACTTCAAGATTATCGGCAAAGGCACGCCGCGCCTGGATGCGCGGGCCAAGTCGAACGGCAGCCAGCAGTTCGGGATGGACTTCAAACCGGAAGGCGCCAAGGTTGCCGTGATTGCGCACCCGCCGGTGTTCGGCGCCAGGGTTGCAAAGTTCGATGCATCGAAAGCCAAGGCCATACCCGGCGTGGTGGATGTGCTGGAAGTACCGACTGACCGTGGCGGCAGCGGCGTGGCCGTCATCGCGAACGGCTACTGGCCGGCCAAGCAGGGCCGCGAAGCGCTGCAGATCGACTGGGATACCAGCGCCGTCGAGAAGGTTAGCAGCGACAAGCAGCTGGCTGAGTACAAAGCGCTGGCTGCCAAGCCGGGCACGCCGGCGAAGAAAGCCGATACATCCGCACTGGCTGGCGCTGCGAAGAAGATCGAAGCCGTCTACGAGTTCCCTTATCTGGCACACACGCCGATGGAGCCGCTGAACTGCGTGATCGATTTGAAGAAGGATGCTTGCACCGTTTGGGCGGGCAGCCAGTTCCAGACGCTCGATGCCGTCGCTGTTGCGCGCACCGCCGGTCTGAAGCCGGAGCAGGTCACGCTGAACACGATGATGGCCGGCGGCGGTTTTGGCCGCCGTGCCGTGCCGACTTCCGATTATCTGGTGGAGGCGGTCAACGTAGCCAAGGCCTATCACGCGACCGGCAAGACCGGCCCGGTGAAAGTGATCTGGAGCCGCGAAGACGATATTAAAGGTGGTTACTATCGCCCGGCCTATGTGCACAGCGCGAAGCTGGGCCTGGATGCCAAGGGCAATGTCGTGGGCTGGGATCACGTGATCGTCGGCCAGTCCATCCTGGCTGGGACGCCGTTCGAGCCGATGATGGTCAAAGACGGCATTGACGCCACGACGGTTGAAGGCATGGGAGAACCGTATGCCGTGCCGATGAATCTGAGCGTGCATAGCGTGAAGGCCAACGTGCCGGTGCTGTGGTGGCGTTCCGTGGGCTCGACCCACACGGCCTTCGTGATGGAAACCCTGATCGATGAAGCCGCCCACGCTGCGGGCATGGACCCGGTGGCCTACCGCAAGAAGCTGATCGATCCGAAACACACGCGCCATCTGGCTGCGCTGGACCTGGCCGTCGCCAAGTCCGGCTATGGCAAGAAGAAGCTGCCGAAAGGCCAGGCTTGGGGCGTGGCGGTGCACGAATCCTTCAACACGGTGGCGGCTTATATTGTTACCGCGTCCGTGAAGGACAATGTGCCCAAGCTGCATACGGTCACTGCCGCCATCCACTGCAATCAGCCGGTGAATCCGATGACCATCGAAGCCCAGGTGCAGGGCGCCATTCTGATGGCAGTCGGCACTACGCTGCCGGGCGCCGCGATCACGTTGAAGGATGGCGTGGTCGAGCAAACCCAGTTCAGCGATTACACCGTGGCGCGTATGCCGGACATGCCGAAAGTCGATGTCTTCATCGTGCCTTCGACCGAACCGCCAACCGGCATGGGCGAACCGGGTCTGCCGCCTCTGGCCCCGGCCTTCGCCAACGCCGTGTTCAAGGTGACCGGCAAGCGCTTGCGCAAGCTGCCGTTCGACCTGGCCAGCGCCACTGCCTGACGCATGGCTGGCCACGGAGCGCGTCATGGCGTCACCGGCATTCTGCTGGCTGCCGGCCGGGGATCGCGCTTCGATCCCAGCGGCGCACGCAACAAGCTGCTGCAACCGCTGGGCGATAGCACGGTTGTCGCCATCAGCGCCCGCAACCTGATGGCGGCGCTGCCGCGCGTCGTCGCCGTGGTGCGCCCCGGTGATGACGCAACAGCGGCGGCCTTGCGCGGCCTTGGCTGCGAGATTGTCGTCAGCGAACGCGCTGCGGACGGCATGGCCGCCTCGCTGGTCACTGGCATCCACCATGCTCAGGAAGCGCTGGGCTGGGTGATCGCATTGGGCGACATGCCCCACGTGCGTCCCGCTACAATATCCGCGCTGGCTCGCGAAGTGGAGGAGGGAGCCGGCATTGCTGTGCCCATGCACGAAGGGCAGCGCGGCAACCCTGTCGCATTCGGCCGGGAACATTTGCCGCTGCTGCTGGCGCTGGAGGGCGACCAGGGCGCACGCGGTATAGTACGGAATAATCCAAACAATGTAGTGACGGTGGACGATGCCGGCATCCTGCAGGACATTGACACACCGTCCGACCTAAAATGAAAAATAACAAACCAGGCATTAGCTACACCATCGCCGCCAAAGATCTGGCGGCCCACCTGTTCCACGTTACCCTGACCGTGGATGCTCCAGCGCCGGAAGGCCAGATTCTCTCGCTGCCAGCCTGGATTCCAGGCAGTTACATGATCCGCGAATTTTCGCGCAATATCGTTCAGATCAGCGCCAATGTGCCGCTGACGAAACTCGACAAGCACTCCTGGCAGGCCGCGCCTGGCAAAGGCAAACTGGTTGTCGAATATGACATCTATGCCTGGGACCTGTCGGTACGCGCCGCCCACCTCGATCAGACCCATGGTTTCTTCAACGGCACCAGCGTGTTCCTGCGCGTGCTTGGCCAGGAGGACGGTCAGCATGTGGTCGACATCCAGCGTCCCGCCGACGAAGCCGCGCGCGACTGGCGTGTAGCCACTGCGCTGCCGGAACTGAAGGCCAAGCGCTACGGCTTCGGCACATACGTCGCCAAAGATTATGATGAGCTGATCGACAGCCCGGTCGAAATGGGCGACTTTGCACTGGCGACCTTCAAAGCCCATGGCGTATCGCACGATATCGTGATCACGGGCCATGTGCCGAACCTGGATATGCCGCGCCTGTGCGCCGACCTGAAACAGATCTGCGAAGCGCAGATTGCCTTCTTCGAGCCGCGCACCAAGAAAGCGCCGATGGACCGCTACGTCTTCATGACCATGGCGGTCGGTGATGGCTACGGCGGTCTGGAACACCGTGCTTCGACTGCGCTGATCTGCTCGCGCGCTGATCTGCCATCGACTTCGACCAAAGACAAGGAACGCAGCGAAGGCTATGTCAAATTCCTGGGCCTGTGCAGCCACGAATACTTCCATACCTGGAACGTGAAGCGCATCAAGCCTGCCGTGTTCGCGCCGTATAACCTGCAGGTCGAGAACTACACGCCGCTGCTGTGGCTCTTCGAAGGCTTCACCAGCTATTACGACGATCTGTTCCTGGTCCGTGCCGGAATGATCGACGAGAAAGACTATTTCAAGCTGTTGGGCAAAGCCGTCGGCGGCGTGTTGCGCGGCGCGGGCCGTACCAAGCAAAGCGTGGCGGACTCCAGCTTCGACGCCTGGGGCAAGTATTACCGCCAGGACGAGAACGCGGCCAACTCCATCGTCAGCTATTACGCCAAAGGCTCGCTGATCGGCCTCGCGCTGGACCTGACCATTCGCACCAGGACCGAAGGCAAGCGATCGCTGGACGACATCATGCGTACCCTGTGGCAGCGCTATGGCCGCGACTTCTACAACGGCAAGCCGCGCGGCGTGACGCCGGCGGAAGTGGAAGCGCTGTTCGATGAAATCAGCGGCATGAAGCTGAAGTCCTTCTTCGACAAGTACATCAAGGGCACGGAAGATGTGCCGCTGAATAAGCTGCTGCCATCGTTCGGCGTGGACTACAAGGATGAACGCAAATCGTCCAAGCCAAGCCTGGATGCCAATATTGGCCGCGACGGCTCGGACGCCAAGCTCTCTGTGGTGCACGAGGGTGGCGCAGCGCAGCGTGCCGGCATGTCTGCTGGCGATATCCTGATCGCCATCGACGGCTTGCGTGTGACCGGCAATCCTTCGAATGTCGACGCACTGCTGTCGCGCTACAAAGTCGGCGAAACCGTGCAGGTGCTGGCTTTCCGCCGCGATGAGTTGATGGCCTTCGAACTCAAGCTGCAGGGCGAGCGCATCCCCGCCATCACACTCACACCCCAGCCGCGCCAGAAGGGCGAACTGCGCCGACCCAGCTCCGTCTGAGTCCGCGCTGTGTACGCGCTCGACGTAAAGACCATCCTGTTCATGACCGCGCTGATGTGCGCGGCCATGGCGGTGGTCATGTACGCCATGCACCGCAGCTTCCGCCGCGAGGTGCAGGGCCTTGGCCATTGGGCAGCGGGACTGACGCTGATGGTCGGCTCCGGCGTGGCCTTTGGCCTGTTGGCGATCCTGCCCTCCTGGCTGGTGCTGCCGCTGGCAAACCTGATGCTGGTCGGCGGCATTGGCCTGAGCATGATCGGTACGCGTGCTTTCTACGGCAGGCCGCCTGCATGGAAGCTGTATCATGCGATCTGGTTCGCGGACTTGCTGGCAATGTGCTGGTGGATGTTCGTGCAGCCCAGTTTTGCCATGCGCGTTGCAGCGTTTTCCTTCCTGGTCAGCGTTTTCTATCTCGATCAGCTGAGTCTTGTCTTGCGCCGCGGTGAGCGCAGCCACTTCGCCAGCTGGTTCTTTGGCGTGCTGCTGGCGATTCAGACCATCGTCGTGCTGACGCGTGGCATTGCGGCTCTGTTTAATGGCGCAGCAACCGTCGACCTTTTGCGCGGCAGCGGCCTAGCGACGGTCTATCTGGCGGTGTCGAACTTCATGGCGCTGCTGCTGACGGTGGGTTTCCTGGTGCTGGCCACGCGCCGTTTGCAGAAGGTGCTGGAAAAGCGCTCAACCCATGATCCACTGACCGAGGTGCTGAACCGCCGCGGCTTCGGCGAAGCGTACTCGCGCGCCCGTGCGCGCCAGCGTCGCGGCGCTGGCGCACTGGCGCTGATGGCGATCGACCTGGATCATTTCAAGGCAGTGAACGATCAGCATGGCCACGCCGAGGGCGACCGCGTGCTGGTCAAGGTGGCGAATGTCATCAAGCGCACGCTGCGCGAAAGCGATAGCGTGGCGCGATTCGGTGGCGAAGAATTTGTAGTCCTGCTGCCCGACACCACGCTTGCGCGCGCCGAGCAAGCCGCCGTGCGTATTCAGGCACTGTTGGCTGAAGCGGCCCAGCCCTGCTGCACGGTCAGTATCGGCCTCGCCAGCCAGGCACCTGGCGATGAGCCATTGGACAGAGTCCTTGCCCGTGCCGATGCAGCCCTGTACCGCGCAAAAGAAAATGGCCGCGACCGCGTAGAAGTCGCGGACGCGGCCATCGCGGCCTGAATCTTCTCATGGGCGGCGCCACCGTAGGGCGGATCATCCGATCCGCCGCGCATGCTTAGCCGAACAGCTTCCGCAACTCCGCGCCCGGATCATCCGCGCGCATGAACGCCTCGCCCACCAGGAAGGCATTCACCTCATTCTGGCGCATGCGCGCCACATCAGCCGGTCCCATAATGCCCGACTCCGTGATGACCATGCGTTCCTTGGGAATGCGCGGCAGCAGATTAATGGTCGTATCCAGCGAAGTCTCAAACGTGCGCAGGTTACGGTTATTAATGCCGATCAACCGGCTCTTCAACTTCAGCGCAGCCGTGAGCTCATCGCCGTCGTGCGACTCAATCAGCACATCCATGCCCAGTTCGTGCGCGCAGGCTTCCATCTCCGCCATCAGGCCGTGGTCCAGCGCAGCAACGATCAGCAAAATGCAGTCCGCGCCCATATGACGCGCTTCATAGATCTGATACATATCGACCATGAAGTCCTTGCGCAGTACGGGCAAATCGCACGCCGCGCGCGCCTGCTTCAGGTATTCGGTATCGCCCTGGAAGAACTGCTGATCGGTCAGCACGGACAGGCAAGCCGCGCCGCCTAGCGCGTAGCTTGCCGCGATATCCGCAGGACGGAAGTCCGCGCGCAGCACGCCCTTGGACGGCGACGCTTTCTTCACTTCCGCAATCACGCCGGACTTGCCGGCCTCGATATGGCTGCGCAGATTGGCTTCAAAGCCGCGCAAGCCGGCGCGCAATGCCTTGTCGCCTTCAACGTCAGCGCGCAGGCCTTCCAGGCTGCGGTACTTTCTGGCCGCAGCCACTTCATCGGCCTTCACGGCCAGGATCTTGTTCAGGATGTCAGACATGATGCTTCTCAGTTTTGTTCGGACAGCGCGAGGCGCACGCCCAGTGCCAGGAACAGGCCGCCCGTCACGCGGTTCAGCCACAGCGACACCAGCGGCTTCAGTTTCAGCTTTGCGCTGGCGAAGGCGGTAAAGATCGCCAGGCCGTTACACCACAACATGCCGTTGAAGTTAAAGATGCAGCCCAGGATGATGAAAGCCAGCGCCTTGTTCGGCGAATCCGCCGAAATGAATTGCGGCACGAAAGCCAGGAAGAACAGCGCCACCTTTGGATTCAGCACATTGGTCAGGAAGCCTTGCGCGAAGATGCGGCGATAGGGCAGGCGAGCACTCGCAGCATTGGTCACAAGGTCCGGCCCGTCCGCGCGCTCGTCAGCAGCGCCGGCCGCAGAATTTGCATCGGGCTGCGCGACATCGCTATCGTTGCGCAGCTTCGCGCGCAGCATGCCGATGCCGCACCACACGATATACGCCGCGCCCACCCACTTCACTGCCGTGAACGCAGTCGCCGATGTCGCCAGCAGCGCGGACAAGCCCAGCGCCGCCGCGCAAACGTGCACCATGGTCCCGGCGCCGATCCCTAAAGCCGCCGAGCAGCCCGCGCGCCAGCCGTGCGTAGCGCTGCGCGACATGATGAGCAGCGAATCCGGCCCCGGCATGATATTCAACAGAATGCCGGACACCACAAACAAAGCCAGGTCGTGGATGCCGAACATGATCAGCCTCCCAGCGCTTGCGTGACTTTGACGAACTGCTCCAGCTTCGCCAGTGCCGCTCCGGTCGAAATGGCCAGACGCGCCTTGGCCAAGCCTTCCTCAATCGACGAAGCCACACCGCAAGCATACAGCGCCGTGCCGGCATTCAGCGCCACGATATCGGTCGCCGGACCCGGCTCGCCGCGCAGCGCTTCCATCACGCGCGCCTTGGATTCCACCGCATTGGCCACCTTCAGGTTTCGGCTCGCAATCATCTGCATGCCGAAATCTTCCGGATGAATCTCGTACTCGCGGATCTCGCCGTTGACCAGCTCACCGATCATGGTGCCCGCACCCAGCGACACTTCGTCCATATTGTCGCGGCCCCACACCACCAGCGCATGCTGCGCGCCCAGGCGCTGCAGCACACGAACCTGGATGCCCACCAGGTCAGGGTGGAACACGCCCATCAGGATATTCGGTGCACCGGCCGGATTGGTCAGCGGACCCAGAATATTGAAGATCGAGCGCACGCCCAGCTCACGGCGCACCGGCGCCACATGTTTCATCGCCGCGTGATGGTTCGGCGCAAACATGAAGCCGATGCCTGTCTGCGCGATCGACTGCGCGATCTGCTCCGGCGTCAGGTTGATATTGGCGCCTAGCGACTCGATCAGGTCCGCGCTGCCCGAGGAGGAAGAAACCGAACGTCCGCCATGCTTGGCCACGCGCCCACCGGCGGCAGCAACCACGAACATCGAAGCGGAAGAGATATTGAATGTATGTGCGCCGTCGCCGCCTGTGCCGACGATATCGACCAGGTTGCGTGTGTCGGCCATCGGCACCTTGGTCGAAAACTCGCGCATTACTTGCGCGGCTGCCGTGATCTCGCCGATGGTTTCCTTCTTCACGCGCAGGCCCATGGTCAGTGCCGCCACCATGACGGGCGACATCTCGCCGGACATGATCTGGCGGAACAGGTGCAGCATCTCGTCGTGGAAAATCTCGCGATGCTCGATGCAGCGCACCAGAGCTTCTTGATGGGTAATGGTCATGATGCGTCCTTCTCTTTAGCGTTCGAGGAAATTCTTCAGCAAGGCGTGGCCGTGTTCGGACAGGATGGACTCAGGGTGGAACTGCACACCCTCGATGTCGTACTCCTTGTGCCGCACGCCCATGATTTCGCCGTCGTCGGTCCATGCTGTCACTTCCAGGCAGGAAGGCAGAGAGGATCGCTCGATTGCCAAAGAGTGGTAGCGAATGACGGTGAACGGGCTGGGTAAGCCCTTGAACACGCCAACGCCGGTATGCGCTATGAGAGAAGTTTTGCCATGCATGACCTGCTTGGCGCGGATGATATTGCCGCCAAAGGCTTCGCCGATGGCCTGGTGACCCAGGCAAACGCCCAGGATAGGTTTCTTGCCCGCGAAGTGCTTCAGCACCTCGACGGAAATGCCTGCCTGCGCCGGCGCTTTCGGGCCGGGCGAAATGCAGATGCGGTCGGGGTTCATCGCCTCGATGTCGGCGATGGTGATTTCGTCGTTGCGGAAGGTGCGAACGTCTTCGCCGAGTTCACCGAAATACTGCACGATGTTGTAGGTGAAGGAGTCGTAATTGTCGATCATCAGCAGCATTTTCAGAACTCCCCATCCAGGCCATCTTGCACTTGCTCGGCAGCGCGCAGCACGGCGCGCGCCTTGTTTTCAGTTTCCTGCCATTCCATTTCAGGTATCGAATCGGCGACGATGCCGGCGGCGGCCTGCACGTACAGCATGCCGTCCTTGATCACGCCGGTGCGGATCGCGATCGCCACGTCCATCTCGCCACCGAAAGAGAGATAGCCGCATGCGCCGCCATAGATGCCGCGCTTGCTGATTTCCAGCTCGTCGATGATTTCCATCGCGCGCACTTTCGGCGCACCGGTCAGCGTACCAGCCGGGAAAGTGGCGCGCAGCACGTCCAGATTGGACATGTTCGGCTTCAGCTTGCCCTCCACGTTCGAGACGATGTGCTGCACATGCGAGTATTTTTCGATGACCATCTTGTCGGTCACCTTCACGCTGCCGATTTCGGAGATGCGGCCCAGGTCATTGCGCGCCAGGTCGATCAGCATCACGTGTTCAGCAATCTCTTTCGGATCGTTCAGCAGTTCTTCCGCCAGCTGGGCATCGCGCTCCGGCGTCGAACCGCGTGGGCGGGTGCCGGCGATCGGGCGCAGCGTGACTTTCTTCTCGCCGTCCGCCAGCGTCTCATTGCGCACCAGGATTTCAGGTGATGCGCCAACAATCTGCATATCGCCGAAATTGTAGAAGTACATATACGGCGAAGGATTCAGCGAACGCAGCGCGCGGTACAGGCTCAGAGGCGCGTCGACATAAGGTTTGCGGATGCGCTGGCCGATCTGCACCTGCATCAGGTCACCGGCCATCACGTATTCGTGGGCCTTCTCGACCGCGGCCAGGTAGTCTTCCTTCTTGAAATCGCGCACGATCTCGGTGCGCACCGAAGGCGAAGTCACCGGCGCATCGACACCGCGGCGCAGCAGGGCGCGCAGGTCTTTCAGGCGCTGGCGCGCTTTGCTGAAGGCTTCCGGCTGCGACGGATCGGCATACACGATCAGATACAGCTTGCCGGAGATATTGTCGATGACGGCCAGTTCTTCGGTCACCATCAGCTGGATATCCGGCAAGCCCAGGTCATCCTTCGGCTGCGAATTGGCCAGCTTCTTTTCGATATGGCGCACGGTGTCGTAGCCGAAGTAGCCGGCCAGACCGCCGCAGAAACGCGGCATGCCGGGACGCACGGCGACTTTGAAGCGGGCCTGGTATTGCTCGATGAATTCGAGCGGATTGCCCTCGTGCGTTTCGATCACCTGGCCATTCTTGACGATTTCGGTCAGGCTGCCCGTAGTACGCAGCAGTGTATTGGCGGGCAGACCGATAAAGGAGTAGCGGCCGAAACGCTCGCCGCCGACGACCGACTCCAGCAGGAAGGTGTTCTTGCCGTAGTTCTGGGTCTGCGCCAGTTTCAGGTAAAGCGTGAGGGGAGTTTCGAGGTCGGCGAAAGCTTCCGCGATCAATGGAATGCGGTTGAAGCCCTCGGTGGCCAGGGATTTGAATTCGAGTTCGGTCATGTTCCTCTCCATTCCGCCAGCTTGGATGTAGTGGTGGCGGTTCGGTTGCAAAAAACCTGTCGGAGCAAATGACGAACGTGCGCCGACAGCAATCAGGACTAAGTCAGGATTGCCAGCGTCGCCACAGCCAGGCCTCAATCGAGCCCCGGTGGGTTACATTGTGTCGTTTGCGGAGAAACATTTTAGGTTCAGATAGCGCGGTTTTGCGTACTAATCAGGTCTGCTGCGTGCAGTAACGTGTCAACTATACCATCGGAATCCGTTTCGTGTATAGATACTCCGTGGTTATAACCATATGGCACCGTCAACACCGGACAGCCCGCTGCACGCGCCGCTTGCGCGTCGTTGGAGGAGTCGCCGATCGCTACGACTTGTGCCGGTTCGAAGCCAAAGTACTCGCAGGCGGCCAGCAGCGGCATGGGATGCGGCTTCTTTTTTTCGAAGGAGTCGCCGCCGTAAAGAACTTCGAAATAGCCGTCCAGTCCTTTGAGCTTCAGCAGTGGCAGCGCGAAGGCGAGCGGCTTGTTGGTGACGCAGGCCAGACGCAGTCCGTTGTTCTTCATGGCCTGCAAGCCCGCTTCCACTTCATCATAGACTTCGCTGTGCTGGCCGTTGATGGCGATGTAGTGACGCTGGTAGGACTCGAAGGCCTGCGCGAAGCGTTCTTCAACACCTGTCTCGTCGAAGTCGAGTGCCAGCACGCGGCGGATCAGGTTCTCGGAACCTTTGCCCACCATGAGTTCAATCTGCGCCACGGTGACCGGACTGAGTTCCAGTTCCGCGCGCATGCGGTTGATCGCGACCTCGAAATCGCCCATGGTATCGAGCATGGTGCCGTCGAGGTCAATAATGGCGGCCTTCACGCCGCGAAGGACCGCCGTCATGCTTAGCCTACTTGTGCCAGCTGGGCGCGCATTGCGTCGATCACGGCCTTGTAGTCAGGCTGGCCGAAGATCGCGGAACCGGCCACAAAGGTGTCGGCGCCGGCTTCTGCTGCAGCCTTGATGTTGTCGATCTTGATGCCGCCATCCACTTCCAGCATGATGTCGCGGCCCGATTCATCGATGCGGCGGCGCGCTTCGGCGATCTTCTTCAGCGCCTGCGGGATGAAGGACTGGCCGCCGAAACCTGGGTTCACGGACATGATCAGGATCATGTCAATCTTGTCCATCACGTGATCCAGGTAGCTCAGCGGAGTAGCCGGGTTGAACACCAGGCCGGCCTTGCAGCCGTTATCGCGGATCAGTTGCAGCGAACGGTCGATGTGATCGGAAGCTTCCGGATGGAAGGTGATGATGTTCGCGCCAGCCTTGGCGAAGTCCGGAATGATGCGGTCCACCGGCTTGACCATCAGGTGCACATCGATCGGCACTTGCACGTGCGGGCGGATGGCCTGACACACCAGCGGGCCGATAGTCAGGTTCGGCACGTAGTGATTGTCCATCACGTCGAAGTGGATGATATCGGCGCCGGAAGCGACGACGTTGCGCACTTCTTCACCCAGGCGGGCGAAATCGGCGGACAGGATGCTGGGAGCGATGCGGAAAGTAGTCATGGTTGGGCGTGCATAAAAAAGATGCGCTATTTTACGCTGTGGTGCGTCGGTTTGCGGAGCGCTTGGACTAGAATGATCAAATCATTATGCTTACATTCAATGAATGTTTGCCGATTTACTAAGGAATACGCATGGCCCAATATGAATTCACTGTCGGGGTAAGAACCCAGTATCTGCCGGAACAATCCGACCCTGATCGCACCAACTTCGTCTTCACCTACTCCATCACGATCAAGAATACCGGCACCGTCCCGGCCCAGCTGATTTCCCGCCACTGGGTTATCACCGATGCCAACAATCATATGGAAGAGGTGAGGGGGCTTGGCGTGGTTGGCCATCAGCCGCTGCTGCAGCCCGGCGAACAGTTTGAGTACACCAGCGGCACGCAATTGCGCACGCCGCAGGGTTCAATGTACGGTGAATATTTCTGCGTGGCCGAGGATGGCCATCAGTTTGAAGCGAAGATTCCGGAGTTCGTGCTGTCGCTGCCGCGCACCCTGCATTAATCCTTTTTCTTCTTTTTCTTCGAAGGCATCGTCCACCAGACGATGAAGACCAGCAGGAACAGCGCCACGAACGCTTCTAGCAGCAGATACACCATAATCAATCCCTATGTTAATTGCACGCCGTAGTTTAACCGTTTCGGCCGGCCCAGTCGCGGCCGCCGTTGCCGCTTTGATCCTGAGCGCCTGTACCACGCAGCCGGTCCAGCAGCAGCCCGTCCCACAACCCGTCACACCGCCGCTGCCGGTGCAGCCTGCCCAACCGGCGGCGCCAGCGCCGGTGACCCCTCCTGCACCGCCAGCCAAAGCTTCCTTCGTTCCGGCCGCATGGAGCGACCTGCCAGGCTGGGACCGCGACGATCTGCGCGCCGCATGGCCCGCCTTCATGCAGTCCTGTTCGCGCCTTGGCGCCCAGGCTGACTGGAAGGAGCTCTGCGCCATCGCGAAAAACGTGGATGCGAGCAGCGAAGACGCGATCCGCCTGTTCTTCGAATCCTTCCTGCAGCCGCAAAAAGTCGTGGCGCCGGATGGCGCGGACAGCGGCCTGATTACTGGCTACTACGAACCCCTGCTGCGAGGCTCGCGCAAAAAAGGCGGGGTCTACACGGCTCCTCTATATAAGCTGCCGGACGATCTGGTGATCGTGGATCTGGGCTCCGTCTATCCTGAGTTGCAGGGCAAGCGTGTGCGCGGCAAACTGAAAGGCAAGCGCGTAACGCCTTATCCGGCGCGCGAAGAAATCGCGAAGAACGGCCTGGCCGGTAATGAGCTGCTGTGGGTGGACGATCCGGTGGAAGCCTTCTTCCTGGAAGTGCAGGGCTCCGGCCGCGTGCAACTGGGCGACAATGAAACCGTGCGCGTGGCATATGCAGACCAGAACGGCCGCGGTTACGAGTCCATCGGCAAATGGCTGGTGCAGCAGGGCGAGCTGACGCTGGAGCAGGCCACCGCGCAAGGCATCAAGACCTGGATTGCGGGCCATCCGACGCGGATGCAGGAATTGTTCAGCGTGAATCCGAGCTACGTCTTCTTCAGGGAAGAAAAGCTACCGGACCCGAAACTCGGCCCGAAAGGCACGCTGAACGTTCCGCTCACGCCGCAGCGCTCCGTGGCAATTGATCGCAGCCAGATTCCTTTGGGCGTCCCGGTCTACCTGAATACCACGCAGGCCGGCAGCGACATTCCCTTCCAGCGCCTGATGATGGCGCAGGACACGGGCGGCGCCATCAAAGGGCCGATTCGTATGGATGTCTTCTTCGGCTTCGGCGCAGAAGCGGCCGACAACGCCGGCCGCATGAAACAGCGCGGCAATATCTGGGTGCTGCTGCCGAAGTTGGCGCACTAGCGCAGAACCAGCACGGGCAGAGTCGTGTGGGCGAGCACCTTCTGGGTTTCGCTGCCGAGGAACAGTTTGTTCAGGCCCTTGCGCCCGTGCGATGCCATCAGAATGATGTCGCAGCCATGCTGTTCGGCGGCCTTCACGATTTCTTCGTAAGGCGTGGCGGACTGCGTCATCACTCCCTCAAATGGCACGCCGGCTGCGCGTGCCGCTGTCGCAACCCGATCCAGGCAGTTGCGCGCATATTCGTCGGCATGACGATCAAAGATTGCCGCATCCGGCACCACGACCGCTTCGCTCATCGGCACCAGAGGGAAGGGCTGGATGACCGACACCGCGACAAGCTTCGCCCCGTTCAGCTGCGCGAAGCGCACAGCAGTTTCAGTAGCCCGTTCAGATAGTTGCGAACCATCGGTGGGCAGCAAGATGGACTTGAACATGGCAACTCCACTGGGCAGGTGAGAATAAGCCCAGTGTAGAACTGGAGCGCTAGGCAGGGCGCACGCTTCGAATCTGCCGAGTGGATATCATCGCCGCTGTCAGCAGCACACCGCCGGCGCCCATGCAGGCCAGCGCTGCGCGTGTCGAAAGGTGCTCGGCCAGGTAGCCGGCACTCAGCGCGCCAATCGGCGCAATGGAGACGGTCAGGAAGCGCATCGTGGAAACCATGCGGCCCAGATACTCGTCCGGCGTGACTCTCTGCCGCATGCCGAGGTAGGGCAGCAGGAACAGCATCACGCCGCAGTCAAAGATAAACGTGACGCAGCAGGCGGCCGCCGCGCTGCCATACGGACTACCGAACAGCATGGGCGGCACGCAGGGCAGCAGCACCAGTCCAGTGGCGGTCGTGCCCAGGCCGATCAGCATTGTCTTGCCTGGACCGAAGCGCCGGTTCAAAGGCTTGACGATCAAGGAACTCAGAAGCACGCCGCAGCCGCCCAGAATCTGCATCGCACCCAGCATGCCCGCGGACATGCCCAGTTCGCGCGTCGCATAGAGAATCTGTAGCGCCGCGTAACCATAAAAGAGCAAATGCCAGCAGCCGACGCCGGCCGCCAGTGTGCGCAATAAAGGCTGGCGCCAGATGAATAGCAAACCTTCCTTCATATCGTGCAGTGGATGTTGTCCGCTCGGCACCGGCGCCGGCTCCCTGGAATCCACCTTGCGCAGCGCCAGAACGGCAGCAAATAGGCCGACTGCATCCACCAGCAGCGCAAACGGTGCGGTGAGCCATTGCACCAGCAGGCCGCCAAGACCGGGACCAACCAGGCGGGCGATGGAATCGGTCGTTGTCAGCCGTGCCTGTGCTTCGATGATGCGTTCGCGGCCGACCAGGAAGGTGATGAAGATTTGCTCGGCGCTGCCACCGACCAGCGCGCACGCCCCCTGGACCATGGCGTTCGCATACATCCACGGCATCGACAGCCATCCCATCCACCATGCGAAGGGAATGCTGGCCAGCGACAGGCCCTGGATGGTTTTGCTGGCGATAAGAATGGGTAGTTTGCGTCGCCGGTCCAGGAATACGCCGGCGGGCAGGGCCAGTACCGCGAAGGGAATGGCCTGGCAGGCGGTGAGCAAGCCCATTTGCGCCGGCGTCGCGTGCAACAGCATGATGGAGCAGAGTGGCATCGCCAGCGTACCGATATAAGTACCGAAGCCGGTCATGATGCTGCTTAACCAGTAGCGGCGGAATCCCGCTTGTGCCAGCAGCGTGTCGCGGGCGATTCTTTCGGCGATGGTCTGGCGCAGGGAGGTAAGCATTGGCGCAAATCATAACAGCGCCGGTCGCTGAACAGCTACAATCGGCGGATAACTTTTCACTCCTGGAGGAGCTAACAATGCAATATGAAGACCTGATCGTCGAAGTCCACGATAAAGTGGCCCTGATCCGCCTGAATCGTCCGAAAGCCCTGAACGCGCTGAACGACTGCATGATGAATGAACTGGGCGACTGCTTCGCCAGGTTCGATGCCGACCCTGCTATTCACGTGATGATCCTGACCGGTAGCGAGAAAGCCTTCGCCGCGGGCGCCGATATCGCCGCCATGGCTGACTACACCTACCAGGATACGTATCGCGATAATTACATCGGCCGCAATTGGGAGCACATCCTGAAAGTGCGCAAGCCGGTGATCGGCGCGGTATCGGGCTTCGCGCTGGGCGGGGGCTGCGAGCTGGCCATGATGTGCGACTTCCTGGTCGCGGCGGATAGCGCCAGGTTCGGCCAGCCGGAAATCAAGGTTGGCGTCACGCCAGGCGCCGGCGGCACCCAGCGTCTGCCGCGCGCGATCGGCAAGTCCAAAGCGATGGACCTGCTGCTGACCACCCGCATGATCGATGCTGCTGAAGCTGAGCGCACCGGGCTGGTGTCGCGCGTGGTCCCGGCCGACAAACTGATTGAAGAAGTGCTGGCCATCGCGAAGCAGATCGCCGCGATGCCGGTTTCCGTTGCCATGCAAATTAAGGATTGCGTGAACCGCGCCTTCGAATCGCCGCTGACCGAGGGCGTGTCTTATGAGCGCCGTCTGTTCCACGCAGGCTTCGGCACCCCGGCCCAACGCGAAGGCATGCACGCCTTCCTGGAAAAGCGCACGCCGAATTTCGAAGGCCTGTAAAACCCAACGGCGTAACCCTAGTGGCAGCCACATCGTGGCTGCCACTTGTTTTTTGCCTTGGGTTCTAAAAGCCCTTGCGGCGCCTCGGAAGCTTTGCTATAGTTCTGTCCCTCGCAACGCAACGCAGCAAACAGCGCGAAACGATGTGAGAAGTTTGAAGCGCAAGACGCTGAAAACGAGGGGTTGACGAGTTGCACGCTGTACCGCATAATCTCGCTTCTCTGCTGCTGACAAACACAACGATTTGTCGCTAAACGCAGCGATCTTTAAAAATCAACAGTCGATAAGTGTGGGCGTTTGAAGATGACCAACGTGCCGAATGGCGCGATGCTCAAATAATAGCTTCAAATGCTCGCACAAAATTAAACGTAATCTCTTTATGAGATTTCGTCAGTATTTTGAGTGAGCGACCAAGTCAGCAATGACTTAAAACAGAGATTGAACTGAAGAGTTTGATCCTGGCTCAGATTGAACGCTGGCGGCATGCTTTAC